>Ga0210407_10000009_pt1 | contig 304133 bp, 269 predicted proteins | sample IncBWC27MmetaG_FD_150860 | JGI IMG/M metagenome (GOLD analysis project Ga0210407, IMG submission 150860) | Forest soil microbial communities from Barre Woods Harvard Forest LTER site, Petersham, Massachusetts, United States - Inc-BW-C-27-M | ecosystem: Environmental > Terrestrial > Soil >... | reverse complement strand
TTCGATGGACTGACGGACGGGGCACCTGTCTCACCCACGGTCTGCAACGACCTTGGGGTCTGCGGACTCCCGTCCGTCACCGCACCGTCTACAATACCAGACGAACGGACTTTCGACTTACAAGGGGTTGCGGTCTTACGCTAGAGCGACGTCCCCTCACCCGGATCGCTATCGCGATCCGACCTCTCCCCGGCGGGAGAGGTGAACTGCACGATTGACAACGCGATCAACCGGAAATCATCACGCTTTAGCGCGACCAGAACTAGAATCCGGCAGCGTGATAGCGGATACGTGGCGGACAGTTGAAGTCGTTGCGGTCATCCCATCCGCCGCGGGACCGCCAGCCGCTCCAGGCCATGTAGTCCTCTTCCTTGGTGTACGGATTTCCCGGCTCCCTGCCGGGGCACCAGTCGCCTGCGGTATACGGGTTGACGGCCGGGGCGACCCTGTGCTGCGCAGCGGCTGGGCCTGACAGCGTGTACGTCATGACGATGACGGCGGCGCCAAGAAGCGTGAGTTTCGTCATGCTATTCTCCCTTCGGTAAAGGTGAAAAGCCAAAAGCGGACGCGACTCGTAAATCACTCCATTGCTCAAATCGTCATTGCACCGGCGATGCATTGGCGGAGCCGGTCCGTTTCAAATGATACTCCCGCTGTTCGCCAGCCAAACTAAAGAAATGTTTATTGAAAGAGCCGCTCGTCGCCGCTGAAATTCGCTGTCGTGTTTGAATCAGTTCGGCACCGACAACGACCCTGCTGGCTCGATTGCGCGATCAGAAACAACGGCGTGGCTCGGTAACGAACGCGTGACGCCGCCCGGCTTGACCGTTCGCGCATCACCGCAAGCGCTGACCGAAGGCAAGCCGATCCAGCATTTTCGCTGACGTGCTTGAACCAAATTCGAGGCCATCGGACGCACCTAAGACGTGTCGCTGCCGAGCCGGTCACACGTGGTTCGCCGCAGCCGAAAGCAGCCCTGCAAATCAGCAAATCAGGAGGTCCAAATGCCTGAAGTTGCCCAGAACGTTGATCCCGACAAGTTGAACGCCTTTGTCGGCCGCATGCTCGGAGATCTCGGTGCGCTCACCAATTCCGTACTTGTCCATCTTGGCGATCAGCTTGGCCTTTACAAATCCATGTCGAAATCGGGCCCGGTAACAGCGGCGACGCTGGCCAAGGAGACCGGCACCTCGCCGCGCCTGATCCGAGAATGGCTCTCGGCCCAGGCCGCGCAGGGTTACGTCACCTATGACAAGGCCAAGGACGAGTTCTCCCTCTCTCCCGAACAGGCGATGGTGTTTGCCGACGAAGGCAGCCCGGTCTTTATGGCCGGCTTCTTCGACGTCGCTCGCGGTCTGTTCGATGACACGCCCAAGATCGCCAACGCATTCAGGACCGACGGCAAGCTCGCATGGCATGAGCACAATGGTTGCCTGTTCTGCGGCACGCGGCGCGTCTTCCGTCCCGCCTACAATCACCACCTGGTCAATGAATGGCTGCCCGCGCTCGACGGCGTATCGGCTAAACTGCAACGCGGCGGCAACGTCGCGGATGTCGGCTGCGGACACGGCGCATCCACCATCCTGATGGCGAAAGCGTTCCCGAATTCGAAATTCTACGGTTACGATTATCACCCGGGTTCGATCGAGGCGGCGCGCAAGGCGGCCAGGGAAGAAGGCGTCGGCGATCGCGTCAGCTTCGAGATCGCCACGGCGAAGACGTTTCCTGCCAGAGGATTTGACCTCGTCTGCTTCTTCGACTGTCTGCACGACATGGGCGACCCCGCCGGCGCGGCGCGTCACGTCGGCGAGACGCTTTCGAGCGACGGCACATGGATGATCGTCGAGCCGTTTGCGCAGGACCGGCTCGAGGACAATCTCAATCCGGTCGGCGCGGTGTTTTATGCGGCCTCGACCGTGATCTGCGTCCCGGCTTCGCTTTCGCAGGAAGTCGGTCTCGCGCTCGGCGCGCAGGCCGGCGAGGCTCGGCTGAAAAAGGTCGTGATGGAAGGCGGCTTCAGGCGCTTCCGACGCGCGGCGGAGACGCCGTTCAACATGGTCCTCGAAGCAAGGCTCTGAGCCTCTCTCAATTCTCGCGACGTGATGCCCGGATCTGATCCGGGCATCCATCAATCATGAAAATTTTTCGAAGGAGATGGATTACCGGATCAAGTGTTCAGTCCCGGCAATGACGAAGCGCGGGGCAAGCCGGCCAGGCCTCATCGGCTGAGAAGACCGCAGCAAGCGCTTAGCGATTGATTTGCCATAAAAGTTAGACCGAGATTCAACCTTTCCATTCAGAACCGAGACGGCTTGGTCGGCGGCCCAGGCACATTGCTGAAGAAGGTTCGTTCAGGTGATGTGCGCAAGATGCGACATTTCGCGTTGAGAGGGCCCGCGGCCAGGTGAGCAGCGAATGAGAAATCAGGCCCCCCGCGCCAGCGATGATTTCAACTCGTGTTCGCGCAACCGAATGTTGCCGATCACTAGTGGTATTCGCTTGCCGAGGCCGGGCCCAAAGACATGTGCGACAAATCCTGGATATCTTCGCTTCGGACGGCCTGCGTGATGGTCTGGGCGGCCGGACTTTCCGGCTGCGCGGCGGGTTCCGATCCGGTCGGCGCGTCGAAGGCTTCGCCGATCGCCCCCGGCGTGCAAACATGTCGACCAGATAGCGCCTTGCTTGCGCCACAACCCGCGCCAGATTGTGGCTTCGTTCGGGCAAATCTTAAGACGCTCGACCCCGATCAATGGGCGCGGCTGAAGCTCGCATACGAGCTAAAATGTTATAAAGATGCGGAAAAGACCGTCCGTAACCGCCTCAAGCTGCTGCAGGCCTCGTGCGAAGTGACGTCGGCACAATAGAAAATTCCGCAGAGCGCAAACTTCTCGTCCCTTAATCTCCCAGTCATTTTTTTGCCCCACTGGATCAACATCCTTAAGGCGGCGGTGAAACTAGTTGACGCGTACTCCGCAGCCAAATTCGCGGCGAGAATTTCGGACGGAGACGTGGAAATCCTGCAGCGAGAGCGGCGATGGACACGCTTTACGATTTGCTCGGCGCTTTGCCGCGCGATGACGCGGAAGGTCTTCGGACCGCATTCCGGCGGGCCGTCAAAAATGCCCATCCCGACCTCAAGCCCGGCGACCCGGACGCTGCATTGAAGTTCAGGCAGATCGTCCGCGCGCACGGAATCCTTACCGATGCGGAACAGCGGGCGGCTTACGACCATTTGCTGGCGCTGGCGCAGCTCGAGAAGGAGCAGGCCGCCAAACTCCCGATCGCGGCCACGGTTCACCGGGTAGCCTCGGGCGTGATGACGTTTGCGGTGGCTTCGATCGTGTCGGTCGGAAGCTTTTTGCTGCTCATGCATCTGTCGACGGCGCCGGTTGCCACCGCAAACAACGCCGAAGCGACGCCGCGCGTACCGACGGAAACCGCGGCCGTGAGGCCTTCCGAGCCTCCACGTCCAGCCGAGGCGAATGCATCGAGCGCAAACCAGGAGAATACGGTCCTCGCCGAATTCGTCACCACTGGCGCCGCCGCAGCCCCGGGCAGTGTGAACAGCGCACCGGTGCTCAATCTCGCCGCGCTGCCGGCCTCCGTCCCCGACTACGCCACGTTCTTTCATGCGCGGGGAATATCCGCCTATCGCAACGGCGACTTCAACGGCGCCATCGCCGATCTCGACCAGGCGATCCAGCTCGATCCGAACCTTTCGGTTTCATACATCGACCGGGGAATCGTGTTTTATCGCCTGAGAAAATTCGATCGCGCCTTCGCCGACATCGCGCACGCCAAGCGCATCGAAAAACAGAGCCATCCTGGCAAGCCCGCATCGGTCGTCGCCGCGAAGCCGCATTCGGAGAAGACCGCAAGCGCGCCTGTCGCAGCGCCAGCGCCGCCGCGACGGCCGGTGGTGGCGGTCGTTCCACCGCCGCGCTACGAATATGTGTACTCGCGGCGAGATGAACCGGTTGTATCAGCCAGTTTCAATTAGGTTCGAACGCATCGGCGACGCGGCGCCAGCACCAGCCACCGTGTCAGGTGCCGTGGACGAGAACGAAAGTCCTTTTGCGCACCTTGAGCCTGCGCCGTTGCGGCGCACTGCTCAGGGCAAGCGCAGGCGTCGCGGCCATCGCGCCGAGTGCGGCCCGGCGCGTCGTTTCCGATATAGCTCCGTCATGGGGTTTCCTTCAGTCGTTCCTGTTTCAATGCTTTTAGCCGACGCGTCGTGCCGGCCGCTCACGAGCCGGCTTTCCTTTTGACATCATCCTGAATGCGTCCGCCGGAAAACGCAGAACTGGAAACGCTGTTCGGAAAGCCAGGGTGTGGTGTGATCGTGCCGGCGTGCGTGGATCAACGCGAAGCCTTTTCCCAATTCCTCGGAAAGCCGCGCCTCGTCGTAGCGATTCACCGGCAACCCGCTGCACTTTTCCGGGCCGTCGATCGCGAAGGTCGCGATGATCACGTGACCGCCGGGCGCGACAGCTTCCTTCAGCCGCGCGATATAGGCGGCGCGATCGGCCGCATCGACCAGAAAATGAAAGGCGGCGCGATCATGCCAGACATCGAAGGTTTGGGCCGGCCGCCATTGGGTGACGTCGGCTGCGATCCATTGCACCGCGCTGGCGCGTTTGCCAAGCCGCGCCTGGGCAACGTCGAGCGCGGCTTGCGAGATATCCAGCACCGTCACGTGTTCGAACCCGCGCGCAAGCAGATTGTCGACCAGACGCGATGTGCCGCCGCCGATATCGACGATTGTCCCATCGTGTGCCGGCCGGACGAGGTCGATCAATGCGAGCGAGAGCGCCGGATTGTCCTGAAACCAGCTGACTTCGCTTTCACCCTTGGTGGTGTAGACCGTTTCCCAATGGGTCTTGCGGTTTTCCTCACCCATGAATCGATTCCGTAGACGAGCTGGCGACCCGCGCCGCGCAGGTGCGGCGCGGGCGAATGACCCGTATAAGCTAATATCGTTTGCCGGCCCGAAAGGGGCAATGGCGCAGGCGCCGATCACGCCAACTGCCGGTCTCACTCCCCGAGCTGTTTTGCCGCGTCAAGATCGGCATCGGCGCGCGCGTCGCCCTTGGCCTGATAGGCGAGCCCCCGGTTTTTGAGCGCCCTGCCATTCTTTGGATTCATGCGGATGGCGTTGTCGAAATCGGCCAAAGCATGAATGAGGTCGTCTTTCTTGAAATACGCCAGGCCGCGTTCGGCGTAATAATCCGAGATCGTGCGATCGTTCCCGAGCTGCTCGCCTCCCGCAGCCAGGGTTGCCTTGGGTGTCGGCCCGAGCTTGATCGCCTGGCTGCAATCCGTGATCGCGGAATCGTAGTCCTTCTTGAGGTTGAAGATAACGCAGCGATTGTAGAAAGCGTCGGCGTATTTCTTGTCGATCTTCGCCGCCTCGCCATAGTCGGCGAGCGCAAGATCGTATTCCTGCTTCAATCCGCGCTCGACGCCGCGATAAAGGTACTGGCGCGCGAGGCCGGGGCCCCTGTAGCGGCCCGACTTGATGGCGCGCGAGCATGCCTCGATCGCGGCATCACCGGATTCCTTGGCGCAAAGCTTGGCATCATCACCCGCCGCCCGGACTTCAAACGTCCCGACCAGAAGAAATGGCGCGATGACGATCACGCAGGCGCAAGCTTGACGAAAACCGACTGACATGGCCCCCTCCCCGATCTTGTCCTCCAAGCATCGACAATAGCACGCCAAGCGATGGCGGAAAAACGGCGATTGCCGCGCCGGATACCTTAAATCATCCGTGCGGGCAGTCAGCGGCCGTTCAGCGCGCCTTCGGCCAAATCTCAACAGCCACGGCAGATGGTCTTGCCGGAGTCGAGGCGCGGTTCTCCTTCCTGTTTGAGCTAGGTCAATGCGGAACAAAACTGTCTTGCGATGGTTGGCAACTACCTGAAAGAGGAGATCGATCATGTCGCGTCGGACCATTGCTCTTTTCGCAGCCGCGATTGCCGGCATCGGTTGTTTGACGATGATTTCGAATGACGCCCTGGCCTACCGCGCCGTTCGCGCCGGCGGCGTCTATCACGGCGGCGCCTATCGCGGTGCCGCTTATCGTGGTGCGGCCTATCGCGGGGCTGCCTATCGCGGAGCCTACTACCGCGGTGCGGCCGTTCGTCGTGGCGTGGCGGTCGGCGTCGGAGCTGCCGCGGTCGGCGCAGCCGCCTACGGCGCTTATGGAGCCTACGGGGCCTATCGCTGCGGATATTACCCCTATCAACCCTGCTACTAGTGGAGTGAATTTGACGTTCGCACCCCGCTTGGCCGCGAGTTCGTTAGCGAATGTCAAATTCCTAACTCCACCAGCCGCTTCCTCGCGCCCGGCAACGAGGGCTGTGCGCGAGGAGCGCATGATTACTGAATTGCGCGACTTTGCAACCGGCCGGCGACTGCCTTTGATTGACAATAAGGCAACAGTCGACCGGGTGATTTTCCTTGCGCGACAGTCGACCTGTACGAATGGGCGTTACCGCGCTAAGAGTTGCAGCTGGCCAGCGATGCCAGGGTGGCCGAACCTTCGCCAAGGCATTGGCATATGAATAAGGCATCCGAATAGAGGGATTGTCCCGATGCGATCTCATTTGACGATTTCGGCCTTTCTGGTGGCCGCTCTGTTGGTCTCATCGGGAAGCCTTCTGGCCCAGACCGGAGAATTTGCAGCGACCGTTCCCGGCTCGGTCGTTCACGCCGGTTACGCACTCCAGGACTGGTTGCAGGATCTGCGCAACGGCGTGCGCGAGCCGCCGCCGCTACAGACCGTGCAGGACCCGGTCATCATCTTGCCGCCTCCACCGCCGCCTCCCGTCAAGCCAAGTAAGCCGGCGAAGAAGGTCGCGACGACCAGTCAGGTCAAGACCAAGCCGTGACGGTAAGACTTGCGGCCGGCGCGACCTGTTGCCCTCGAGGCAATCCCCGCTTCAGTCGTAAAGACGGAACAGCCGCCTGATATGCGACGCAAATATCGTGCGCGAATGGGCGGGGATCGCCGTCGTCCCGCACTGCTTGGGCAGCCGGATCAGGTCGGTGTCGACATAGATGCGACACGCCCCGCGCGGGTAAAACACCTCTTCATGGGCCGTCGCGATCGCAGGCATCAGACATACCGATATCGCCAGAATCGCGCGGAGAATCTTCACTTTCATCTTCAAGCGCTCCCTGCTCGACGCCGCCCAACTGTCGTTTGCATCAAAGTATATACATCCGCCTTGCCGCGTTGAGCGCGGACGTGCAGCCTGCGCGGTCGCCTTTGGTATCCAGTCGTTTGGCGCGCGCCATCGTCGCTGCGAATTGCGAGCGCAAGCGATCCTGGGTCTGCTTGAGGGATTCGGGTGTCGGTTGCCGGTCGATTTGCGCGGCGACCGACTGGGGCGCCATCAATCCGGCGTAGGGATTGCTTGCGGAATCGCGGATCGCCTTCTCGAACCGGGAAATTTCGGCCGTGCAGGGACCGGCATGTGCGAATGAAATGGAAAGGCCGAGCAACGCGCAAACGATCGGCAAAATTGCGGCCTGAAATCCGGACATCAGAACTTTTCCTCCTCGTTTTGCTTATTCTTGCTTATTCGCCTTCGCTCAAATCGCGAAAGATCTTCGAAATGTCATCGCGTCGGTTGATTCATATCAAATTTTCGAAACAGGTTCTCGTCCATCCTAGCACGATATTTGCGGGGCATGTTTTGCGGGAGGGATTTGCGATGAGAAATTTTCAGTTGAGCGTCGCAACGCTGACGCTGAGCCTCGCATTGTGCGCAGGCTCGCTCGCACAGGAAATCAACGGCGTACCGGGCTCGGCGAGCGCCACCATCACCATTCCCGGCGACCAGCTTCCACCACCGCCGCAGAAATTCGACGGCAAGATCGAACGCGATGCGAAGCAATCAAAGCCGTATTGGCCGGCCCGTATCGTGCCGCCGAAGGGCGCGCCCAACGTGCTCCTGATCATCACCGATGATGCCGGTTTTGGCGTGGCAAGCACGTTCGGCGGCGTCATTCCGACGCCCGCGCTCGATCGTATCGCGAGAGACGGCCTGCGCTACACCAACTTCCACTCGACAGCGTTGTGTTCGCCGACGCGCGCGGCGCTGATCACCGGGCGCAATCATCATTCGGCCGGTTACGGGGTCGTCGCCGAACAGGCCACCGGCTATCCCGGCTACGACAGCGTCATCACCAGGGACAAGGCCACGATCGGCCGCATCCTGACCGACAACGGCTACCACACCGCCTGGTTCGGCAAGAACCACAACACGCCGGAATACCAGGCCTCGCAGGCGGGCCCGTTCGATCAATGGCCGACCGGCATGGGCTTTGAATATTTCTACGGCTTCATGGGCGGCGACACCAATCAATGGGAGCCGGGCAACCTCGTCCGCAACACCACGCCGATCTATCCTTATGTCGGCAAGCCAGGCTGGAACCTGGTGACAGCGATGGCGGATGAGGCGATCGACTACGTCAACCGGATGAATGCGTTGGCGCCAGATACGCCTTTCTTCGTCAAATTCGCGCCTGGGGCGACCCACGCGCCGCACCATCCGACACCCGAGTGGGTGAAGAAGATCGGCGACATGCATCTGTTCGACGATGGCTGGAACAAGCTGCGCGAGACGATCTTCGCTAACCAGAGGCGATTAGGCGTGATTCCACAGGACGCGAAGCTCACGCCGTGGCCGCAGGATCTGATCAAGGAATGGGACCAGCTCAATGCGGATGAAAAGAAACTGTTTTTAAAACAGGTCGAAGTGTTCGCCGCGTTTGTCGCCTACGCCGATAACGAGATCGGCCGCGTGATCCAGGCGATCGACGATCTCGGCAAGCTCGACAACACGCTGATTTTCTACATCGAAGGCGACAACGGCACGAGCGCCGAAGGCCAGCCGAACGGCACGCCGAATGAAGTCGCGATGTTCAACGGCGCCAATCCGAGCGTCGAGCAGCAGCTCAAATATTTCTATGACGTCTGGGGCACCGACAAGACTTACAACCACATGTCGATCGGCTGGGCCTGGGCCTTCGACACGCCGTTCTCCTGGACCAAGCAGATCGCGTCGCATTTCGGCGGCACGCGCCAGGGCATGGCGATCTCGTGGCCGAAGGTGATCACCGACAAGGGCGGGATTCGCAACCAATTCCACCATGTCATCGACGTCGTGCCGACTATCCTGGAAGCCGCCAATATCAAGCAGCCGACGGTGGTGGACGGCATCAAGCAGAGCCCGATCGAGGGCGTCAGCATGATGTACACGTTCGACAGCAAGAATAAGAACGCGGCCTCGACGCACAAGACGCAGTATTTCGAGATGTTCGCCGACCGCGCCATGTACAGCGAGGGCTGGATCGCCAGCACCAAGGTGATGCGAGCTCCGTGGGTTACAGTTGCCAAGGTTCCGAACCCGCAAGATTACCCGTGGGAACTTTATGATTTGAGGAACGACTGGACCCAGTTCGAGGACGTCGCGGCCAGGAACCCTGCAAAACTAAAGGAGTTGCAGGAGCTGTTCTGGAAGGAAGCCGAGAAATATCAGGTGCTGCCGCTGGATTCGTCGGTCGTGGGGCGGCTCGTCACTCAGCGGCCGAGCCTGAGCGCCGGGCGCACCTCCTTTGAGTGGATTCGGCCGATCACCGGCATTCCCAACGGCGATGCGCCGAGCCTGCTCAACGCCTCGTACAACTTCAAGGCGGACGTCGAGATTCCGCAAGGCGGCGCCGAGGGCATGCTGATCACCCAAGGCGGACGCTTCGCCGGCTACGGCTTTTACGTCCTGAAGAACAAGCCGGTGTTCACCTGGAATCTGGTCGATCTCAAGCGCGTGCGCTGGGAAGGACCGGAACTCGCGCCGGGCAAGCACGTGCTCGAATTCGACTTCAAGTATGACGGTATGGGGCCCGCGACCATCGCGTTCGGCAATTTCAGCGGCGTCGGCCAGGGCGGCACCGGCGTGCTGAAGGTCGACGGCACGGCCGTGGCAACAGAGAAAATGGAGCGCACGATTCCGTTCATCCTGCAATGGGACGAGTCGCTCGACATCGGATCAGATACCGGCACGCCGGTGGACGATGACGATTATTCGACGCCGTTCGTCTTCACCGGCAAGCTGAACAAGGTCTCGCTCACCATCGAGCGGCCGAAGCTCAGCCCCGATGACGTCAAGCGCCTGATGGAAACGGCGCGCGCCGCGGGCGACGGGCCTTCCGCCGATGCCGGCAACGGTCAACCCGCAGCAGCCGGAGGCACTCCGGTGTCGAGCGATATCGGGCTGAGCCTCGCCCGGAAGGCCGAGATCTTTCTCGAGACGGGCGAGGCCTGCCGCAAGGTAGCTCGGGCGCAGGGCCTGGGCCTCGCCGAACGCGTGCAGTTCGTGAAGAAGTGCCTTCAGTAGTGCGGCGGCTGGGCATGACGTGCGGGCGCATCATTCGTCCGCTTCGTCATGGCCGGGCGCAGGTCGTCGTGTCGGCGCGCAACATCGCGCACGCCATGGATCAGACAAGAATCAAACTGCCGCTGGAAGCCTGACCTGGGTTCATGGAAATCGACCGCCGCCTTCGCCGCCAGCGCCCTGTCGCAGCACGAACCGGTCAAGGTTATATTGGTGTTGCATTTCGACGAACCTGATCGCAAAGCCGTCGGCAAAATATCTGACGACACGGCCGACGCAGGCGCCGACCGCAAGCGGCGTGCCGATCGGCGGCTGAATCTGCGCGCAGACCGCAGCTCCGCTCATCGACATGTCGATGACGCTGCACTCGTGGATGCTGCCGTCGGCAAGGGTCACCGTCGAATACGGCCGCGCCGGGACCACGCGCGGATGCCATCTCTTGTCAACAATTTTGCGATCCTTCAGCTTTCCTTCCAGCCAGGTGAGCTTGTTGGAGAGCTTCTCGCGCATGGCATGGCTGACGTCGAGTTCGAGCAGGAAGCGGCCCGGCTTGGTGTCGCTGATGTGACCATCGAGCTTGCCGAATTCACGAAAGTAGGACGTGAGGCGGTCACCAACCTTGCCAAGGACGGGCACGTCAACCAGCATCCGGTACGGCGAGATACGGGTGGTGCGGCAGGTGAAGGTACGAAGCCTTCCTTTCGGATCGTACCGGTTGGGGAGCGTGTAATGCCCGTCAACGGCGATCTTGACAGCGCGCTGTTTGAGAAACCTTTCGGTCGGCACGGCAGAGGTCCTGTGGGAGGTCGTTAAGAAACCCTTCCCTTAAGAGGAGCACCTTAACAAAAACCTGCACAGGATACCTATCGCGGCCCATGGTTATCGATGACCGAACGGCATCGAACAGCGAATGAAAATCGCCTGCAAGCTTCAACCGATGATCGCCGTTCGGGCGCCATGGCTGCGGCGTCCCGGTCGATGGAGCCCTTGCGTCAATGCAACCATAGCGAGAGCTCGCCCGGAAGGTGCCTGGCCGGCATTCGATAACGCGACCTGCCTGTGGAGCAGGCCTCGAAATACAATCCCGTTCTCAATCCAAAAACAGCCAAGACGCTGGCCCTGGAGCTGCCGTCAACACTGCTGGCCCGTGCCGACGAAGTGATCGAATAGCGATCCTCGCAACCCACTTTCAGCAAGCCATTTCCGTCATTGCGAGCTCGCAAGCGTCCGTCATTGCAGCGCAAGCGAAGCAATCCAGAGTTGGACAGGACGGCCTGGATCGCTTCGTCGCTTTACGCTCCTCGCGATGACGGTGAATTTAGCAGAAGCTTGGCTCGTCGCTACGGACGATCTCCTGGTCATTACGACTGCCCAGCCTCGTCAGCGCCTGCGCTCGAAATTGTCGTCGCTGATCACAAAGTGAAATCCGGTGATCGCTGCGCCGAAACCGAAATACATGGAGATGAAGGACACGAACACGATCAGCGTCTGCGTCGGTGCGGTGCTGTGCAGGATCACGTGCAGAAGATGCTGCGCGTCGACAGCGAGCAGCAGGACCGCAAAGATCGCTCCCAAAGCCGCTCCCATCACGAGATGAAACGTGACCGCCTGCAAAAGTTTCCGGTCGTTCATGGACGAACTCGCCAGGATGACGAGGACCAACGCGGCGAAAGCAGCCATGTTCCGCGGGTCAGCGTGCAGCACCTTGGGGCGGACGGTCGCGCGGTGTTTGCCCTGCAGAACCTATAATCCCTGGATCAGACCGGCGTCGATCAAGAGGCGGTTGAAACGGCGGGCTTCGGCCCCGCTCCTGCAGGCATAGAATAGACCCTTGCATCGCAGCATGATCTGCTTCTGCTCCTCGAAGGATGGATCGAGCGGGATGCCGGCGGCCTCCTGGATCACGAGCGGCAGATAGGGCCCGTCGATCGTATCCATCACGGCGGGGCTTTTCACAGGTTCGAAATTGATGGCATCGATGGCGTAATAAGTGGCGAAATAGCGTGGATCATAGCTTTCGAGCTTCCTGCCGATACCCGCCTCGTCGAGAGCGGGATCGAGCAGACGCGGCGAGAATTCCGGCTGATGATCGCCGTAGCGCACGATCAGGAAAGGCTCCGAGGGAAACTTCTTCTTCAGGCCTGCGATGAAGGCGGCGTAATCGGCAGCGCTCATCGTTTGCCGGCGCAGATATTCGTCGACCACCGGCTCGTTGCCGGTGTTGCGCCAGGCGGGCGTCAGGTCGGGGCGAAACCGCGTTTCCCATGGAAAGTGGTTGGCGCCGAGATAGACGAACACGAACAGCGGCGTGTTGGGCGCGTGCTGCGACATCAGCCCGAGCGCCTTGTCGTAGAAGAAACTGTCGGGCTCGACGTCTTTCGCGCCAAGATCGTGCGCGTCGTAGAAATGCTGGATGCCGGTGGTGATCTGGAAACTGCGCGCGCTCATGAACGCGCCGAACGCGGGATAGAGCGAAAGTGTTTCATATCCGCAGCGGCGCAGCGCGAGCGGCAGCCCGCGCCCGACGCGGCCGGAGGCAATCCGGGTCACGAAATAAGAGAACCGGCCGAACGAGCGCGAGGAGAGCCCCGCAAGCACGTTGTATTCGGTAAACCAGCTCGGGCCACCATTGCTCTCGGCGAGGAACTTGCGCATCCTTCCGTCGTACGATTTGAAATGACTGCCGTAGCCAGCGGGCACCTTGACGCCATCAGCCTGGCGGATGTCGAAACTCGACTCGTCGTGAACCATGATGATGTTCGGCCGCAGGCCCTTGGGCCGGCAGGAATCGAAGAGCGGCACCTTCAACCGTTCGGCCGCGACCGCGTCCGATTCCATGAAGCCGTAATTGACGAAATCCGAGACCGCGGTCACCCCGGAGCGGGCAAATTTCGACAGGTAGCCGTCGTCGTAATAGCCGCGCCAGGCTTCCTCCGGCATGGTGATGGAATAGCCGACGAGCGCGGCAAGGCAGGCGAGCTTGCCGGCCAGCGCCGGCAGGCGTGGGATTCGAAACGGATCGAGCCACCACAGTGCGTACATCAACGGGAGAATGACGAGCACGGAAGCGATCACCGACCAGCGCAGGTTGGGAAAGATCGTAAACAGAAATGCCGCGCTGTCGCGGTCGATCACCATCAGGTCGACGAAGTTGGCGGTCATCTGCACGATATCGTGCTTCAACCGCGACAACAGGATCAGCACCACGACCAGCGACAGCGACAAGGCGCCGGAGAGCGCAGGTCGCCGCAACAGGGCGATCCAGAAAAAATTCAGAATTCCCCATGACAGCAGGAAGCCGAGCCGCGAGGGAAAGTCGATCTCGGTCTCAAGCATCACGACCAGCGCGGCCAGATGCGGTGCAGCAACTGCAAGCAGGCGCCATATGCCATGGGCGGCCAGTCCGGCGATGGCGGCGGCAGCGGAGGGGCCTGAATTTGGCGGGCTTGCCATGGATCGGGACGCAAACTGCACCCGGCAAACCTTGGCCTTGGCTGGCGACGACCAGGAAGCGCACGGCGGAGCCGGGAAACCCGCCACGTGTCATAAAAATGTAATGGAACCTTCATGAAGGCGCAATGAATATGGCTGCCCAGGGACAACCTTGGGTTAACCCCGGCCATCGAGGCCGGAGTCGGCTATAGGCTGCCGGGGGCCCTTGGCCGTTCCATCGATGAGGAGTCGACGACCGGCCTGACAGCGCGTTTACGGCTGACGGCTTTCCAGGAGCTCGATGTAGCGCGCCGCCGATCGCTCGACCGCTCGCGCGCCGTTCTCCATCACCTGCCGCCCGGGAAAAGCCCCGTAAATCCGCTCGAACGGCCAGGGTTTGAGGGTGTCGGCGATACGGCGCACGGTCACTCCCGCAAGCGGCATCATGTTCGGATAGCTCCAAAGGAACGACACCCGGCCAAGGTCGGCGGCGACCTGGACGATGTCGCCGCTCAAGAGCGCGCCGCTTCCGTCCGCGCCGTCCGTCCAATGCAGCACCGTGCCGCCCGGAAAGTGGCCGCCGAGGCGCAGGAGCGTCACGCCCTGCAGCAGCTCGAGCGTCTCGCTTTGCCAATGGCGGATCGCTCCATCGCCGCGCATGACCCATTCGGCATCGGCCGCGTGCAGATGGATAGGACACTCGAAAGCGTGCGCCCAATCCTGCATGCAGGTGTAGTAATGCGGATGCGAGATGGCGATTGCCTTGATGCCGCCAAGGCTGCGAAGGAGGGCTTCGGTCGCATCATCGAACAGCGCGATGCAGTCCCAGAGAATATTGCCCTGCGGCGTCCGCAACAGCAGCGCGCGCTGGCCGATCGCAAATTCCGGCTGGGTATGAATCTCGAACAGATCGGCCTCCAGGCGCCGCCAGGCGTTGGCGTGCGTGGCCGCGAGCCTTTCTCGCGTGATCCAGGCCTGTCCGCCGCGGGCTACGTACTGCCGTTCATCCTCGCAGATCGCACAGCGCCCGGGCGGCTGCGCCGTGTCCGGATAGGAGGTGCCGCACGTGTTGCAGATATGAACCGGCATCACAAACCTCCGCGCTCGCAGGCGATGGCCGTAGCTTTTTCCAGAGCTTACGGCGGCGACAATCCAAGCCGCTTGGCGATGATCCGGTCAACCATCCGTTTCGGCAGGACATTGATCATGAACTGCTGCACCGGATCCGGTGCGATCTGGTAGCGCACCCCGGGGTTTGCCGACGTCAGCGCGCCGAAGATCACTTCCGCTACCCGTTCCGGCGGCAATCCGTTCTCGCCAAGTTCGAGCATGAATTTCCGGATTCTTTCCATCGCCGGAAAGAATGGCGAATTCCGGTAGGCTGAAACATCGACTTCCTCGACCTTGCTCCAGATCGGCGTGTTCACCGCGCCCGGCGCGACGATGATGACATCGATGCCGAACAGCATCAACTCGCGGCGCAGGCCCTCCGAAAAGCCCTCAAGCGCGTGCTTGGAGGCGGAATAGGCCGAGGTCAGCGGGTTGCCGTTTTTGCCGGCGAGCGAACTGACCATCACGATGCGCCCCTTCGCCCCCCTCAGCGATGCGTCGGCCCCGAGCAGCGGAGCGAAAGCCTGTGTGGCAATCACCGGCCCGATCACGTTGACATCCAGTTGCCGGCGAAACTCATCGGCGGCGAGACCCAGCACCGGACCCGTGACGGCAATGCCGGCATTGTTGATGAGACCGGCAAGCGTTTCGCCGCCTAACGCCGTGCGGACCTCGCGCGCGGCGGCGAGGACTGCGGCTTCTTCCGTGACGTCGAACAAAAGCGGGATGAAATTGGCGCCGAATTCGCGGCGCAGGCGTTCCGCATCGGCTTGCCTGCGCACGCTGCCAAACACGCGAAATCCGCGGTCCAATAGCAGCTTCGTGGTGGCCCAGCCGATGCCCGTCGATGCGCCGGTGACGACAACAGATCGCATGATGTGATTCCTGACTGGAAGTTTCCAAATCCGATGGCCTGTTCCCCCTATGGACAGTCAGGGGTGGCGCAAATCGTCACGAGCCGAGCCTGCCGTCTCTTTGGGCAAAACATGCGCTTTTTGACATATGGCGCTAATTGCGCTCGTATATTACGCTGACCACAATCATATTTCCGCCTGGAAACCGGAGCGACCTACCAAACCATGGCCTCCCCTGCCCTGTCCGATCCGCTGCAGCGATATCCGGTCTTCAGAACCACGGACCCCGACGAATTCAGGAATGCCCTGCTGACCCGGTTCGGCGCAATCAGGGCCGATGTCAAACATCGCTCCAGCCTCAGGGCGATGGGAAACCTGGTTCAGCTTCAGGATCTCGGGCTTGTCTACGGCGCCTGCAATTTCGGCGCGCTCGTCGACTATCCGGAAGGCGATCGCTTCCGCTTGCTGACGGCCATGACCGGCAAATGCGAAGCGACCATCGGCAGGAACAAGGTGACCATCGACGGCCGCCAGTCCTGCATCATCTCGCCGGGCCAAAGTACCGGTCTTGCGGTCGAAGGCAGCCACGACTGGCTGAATATCCGCATCAACTCCTGCGCCCTGGAACGGAAGCTTGCGTGTCTTTTGGGTGCCCGGCCAAACGGCAGATTTGAATTCGAAGCCGCGGTGGATCGAAACCATCCGCAGCTGCAAAACCTCTGGCGCCTGGTCCGGTTTTTTGCCGAACAGCTCGATGCGGCTTGCGATCCGCTGCCGACGGCGGTGCTTTACGAACTTGAAGAGGCTATCCTTGTGGCATTCCTGTACGCCAACCCGCACACGTTCAGTCATCTCCTGGATCGCAAGGCAAGAGACACCGTGCCGTCGCATGTGCGGCTGGCGGAGCAATATATCGAGGCGCATTGGGATCGGGCGATCGGAATTGAAAGCCTGGTGGAGGAGACCGGCGTCGGCGCGCGCGCGATCTTCAGGTCATTCCGCAAAACCCGAGGCTATTCGCCGATGGCCTTTGCCCGGATGGTCCGGCTCAAAGAGGCGCGCAAGCAACTCTCCGCGCCCAACGCCGAGACATCGGTGACAAAGGTCGCCTTCGCCTGTGGCTTTGGAAATCTCGGCCACTTCGCCAGGGATTATCGCAAGGCATTCGGCGAGCGTCCTTCCGAGACGCTCGCGCGCACGGCGGGGACTAGCCCGCGCTAGCGGCGACGCCGCCTGCGACGATTGCGCCGCGCTTCCCAGGGACCCCATGCGGCGGACCGCAATGCTTCGATCATTATCGAAGCATCTTGTCACTCCGCCATGCCATAAAGCGCAAGGCGCCGGTCGCCAGCGGAGAAAGCGATGCCGAAAGAAACGATCCGTGTCGAACCCCTGTCGACCTATCTGGAACGGGTAAAGGCGCCGGCGTCGGTCGTCACGAGGCACGGCGACACGATCTACGTTTCGGGGCTGCCGCCGTTCGATCCGAAAAACGGCGCGGTCGCGGACGCCTCGATCGAGCGCCAGACCGAGCTGGTTCTGGAGCAAATGAAGCTCTGCCTCGAGACCGCGGGCTCCTCGCTGGAAAACGTCCTCAAATGCAACGTCTACTGCACCTCAGCCGACAAATTCGCTGCCGTCAACGCGATCTACGCGCGGTATTTCCCGAAAGACCCGCCGGCACGGATTTTTGTCTGCGTGCCGCAATGGTTTGGACGCTTCGATATCGAGATCGACTGCATCGCGGCGGTGTAGGACGCTGTCGTCTCATCCCTCCCCCTTGTGGGGAGGGTCGGCGAGCAAAAAGCGAGCCGGGGTGGGGGGTATACTTGCAGCGCCCCCTCCCTGGCCTTCGCTTCGCTACGGCCTTCCCTCCCCACGCTTCGCGGGGGAGGGACAAGAAAGCGACGAGCCTCAATTCTTCGTCTTGTCCACCAGCGCGCCCTTCTTGATCATCGAGATCGCGCTCGCGCGATCTCGCCATAAAACCGTGGATCAAGCCCTGAAGCTGGATGAAGCCAGATCGACTCGATGCCTCGCTTTCGTCATCGCGAGCGCAAGCGAAGCGACCCAGAAGTTCTGGAAGTGCTGGATTGCTTCGTCGCTTACGGTCCTCGCAATGACGGTTGTCAATTCTTCGTCTTGTCCACCAGTGCGCCCTTCTTGATCCACGGCATCATGTCGCGCAGTTTGGCGCCGATCTCCTCGATCGGGTGCGTGGCGAGCTTGGCGCGGGTCGCCTTGAACGAGGTCTGGTTGACCTTGTTCTCCAGCATCCAGTCGCGGGCGAAGCGGCCGGACTGGATGTCGGCGAGCACGCGGCGCATCTCCTTCTTGGTCTCGTCGGTGATGATGCGCGGGCCTGAGACATATTCGCCGTATTCGGCGGTGTTGGAGATCGAATAATTCATGTTGGCGATGCCGCCTTCGTAGATCAGGTCGACGATCAGCTTCACCTCGTGCAGGCACTCGAAATACGCCATCTCCGGCGCGTAGCCGGCTTCCACCAGCGTCTCGTAGCCGCCCTTGATCAGTTCGACCAGGCCGCCGCAAAGCACCACCTGCTCGCCGAACAGGTCGGTCTCGCATTCCTCCTTGAACGTGGTCTCGATGATGCCGGCGCGGCCGCCGCCGATCGCGGACGCATAGCTCAAGCCCAGATCATGGGCGTTGCCGGAGACGTCCCTGGCGATCGCGATCAGGCAGGGCACGCCGCCGCCGCGCTGATATTCCGAGCGCACGGTGTGGCCCGGGCCCTTCGGCGCGATCATCAGCACGTCGAGATCGCCACGCGGGTCGAGCAGGTTGAAATGCACGTTCAGCCCGTGGGCGAACACCAGCGCCGCGTTCTTCTTCATGTTGTCGTGCAGATGCTCGCGGTAGATGTCACCCTGCAATTCGTCGGGCGTGAGCATCATCACCAGATCGGCCCATTTGGCGCCTTCGGCCACCTCCATCACCCTGAAGCCGGCGGCTTCCGCCTTCTTCGCGGACGCCGATCCCTTGCGCAACGCGATGGCGACTTCCTTGACGCCGGAGTCCTTCAGGTTCAGCGCGTGGGCATGGCCCTGGCTGCCATAGCCGACGATGACAACCTTCTTGCCCTTGATCAGGTTCAGGTCGGCGTCGCGATCGTAATAAACTCGCATGATGGTTTCCTCATTTCAGGGGGCCGAAATCGGCCGATGGGTCAGGCTTTCGGACTGGATCAGATCGCCGGGCGCCCGTAAATTTCCGGCGTTGTCTAAAGCTTTTTCCGCTGAGGGGAAACCCTCTTCTCGCATGGTTTTGCCTCCACTCATGCGTCCATGAAGACTGGATAGAGCGAGGCCAGTAGCAACAACGCCATCGCGATATTGAATCCCCGCACTGCTTGCGGCGACGTCAAAAACGGCCGCAAGGCGCTGCCGAACAGCGTCCAGATCGTGATCGAGGCAGCGCCCATCGCCAGGAAGGTCAGGACCTGGATCACGATGTTGAACGGGAAATTTGCGATTCCCGCGTAGGCGGTGATCGTGCCGATCACCGCGACCCAGCCCTTGACGTTGACCCACTGAAACATCGCACCCTGCCAGAAGGTGAGCGGCCTGCGCCCGGTTTCACCCGGCTTCGGCGGACCCGACAAGGCGATCATCACCGCGAGATAGATTAGGTAGGCCGCGCCGGCATATTTGAGGATGACTTGCAAAACCGGAAAAGCAATGAAGATCGTGCCGAAGCCGAGGCCAACCGCGCCAACCATGAAGGCAAACCCGATGACGACGCCGGCGATATGCGGCAGGGTGCGGCGGAAGCCATAAGTCAGCCCCGAGGACATCACCATGATGTTGTTCGGCCCCGGCGTGAAGAACATCACCGCGGCGAACAGGACGAAAGCGATCAGCAGCGGGTTGGACATCGCGCTTCCTCATGCGAGCTTCGGTTGAATTTGCGCGCGCTTCGACAGCAGCATCACGGCGATGCCGCCAATCACCGTCAGCATGCCGGCCAGACGAAGCGGCCCGAAGGTTTCATGAAAGACGATGCTCGAGGCCGCCGACCCAACGAACGGCACGAGCAAGGCGAACGGAGCTACCTGCGCTGCGGTGTAGTCGCGCAACAAGCGTCCCCACAGCCAATAGGCGATGCAGGTCGAGACGCCGCCGATAATGAGCATGCAGACCAGCACCGTCGCCGACATGTGCGTCAGCGCGTACCAGGTCGGCTGCACGCCGTCGCTTGCCAAGGCGAGCGCCAGAAGCGGCACCGCGGCGACCAAACAAAGCCACGTGGACAGCTCAAACATCGGCACGTCCTGCGCCCGCCGCAACAGCAGATTGCCGATTGCGAAACTGATCGGCGAGATCATCAGCACCGCGAACGCGGCCACGCCGAAGTCATAGCCCACGGTGCCGCAGATCATCAAAAGCCCGCAGGCCGCAATCGCAATGCCGATTGCCTGCATCCGCGTCGGCCATTCACCAAACGCGACAACGGCGAAGGCGATGGTGAACAGCGCCTGGCTCTGCACGATGACGGAGGACAGGCCGACGGGCACGCCGTGGGCGATGCCGTAAGCCTGCGCCAGGAACTGGCCGAGAAACAGCGTGAAGCTGGTCGCGACCAGGATCGGCCAAGCGACCTTGGGGCGCGGTACGAACAGGCACGGCACGGAGGCAATGGAAAACCGCAACGCCGTCATCAGCACGGGCGACAGTTCGTCGAGCGCGATCCGGCTCGCGACAAAGGCAAGCCCCCAGATCACCGCCACCATGACGGCGAGGCCGACGTCGGCGGGTTTCATGCCAAACCCCTACCTCCCCGGTTTACGGGGGAGGTCGCATCGCATCGCAAGATGCGATGCGGGTGGGGGCCGCTGCTTGCCGAAAAGACGCCCCCACCCCACCCCTCCCCCGCAAGCGGGAGAGGGAGCAGAGCTGGGCAAGGATCGAAAGCGAGACCAACTCTCACAACTTCAGCCCTGCTCGCCGTGCTTCGGTTTGCGCAGCAGATAGGTGCCGTGCAGTGGCGCGTGATAGTCGACCGAGATCAGCGCAAATCCGGTATCGGCGAGCATGCGCTCGATCACCCAGCCGAAAGTCGAGTATTCGTCGCGCATATGGGTGACGACGCTGCTGCGGTCGAAATCATGATTCTTGATGCTGAAATCGGCCCATTGCTCGACGTTGCGCTCCTCGCCGTCAGGGGTCGAGACGAACACGATGTCGCGCAGGTAAAAATTCGCGCCCGGCCTGAGTGCGGCGAAGATCCGCGCCAACGCCACCGCCTTCCAGAAATCGGGAAGATGATGCAGCGCGAACTCGCTGACGATCAGGTCATAGCTGTCGGGCTGATAATCGAAGCTCAGCAAGCCGGCCGTCTGGGTGCGGATCGCGACCTTGCGGTCACGCGCCTGGATTTCCGCGAGCGCCAGCATCGCGGGCGAAATATCGATGGCGTCGACCTCGGCGCCCATCAACGCGGCCTCGCAGGCCAGAATGCCGTTGCCGCAGCCGATATCGGCGACGCGCCAGCCGGGCTTGACGCCGAGCATGGAAAGCGCGGCGCGGGCGCACAGGTCGCGGTCGTCGCGATGGTCGTAAATCGCCGCGACGGCGGAATCGAGCCCGATCCGCCGCCGCTCGTTGTAGTACCAGTCGCGCGCCAGCATGCCTTACATCCCCTCGGCTCCGCGACTGATCGCGGCGACACCGGTGCGCGACACCTCGACAAGGCCGAGCGGACGCATCAGGTCGATGAACTGGTTGATCTTGGTGGAGGTCCCGGTGATCTCGAACACGAAGCTTTCGATCGAGGCGTCGATCACGCGGGCGCGAAAGGCTTCCGCCATCCGCAGCGACTCGACGCGCTGCTCGCCGGTGCCGCGCAATTTCACCATCGCCAGTTCCCGCTCGATCGAGCGACCCGTCAGCGTCATGTCGACGACGCGATAGACCGGGACCATGCGATCGAGCTGATGCTTGATCTGCTCGATCACCATCGGCGTACCCGTAGTGACGATGGTGATGCGGGAGAGATGCTTCTGGCTCTCGGTCTCCGACACCGTGAGGCTTTCGATGTTGTAGCCGCGACCCGAAAACAGCCCGATCACGCGGGCGAGCACGCCGGGCTCGTTCTGCACCAGCACCGAGAGCGTGTGCGACTCGTTGGGATCGTGGCGCTCTTCCATAAAGTAGGCGGATGCGGGCTGGTTCATGATTGTCCCCTGGCAAAAGTGCCCCTTCTCCCCGCCTGCGGGGAGAGGTGAAAAGAGCGATTGCGGTTCGGGTTCATCATCACGCGACGACCCTCTCTCCGATGCCGGCATCCGCCATCACCCAGCTGCGAAACAAATCGAAATCGATATTGCCGCCGCTCAGCACGAGGCCGACGCGCTTGCCGCGCAGTCTTGGCTTCTCCTGCAACGCCGCGGCGAGCGGCGCTGCTCCCGCGCCTTCGGCAAGGTTATGCGTGTCGGTCCACAGATAGCGGATCGCGCAAGCGACCTCGTCGTCGGTCACCTGCACGATGCGGGAAGCGCCTTTGCGGATGATGTCGAGCGCGTCTGCATCGGGCACGCGGGTTGCCATTCCGTCGGCACGCGTGTTGCTGCTGTTGGTGCAAACGACGGTGCCCGCCGCAAACGACAGCGCATAGGACGGCGCTTCCGTCGATTGCACGCCGACGATTTCGGTTTTCAACCCCAGCAGGTCGCGCGCCAGGATGCAGCCGCAAATGCCCGACCCCTGCCCGATCGGCACATAGAGCACGTCGAGATCGGGCGCGGCGCGGAACAGCTCGAGTCCGTAAGTGGCGACGCCACGCACAATATCGGGATGAAACGACGGCACCATGTGCAGGCTATCTCGCGCGGCATGCCTGACAGCCTCTTCGCGCGCCTCCTGAAAATCGGCGCCATATTCGATCAGATTGGCGCCGAACGCGGCCATCGCGCGGTTCTTCTCGAGCGAATTGCCACGCGGAACGTAAATGGTCACCGGCAGGCCGTGGCGGCGTCCGGCAAAGGCGACGCTTTGGCCGTGATTGCCGCGCGTGGCCGAAATCAGCCCTTTTGTTTGCGGATGCTCACGCTTGAGACGTTCGACATAGACAAGCCCGCCACGCACCTTGAAGGCGCCGGCCGGTGTGTGGTTCTCATGCTTGACGACGACGCTCGCACCCAGCCGCTCGGAAAGCAGCGGCCAGGCATGCGCTGCTGTCGGCGGCACCGCGCGGCCTACGATTTCGTGGGCGCGTTCGAGTTCGGCGAGGTTAAACATGATGGCACCTCTCCGCTTCCGCACACGCCGCTACGCCCCCTCTCCCCGCTTGCGGGGAGAGGGTTGGGGTGAGGGGGTACAGGCGCATTTGCGGGGACTCCCCCTCACCCGCGCTTTCAGCGCGACCTCTCCCCGCAAGCGGGGCGAGATGAAGAGAGAAATTGCTGAAAGCGCCCATCCTCACACCAGCGCCTTTCCGCTCGCAAAGGCTTCCGCGGTCGCTTCGTCATTGGCTTCCGCAGGCAAGAGCATTTCGTTGTGCGCCTTGCCTGACGGGATCATCGGGAAGCAATTTTCGAGCGTCGCCACGCGGCAATCGAACAGCACCGGGCGCTTGACGCTGATCATCTCCTTGATCGCGCCGTCGAGATCACCGGGTTTGGTCGCCTGGATGCCGACACAGCCATAGGCTTGCGCCAGCTTGACGAAATCCGGCAAGGCTTCGGAATAGGAATGCGACAGGCGATTGCCGTGCAGAAGCTGCTGCCACTGCCGCACCATGCCCATGTACTGGTTGTTGAGGATGAAGATCTTGATCGGCAGTTCGTACTGAACGGCGGTCGACATCTCCTGCATGGTCATCATGACAGACGCGTCGCCCGCGATGTCGATCACCAGGCTGTCGGGATGGGCGACCTGCACGCCTACCGCCGCCGGCAGGCCATAGCCCATGGTGCCGAGCCCGCCCGACGTCATCCAGCGGTGCGGCTCCTCGAAGCCGAAGAACTGCGCCGCCCACATCTGGTGCTGGCCGACTTCGGTGGTGATGTAGACATCGCGCCGGCGCACGGCCTCGAACAGCCGCTGGATCGCGAATTGCGGCAGGATCACGTCGTTGTTCTGCCGGTAGGACAGCGAATTGCGCGCACGCCATTTCGCGATCTGCTGCCACCAGGGCCGGATGTCGGGCTTCTTCGCTTCCGCCTTGAACACCTGCAGGAGGTCGCCGAGCACGTTGGCGGCATCGCCGATGATCGGCACGTCGACGCGGATGTTCTTGTTGATCGATGACGGATCGATGTCGATGTGTATCTTCTTCGAGCCTGGCGAGAACGCGTCTGTGCGCCCGGTGATGCGGTCGTCGAAACGCGCGCCGACGCACAGCATGACGTCGCAATCATGCATCGCCATGTTGGCTTCATAAGTGCCGTGCATCCCGAGCATGCCGAGCCAGTTCTTGCCCGACGCCGGATAGGCACCCAGCCCCATCAAGGTCGAGGTGATCGGAAAGCCCGTGACCTCGACCAGCTCGCGCAGGAGTTTCGAGGCTTCGCGCCCCGAGTTGATGACGCCGCCGCCGGAATAGATCACCGGCCGCCTGGCGGAAGCGAGCATCGCCACCGCCTTGCGGATTTGTCCGGCATCGCCCTTGACGCGCGGCACGTAGGACACATGCACGTCGGACTTGCGCGGTGGGTGATAGGTGCCGGTTGCGAACTGTACGTCCTTCGGCACATCGACCACGACCGGCCCGGGACGCCCGGTGCTTGCGACATAGAAAGCCTCGTGCAGCACCTTGGCGAGATCCTTGACATCGCGCACCAGCCAATTGTGCTTGGTGCAGGGACGGGTGATGCCGACGGTGTCGCACTCCTGGAACGCGTCATTGCCGATCAGATGGGTCGGCACCTGTCCGGTGATGCAGACGATCGGTATGGAATCCATCAGCGCGTCGGTGAGCGGCGTCACCATGTTGGTGGCGCCGGGCCCCGAGGTCACCAGCACCACGCCAGGTTTTCCGGTCGAGCGCGCATAGCCCTCGGCGGCGTGGCCCGCGCCCTGCTCGTGCCGCACCAGGATGTGCTCGATCGCGTCTTGCTGGAAAATCTCGTCATAGATCGGAAGCACCGCGCCGCCCGGATAGCCGAAGATGTGCTGCACGCCATGATCGATCAGCGCGCGCACGATCATGGCGGCGCCGGTCATCTGGTTCGGATCGTGGCTCTTCTCACTCATATCTTGCTCCGGATGCGCTGTTTTTTGCGCGGCTTCTTGGTTTGTGAGGCTGTCTGGTTTGGGAAATAAAAAAGGGCCCGAAGAGGCCCATGCGCACCGCCCGAATATGGATGGCATCTAGCCATCCCCGGCGGCGCGCCTGGGTACGACGAGAATAAGCGATTTGGTAATTTTGTTACGCATATTGCCGCCCAGACTTCCCAAAGGTTGCGCGAACATACTGCCCAAGACCTGAAAGTCAAGCGTTGGGGAGGGTTCGAAGCTCATTTTCGAGTGTAGCGACCTTCGTCGCGTTCGGCGAGGGTGAATTTTGGGTTTCGGTCATGCGCCTCAGCCAAACCTTGTCTCGTCATGCCCGGCCTTGTGCCGGGCATCCACGTCTGACTTTCCACCTTGGCGCAAAGACGTGGATGGCAGGGACGAGCCCGGCCATGACGGCTCAGATGGGTATTTGATTAAGCCACTCCTCCGCGGCTTCCGGCCTCACCCAGGCGAATTCGGGAAGCTGATGCCTGAACCAGGTGAACTGCCGTTTGGCGTAGTGGCGGGTGTCGGCCTTGGCGACGGAAGCGGCCTCCTCCAATGTAATCTTTCCCGCAAGATGGTCGATCAGCGGCGGCACGCCATGCGCCTTCATCGCCGGCAGCAGGGGATCGAGGTTTCGCGCCGCGAGCCGCGCGACTTCTTCAATCGCGCCGGAATTCAGCATGGCATCGAAGCGGGCGTCGATTCGCGCGTAGAGAGAATCGCGCTCCGGGGCGAGAAAAACTCCGCGGAACGTGTTTGCGGCCAACAGCGGCGGCAGGCCCTCGCGATGCCAGTCCGAAAGCGAACACCCCGTTGCCTCGATCACTTCGAGCGCGCGGGCAATGCGGGTGCGGTCACGTGGTCTCAGACGTTGCGCGGAGACCAAATCGCGCCGCGCCAGTTCCGCGTGCAAGGCTTCGACGCCGTCGCGAGCGAGCCTTGCGCGCACATTTTCCCGTATTTCCGGTGGAATCGGCGGCACCGCCGACAGACCTTGCGTCAGCACCTTGAAATAAAGCCCGGTGCCGCCAACGAAAATCGCGAAAACGCGCCGCTCGCGCGGCTCAGCGAGGGCCTTTTCGGCCTCGGCGAGGAAGGCGCCGGCCGAAAAATTCACCGCGGCATCGACGTGACCATAGAGCCGGTGCGGAACCTTTCTCTCCTCCTCCCGCGTCGGCCGCGCGGTGAGGACAGAGAGGTCGCGATATACCTGCATCGAGTCGGCATTGATGATCATGCCGCCGGTTTTTTGCGCCAATGCAAGCGCGAGCGCCGACTTGCCGCTGGCGGTCGGCCCTGCGATAAGCACGGCATCACAGCTTTCGGTTCGAGAATTCACGCGATGTCTTTCGTCGTCACGCTGATCTGCAATCCCGCCAATCCCGCGCTCGATAGCACGGTCATCGACGGCGCGCGCGCCCTGCTTCCCTCTCCCGGCCCCGCAAACTGGCTGTTTGACGAAGTCGCGGCCGACATCCCCTTCGAGGGGGTGGAGGACATCGGAGCCATCGAACGCCGGCTGCGCGAGGCGCGCGGCGATTTGCCGATCGACATTGTCGTGCAGCCGAGGGTCGCCCGGCGCAAGAAGCTTTTGCTCGCCGACATGGATTCCACCATGATCGAACAGGAATGCGTCGATGAGCTCGCCGATTTTGCCGGCGTCAAGGCCCGTGTCGCCGCCATCACCGAACGAGCCATGCGCGGCGAGATTGAATTCAGGCCGGCGCTTCGCGAGCGCGTGGCGCTGCTCAAGGGTTTGCCGGTCAGCGTGGTCGACGAGGTGCTCAAGAACCGCATCACGTTGACCTCGGGCGGCCGCGAACTGGTCGCGACCATGCGCGCGCACGGCGCATATGCCTGCCTGATCTCGGGCGGCTTCACGCTCTTCACCCGGGCGGTTGCAGCGATGGCCGGCTTTGACGAAAATCGCGCCAACCAACTGATTGTCGAGAACGGCAAACTGACCGGGGAAGTCGCCGAGCCGGTTCTGGGCCGCGCCGCAAAACTCGCAACGCTGGTCGAGTTGCTCGAATCCTTCGATCTCGACGACATCGACACACTCGTGGTCGGCGACGGCGCCAATGATCTCGACATGATCGGCCACGCAGGGCTCGGCGTCGCCTATCACGCAAAACCCGCGGTCGCCACTGCTGCGAAGGTTCGGATCGATCACGGCGATCTCACCGCGTTGCTTTACGCGCAAGGCTATCGCCGCGAGGAGTTTGTCGGGGGATAGATCAACTCGTCATTCCGGGGCGATGCGAAGCATCGAACTATGATGTGCACTTGCACATCAGAGAATCTCCAGATTCCGGGTCTGGTCCTTCGGACCATCCCGGAATGATGACGCTATTGCAATGCCAGCGCCACGAAGCGCAATTCGCCCTCGGAATTCGCGACCAGCAGCAGCACCGACTTCTTGCCGTCCTTTTTCAGCTGATCGACGCGCTTCTTGATGTCGGCGGCGTTACTCACCGCCTCCTGCGCGACCTCGACGATGACCTCGCCGGCCGAAAGCCGCTTGTCGGCCGCATCCGAGTTGCCCTCGACGCTGGTGATGACGACGCCCTTGACGCTGTCCTTGATCTTGTAGCGGCTGCGCAGGTCCTTGCTCATGTTGGCAAGGTCAAGGCCGAGCGCCTTTTGCGTCACCAGCTTTTCCGCCGGTTCAGACGGCTTGACCGCCGCCTGCACCGGCTTGTCGTTGTCCTCCAGCCGGCCGAGCGTGACGCGCTTGTTCTGCTCCTCGCCCTTGCGGATGACGACGACGTCGACCTCCTTGCCCACGGTCGTGTCGGCGACGACGCGCTGCAGATCCTTCGGGTCCTTGATGTCCTTGCCGTCGAACTTGACGACGACATCGCCGGGCTCGATGCCGGCGGGCTTGGCCGGCCCCTTGTCGTCGACGCCGGCGATCAGCGCGCCGCGCGCCGGCTTGATATTGAGGCTTTCGGCGATCTCGTCGGTGACCTGCTGGATGCGTACGCCTAGCCAGCCGCGGCGCAACTCGCCGAACTGCCGGAGCTGATCGACCACGCCGGCGACGATCTTGGAAGGCACCGCAAAGCCGATGCCGATCGAGCCGCCGGTCGGCGAGATGATCAGCGTGTTGACGCCGATGACTTCGCCATCGAGATTGAACAACGGACCGCCGGAATTGCCGCGATTGATCGCCGCGTCGGTCTGGATAAAGTTGTCGTAAGGCCCCGTGGCGATGTCGCGGTTGCGCGCCGAGACGATGCCCGCGGTCACCGTGCCGCCGAGACTGAAAGGATTGCCGATCGCGATCACCCATTCGCCAAGCCGCAGCTTGTCGGAATCGCCGAACTTCACCGCTACCAGCGGTTTCGGCGGCTTGAACTTCAAGACCGCGAGGTCGGTCTTCTTGTCGATGCCGACGATCTCTGCCCTGATCTTGGAGCCGTCATTGAGGATGACGTTGATCTCGTCGGCGTCCGCAATCACGTGATTGTTGGTCACGACGATGCCCGACGGGTCGACGATGAAACCGGAGCCGAGCGAGTTGGTCTTGTGCGGCTGGGAATCCCCGCCTCGCGGCCCGCCCGGTCCGCCACGGCGGTTCTTGAAGAAATCGTCGAAGAATTCCTCGAACGGCGAACCCGGCGGCAATTGCGGCGTCGCGCCTCTCCCCTCGCCGAGCTTGGCCTCGACGTTCTGCGAGGTCGAGATGTTGACCACCGCGTCGATCACTTTCTCGGCAACGTCGGCGATTCCGTCGGGACCGCGCGCCTGCGCCGGCGCCGACGTCACCAAAACAGTGCCGAGACCGAGACCCGTACCAATGCAGAGGCTCGCGCTCAGGCAGATCGCGGCCATCAACGGGCGCAGGCGATGGCTCAGGACTGTTGTCGCAACGGTCATAGCTCTCTCTCTTCTCGAAAAACGGATGGGCTGATTTGATGTCCACAGTGCGCCCGAACGGGGTGACCGCGCAAGCGTTTGAGCGCAGTGTGGTGGATTTGACATTCGCTCCCGTATCGCCGCGAGTCCTCAAATAGCGAATGTCAAATCCAAAACTACACTTAAATCCAATATTTGCTGGTGTCCCTTGGTTCCGACATTCGTAAACGAACCCACCGCGACAGCATACCGAATGTGGGAACCGGACACCAGCATTTCGGCGAAAAACAGACGCCGGTTAAAGTTGATTCGGCGGATGCTTTTCCTTACCGCCGGACCAGCCAGATCAGGATCAGGCCCACCACCGCCGAGCCGATGCCGACCGCCCGCAAGATATTGTCCGGTGTCGCAAGCGCACTCTTCATCGCCCGCCGCATCCAGGCGGGACTGGCTGCAAACAAAAGACCTTCAATCACAAACAGGATTCCCACACCGATGAGGAAGTCGGCGAACGCGATAGACCTCATCGGACTGGAACCTCCCGTTCAAATCTTGCTTTAAGGAGGCCGAAGTCTCCGCTTCGGCCTCTTGCCGGTCAAACCGTTATGGCTTCGGCGATGGCGCGGCGGCCGGCGGTTTGCCGGAAACGTTGCTGAAGAACTTGAAGAAATCGGAATCGGGACGCAGCAGGAAGCGCGTATCGTTGCTTTTCAACCCGTTTTCGTAAGCCGACATCGAGCGGTAGAAGGCGAAGAAATCCGGATCCCTGCCATAGGCATCGGCAAACAGGCGGTTTCGCTCGGCATCGCCCTCGCCGCGCACCTGTTCGGCGGTCGAATTGGCTTCCGCAACGATCACGGTCGCTTCACGATCGGCATTGGACCTGATTTCCTGCGCCTTCTGGCCGCCCTGCGCCCGGAACTCGGCGGCCTCGCGCTGCCGCTCGGTCTGCATGCGCTGATAGACTGCCTGGCTGTTCTGCTCGGGCAGGTCGGCGCGGCGGATGCGCACGTCGACCACCTGGATGCCATAACCGGCGGCTTCATGGTCGAGCTGGTCGCGGATTCGCCCCATCAGCCTTTCGCGCTCGTCACGCACCACCGTGATGAAGGTGACCTCGCCCAGCACGCGGCGCAGCGCCGCATTGAGAAGCGTGGTGAGCTGGAGGTTGGCGGCCTGGATCGTGCCGACGCTTTGATAGAATTGCAGTGCGTCCTTGATGCGGTAGCGCGCGAACGCATCGACCACGAGGCGCTTCTGGTCCGAGGCAATCACCTCCTGGGACGGGTTTTCCAGATCGAGGATGCGCTTGTCGATCGGGATCACGGTGTCGATGAACGGCGCCTTGAAGTGCAGGCCCGGTTCGGTTGCGACGTCGACCGGCTTGCCGAAGCGCACCACCAGCGCCTGCTCGGTCTGCTGGACGGTAAACACCGAGCTGTAGGCGACGATCGCGACGATGAAAAGCAGGATCAGGACGACGATGCCGGTGACGGGGGATCTCATCGGCCACCTCCCGCGCTGCCCTGTTGCGGCTGGTTCGTGGCTGGCGGGTTGGGACGCCGCGTGGTCAGCTCGGAGAGCGGCAGATAGGGCACGATGCTCTGCGCCGACGATCCGCCGTCATAAACCAGTTTATCGGACGAGCCGAGGATTCGCTCCATCGTTTCCAGATAGATGCGCTGGCGGGTGACGTCGGGCGCCTTCTTGTATTCCTCATAGACCTTGAGGAAACGCGCGCTCTGGCCCTTGGCTTCGGCGACGGCCTGCTGCTTGTAGCCCTCGGCGATCTGCACGATCTGCGCGGCGCGGCCCCTGGCGTCGGGAACGACGCGGTTGGCATAGGTCTGCGCCTCGTTCTGCAGCCGCTCCAGGTCGGCGCGTGCCGCCTGGACGTCGCGGAAGGAATCGATCACCTGCGCCGGCGGATCGACCTTCTGCATCTGGACCTGGGCGATCTGGATTCCGGAACCGTAATGGTCGAGCGTCCTCTGCATCAGCTCCTGCACGCTCTGCTCGGTGGAGGTGCGGGCGCCGGTCAGGATCGGCTGGATGTTGGACTTGCCGACGACCTCGCGCATCGCGCTCTCGGCCACCGCTTTCACGGTACCTTCCGGATTCTGGATGTTGAACAGGAAGTCGGCCGCGCCTTTTGGCTTGATACGCCAGAGCACGGTGAAGTCGACGTCGACGATGTTCTCGTCGCCGGTGAGCATCAGGCTCTCTTCCGGCACGTCGCGCATGGTGCGGCCGCGGCGGGCCGGATCGTCGATCAGGGTCATGCCGATCGAGATGGTTGAGATGCGCAACGCCTTCGGCAGCAGCACCGTCTCGATCGGATACGGCAGATGGTAACGAAGCCCCGGCTGCTCGTCGCGGACATATTTACCGAAGCGCAGCACGACGCCGAGCTCGTCCGGTTGAACGCGGAAGAAGCCGGACATGGCCCAGATCGCCACAGCGGCGAATATGACAATGGCGATGCCGAGACCGCTGAAATAGCCGCCGGGCAATAGCTGCTGAAGCCGATCCTGGGCGCGGCGGAGGAGGTCTTCAAGATCGGGCGGCCTGGGTCCGACCGGCTGCGGGCCTGAGCCCCATGGCCCCTTCGGACCTGAACCCCAGGGGCCTCCGCCCTGATTCTTCCACGGCATCAACAGTCTCCTTCGCAGGCTTCAAAAGCCAGAAAGCCCCGCAACTTCCGCCCGGCTTTATAGGGGACCGCCCCTGCCCTTACAACGCTGGCTTAAAGTCTCGAAGGAGCTATGGCGGGGGCGACAATTGTCAATGCGACCAATGCCGGAAGCGTTTATTCGCGGGGAAAAGCAGCCACCGGCCCTGGCGGGCGGTTTTCGGCAATCAATCTTAACGCATTGCTTCGCGAGGCCGGCCAGCCTTGGTTAATGGGCCCTTCGCCTGACATAGGTGACAAAGGAGAAATCGGCGCTGTCGTCGGGTCCTCCGCTGTGGCTAACGCGGGCGATCTCTTCCCAGACAGCCTTGTCTACAGGCGCGAAACGGGTGTCGCCCGCGGGCCTGGCGTGAACTTCGGTGACTTCCAGACGATCGGCCAGACCCATCCATTGGGCGTAGATTTCCGCGCCCCCGATGACGGCAATCTCAGTGACGAAACGCCGCAGCGCATCGGCTGTTGCGACCTGCCGGGCGGCCGCCAGCGAGGTCGCCACCACAGCTCCGGGCGCGCGAAAATCGCCGTCGCGGGTCATGACGATATTGGTGCGCCCACGCAGCGGCCGGCGCAAGGAGAGGAAGGTCTTGCGGCCCATTACGACCGGCTTGCTCACCGTCATCGCCTTGAAGCGTTGCAGATCGGTCTTCAGATGCCAGGGTATGGTACCCCCCGCGCCGATCACGCCATTGTCGGCGACGGCAACGATGAGGACGGTTTGCATCAGCGCGTTCCGCGGGCAAGCGTGCTGAGCGCCTCGCCGCCGACCTTGCACACGGTCCACTCGTCGAGCATGACGGCACCGAGCGATTTGTAGAATTCAATGGAAGGCGTGTTCCAGTCGAGCACCGACCATTGCAACCGCGACCACCCGTTCGTCACGCATTCCCTCGCAAGATGCGACAGCAGCGCCTTGCCGATACCCTTGCCGCGCAGCGCCGGACGCACGAACAGATCTTCCAGATAGATTCCCGAGCGGCCGCTGAAGGTCGAGAAGTTGACGAACCAGACCGCGAACCCCGCCACTTCGCCGCTCCATTCGGCGATGTCGCAGTGGAGCCTCGGATTGGCGGAAAACAGCGCATCCGCGATCATGGCCTCGGTGGCTTCGACCTCGTGCAACAGTTTTTCGTATTCGGCGAGTTCGCGAACCAGCGAAAGGACCAGTCCCGCTTCATCGGGACGCGCGCGGCGGATGAGGAGTGTCATTCAGCTGCTCACCAGAGCGGTGGATTTGACATTCGCTTCAGTTTTTCCGCAAACAGCCATAGCCAATGTCAAATCCCAAACCGCACTGAAAAAACTATATTTGCCGGTGATCCTTTGATTTCAACATGCGCAAAGGTGCCTGCCGCGAGCAAATTCGCATGTTGAAATCGGATCAAACGGCGACCTCGGCCCGGATATGCGGGTGCGGATCGTAGCCTTCGAGCGCAAAATCCTCATAGCGGAACGCGAAGATATCCTCCACATCCGGATTGATCCTCATCGTCGGCAGCACCCGAGGCAGCCGCGTCAGTTGCAGCCGCGCCTGCTCGAGATGGTTCGAATAGAGGTGCACGTCGCCGAAGGAGTGAATGAACTCTCCTGCCTTGAGGCCGGTTACCTGGGCGACCATCATGGTCAGCAGCGCATAGGAGGCGATGTTGAAGGGCACGCCGAGAAAGGCGTCCGCCGAACGCTGATAAAGCTGGCAGGACAATTTGCCGCCGGCGACATAGAACTGGAACAGGCAGTGACAGGGCGGCAGCGCCATCTTCTCGACCTCGGCGGGATTCCACGCAGTCACGATCAGGCGCCGCGAATCCGGATTGCGCCGGATCATGTCGATGACATTGGCGATCTGGTCGATGCTGCGCCCGTCCGGCGCGGGCCATGAGCGCCACTGCGAGCCATAGACCGGGCCAAGATCGCCATTGGCGTCGGCCCATTCGTCCCAGATCGTGACGCCGTAGTCGTTGAGATATTTGATGTTGGTGTCGCCTTTGAGAAACCACAGCAGTTCATAGACGATCGCCTTGAGCGGCAGCTTCTTGGTGGTCAGCATCGGAAAGCCGGCGGCCAGATTGAAACGCATCTGGTGGCCGAAGATCGACAACGTCCCGGTGCCGGTGCGGTCGGACTTCTTCACCCCGTCACTGAGAATCCGTTCGAGCAGATCGTGATACTGAATCATGGTGTTGCGTCAGGGCCTTGAGAACGAACAGGAGAGAAGCGGAGCCGCTAGTTTTAACGGCGCTTTCATCATCAAAAAGTGCCGATTCGCCTCTTTCGCCCGATTATACCCCGAAAAATGAGCATCCCACCTAGAGCTCCGGTTCCGAAGTTCGCAAGCTATCGTGGCGACCTCTGATGCGAACTTCGGAATCAAAGGAGCTCTAGCAACTTGTTGTAGCGGCTTTGAATTTGAAGTTCCTTTGATGGGATGGCAGCAACACTGATAGGAACTTCAAATTCACCGCACTAGTAACAGCAAGGCGGCCGTTTGGGCGGTGTCCCGGCTGCAAACCATGGTTTTCACCCGATCAGGCCGGCAAAACCGAGACATCCGCCGGCCATGAGCATCCAAAGCGGATTGAGCCGGGTTACTGACGCCAGCACCGCCGCGCCGACCGTGACCAGGACCGCAGCGAGCGTCCGGTCCGAGGTCCGCGCCAGGATCAAGCCGCTCGCGGCCATCAGTCCGATCGACAAAGGAACCAGCGCCGCCTGGACGATGGCAGGCCAGCGCGCGTGCGAGGATCGCGCCAAAAAGCGACTCACAAACAGGGCGAGCACCGCCGTGGGCACGCACATCGCAAGCGTTGCGACCAGCGCGCCCGTGACGCCCGCGACCGAATAGCCGATCAGGGTGACGATCAAGACGTTCGGTCCCGGCGAGAGCTGCGAAATCGCGTAGACATCGGCGAACTGCTTGTCGGTCAGCCAGTGGCGAACGTCGACCGCAACCCGATGCATTTCGGGAATGGCGGAATTGGCGCCGCCGACCGCAAACAGCGACATCAATGCGAAGGTGAAGGCCAGCGCGACCAACGGGTTGGAATCCGAATTCATGTCGCGCTCCTTTGCATCGCAAAGCTGATGGCGATGCTCACGGGGATCGCCACCAGCAACACCGACGGCAACGGCAACCGCAACACCCCGATCGCGACGAACACCGCGGTCATGACCACAAGCCCGACCACGTCGCGCCGCTTGAAGAGCGGCGTCATCATCCGAAACACCGCCGAAAGCATCAACCCGATCGCCGCGCAGGCGACCCCCGCCAGAATTCGCCGCAACGCTTCGATTTCGCCGTAACGCTGATAAAGCGCGGCAAGAATGGTCACGATCACGACTGGCGGACCGACCAGTCCGGAGAAGGCGGCAATGGCGCCGGCAAGGCCACGAAAGCGCGATCCGAACACGAATGTGAGGTTCACGACATTCGGCCCGGGCAGGAAGTGACACAGGGCGAAGGTCTCGTTGAACTCGTCGGCGGTCATCCAGCGGTGTTGATCGACGATGCCGCGCCTGGCCCAGACCAGCACGCCGCCGAAGCCCGCGAGCGACATCTTGGCGAATGCCGCAAACAACGCGATCAGGGTGGGGGGTTTTGGTGTCGATATCGAAAGATCCGGCGCCGGGACGGCGGCCGGCGGCGAATCCGGGGACATGGTGAAGAATTTAGAATGTACGCCCGGCAGGGCCAATCAATATTCCGGCGTTTTCACCCGGAAAGCCGGCCGGTTCCTCCCCCGAGGAGAAGTTTTCGGCTCTGTTTTTCTCAACTTTTGCGCCCTATATTGGGGGTGCCGGTTCGCCGGCTATGGAGATAAATAACCGTCGCAATAAACCATTCGGACCCGGGGGCAGTACCCGGCGCCTCCACCCAAGCCCGCGGCACGGCCGGCGGCCTTCGGCGGGGGCGAACCAGGATCGACGAGGGCGTAAAGGACGTGTTTTTTCCCGGTATGGTTCCGCCGATATCGGGCCATGCAATAGTTGCAAACGACAACTATGCTCCGGTTGCTCAGGCCGCTTAAGCGGTTTGAAAGACCATCTTGAAGTCCTGACGGGTTAGCACCGCCAGGCGGGGTTCGGAGGCACCTGGCAACAGAAGCCTCCACTTCAATTTGCCTATGTTTTGGACGGTCCGCAATTTTCCTGAGGCATTTCCGCCGCGCTACTGACCTCGGCCCGTCGGCGGAGTACCATGGAGAATGCGGGCCGAGTCGGGTCACCGGCCTGTTTTCGAAGATCGCAGGCGGGAATCGAAGGCGACAGGACCGATCATGGCGACGGATCACATTCGATACGACGTGCTGGCGCGCGACGCGTTGCGCGGGGTGCTTCGCCGCGTTTTGGCTGATGCTGCCGAGCACGGCCTGCCCGGCGAGCACCATTTCTTCATCACCTTCCTGTCCACCGCCGAAGGCGTGAAGCTGTCGTCCCGGTTGCTGGCGCAATATCCGGAAGAGATGACGGTGATCCTGCAGCACCAGTTCTGGGACCTGGTGGTGACCGAGGATCGTTTCGAGGTCGGCCTTTCCTTTGGCGGGATCCCCGAGCGCGTCGTGGTTCCCTTCAACGCCATCAAGAGCTTTTTCGATCCTTCCGTGCAGTTCGGCCTGCAGTTCGAGCCGCAGGACACGGTGGCCGAGACGCGCGCGAGCGATCGCGCGGCCACTCCGGCTGTGCCGGCCGCGCCCCCGTCTGCCCTGCCCGCTCCGCCGGCCGAGAGCGCAAGCGAGCCGGCAAAATCCGGCGAGGGCGCCGAAGTCGTGCGGCTGGATCGCTTCCGCAAGAAATAGTCCGCAACCAAAGCCTTGCCCGCCGTAGAATGAACTGAACAGGCACGCGCGGGGGAGCAAGCTGATGGCCCGGTCGACCGAATCCCGTTCCGGTTCCACTCGCACCGAGACCGACAGTTTCGGTCCGATCGAGGTTCCGACCGATCGCTATTGGGGCGCACAGACCGAACGGTCGCGGCAGAATTTTCGCATCGGCCAGGACCGCATGCCGATCGCTATCATTCATGCGCTCGGCATCGTCAAGCTCGCGGCGGCAGAAACCAATCGCGAGCTCGGCCTCATCGACCGGTGCCGCGCCGGCGCGATCATCCGCGCCGCGCGCGAGGTGATCGGGGGCAAGCTCGACGATCATTTTCCCCTGGTGGTCTGGCAGACCGGGTCCGGCACCCAGACCAACATGAATCTCAACGAGGTGATCGCCAATCGCGCCAATGAACTGCTCGGCGGCAGGCTCGGCGCCAAGTCGCCGGTTCATCCCAACGATCACGTCAATATGAGCCAGTCCTCCAACGACTCCTTCCCGACCGCGATGCACATCGCGGCAGCCGCGGGCATGACGAACGACCTGATTCCCTCGCTCGAGCGGCTTCATCTGGCGCTGCGCAGCAAGGAGAAGGAATTCGGCCATATTGTCAAAATCGGCCGCACCCATACCCAGGATGCAACGCCACTGACGCTCGGGCAGGAATTTTCCGGCTATGCCGCGCAGGTCGAAAGCGGGATGGCGCGATTGCGCGTGGCGATCAGGGACATGTATCCGCTGGCGCAAGGCGGGACTGCGGTCGGAACCGGACTCAATTCAAAGCCGAAATTCGCAAGGATTTTCGCCAGGCACGTGGCCAGGATCACGAAACTCCCCTTCACCAGCGCCGCCAACAAGTTCGAGGCGCTCGCGTCCAATGACGCCTATGTGTTCGCACATGGCGCCATCAACGCCATGGCCACCGGCCTGTTCAAGATCGCCAACGACATCCGTCTGCTTGGGTCAGGTCCGCGTTCGGGCCTGGGAGAACTGATTCTGCCGGAGAACGAGCCCGGTTCCTCGATCATGCCCGGCAAGGTCAATCCGACCCAGTGCGAAGCCGTCACCATGGTTTGCTGCCAGGTGTTCGGCAATCACACGGCCATCACAGTTGGCGGAAGCCAGGGCCATTTCGAACTGAACGTCTACAAACCTTTGTTGGCATATTGTATGATGCATTCCATCCAAATAATGGCCGATGTCGCCCTTTCATTTACGGAGCACTGCGTCGAGGGAATACGAGCCGACGAAAAACGCATTCGTGAACTCATGGAGCGTTCACTGATGCTGGTGACGGCGCTCGCGCCTAAAATTGGCTACGACAATGCTGCAAAAGTGGCGAAATCAGCGCACGCCCGCGGCACCACCCTGAGAGAGGAGGCGGTTCGTCTGGGCTTTGTTTCGGCTGACGAATTCGACCGGCTGGTGAGGCCGGAAAAAATGACGCACCCCGGATAAAGGACGACCAGCTTTGCGCCGCAAGCGCGGTCGGATAGAAAGTTGTCCATCATGTCGCCCAAAGAATCATGCTTAAGTGACTTCATCGAAGCGGCTACCCGTGTTAGAGGTCACGGATATTTTTAAGATCGAAGCACATTTTTTGATCTGTCAGGGATCACAATGGAGAATTTCTTAAATGAAGACCGAGCGGAATATCGCGGTTCTTCCGCGATTGGATGCGGGTCGTGCAAATAGAACCCGCGCACGATTAGGCTGCAGTTTCTCTCAACCAAGCGGATTGCTTCAAATGGTCGCTGCCCGTCACGGCAGCGACAGGCGTCCGGCTTGCCGACGAATCACATGATGGGGGTCGGCATGGGGGAATTGGTCAATTTCAGGCAATTCAAAAAGCGCACTCGGCGAGAGGAGGCGGAAAAACAGGCCGCCGCCAATCGAGCGCGATTTGGCCGTACCAGGGCGGAACGCATCCTGGACGAGCGCCGCGCAAGCGGCGCCGATAAACTTTTGGATCAGCATCGCATCGATGGCGAGGACCCATCATGAAATCGCCAGTTGTGAAACGATCAATCGTGGTCGCCGGTCACAAGACCAGCGTCAGTCTCGAAGAGGCATTCTGGAACGGCATGAAGGAGATTTCCGGACGTCGCAACATGACCCTTTCCGAGCTGGTGGGCGAGATCGACGGCAACCGCCAGCAAGGCAATCTGTCATCTGCGATTCGTCTGTTCGTGCTGGATCATTTCCGGTCGCAAGCCTGTGGTGAACCGGCCGCAGAGGATGCGAAGCCGCATGCCAAGGTGGCGGTCGGCTCTGATTGATCAGGGCCGGTTACGCCGTTCACGTGTCTTGATTCGTTTTCCCTGACGCGAGACGGCGGTTATATTTGCCCGGAACGGTTCCGCGTCCGGGCACGCTTGCTTGCGCCTCTTCGCGTCATTCCGGCTTCAGGTTCAGGGCATGGCAAGCGTTGCAGCGCTGGCGCAATTGTCCGATCAGAGAGCGGAACTCGTCGGGCCGTTTGGCGCGGCTGGCGTCCCACGCGATCTTTGAAGCTTCGCCGGCGCGCCGGTAGAACTCGGCGAAATTCGACCACAGATCCGGATTGGCGAACGTGTCGGTTGCGGGATCGCGGTCCGCACCCGGCTTCCATTGATTGGTGGGTGGCGGAAACAGATGCGGAAACGCCATCAGCATGGTCGAGATGGTTTCCGCGTGCTCCTGGGCATCCCCCAGCACGAGCTTGCCTTCCGGCGCCAGCATGGTCTCGATCTCGTCCATGTTCATGTCGATGGCGCCCATCAGGATCTTGCGCGCGAAGATGGTGTCCTTGGGTGCGGGCTGATCCTGCGCCGAGGCCGGTCCTGCGGCCACGGCGATCGCCAGCGCCGCCACTGCGGCGGTGAAGCTAAACGCTGATCTGAGGGGGAGAAATCTCACGTCGACTATTCCAGTCCCGGCATTTCCTGCTCGCGGATGTTGGCCTTGAAAACTTCGCCAGTCGCAACCACGGTGAGTTGCCGCATCAGGCCGCTCTTCTTGCCTTCCTCACGCAGGGGATAAAACAGCACCTCGACCTGCTCGCCGGGTTTGATGGCATCGCGCCGCCATCCGCCGACCCGCACCAGGTTTCCAGGGCTCGTCGTCTCCATCAGCCACTCGGCGGGCGCTTCGCCCGCACTGGATGAGCCGTTGAGCGTCAAGGTGACGTGCGGGTTGACCCAGCGCAATTCCACCACGCTCCCCTTGACCGTCATCGTCTTGGAGAAATCGAACATCGAGGCCGAATGATGGGCGGCGACCTGGGTTATTCCCGCACCCAGCAGCGCCACCGCCGCAAGCGCGCCGATCGATTTCATCAATTGTCGCATGAAGAACTCCTGTTTGTTTTTGCCGGCTACTTTGCCGGAACCGCCGTCGTATGTCCCCACTCGGACTTTTCGACCGGCACGAAGATGTGATCGCCTTCCGCATTCACCCGCTCCGCCAGATCGCCGGTGGCGCAGACGCCTTCGACGATGTCGAACTTGCGCGCGCGCTGGCGGAAGAAGATGCGCGTCGTTTTCCACGGCTTGGTCAGGATTTTGGGCGCGATGATTTCGAGGTCATCGTGCAGGATGTCCTTTTCCGCAAGATGAATGCGCTCGATCACGTGCATGTCGCCGTTGTTGGGCAGGCCGACGGCTTCGCTGATGGCAAGCGGCGCTTGCGGCAGGATATCCACGGTGTCGACGACCAGCGTATCGCCTTCCCAGTGTCCGATCGAATGGCCGTGGAAGGTCGGATCGGACGCCTCCGGGTGAGCGCGGCCGTCGGTGTAGATGCGGCGAATGCGGTTGCCGTCGGATTCACCGAGCATGGTTACACGCCCCGGCGTGAACAGCATTTCCATCGCGTTGTGGGTGACCAGCATCCAGGACGGATGCGCCTCGGGCAGACAATTGGCGAAGATCAGGCGCGGCCGGCCGGCCTTTTCCTCGGCGAACATCTGTTCGACTTTCCTGGCAGCGGCCTCATTCCACGGCGGTGGATTGGTTTTGACCTGGGCGTCCTGGTCCGTGATCTTCGGATTCCAGACGCCGCTCCAGTCCGGCAATTTGGCGATATCGGCCCAATCCTGAGCCGTCGGCGGCGGGTTGATGACGGTTGGCGTTTTCTTGGGCGCCTGCGCTGAAACGATGGGCGGCGCAACCAGCAAGGCAACGAGACCGGCAAAAACGGCGCAAAGTGGAGCAGTTTTCACGTGCATATCTCCGAACAGCAGGTGCTCACACAAAAGCTAGCGGCAAATTGTTTCATTTTGTAGTCAGTGCATCGTGAAGCCGATCCCGCGGCCGAGCGCCACCACGCCGATCCATAGCAAAAGCGAGATCGCAGCAGCGGTCCTGGCGGCGGTTGGCGTGCGTCCGTCCACCTTGTCCCAGTGCTCGATATCGCGAACGCCGATCAGATGAAACAAACCCATGTTGAGACCGGCGAGCGCAAGCAGCACGAGCTTTCCCTGAAACAGGCGGTTGTGGGCATAGTGCACGGCGTCCGAGGAGAACATGAGCGAGCCGGTGAACGCGGCAACCGCAAATGCGCCCCAGGTGTAGGGGATCACGTCGCGCATGACGCGGCGGACCGTGAGATCGAGCGAGGCGAAGCCGAGCAGCCGGAGGTCGACGATCGAGATCGTCCCGACCACGAGCACGATCGCGAGCACGTGAATCGACTCGATCCACGGAAACAGGATTTCGTTTTCGCCGATCGCGCTTGCGACCTGCGTGTTCTGGAGCCAGTCCAGAGCGCGGTCAATCTCCAACGAAAAAATCCTCGTGATTCATTGCGCCGATCCGGTTCGAGCGTCAGGCGAAATAGGCGATCCAGCGGCCCGCGAAGATGATCGAGGACCAGAGCAACATCGAGACGATGGCAATCGTCGCCGCGCCCGCACGCGGCCTTGCGCCTGGCTCGCCGAATCCGGCGTCGCGGCGCTGAAAGAATTGAAACAGCCATGTCACGATCAACGCCCCGACCAACAGCCCCATCTTGAGCTGGAAGGCCGGGTTCTTCAGCGAACGCGCCGGCTCCGCGATGATCATGATGATGCCGGTGCCGAGCAGGACGAGCAACGGCCACCAGACCAGCGGCAGGAAACGCGCGGTCACATTCTTCATCGGCCGGTTGGCCCAGAACACGCCGATCAGACGAAGATCGATCATCAGCGCCGAACTGGCCACCACCGCAATTGCGAGGATGTGAATCGTCTGCACGGTCGGCACCACCCAGCCGGCAGCCTGGATCGACTGGCTCAGCGCCGTGTGGTCGATCCAGCGGCAGATTTCGTTAAGCGTCAAAGCCATTCAGCAACAAAGCCAGTTCGGCAAATTGTCATCAGGGGAGCGCGGACCAACAAGGCCGTAACCGTATATCCGGCCGGGTCGGGCTGAGAATATCCGTTTTTCACATGGACGCATGTATGAGACGAAAGCCCTCACGAATTTTGTCTTGAGCCGACGGAATAATTTCAAAAGCGCATTTGAACTAGTACGCCTGCTGCGGCGAGCCGAATAGCGGCGGGGTGAGTACCAGCGGCGGTTTTGGCCTCGCCGGGCGTGCAACGCTCGGTGCCGGCCGCACCTCGATCGGCGGCGGCAGCGGCGGAACCTGCTGGCTCACGACCGGGGCATCGGGCGGCGGGTTGGCTGCGGCAGGATTCGCAACCGGGACATTGGCGGCGGGCGCATTTGCGCCTTGCGGCGCCGCAGGCGGACGCGGCGGCGCGATCCTCGGCCTCGGCGCGGGCGCCGGCGACTGGATGGGGCTGCGTGGAATCGAAGCCGGCGCGGCCGATGTCGGCGCTTCTCCGCGCTCGATCGAATCGAGCCTCCTTGTCTCGCGATCGATCGCTCTCACCGCGAGCCACGATGACAGGGCCGTGACATCGACGCTGCGATTGAGTGCGTCGGGCGAGCCGGCGGCAAACACGACGATTTCAGGGCGGCTGGTGGCGAGTTCAGCAGTTCCGGAGGAAAAGACCGCGCGAATATCGGCCTGGTCGGCCGGAATATCGTATCCGCCGGAAACAACGGCGTGGGCGATGTCGGAATTGAGCGTGGTGGCGGCGACGCGAAGCCGCCCGTCCCGGATCGCAAACGGAATTTGCGCGGATGCGACCAAGAGCGCACCGCCCGACAACGCCGGTTCCACGATCTTGCGCAGCCTCATATCATCGGTCGCCTGTCCGGCGTCGCTGGCGTGGATCGCAAGCTCGAAAGCGCGCGGATCCAATCCGGGGATACGTGCGGAGGCGAGGGTCAAGGTTCCGCTTCCCGACAGCGCGCCGATCAGGGCGGAGGCGCTGCGGCCCTGGCTCGACAGCGTCATCTGCAGCGAGGCACGGCCCGCCGGCATCGTGAACGCGCGATAACGCAAGGCCCCGCCATCGACCGCGTCGAGTTGGACGCGGGCATTGAGCCCAAGCCCGCCCGCGCCCTGCCTGATGTCAACGGCGCCACTTGCCTCGCCGCCGCCGATGCCGCCCTTGATGGCGTCGAACACCAGCGATTGACCGTCGCCCTTCACGGTGCCGCTGAGAGGACGCAACTCGGTGCCGCCCGGAAGCACGCCGCGCAGCGCCTGAAACGCTATTCTGCCGCGCCAGCCCTTCAGAAGCCCGGCACCGAGCGGCTCGGTTACGTCGCGTCCGGCGGCGCCGATGGCGAGCGCAAAGGCCGGCGCAATTTCGAGCGAATCCAGCCCGAGTTCGCCTTCGACCTTGCGTTCAGCCTCGAACGTCACGGCCAGGTGGCCGCGCAGCCGCGAACCCGCCATCGTGCCATCCAGATCTTCAAGGCTGAGCTTGCCCTCCTGGAGCGACATGCGCGAGGACAGGCTGATGTTCTGCGTGAGCTTGTCGGAGCGTTTGAGCTCGAACAGCGGCGCGAGATTGAGGCTGCGCGCCTTCACGCTGACGCTGCCATTGGGCCGGGCCGCAAAGGGATCGGCGGTGCCTTGCGCCTCGGCATCGAGGCCTGCGGCGGAAAGATTGAATTTCAGCCGCAATGGCGCGCCCCACACGCCGCTGAGCGATCCCTGGAATTGACCCGCTCCATCGGCTGCCGCGAGTGCGCCGTCGAGTCCGAGCAAGGCAAGGAGCGGAGCGCCCTGCTCCGACGACAGTTTCGTTTCCAGGCTGATTTCGCTGCGACGCAGCCTGTCGAGATCGATCTCCCGCAGGGCTGCGGCCTCGGGCCGCGCGGTGATGGTGGCGGTCCCCCTGAACTGCGGCGCATCGAGGTCGAAGGTAGCACGCGTATCGGCGTGGTCGACGCGATCGGCATTCCTGTCGACGGCGAGCATCAGGTTGATGCGCGCCGGACCCGGGATTAACGCCATGGAATTGAGTCGCGCGGCAACCGACGGTGCCACCGGAGCCATGAGCCCGGCGAACTGGCCAAGCGAGGCCGCACTTGAATTCAGCGCGAGCTTTCCCGTAGCGTTGGAGCGATCGAACGCGCCGAAGGCCTCGACCGTGACGCCGCTGGCCATGCCGATCTTCAATCGATCGAGCGCGATAGACTTCGGCCCGTAGCCGAATTTGGCCGCCAACGGACTGAGTTCCTGGCCGGCCAGGATGGCACGAGAGATGTCGAGCGAAACCTGCGCCCGCTCCGGCCACTCGCCTTGTGGGCCCAAAATCGCACGCGCGAACGCGGAAGCAGAATCGAGATCGAGGCGATCGGCCTTCAGCTCCGCTTCAAGCGAGCCGCCGCCCTGGCCGTCATGCGAGACCGCAATCCGGCCTCCGATGGTGCCGCCGTCGATCTCGCACCTGATCGCATCGATCGCAAGGCGATCGACGCCGATATCCACGTTGCCGCCAAGCCGCAGCGGCTTCTGGCTGCGATAGGTCAATTCGTTCCGGCCCTGCAGCCACATCACCAGCGCATCGGGATCGGCTGAATCGACATTGAGCGCGCCCTTGAAATGACCGGGTGGGCCGGCTTGCGCATTACTCCCGCTCAGGGACAGATGGGTTGAGCCCGGCGCCCGAACATCGAGCCGGTCGATGGTCCAGGAGCGGGTGTCGGTCTTAACCTCCGCGGCAAAGTTCTGCAGCGGGCGTCCGCCCATCATGATCTGTTCGGCGCCAAGTTCGACCTGCGCGGGAAGCGGCAATTCCGGCGCGGCGGCGATCAGCGCACGCCAAGCGGGCAGGACGCGCACCGGCTCGGCACCGCTGTCCTTGGCCGTGCTGTCCTTCACACTCTCCTTGGCTGCAAACCTGTCGGCATCGAGCTGCCGCGCCGAGAGCGTGGCATGAAGCAGCGGTGAGGCGCCGAAGCGAACGTCGCCCTGACCTGCAAACTTGAGCGCCCTGTCTTCGGCGCCGTAATTGACCTCGATCTGTTCGAGCTTGGCCGCCGCATGATCGGCCTTGACCCTGGCCGCAATCCGCCACGGTGGCTGTGTCGGGTCGGTGCTGCCCTTCGGCTTCGGCCGGGGTGAGGCGGCCAGCGCGACCGAGCCTTCAAAGCGCGGAGCGCGGGCATCGAAGTTCAATATGCCGTCGAGTTCCGCCGATAGCGGCCGCGTTCCGGGGTCGAGGTTCAGGTGGATGCGGGTGCCGGTGCCGTCCCCGCTCTGTCCGGAAGAGACGCGAAACGGATAGCGGACGTCCTTGAGCAGGAAACTGCCATCGCCGCGCACGGAGCCCGCGAGCGCGCGCACGTCGCCGGAAAAGACGATTTCGTTCAGCTCGAGCGTGCTGTGGCTCAAGGCGTCGTGCAACGCGGCGCGTCCCGTCAGGTTCAGGCGGTCGATCGACAGCGCGCCCAGGCTGAACTTGCCGGTCGAAGCCGGCCAATCGATCCGGCCCTGCGGGTCGAGCCCGACATCGAGCGCCATGCCGTCTATCGTCAGTTCGGTGGCGCGCCACTCGCCGCGCATCAGCGAGCCCAGGCTGAATTCAACGTCGAGCTTGTCGGCCCGGACCTTGCCGAGGTCATTGGCGCCGCCGACCACCACCGAGCGCAGCCGCAGCGAGGGCGAGGGCAACAGGCGCGCATCGAGCTTGCCGGCGACGCGCACCGGCGCGCCGATCACCTGCGTCGCCTCAGCCTCGAATTGCGGCCGGAACTGATTCCAGTCGACAAAATACGGGCCGATCAGCGCGGCAACCAGCGCAATGATGAAGGCAATCGCCAGTCCGAGCAGCGTCGTCTGCACGGTTTCTCCTTATGCGCATGAGCCGGAAAAGCGGCAACGCCTTCTCCGAAAGCTTCATGCTCAGACAACAAGCTAAGGCGCGATCGCCATTCGAATTTGGAGGATCGCGCCTTGAAGGCCTAAGGCCTGCCCGCCTGCGCGGCATGACCTGCCGCCTGTGCCCTGGCCTTGCGCCCTTGGCGCCCGGATCCGAAGGCAAAGCCCGCGCCGAAATCAGTGCCCCAGCAAGGACATATATAGAGAAAACTGTGGCGAAGTCACAGCAACCTCACATGAGACTTTCGCCGTCACCAGCTTGCGGGCAGCCGCTTCAGTCCGCGCAGGACGAAGGTCGGTCGCCATTCCGGATTTTCCGCGTCGTCAAGTCGCAGCTCCGGCAGCCGGCGCAGCAATGTCGAGATGGCGATTTCGGCCTCGATACGCGCCAGCTGCGCGCCAAGACAGAAGTGAATGCCCCCGCCGAACGACAGCGGGCGCACGTTCTGACGGGTGATGTCGAGACGGTCCGGCCGGTCGGGATAGACCGCGGGGTCGCGGTTGGCCGATCCCAGCAGGCAAAGCACGGTTTCGCCCTTCGGGATATTCTTGTCGGCGAGGCCATCGATATCCTCAAGCGCCACGCGCCCGGTCAGCTGAACTGAAGAATCGTAACGCAGAAACTCCTCGATCGCGTTGACAATCAAGGCGGGATTGGCCTTGAGCAGCGCGAGCTGGTCCGGATTGCGGTGCAGCGCCAACAGCCCGTTGCCGATCAGGTTGACGGTGGTCTCGTGGCCGGCGCCGAACAGGAGAATGATGTTGGCGGTCAGTTCCTCAGTGGAAAGCTTGCTGCCATCTTCCTCGGCCTGCACCAACTGGGTGGTCAGGTCGTCTCCAGGATTCTTGCGGCGCAGCTCGAACAGTTGCTGAAAATACATCTGCGCCATCAGGTTGCCGGCATTTCCTTGCGCGATTTCGGCAGGCGTCAGCGGCACCGGATCGAGGATGCGGCCGCCATCCCGGGAGCCCGTGTAAAACGCCTCGCGATGTTCCTCGGGGATGCCGAGCATGTCGCAGATGATGGTCACCGGCAGGCGAAAGGCAAAATCCTCGATCAGGTCCATGTGCCCGCGCTCCGCCACGCGATCGATGGTCTGGTCGACGACCTCCTGGATGCGCGGCCGCATGTCCTCGACCCGGCGCGCCGTGAAGGCCTTCACCACGAGGCCGCGCAGGCGGGTATGGTCGGGCGGGTCCTGCTGCAACATCCAATGGCTCATGCTGCGGAAGATCGGCTCCTCCATGATTTTCGATCCGTAGCGCCGCTTCGAGCGCTCGACGAAATCCTTGCCGAAGCGCTTGTCCCGCAGCACGAGGCTCACCTCGGCATGCCGGCTCGCCAGATACATGCCGTGCGCCGTGATATGCACGGGATCGGTGCGGCGCAGCCGCTCGTAATGCGGATAGGGATCGCAAATGAACTCCGGCGACAACGGATTGAAAAGCGGCTCCATCGTCGCGGCTGCCTGGGCGTGCTCGCTCATGGCGCCCTCCTGCGGTTTGCCCGATTAAGCCCACATGCCGCCCGTCACGGCAAGCTCATTATTGCCGGACGGTCAGGTCGATAACCGGTGCAACCGGCCCGCGACGGCGCGAACTTTTCCAGGCGCCGCCAGCCAGATCGCCAGTGCCGAGAGAGCGCTCACGCCGATGGCGATCAGGAATGCGAGCGTGTAGTTGCCCCAGAGATCATGCAGCAGGCCCGTGACCAGGGGACCCGCGGCTCCTCCGGCAAGGGCGGCGACCATGATGGTGCCGAAAATGCTGCCGTAATGCTTGCCCTGGAAAATTTCGACTACCACGGCTCCCATGATCGAGGTCAGGCCGTAGCCGAGCGCGCCCTGCGACACCACCATGAGGTAGACCAACGGCAAGGTCGGATATCGCGCGAGCGCGATCAGCGCCGCAAAACAGACGGCAAAGCCTGCGCAGCTTGCCGACCAGATCCATTCGCGCCCCACACGGTCCGAGATGTGCCCGAGCAGGATCTGACCGGGAATGCCGAGCAGACTGACAGCGCCGAGCGCCCAGACCGCCACGTTCGGACTGAACCCGACGTCGAGCAGGTATTTGGTCTGGTGCACCTGCACCGCGTACCAGATATACAGACCACCGGCGTAACCGATCGCGAGCCACCAGAAGCGCGCGGTGCGCAGCGCGCGCCTCAAGGTCCAGTCCACGCCGGCCCAATCGGGATCGACGATGTTGGAGAGCGGCGAGACAGACGCGGCCGAAGCCGCGGCGTCGCCGTCAGGCCGCAGCCCAAGATCTTCCGGCCGCTTGCGCAACAACAGATTGATCGGTGCGAGCACCACGAGCACGAGAAGGCCAATGGCCGTGCAGGCGGTCCGCCAGCCGGAATGATCGATCATCCATTGCACCCAGGGCAACAGCGTCACCGAACCGATGCCAACACCCGCAAAGGCGAAGCCGATGGCAAGCCCGCGCCGGCGAATGAACCAGTTGGGCAGGAACAGCGATTGTCCGGAATAGCCGAGGCAAATGCTCCCGGCACCGACCAGCACGCCAATGGTCAGATACAAATGCCAGGGCTGGCTCGTCAGTGGCGCGAGCAGAAGCCCGCCCGCCATCAGCGCAACCCCGAGTTCCATCACGCTGCGTGGACCCAGGCGGTCCATCAGACGGCCGATCAGCGGGCTGACGATGGCCGACACCACGAAGCCGAACGAAAAGGCGCCAGCGGTGACACCGCGCTCCCATCCGAACTCGTCGATGATCGGCGGGAAGAACAGCGAGAACGCGGTGCGCGCGTTGACCCCGATCGCCATGGTGATGAATGTCACCGCGATGATGATCCAGCCGTAGAAGAAGGGAAGCCGCATCGGGGAGCTTTCTTTCCGATCAATCCCGGTCAGTCTCTGACCAACACCGCATTCATACAACGGCCGTCATTGCGAGCGAAGCGAAGCAATCCAGAACGAGAGAAAGATACTGGATTGCTTCGTCGCTCGTGCTCCTCGCAATGACGAACAAACAGATATAGGATCGAGCATCAGTCATCGGTTCAACTACCGCGGAGGTAAAGATGGCGTTGAGTCTCAAAGAGATGATGGAAGCGGCCAACGCGGTGGTGCCGAAGATCACGCCGACGAAGGCGCGCGAGATGATCGCCGGCGGCAACGCGCTGTTGGTCGACGTGCGCGACGCCTCGGAAGTTGACAAGAGCGGCAAGGCTGCCGGCGCCGTACATGTCTCGCGTGGCATGCTGGAATTTCGCGCTGACCCGGAATCGCCCGCCCACGACAAGAACTTCGCCAGGGACAAGAGGGTCATCCTTTACTGCGGCTCCGGCGGCCGCGCGGCGCTCGCGGGCAAGCTGCTCAAGGACATGGGCTACGGCGAAGTCTACAATGCCGGCGGCTTCAAGGATTGGGTCGAGAGCGGCGGCGCGGTCGAGAAGGCCAAAGAAGCGTGAAGCGAATTCGCTTCACTGCCGCAGGATCGGATGCTCCTGCAACACGTCTTCCCTGATGGAAGCGGCGCCAACGGCACGAAACAGTATCCGCGCCGTTGGCTGATCGTTGGCTTTCAGGCAAAGCCCGATAATCTGGCGCACCGCGGAATCGCGCAGCAGGTCGTCGCCGATCTTCATGGCGATTTCCATCGCGACGCGTGCGGCGCGTTCGTATCGCTCGGCCTCCGCCTTTTTCTTTCGGGTATCGGGCTTGCCGGCGCGAGAGGCTACCTTTTCGGCACTGTCGGCGGCGCTGCGGCAGATGTCGCGGATCCTGTGCGCGGCCTCGATGTCGCCGAGCGGCCACTCGATCGGCTGGTCCCACACCTCAGGAGGTCTGTCCTTTCGAAACAACCGCATGGCCATGAAACGATTGAAAGCACGCGGCCGTGGCAGGTTTGCGGCCTGCGTCATGATCGCGCGTCTGTCCGAAGACCTGTCCCGATTGCGGAGTTGCATCATCGTGCGGCCTCCTGAACCTTCACGCTAAATCCAGTCCACTAGCCGTGCAGTCGAATGCTCGGCGCGGAGGGCCGCACCTTTCGCAGGGTAATCGGCGAGCCATCGGAATCGAAGCGCAACTCGTACCGCTTGCCGGTTCGATCGGTTGCCACGCAGGCGATGCTGGAAACCTGCCCCATCGCGAAGTTCCCGAACTGCGTGCATTTTCCAGCCGAGGATTCCACGAACGGAACCGGCAGGCCGTCGACCTTCGGCCGGTGCTTGGAATTCAGAACCATCCGGTCAATCGGCAACTCGTACTGATTCTGATCGGTCCGCTGGCCGTTCTCCCCCGAGAAGGAAATGATGTGGCTGTGGTCGGCAGGGTCGTCGAGCGCGATGGTGAAATAGGCGCGGCCGCGGGTGCTATGGGCGAATGCAACGGCCTTGCACGCGAAATCCCTCCCGGCAACGCTGAGGATGCTGCATCGGCCCGACATCAGCGCCAGCATATCGGTGTCCGGCTCTGGTGGCTTGAGGTCGTTGGCGACCTCCTCGGCCAGGCAGGGGGTGGCAATCAGGAACAAGGCGGCGGCAAGGATTTTCCAGTGGAAGCGCATCGTCATGCCTGGTCAAAAGCCCCCAATAAATCGCTGCGAACGGTCGAATGACAACTTCGCGACCATGATACCAGTTCCCGGCTAACCGGCCGATTGGACTGAAATGAGGCCTGATCGCGTCCGCGAGCAAATTTACCTGCCTAAAACCAATGAATTCCTAACATTGGATAGGCCTGTGGCCCCACGAGGCGCCCGAAAACGCCTCAGAGGGGTGGAATTATTTTTCCCGGATTGAAGATGTTTTGGGGATCGAGCGCCTGCTTGATCGCACGCATCGCTTCGATCGCCTCGCCACCGAGTTCGCCCACCAGGTATTTCTGCTTGCCCTGCCCGATCCCGTGCTCGCCGGTGCAGGTACCGCCCATGGACTGCGCCCGCTCCACGAGGCGGTGCATGAACTCCTCGCCGCGCGCCATCTCTTCGGAATCCTCGACGTCGCACATCAGCGAGCAGTGAAAGTTGCCGTCCCCGACGTGGCCGACGATCGGCGACTGCAATTTGAGGCGCTTGAGATCGTCTTCCGTATCGGTGACGCAATCGGCCAGCCGCGAGATCGGCACGCACACATCCGTCGCCACGACGCCTGCGCCCGGACGGAGCGCTTTCACCGCCCAATAGGCGTCGTGGCGCGCCTGCCACAATCTGGTGCGGTCTTCAGGCCGCGTGGTCCAGGTGAAATCGCCGCCGCCGCATTCCCTGGCGATTTCGCCGAAATTCTTCGACTGCTCGGCGACCTCATTGGCGCTGCCGTGGAATTCCAGAAGCAGAAGCGGTGTCTCGGGCAGCGACAATTTCGAATACGAGTTGCAGGCCCGCACCTGTTCGGCGTTGAGCAGTTCGATCCGCGCGACGGGAATGCCGGTCTGGATCGCCAGGATCGTCGCCTGGCAGGCGCCGGCGACGCTGTCGAACGAACAGGCGGCCGCCGCAATGGTCTCGGGAATGCCGCGCAGGCGGATGGTGAGCTCGGTGATGATGCCGAGCGTTCCCTCCGCGCCGATGAACAAATGGGTGAGGTCGTAACCGGCACTCGATTTCTTCGCCCGCGTCCCTGTGGTGATGATCTCACCGTCGCCGCGCACGACCTTCAGCGCCAGCACGTTCTCGCGGATGGTGCCGTAGCGCACCGCATTGGTGCCGGAGGCGCGTGTCGAGGCCATGCCGCCGAGCGAGGCATCCGCTCCGGGGTCGATCGGAAAAAACAGGCCGCTGTCGCGCAAATGCTCGTTGAGCGCCTTGCGCGTGACGCCGGGCTGGATCACGCAGTCGAGGTCGTCGGCATGAACCTGAAGCACCTTGTTCATGTCGCGAAAATCGATCGACACGCCGCCGGCCGGCGCGTTGATCTGTCCTTCCAGCGATGTGCCGGTGCCATAGGCAATCACAGGCACGCGATGTCTGGCGCAAATCCGCACCACATCCTGGACGTCTGAAGCCTCTTGCGGAAAAAACACCGCGTCCGGCGGCTGCGATTGGAGCCAGGTGGTGGTATGGCCGTGGTGCTCGCGCACTGCCCTTGAGGTGACCAGCAGGTTCCCGAACCGCACCGCGAGGGCCTCGAGGGCAGCCGCCAGCACCTTCGGCTCCACGCGCGGCAAATGGTTGGCAACCGTCATTCCCAATGCAAAATCCTCCCGGCCAAATCAGCGTGGCAAAGGATATACAGGGGGTCAAGGGATGATGTCCGAACCGATGGAATCAGGCGAATGAAGAAACCTGCCGCGCTAGAGGATGCATTGCCCGCACCGTTCCTGTCGTCGGTGATGAGAATCGAGCCGCAATGGATCGACTACAACGGCCATCTCAACATGGCCTATTACAACGTGATGTTTGATCGCGCGATCGACGAATTGTGGCTCAAGCTCGGCATCGGCCCCACTTACATGCGGACGCGCCACGGCTCGACATTTACGGCCGAATGCCACGTGCGCTACCTGCGCGAGATTCATCTCGGCGACCCCGTGCAGATTTCGATCCTGCTTTTGGCCGCCGACGAGAAACGGCTGCACACCTTCGAGGAATTGCGCCACGCAGGCGAAGGCTGGCTGTCAGCCACCTCCGAAAACATGACCATGCATGTGGATATGAATACGCGAAAAACCGCGCCGTTTCCCCCCGACATCAAGGCGCGGATCGATGCGGTGGCAAGGACGCATGCCACCGCGTCCCGCCCGGAGGGCATCGGCCGCAAGATCGCGATACCCTCCAGGAAGTAGGATGCAGCTAGACGCGGGTACGGCCGCGTGCCAGCCCCACCACGGCCGAGACCAAAAACAGCACGACCGCGATGAAGAAGATGATCTTGGCGATCTCAACCGACGCGCCGGCAATGCCGCCAAATCCCAAAATACCGGCGATCAGGGCGATGATCAGGAAAGTAACGACCCAGCTCAGCATGACGAAAATCTCCGCTTTTTTACGCTTGCACATCAGCGCAAGGCGCGATGACGCATTCGCCGGATCAATTCCGGCCTTGGAACGAAGGTTCCGGTGCAGCCGGAGCCTTGGAGGCCGAAAAATGTCGTTCTATTGGGAACAAATCCGCGCGCGAAACGCGGCTCGTCCGGGCCCTGAGGGGCGCGGGATAAGTGCTGTCAAAGGCGGCCCAAAATCCCTATATGCCTGCCATTCCTGCTATGAAGGCTCCTCTTCCAGCCCCGCGTTGCGAGTGTCATCGTGGGGACTAGTGGAGTGGATTTGACATTCGCTACCCACCTAACCGCGGGATCGAAAGCGAATGTCAAATCCCAAACTCCACTAGTGTGGCGGTTCAGAAGTCCGCATCATTGCAGGCCACGAATTGGTAATGCGGACTTCTGAACCAAAGCCACACTAGAAACAATGACTTGCCAGTGTCCTTTGGATTCCGAAGTTCGCAAACAAGATCGCCGCAAAATGATGCGAACTTCGGAATCAGGACACTAGAATCTTATATTTGCTGGTGGTCCTTTGATTCTAACATTCGCAAAGGTGTCCGCTGCAACGGGTAGCGAATGTTAGAATCGGACCACTAGATACGAATCGCCAATGACCGAGCCGAACAAGCTGACCCATCACGGCGTGCCCGATCACCAGCCTCTTGCTGGCGGCATCGCCGCGCGCGCACGCGCGGCGGCGAGCCCGGCCTATTTGGCGGGCCTCAATCCGGAGCAGCGCGAGGCCGTGGAAACGCTGGACGGGCCGGTGCTGGTGCTGGCCGGCGCTGGAACCGGCAAGACGCGCGTCCTGACCTGTCGTATCGCGCATATCCTCTCCACCGGCCGGGCGCGGCCAAGCGAGATTCTCTCGGTCACCTTCACCAACAAGGCGGCGCGCGAGATGAAGATGCGGCTCGGCCAGATGCTCGGCCAGGCGGTCGAGGGCATGCCGTGGCTCGGCACCTTTCATTCTATCGCCGGGCGGATCCTGCGCACCCACGCCGAGATGGTGCAGCTCAAATCCAATTTCACGGTGCTCGACGTCGACGACCAGGTCCGGCTGATCAAGCAGCTGCTGCAGGCCGAGGGCATCGACGACAAGCGCTGGCCGGCGCGGATGCTCGCCAGCCTGATCGACGGCTGGAAGAACCGCGGGCTGACGCCGGCGCAGGTGCCGCCGGGCGAAGCCGCCGTCTTTGCCAACGGCAAGGGCGGCAAGCTCTACACCAGCTATCAGGAGCGGCTGAAAATCCTCAACGCCGCCGATTTCGGCGATCTCCTGCTTGAGAACATCCGCCTGTTCCGCGAGCGAGCCGATGTGCTGCGGCAATACCAGCACCGCTTCAAATTCATCCTGGTCGACGAATATCAGGACACCAACGTCGCGCAATATCTCTGGCTGCGGCTGCTCGCGCAATCGCCGGTGTCGTCACGCGCTGTGACACCCTCTACCCTTGCGGGGGAGGGTGGCGGCGAGCCAACGGGTCGACGCGAAGCGTCGCCCGATGACAGGCTCCGCGAGACGCCGGGTGAGGGGTATCCTGTCACAGACGCCGCAACGAACCCCTCACCCGCCTCGCCGCTTCGCGGCTCAGCACCCTCTCCCGCAAGGGGAGAGGGCATAGAGTCTCCTCTGCCCAAGAACATCTGCTGCGTCGGCGATGACGACCAGTCGATCTACGGCTGGCGCGGGGCCGAGGTCGACAACATCCTGCGCTTCGAGCACGACTTTCCCGGCGCAAAAGTGATCCGCCTCGAGCGCAACTATCGCTCCACCGGCCATATCCTCGCGGCCGCCTCGCATCTGATCGCGCATAATGAGGGCCGGCTCGGCAAGACATTGCGCACCGAGGACGTCGACGGCGAAAAGGTCACCGTGACCGGCGCCTGGGACAGCGAAGAGGAAGCCCGCGCCATCGGCGAGGAGATCGAGGATCTGCAGCGCAAGGGCGACAGGCTCGACGAGATCGCGATCCTGGTTCGCGCCTCGTTCCAGATGCGCGAATTCGAAGATCGCTTTGTCACGCTCGGCCTGCCCTATCGCGTGATCGGCGGTCCGCGTTTCTACGAGCGGGCCGAAATCCGCGACGCGCTCGCTTACCTGCGCGTGATCTCTTCGCCCGCCGACGATCTCGCCTTCGAGCGCATCGTCAACGTGCCCAAGCGCGGCCTTGGCGATGCGACGCTGCAGATGCTGCACGATCATGGCCGCAAGCGCCGCATTCCGCTCTATGAGGCGGCGCGCGCGGTGATCGAGACCGACGAGTTGAAGCCGAAGGCGCGCGGCGCGCTGCGCGATCTCCTGGCGAGTTTCGACCGCTGGCGCGCGCAATCCGAGGTGACCTCGCACACCGAATTGGCCGAGATCGTGCTCGACGAGAGCGGCTACACGGACATGTGGCAGAAGGACCGCTCCGCAGATGCCGCTGGAAGGCTCGAGAACCTGAAGGAGCTCGTCCGCTCGATGGAGGAATTCGAAAACCTGCACGGTTTCCTCGAGCACATCTCGCTGGTAATGGACCGCGACGGCGGCACCGAGGAAGATGCGGTGTCGCTGATGACGCTCCATTCGGCAAAGGGTCTGGAGTTCGACAACGTCTTCCTGCCCGGCTGGGAGGAAGGTCTGTTTCCGAGCCAGCGCACGCTCGACGAACAGGGACGGGCAGGACTGGAAGAGGAGCGGCGCCTGGCCCATGTCGGCCTTACTCGCGCCCGCCGCCGCGCCAAGATCTATTTTGCCACTAACCGGCGCATTCACGGCACCTGGTCGACCACGATCCCGTCGCGCTTTCTCGACGAGTTGCCCGTGCATCATGTCGAGATCACGGAATCGAAGGGCGGCTCCGGCTGGGGCGGCGCCGGCGGCTACGGCCCGTCGCGGTTCGACAATGTGGAATCCTTTGGCTCGAGCTACACGACGCCGGGCTGGCAGCGGGCGCAGGCCAATCGGGCGCGCGGCCCCGGCGGCCGCGAGACTGACTTCAGGAAAGGCGGCTTCAACGAAGGCCAATCGCCGTTCTCGGGCTCGCGCAGCGACGCCTCAGGCTCGCGCAGCGATGCCTCCTCGCGCCGCGATGGATTGGCGCGCAAGCGTGCGCCGATGGTGATCGAAGGCGAACTGATCGCGAAATCAACCGGCACCACGTCCGAGTTCAACCTGGACGACAGGGTGTTTCACCAGAAATTCGGCTACGGCCATGTGGTGAAGATCGACGGCAACAAGCTCACCATCGCCTTCGAAAAGGCCGGCGAGAAGAAGGTGGTCGACAGTTTTGTCGAACGGGCGTGAAGCTCGCACACTTTGCTTGCGGCCCTCCTGGGCAGGCAGCTATGACCAAGGCGCCTTAGGCCTCGCGATGGTCCGACCGTCAGAAGCCTCTGTTGCGCCGCAGCATTTGCTTCCCTGACCGGATTCAGCGCATTTGAGCGAATTTTGATCGACAATACTTCGCGCGCGCATTTACCGAAAACTTGCGCGTGAGAGGTATGTTGGCTGGCAGTGGATAGTTTGCCGGCGATTTGCTTGCCGCTTCAGGGCTGCCAAGATGAGTTTACAGTTTAAGACTGTCAGAAAGGCCGAGAACAAATCCTTTTTGAGGGATCTCGACGAGGCCGTTTCGCGCGGTAGCCCGGAAAGCCGCGCCAAGGCCTTGTGGCATACCACCGACCTGATGATCGCCGGCAGCTTCAGCGACGACGAAATCTGGACCTTTGGCGAGGTCGTCACGCGGCTTGCCGAGGAAATCGAAGTCGCGGCCCGCGCCCAGCTTTCCGAGAAGCTCGCCCGCTTCGATCGCGCGCCCGCCAATATCATCCACAAGCTCGCCTTCGACGATTCAATCGAGGTCGCAGGGCCGGTGCTGCGGGAATCCAGGCAACTGGAGACCTATGCGCTGGTCGCCAACGCCTGCACCAAGAGCCAGGCGCACTTGCTCTCGATCTCGAAGCGCGAGAACATCGAGGAGCGCGTCACGGACGAACTCGTCACGCGCGGCAACCAGGAAGTCGTCAACTCGGTTGCGACCAACAACGGCGCGCGCTTTTCCGATTTCGGCTTCCTGCACATGGTCAAGCGCGCCGAAGGCGATTCGATTCTCGCCGAGCAGCTCGGGCTGCGCAAGGACATCCCGCGGCACGTGTTCCAGCAGCTGATCGCAAAAGCGACCAGCGACGTCAAAGAGCGGCTGCTGCGCGAACGTCCCGAGATGGCCAAGCATATCCAATCCTCGGTGACCGAGCTCGCAGGCGAACTGCAGTCCAAATTCGGACCCCTGTCGCGCGGCCATTTGGTTGCCAAGCGCGTGGTGTCGACCCAGCATCGGCTCGGCAATCTCAACGAAGGCAGCATATCGAGCTATGCCCGATCGCACCGGCTCGAAGAGGTCACAATCGGACTCTCGCTGCTCTGCGCCCTGCCCAGTGACGTGATCGAGCGCGCCGTGCTCGACAGGAACCGGGAGACGCTCCTGATCCTTTGCAAGGCGCTCAACTTCGCCTGGGACACGACGATGGCCCTGCTCTTCCTCGGCGCCAAGGATCATCGCATCACCGCGCAGGATTTGAAGGATCTGGAAAACGAATACAGCCGTCTCAACATCGAGACGTCGCGAAGCGTTCTGGCATTTTATCAATCTCGCAAGAACGGCGAGGTCATGGATGCGCCCGCGCCGCTGCAGGCCGCGCTCGCCGCGCCATGAACGGGGAACGACGAATATGAGTGCGATCACATTTGGCAGAGGCGTGCCTGCGTTCGGCAGGGCCGCGGTCGAAGGCTTCGGCAAGAAGGGCGACGGGGACGAGCAAAAGCGCGATCAGAAGAACAGGGGCGCGGGCGGCGGAAAGGATGGGCTGCTCGACACCGCCCGGACCGTTCTCGAAGCCGCCAACGACTTCAGGGACGAAGCCACCGCCGAAGTTTGCCGCAGGGTGATCGAGGCCAGCACCAACGGCCGGCAGCCCGCGCTCTCGGACCTGCGCATCATCAACAACTATTTCAAGTGAACTTCTCCCTCCGCTGAACAGGCTTCAGCGCGCGGGATACGTTACCGGCTCGCCGCAGCGGACAATGCGAAGCGCATGGCGACCGCCCGAATCTACCTCGCATCGAACGGCGACAATCACACCGACAGATCGCAAGCCCCTCCCCCGGGCTCTTAAGGGGATTCTGTCAAGTGGTTCTCGGCCTTGAAAAAGCGTGACGGCTGCGGCGCGAAACTGCCGACCGCTCTGCGGATATTTTGCAATTGCCGGTCGGGGAGTTCGGAAAAAGCGAATATAAGCCGATTGCGCATGGGCGTCTTGTTGCCTATCTGACATGACGCCGTCCGCTCACCGTGCCGCTTTCGCTCCTGCCATTTTATTTCCGAACGAACTGCAAAACCCGCCCATGCCGTCCATTATTTCGGTATCAAATCTTTCCAAGACCTACGGCACCGGATTCAAGGCGCTCAACAACATCAATCTCGACATCGAGCGCGGCGAGATTTTTGCTTTGCTGGGACCGAACGGCGCCGGCAAGACCACGCTCATCAGCATCATCTGCGGCATCGCGAACGCCAGCGAGGGCCACGTCACCGTCGGTGGTCACGACATCAGTCGCCAATACCGCGACGCACGCTCGCTGATCGGCCTGGTGCCGCAGGAACTGCACACCGACGCCTTCGAATCGGTGTGGGGGACGGTGAGCTTCAGCCGCGGCCTGTTCGGCAAGCCGAAAAATCCAACTCACATCGAAAAGGTGCTGAAGGATCTTTCGCTGTGGGACAAGAAAGACTCCAAGATCGTCACGCTGTCCGGCGGCATGAAGCGCCGCGTGATGATTGCGAAAGCGCTGTCGCACGAACCGAAAGTCCTGTTCCTCGACGAGCCGACTGCGGGCGTCGACGTCGAGTTGCGCAAGGGCATGTGGGAAGTCGTCCGCACGCTTCAGGCCTCCGGCGTCACCATCATCCTCACCACCCACTACATCGACGAGGCCGAGGAAATGGCCGACCGGGTCGGCGTCATCAACAAGGGCGAGATCATCCTGGTCGAGGACAAGGCGAACCTGATGCAGAAGCTCGGCAAGAAGCAACTGAAGCTGCATCTGCAATGCCAGATCGATGCGATTCCACCCGCGCTTGCCCCCTACCATCTTGAACTGTCGAACGGAGGCTGCGAACTGACCTACCATTACGACACCAGGGTCGAGCGCACCGGCATCACCAGCCTGCTCGGTGATCTCAGGAACGCAGGCATCCGCTTCTCGGACCTCGAGACCACGCAGAGTTCGCTCGAAGACATCTTTGTGAGTCTGGTGCGGCGAAATTGAAGTTCCTATCAGTCCAGGCCCCGAAATGATCATTGGAACTTCAATTTCAAAGCCGCACCAGAGTCCAGAATTTGCAGTGCTCCTTCGATTTCCGAAGTTCGCATCGGTGGTGGCTGAGAACTCAGGCGAACTTCGGAATCGGGAGCACTGGTGCGGCGAAATTGAAGTTCCTATCAGTCCAGGCCCCGAAATGATCATTGGAACTTCAATTTCAAAGCCGCACCAGAGTCCAGAATTTGCAGTGCTCCTTCGATTCCGAAGTTCGCATCGGAGGTGGCTGAGAACTCAGGCGAACTTCGGAATCGGGAGCACTGGTGCGGCGAAATTGAAGTTCCTATCAGTCCAGGCCCCGAAATGATCATTGGAACTTCAATTTCAAAGCCGCACCGGAGTCCAGAATTTGCAGTGCTCCTTCGATTTCCGAAGTTCGCATCGGAGGTTGCTGAGAACTCAGGCGAACTTCGGAATCGAGAGCACTGATGCGGCGCAATGGATCGGAGGCTGCCGGCAGCACGGGTGAGAGACCATGAACTTCAGGGCCGTGCAAGCGATCTACAGATTTGAAATGGCGCGCACCTGGCGCACGATCCTGCAAAGCGTCGTTTCGCCTGTCGTGTCGACGTCGCTGTATTTCGTGGTGTTCGGCGCCGCGATCGGCTCGCGCATCTCTTCGGTGGAAGGGATCAGCTACGGCACCTTCATCGTGCCCGGCCTCGTGATGCTGTCGGTGCTGACCCAGAGCATCGCCAATGCTTCCTTCGGCATCTATTTTCCGAAATTCGTCGGTACCATTTACGAGATCCTGTCGGCGCCGATCTCCTATTTCGAAATCGTGCTCGGCTATGTCGGCGCGGCCGCGACCAAGTCGATCGTGCTCGGCCTGATTATCCTCGCCACCGCCAGCCTGTTCGTGCCGCTGCACATTCATCATCCGGTGTGGATGCTGACCTTCCTGGTGCTGACCGCGGTCACCTTCAGCCTGTTCGGATTCATCATCGGCATCTGGGCCGACGGCTTCGAAAAGCTGCAGATGATCCCCATGCTGGTGGTGACGCCGCTGACATTCCTTGGCGGCAGCTTCTACTCGGTGAACATGCTGCCCTCGGGGTGGCGCACCATCACGCTGCTCAACCCGGTGGTCTATCTCATCAGTGGCTTCCGCTGGAGTTTTTACGAAATCGCCGACGTCAGCCCGACGCTCAGCATCAGCATGACGCTGACGTTCCTGATCGCCTGCATGATCGTGGTGTGGTGGATCTTCAAGACTGGTTACCGGCTGAAGAATTGAGGCGATAGCCGAGGAAGCGGGCCTGTGCGCCAGACATGCCTGATCTGTGTCATATTCATTGCGAAGTGCCAAACTCGCGTCGCGCGACAAACGGAAAATTGAACCGCGCGAGCTTTCAGTCATGCTTGCGCCGGCCTGCGCAATACGATTGAGCGCGCCGCCACCGCACACTGGAACCAAAGCGAAGTTTCGGGCATATTGGCTGCCGGGGACGGCGAGTGGTACGGCAGTCGGGGCCGGAGGCCAGAGTAATGCGTTCCTTTTTCGTTGCTGTTGCGGGTCTCATGCTGTTTGCCGCGGGCGCAGCGCAGGCCAAAGTTTCGATCACTGTGGACAAGAATGCGCAGATGATGACCGTCGCCGTCGACGGCGTCGAGCGTTATCGCTGGCCGGTCTCGACCGGCAATCCGTCATACGAGACGCCGAGCGGCACCTACCGCACCTTCCGGATGGAAGCGGATCACTTCTCCAAGGAATTCGACGACGCGCCGATGCCGCACTCGATCTTCTTCACCAAGATCGGTCACGCGATCCACGGCACCCTTTACGAGAACCGCCTCGGCACGCCGGCATCGCATGGCTGCGTCCGCCTGTCGCGCGCCAACGCAGCGACCCTGTACGCGCTTGTCGAAGAGCAGGGCGTGCTCAATACCACGGTTACACTGACCGGCTCCGCCCAGGTTGCGTTGGCGCGCAACCCGCGCGGCAATGCGCTCGCGCGTGGCGATGCGCAGCAAAATGCAAGACAATACGACGATTCCAATGCAGGTCAGTTCGCCTCGCCAGGCATGCCGCGCCCGATCGTGCCGCAGGCTCGCCCCGATGATGGCTACATCTATCCGGCCGATGGCAGTTCGACCGACGCACGCTATCCTGCACCACGCAGCGTCCAGCGCGGTTATGACGGGCAGGTCTATTACCAGCAGCAGCCGGGTTACACCAACGGCTACGGCTATCAATACGCACCCCAAGGTTATTATCAGCAGCCGCGCGCGTATCCGCGCGGGACGTATGGCTATCAGAATTGACGTTCGACCCTCTCCAGAGCGAGAGGGAGTTCGCTTTTTCCGGGTTGACGGTCGAGCTGATTTCACCAGCGCTACAGCTGCGCTGCGTCCTTCAAATCCTGTTTGATGGAAGCAAGCAGCGCTTGCAGCGTCTCGGAGCTGTCAGCGCGTGATGGCGGAAGCGGCGGCCGAGGTTCGCTCGCCACCTCCTGGTGAATGAAATCGCCATGCAGGACGTCATCGTGGCGGCGCATCAGCCACACGGCCACCCAATAGCCGATCGCCGGCACAATCACAAAAAAAATACTGATTTCAAACATCGCATCCACCTGAAATGGCTTGAACGATTCAATCTCGGCCATCGCCGGTCAAGTCCGGCAGCATCATGCGCTCTGCGGCATTGCGCTACCTTCTTGCCTCGCTCGCGGACTCGCGGACTTCCGTCATCGATCCATGGATGGCGCGCGCCGGCGTCTTTTGCAATTCGTGCCCCGCAGCCTTCTGATCGCATCGCTCAGGGATCGTGAAGGCAAGCATGCGGCGCGCCTTTCGAGCCTAACTTGCGCCCCTCAGTTTGCATGAGGTGTTGCAGGTAATGGTGTTGCCCTTCAAACAAGATTTACACACGTCAACGCACTGGTTGAGCTTGCTGGAGTCATAATTCGTGTAGTGCTGGGCGATGCAGGCTCGCTGCTCGTTGCTGTACTCCACTTCCTGCGAGCAAGCCGCAAGGCTGATGGCCGGGACAGTGCAGAAAAACAGGCTTCGCAATCGCACGGCAGGCTCTCCACAGGTTCGCCACGAACGCGCCCGGCCCGCCGCACCTGGACCGCATCAGGCCGCCCGGCTTACATCCATCGGTCAGTCCTGCGTTATGCCGGATCGTGTTCAAAAATGAGCGCGTGAGACTGAGGGCGAAAAACGGTCATCGCGAGCTGGACAAAAATAACTGAATTTTACCGGTCCATGGTGACGCGATTCGCAAGAATTGGCGACGCCAGGCGCCCGGTAACGAACACAATTCACCTCCTCCGGGCCTGTCTTGCGGCCCGTTATCGTCCGTTTTTATGCAGCCCCGGCAGTCCTCGACGCTTGAACCCCTTTTTGCGGTTCCCGGCGAGGGCTTTCGCATGCGAGGGCGGGAACCGGGTGTGCGGGGGGAAGTTTCACCAATACAGGATCGCGGGAGTAAAATATCCAGCCGGGGGGCGCCCGACCATGCTTTGCCTTGGGGCAACATGTCCACGTCCGAGCGTTCGCACGCCGCCTCGCCTGCCGGGAGCCGTAACCGGAGTTGGACATATCTGCTGCCGCTTGCGGCCGCGGTGCTGGTGCTCGCCGCCGTCGCCGGCGCGGTCTTTCTGCTGCTGAGACCGACGACGTTACGGATAGCCGTCGGTCCACCCGGGAGCGACAACCAGAAACTGATCCAGGCCCTGGCGCAATCTTTTGCCCATGAAAGCAATCCGGTTCGGCTGACCGTGATCTCGACGGCGGGTCCTGCCGACAGCGTCGGGTTGCTAAGAACCGGCGAAACCGATCTGGCGGTCGCGCGGGCCGACGAGGAAATGCCCAATGGAACCGAGGCGGTCGCTATACTGCGCAAGAACGTCGTGGTTCTGTGGACGCCCCCCGGCACTCCACGCAAGGGCTCGAAGAAAGAAGCCAAACCGAAAATAAAGGAGATCGGCGATCTCGAGGGCCATCACGTCGGCATCATCGGTCGCTCCCCGCTGAACGCCTCCCTGCTCCGCGTCATCCTCACCGAGTCCGGTGTCAACCCCGACAAGGTCGTGACCTCGCAATTCGGTGGCAGCCAGATCGCCGACATGCTGCACGATGCTTCGATCGACGTGTTCATGACGGTCGGGCCGCTCGACAGCCGCATCACTATCGAGGCCATCACCTCCACCGCCCGCATCAGGGGCGAACCGAAATTTCTCGCCATCGACGTGTCGGAGGCCATCGCCCACAAGCATCCGCTCTATGAGTCGGAGGAGATCGCCGGAAGTTCGTTCACTTCCTCCCCTGCGAGGCCCGAAAGCACGATCGAGACCGTCGGGGTCAGTCATCTGATCGTCGCGCCCAAATCCCTCTCCGACAGTTCGGTCGGCGCCTTTACCCGGGCGCTGTTCAGCGTGCGGCCCTCGCTTGCCAGGGAGTTTCCGGCTGCGGCGAAGATCGAGAAGCCCGATACCGACAAGGACGCTCCGATCCCGCCGCATCCGGGAGCCGCGGCCTATATCGAGGGTACCGAACGGACATTCCTCGACAAGTACAGCGACTACATCTGGGGCGGCGTGCTGCTGCTCTCGGTGCTTGGCTCAGGCAGCGCGTGGCTGCGCCATTATCTGAAGCGCGACCAACGAACGCAGGGTACAAAGCATCGCGACAGGCTGCTGGACGCGATTGGGCAGGTGCGCAAGACCGACTCGCTGGAGGAACTCGATGCGCTGCAGCGCCAAGCTGACGACATTCTTCGCGAAACGCTCGCCAGCTACGATGACGGTGCGATCGAGGAAGCGGATTTGGCCGCCCATAGCCTTGTGCTCGAGCAGTTCCACCACGCGGTCGTCGACCGGCGCGCTGTGATCAGCGCGCGGGCCGGCGAGTTGCCGCGCATGCGGGCCTTTTAGAGTCTTAGAACCCAATCAGCCTGCGAACGAAACCACCGATACTGGCATGATGGTGCCGGCGGTAGTGCCGGCCGCCGCCCGACGACGGCGCGGTGTCGTCGGGCGACAGTGCAGCGGTGCGTTCCGGGCCGATGGCTTCAAACTGCGCCTTCTGCTCGTCGGTCAGATCCTTGTAGAGATCGTCGAGCGCGGACTTCACGGTTTCGACGGCCTGCAGCATGGTGTCGAGCCGTTTGCCGGCCGCCGCAATACGCGCCGGCGGCGTCAATGCGTCGTCGGGGGCACAGGTGGACTTGAGCATGTCCGCCGCCTTGACGGTGGCGTCCTTCAGATTGGCGAGACTGGCGCGCTGCGCCTCGGTCGGATGCAAGCGCGACTCGATCTCGGCCGCCGGCCAATCCGGCACGTTCGCCTGCGTGCCGCTGCAGGCGCTGGCAAGCGGGGAATCGCCACGCCGGTCACTATTGCGCTCGCTCTGGCCAAGCGAACTCAGCCGCGACTTCTGTTCGTCGCTGAGAAGCCCCCAGAACCGATCGAGCGCGGGCTGCACGATGTCGACGGCCTGGATCATCGCTTCCAGGCGCTGTTCCATTGCGGCCAGCCTTGCCGGCGCGGTGGAGACGATCTTGGTCGGACACGCCGCCCTGATGCCCTGCGACGCCTTCACCGTTGCGTTGGCGAGATCATCGAGCGCGGGGCGCTGCGCTTCGCTCGGCTGGATCGCCTGCTGGATCCGGTCGATCGGAAGACCGGCGATGTCACGGTTGTCCTCGCCACACATTTGCGAGATCTCGTCCGGCGCAGTGTTCGCCCTTGCCGCCGCGTAGGACCGCCGGTAGCCGCCACCGTAGTATCCGCCGCCATACGACGGCAGATAGCCGAGCAGATCGTCATAGCCGTAGGGGTAGAACAGGCCTGCATAGATGTCGCCATAGCCGTACCACCAGAACGGATTCCAACCCCACAGCGAGTAGTCGTAGATATCGTAGAAGGCGAAAGGCCAGAACAGCGGGCCAACCCAGCCGAAGCCGCCATTGCCGTGCCGCCACCACCCGCCGCCCTGCAGGTGACGCCATCCCGCCGTGGCCGCGGTCGCGGTCATAAGCGCGCGGGTGCCGGGATTGTGCAAGGCACCCGGATTGTGCAGCGCGCGGGCGAATGAGCGCGAACCCATCGCGCCACGGATGGCCGCGGATCGAAGGGCGGCGTTGCGGCCGCCGATATGGCCCGCCGCGTTATGACCAGCGAACGATCGATCGGCGTGGCCACCGGCGAAGTTGGCGCGGGCGGCCGATCGGGACAGCGCTCTGCCGCCGAAATGTCTTCCGCCTCCTCCGGCGAAATGCGCGCGTCCACCGCCGAAATGTGCGTGACCACCGCCGAAATGACCGCCACCGAAATGGCCGCCGCCGTGGCCGCCACCGAAATGACCGCCACCGCCGTGGCCACCGCCACCATGTCCACCGCCTCCGCCTCGGCCGGCGTAAGCCGCACCCGAAAGCGCGACGGCGATTATGATCACAGACAGGAAATTGAGCTTTGACACGGCATCCTCCTCAATCGCCCCTCGCCTAAAGGTAAACCTCTATCAGCGGCACAATTGGGACTACCCCCATAACGCCCAGTGCCCCATCAAGTTCCACGTTCGTAACGAGCCGCAAGTGCATGTCCGCATTCGCGTTCAGCTACTGTTCACCGTCGCGCAGCCTGCGATACACCGCTCCCAAGATGTTCGAGTAATCGTCGGTCCAGACCCGCTGCTTCTCGTCGGCCCCGGTTTCCTCCCAGACATCCGACGAAGCGAGCTTGCCGACATCGGCTTCCTCGCGTGCCGACACCACCACGGACGTGGCGAAGATGTATTCGCCGTCGCGCCCGGAATCCTCGCTGTAGACCCAGCTCTTGAGAGCGTTGGCGTCGGCAATGCCGACCACGACGCTGGACAATTCCAGATGGCGGTTCGAGACGTGCATCACCACCGCGCCATGCGGGGCGAGCTTGTCCTTGTAGATTTTCATCGCCTCTTCGGTGGCGAGATGAATCGGAATCGCATCCGACGAATAGGCATCCACGATGATCAGATCATAGCTACCGCCGGGCTCTCGCGCGAAGGTCAGCCGAGCATCGCCGATCACCGGATCGAGATCGGGCTCGCAGTTGCGGATATAGGTGAAAAACCGGGGATCGCGCGCGGTATCGACCATCGACTGGTCGATCTCGAAGAATTTCCAGCGCTCGCCCGGACCGGCGGCGCAGGTCAGCGTACCGGCACCGAGCCCGATCACAGCCACGCGAAGCGGCGCTCCCTTGCGTTCGCGGATCGCCGTGATCGCCCGACCGATGCCGCCGTCCTTGTGATAGTAGGTGATCGGCTCCGGGCGACCCGTGACCCGCGTGCCGTCGGTGTTCTGGAATTTCTCGGCACCGTGAATCGTCGTGCCGTGCATCAGCACGTGATACTGGCCGCGCGGCGTGACCACGATCTTGTGGACGCCGAAGAAGCTGCGCACCGTCTCCACTCGCCCCTCGTCGGCGGGATAGAGGCGGATCAGGACGACCGCGAGCGCCGTAAAACTCGCGATCTTCCAGCGGTTTGCATTGGTGACGAGCGCCAGCAGCATGCCGACCACGGCTACACTTGCCGCCACATAGATTCGCTCCTCCTCGAGCCAGTCGAACACGCTGCCGGTGGAAAACGCCAGCGCGATCAGCGCAAGCGCAGCTGCAAGCAAAATCAGCCAGAACCAGCGGCTCGAGCGCGGCCAGCGTTCGTCGGCCGGCGGGCGACACAAGGCGGCACACACCAGGAGGATCGGGTACTCGGCGACCCACGAGAACGCGTAAGGCGCGACCAGGCCGGCAAACAGGCCGCCGACCATGCCGCCGAACGACAGCGCGACATAGAAGCCGGTGAGATATTTCGCAGGCGGCCGGGTCCGCGCCAGTTCGCCGTGGCAGGCCATCGCGATGATGAAGAAACAAAGCTGATGGCCGCCCAGCGTCAACAAGAGGTTCTGCTCGCCGCCAACCGCGAGCAGCACGATGACGCCGGCAATCGCCACGGGCTGGATCGCCAGCATCCATTTGTGCGGCAGCAGCGGGCGCGACTGGAACACCAGCACCCAGGTCAGGAGATAAAGCGACAGCGGCAGAACCCAGAGCAGCGGCGCCGCGGCGACGTCGGCGGAAATATGCGCGGTCACCGCGATCAACAGCCCCGAGGGCACCGCGGCAAGCAGGATCCAGCGTGCGCGCAAGGCCCACACTGGTGGGCGGGCATCGCTGTCTGCGGCCAGCGTATCGACCGCGGCTGAGGCCGGCGCGCGCAACAGCAGGAGGCCGCAAGCGGCGATGAGCACGACCAGGAGTCCATAGCCGCCGGTCCAGATCAGGTTCTGCGTCCGCAACGTGAACATCGGCTCAAGCAGCACCGGATAGGACAAAAGCGCCAGGAAGCTGCCGATATTGGAAGAGGCATAGAGAAAATACGGATCGCCGCCCGAGGGGTGGCCGGTTCGGACGAACCAGGCCTGGAGCAGCGGGTTGTTCGCCGCGAGCGCGAAGAACGGCAGGCCGATCGAGGCCGCAAACAGGCCAAGCAGCCAGAGCGCGTAGCCGCTGGTCGGCGGGTCGCCCCAGGAGGCGGCGATCGACAAAGGCAGCGTGAATAGCGCGACCAGCAACAACACGAGGTGCGCCGTGACCGCGATCCGGCGGTTATTAAGCCGCATCAGGTAATGCGCGTAGGCGTAACCTGCGAGCAGGAGCGACTGAAAGAACACCATCGCCACCGACCACACGGCCGGCGATCCGCCGAGCCGCGGCAGGACCATTTTCGTAAACAGCGGCTGCACCGAGAACAGGAGTAGGGCGCTAACGAAAATGGCGGCGGTATAGACCAGAAGAACCAGCCGGTTTCGGCTCGCGGCTCCGTGAGCCGCGCTCGGTTCGGGATGCGTCATAAAAGCTCCGGCGAAGCGTTTTCCGGCGAGAACGCGAGACAAAGTCAGCCGGCGGGCGCCGGGGGCGGCAATGGAGCACAGGGCCGCAGCGCGGGCAATGCGCCTCGGGGCTGTGCCAATCTTCACATCTTCGCTAGACACGATCGGAAATCCGAGGGATCGCCGTTGCAGCGATATGAACATCAAGTCCGAAAACCCGCCAGTGTGGCGGTTCAGAAGTCCGTATCGTTGCATCTCGCGAGTTCGTCATACGGACTTCTGAACCAAAAGCCGCACTGGCCATAGATTTGCTAGTGTCCCTTCGATTCCGAAGTTCGTTAAACGAGTACGCCGCACAATGATACGAACTTCGGAATCGGGACACTAGGCGGGTCCGGCGAGTACAGGCGATCACGATCTGACAAGAGCGATCCTGAAGCAGGCATGAACGAGACGGATGTTGTCATTATCGGGGCCGGCCATAACGGCCTCACTTGCGCCGCATATCTGGCAGGTGCCGGCTTGCGCGTAGAAGTCGTTGAACGTCGCGACGTCGTGGGCGGCGCGGCGGTGACGGAGGAGTTTTATCCCGGTTTTTCCAATTCGGTCGCGGCCTACACGGTCAGCCTGCTCAATCCGAAAGTGATGGCGGACCTCAAGCTCGCCGAGCACGGATTGCGGATCGTCGAGCGGCGCGCGCAGAATTTTTTGCCTGCCCCTGACGGCAGCTGTCTTTTGACCGGCGAAGGCCGCACCCGGGCCTCGCTGGAAAGGCTGAGCCGGCGCGACGCCGCGAGCCTGCAAGGCTTCAACCGCCGGCTCGAAGAAATCGCCGACGTGTTGCGCGCGCTGGTGTTGCGCGCACCGCCCAACCTCGCGCAAGGTTTTGGCGCCAACGCGATCCGCGAAAGTTTCAATGCGGTTGGCACCGCCAACATCCTGCGAAAACTCTCGCTTGAACAGCAGCGCTCGCTGCTCGACCTGTTCACGCGCTCCGCCGGCGAGATGCTGGACGAGGTGTTCGAGAGCGATCTGGTGAAGGCGCTGTTCGGCTTCGATGCCATCGTCGGCAATTATGCAAGCCCTTATTCCGCAGGCTCCGCCTACGTGATGCTGCATCACGCGTTCGGGGAAGTGAACGGAAAGAAGGGCGTCTGGGGCCATGCCATCGGCGGGATGGGTGCGATCACGCAAGCCATGGCCCGCGCCGCGCGCGCGGCCGGCGCCGAGATCAGGCTCGATGCCGGCGTCCGCGAGGTGATCGTGGAGCGCGACCGCGCCGTCGGCGTGATCCTCGATGATGGCGACACCATCCGCGCCCGATACGTCGCCTCGAATGTCAATCCGAAGCTGCTCTATACGAGGCTCGTGCCTTCAGAGGCGCTGCCGGATGACTTCCTCGCGCGGATCAGGCATTGGCGGAACGCCTCCGGCACCTTCCGCATGAACGTCGCGCTGAGCGCCCTTCCCTCGTTCACCGCACTTCCCGGCGACGGCGATCATCTGACCGCCGGCATCATCATCGCGCCGAGCCTCGCCTACATGGATCGCGCCTGGCAGGACGCGCGCGATCACGGCTGGAGCCGCGAACCGGTGATGGAATTGCTGATCCCCTCCACGCTCGACGACACGCTTTGCCCGAAGGGGGCGCATGTCGCGAGCCTGTTTTGCCAGCATGTGGCGCCGCAGCTTCCCGAAGGACGGTCGTGGGACGATCATCGCGAGGAAGTCGCCGATCTCATGATCGCAACCGTCGACGGATACGCCCCCGGCTTTGCGGCAAGCGTGCTGGGGCGGCAGATTCTCTCCCCGCTCGACCTGGAGCGGCAGTTCGGACTGCTCGGCGGCGACATCTTTCATGGCGCGCTGACACTCAATCAGCTCTTCTCGGCCCGCCCGATGCTCGGCCACGCCGACTATCGCGGCCCCGTGAAGCGGCTTTACCATTGCGGCAGCGGCGCCCATCCCGGCGGTGGCGTCACCGGCGCGCCCGGCCACAACGCGGCGCGGGTAATCCTGGCCGATCACCGCGCGCTGTTCGGGTGAATAGCGCATGATCCGGAAAAGTGTGCAGCGGTTTTCCGAAAAGATCATGCGCAAACGATAAGCTAAAGCGCGATGGAGATTCGACGTAATGCCATCGCGCTTTAAGGACAGGTTTGGCGAGCGGCCCGCTCACAAGGCAAGCGGTCTCTTGCTTTCGGGCGTGCAGAGATCTGTGGATAAGCTGTGGAAAACCAGTGAGTGAGACGTGGAGAAGCCGGAGCAAGACTTTGTGGAGCGATCGCTCGCGCCTCACTCGTCCGCCAGAAACTTCAGCGTCGCGCGAAAGCTCATACTCTGTTTGCCCACCAGCGTGGTGCCGAACACCTCCGCCTCGTCGCCGGTAAAAGTCCCTGAAAAGCCGCTGGTGACTTCGTGGCCGCCGAACAGCGGACGGACGAGGGGATCGGGAAAGGGCGTGTGCTGGTTGGTGGTGATCTCCCCCTTCCAGGTCCCCTTGCCCACGGTGTAGGTGCCGATCGACCAGAAATAGGGACCGCCGCCGGCAAGTTTGCCGTCACGCAGGATGATCACCCCGCTGTCGCGGCCCCTGACGCCGTCGAGCATGTGAATATGGATGGAATAAAGCCCGTTTCGCATTGGACTTAGGCCCCCAGCAACCAACGATACAGAAAGCAGCGATGGGCGTCGAGAACCGGGAATCCCCACTACCTGTGCAAACGGGCGCTTAAAAACCGTCAAACTGGCACGGTATTCCCGGTGGACAAGCCTGTGAATGGCCGGTGGTGTCTCAGTTTGAAACTTCCGGCTGAACGGGAGCCGTTGGCACCAGGCTGGAGATGCCCACGCCCCCTCCAGCTGAAGCGAGAAAACGAAACGGCCCCGGGGCACGGGCGATCCGGGGCCGTCACGAGGCGTATCCGGGCGAAGGACACCGGATACGACGATCCAAATTGGTCAGTTTCAAGTCGCGGGCTGCTACCTTTAGCCGAGCAGCAGCAAGATGATCGCGGCGAGCATTACCAGAAAACCGGTTGCCGCAGTTGCGATCAAAGAGCGTTCAACTCCATCCATGTCCCCAGCCTCCATCCACCAGCTACATCTTAAGCGCGTGAACGAAGGCGCGCATTAGTGCATGTGAATCGGAAGCGATCTGGATGTCGCTGATGCGACGGCTGTGGACGGCCAAGCAAAGCCGTTCGGCCTTGCGCGACCATGCCGGAGTGGCGAGAGGCTCCGGTGCGATCCGGTTCCAGATTCAATCCGCTGCTTGATCTTCGTCATCAGGTTTGAAAGCCGCTGCCATGCCCTTGCGTCACATTTTGTTTTCCGCGATGTCTGGCGCACCGACTGACGACCAGCCCCTGTCGCGGGGCAGCGTGATCGCTTCAACCTGACGAAGGCAGGTTAGAGAAATCTCAGCGACGACCGCCCAAGTCCCACACCTTACGCATCCGAAGTTTTCGATGACCACGACGCTTACGCCCAGCACGCACCGCGCTACCTTCGCGATCGGCGACGAGCAAACGGCCAAACGTGTCGCCGATCTCCTGACCGAGAATTTTTTCGAAGGCGAGGCGGCAATTGCCGCATTCGAAGGGCCCGCCGGGTGTTGGGATATCACCCTGCACTTTGCGCAAGCGCCCGACGAGAATGCGATCCGCGAGCTCGTCACCGCGGCTGCCGGCGAGGAGGTGGCGCGCTCGATCAGCTTCGAGACCGTGGAAGCCAGAGACTGGGTCAAGGCGACGCTCGACGAGCTGATCCCGGTTCATGCGGGGCGGTTCGTCGTGCATGGCCGACATGACCGTGCCAAAGTGCCGCCCAACAAGGCCGGGATCGAGATCGAGGCGGCGCTCGCCTTCGGGACCGGCCACCACGGCACCACCCGCGGCTGCCTGTTGCTGCTGGACGAGGTCTTGAAGGCGAATCGGCCGAGGCGCGTGCTCGACCTCGGTACCGGAACCGGGGTGCTGGCGATCGCAGCAGCAAAGGCGCTGCGGGCCAGGATATTGGCCAGCGACATCGACCCGCTCTCGCTGCGCCTCGCGGCGGAGAACGCGCGCCTCAATGGCGTGGGGGAATTGGTGGAAACGGTCAGGGCAAGCGGTTTCTCAGCACCGCAATTTGAGCTGCGCGCGCCCTTTGACCTCGTGCTCGCAAATATTCTGGCCAATCCGCTGCGGCAAATGGCAACGCCGATGTCCCGCCATCTGGCGTCCGGCGCGCACGTCATCCTGTCCGGACTGTTGACTCCGCAGACAACCGCCGTCATCGCCTCCTATCGAGCGCGCGGACTGGTTCTGAAGCGGCATATCCGGATCGAGGGCTGGAGCAGCCTTTTGCTGGTCAGGGCGGGTTGAGGGGCTTGGTCATCCATCCCGGACGCGGGCGTAATGAGCGAATCCGGGATGACGTTATTCTGGGGATTTCTTCTGGCGCGCGTCCGCGCCCTCTTCGTCGGGCCTGCGCTTGAGGCGCGTCTCGACCAGGCGGTCGAGAATGCGAACCACGACGCCGCGCTGCGCCTTGGCGATCGGCGGAACCGGCCCGTCCGGAGCCGGCGGTTCGATCTTCTCAAACGTGAACGCCGGCATTTTGCGTCACCTCGTCCGTGAGTTGGAACACTCAGGGTTCAGAAGTTGCATTACGCCGCCGCGACATGCGGACTTCTGAACCGAGGCGGCAGAAAGGCATGAAAACCGCTTTACGCAGGTGCAGCAATTCAATCACAATAAAGCGCGAATCGAAAGCGATTTGCGTCGATTGCGGAGTTCTCCTCCTAATCCTAAAGTCGCGGCCCATGTTCGAAGCCCTCTTCCAGACCTTCGAAGAACCCGAAACCGGCGTGGCGCTGACGGCGCGACTATCCGCGTTTCGCGAGGAACTGGCGCGGCGCAACCTCACGGGGTTTGTTGTCCCGCGCGCCGATCAGCAGCAAAACGAATACGTGCCGCCATCGGAAGAACGCCTGGCCTGGTTGAGTGGTTTCACCGGTTCGGCGGGGATGGCGATCGTTCTTGCCACCGAGGCTGCCCTGTTCGTCGATGGCCGCTACACGCTGCAGGCGGGCAAGCAGGTCGACGTCAAGGCCTGGCGCATCGAACCCCTGGTGGATCCGCCGCCCGAGACTTGGCTCGCCAAGCATCTTTCAGCCGGCGACCGGCTCGGATTTGATCCGTGGTTGCATACCACCGCAGCCGCTGAGCGGCTCGCGGCCGCCTGCGCCAGGGCCGGCGCGCAGCTGATCGCGGTCGACAGCAATCCGCTAGATACGGTGTGGACCGAGCGCCCCGCCCCGCCACTGGCCCCGGTCACCCTTCATGGCCAGCAATTTTCGGGCGAGGCGGAAAGCGAGAAGCTGAAACGGATCGGCCTTGAGATCGAAAAACTCGGCGTCGACGCGCTGGTGCTGTCGGATTCGCACGCGGTGGCCTGGACCTTCAACATCCGCGGCGGCGACGTTTCGCACACGCCCCTGCCGTTGTCCTATGCGCTGGTGCCGAAAAGCGGCCGCCCGACCCTGTTCATCGATCACCGCAAGCTGTCCAACAGCGTCCGCGACCATCTCGAACGGACGGCCGAGGTCGCCGAACCGGCGATGTTGACGCCAAGGCTGACTGAACTCGCCAAGGGCGGCGCTTCGATCGCGCTCGACATCGCCACGGCAGCCGACGCCTTCAGCCGCCTGATAATGGCAGCCGGCGGCAAGCCGGTGCGCGGCAGCGATCCGGTCAGCCTGCTCAAGGCGGTGAAGAACCCAACCGAGATCGCGGGCGCAAGCGCCGCGCATCGCCGCGACGCGGTGGCGCTGACGCGCTTTCTGGCCTGGCTTGACCGCGAAGCACCTGCCGGCGCGCTGACGGAGATCGACGCGGTGGAAGCGCTCGAAACCTTCCGCCGCGACACCGGCGCGTTGAAGGATATTTCGTTTCCCACGATTTCCGGCACCGGGGCGAACGGCGCGATCGTGCATTACCGCGTCACCCGCAAGAGCAACCGCCGCATCGCGCCCGGCGATCTCTTGCTGGTCGATTCCGGCGCCCAATATGAGGACGGCACCACCGACGTCACCCGCACGATCGCGATCGGAGAGCCGACGGCGGAAATGGGTGACCGCTTTACCCGCGTCCTGCGCGGCCATATCGCGATCGCGCGCGCGCTGTTTCCCGACGGCACCACCGGCGCGCAGATCGACACGCTGGCGCGGCAATATCTGTGGCAGGGTGGCGTCGATTTCGAACACGGCACCGGCCACGGGGTCGGCAGCTATCTTTCCGTGCACGAGGGGCCGGCGCGAATTTCCAAACTCGGCACCACGCCGCTGAAGCGCGGCATGATCCTGTCCAACGAGCCGGGCTACTACAAGACCGATGCGTTCGGGATCAGGATCGAGAATCTGGTGCTGGTGGTCGGCGCGGACGTCCACGGCGCCGAAAAGCCGGTCAACACGTTCGAGACGCTGACACTGGCGCCGATCGACCGGCGCCTGATCGATCTCAACATGCTGAGCGGCGACGAACTGAGCTGGATCAACGAATACCACGAGCGCGTTCGCCTCGCGGTGCGTCCCCACGTCGATGAAGCCACCAAATTGTGGCTCGACGCCGCCACCGCGCCGCTGTCGCTTTAGGACGCAAAATTCTCATTCGTCATTGCGAGGAGTGAAACGACGAAGCAATCCAGCTTGCCGCCACACGACAACCGTCATGCCCGCGCAAAAGCGCGAAGCGCGTCTTCGCGCTCGAAGTCGCGGGCATCCACGTCTGGAATAGCGCAAACAAGAAAGCCGTGGATGGCCGGGTCATAGGCAAGCGGAAGCGACGCCGTTCTTCGAACGGCTATGCCCGGCCATGACGACAAGAGAGAGCGGACATCCTCACTCCCCGACCAGCCTCAGCCACTCATCCTCGGTCAAAACCGCAACGCCGTGCTTCTTGGCCTCAGCCAGTTTCGAGCCGGCGCCCGGACCCGCAACCACGTAATCGGTTTTCTTCGATACCGAGCCGGCGGCCTTCGCCCCCAGCCGTTCGGCCATCGCCTTGGCCTCGTCACGCGTCATCTTTTCCAGCGAGCCGGTGAAAACCACCGTCTTGCCGGCGATCGCCGAATTGCTCTTCGGCCTCTCGGCATTGAGGATCGTGACCTCCTTGGTCAGCCGCTCGACGATGCCGCGATTGTGGCTCTCGCCGAAATAGGCCTTGATGCTCATGATCACGGTGTCGCCGATCTGGTCGAGCGCATCCATCTCGGCGATTGCCTCCTCGTCGCCACAGGCGACCTCGAGACAGGCGTCGTGGAAGGCCTCCCACGAACCGTAGCCGCGGGCAAGCGCCAGCGCCGTGGTCTCGCCGACATGGCGCATGCCAAGTGCGTAGATGAAACGATCCAGCGAAATCCGCCGCCGCTGCTCGATCGCTCCGAAGAGATTGCGCACGGAAGTCTCACCGTAGCCTTCGATCTCTTCCAGCTTGATCTTCATGTTGCGTTTGGGCAGCGTGAAGATGTCGCCGGGCTCCTTCACCCAGCCCTGCTCGAAAAAATATTCGATCTGCTTCTCGCCCAGGCCCTCGATGTCGAAGGCACGGCGAGAGGCGAACAGTTTCAGGTGCTCGATCTTCTGGTACGGACAGGCGAACTCGCCGGTGCAGCGGGCGCGCGAACCCTCCTCGCCGGTCGCGGTCTCCTCGCGCACCACGTCAGTGTGCAGCGGGCACGGGCATTTCTTCGGAAAGTGATACGGCTTTGCCTCCTTCGGCCGCTTGTCGATCACGACGTCGACGACCTGCGGGATCACGTCGCCGGCGCGCTGGACCACGACGGTGTCGCCGATCCTGATATCTCGCCCCTCGCGCAGCTCCTCGCCCTTGTTGCCGATACCGGCGATGTAATCCTCGTTGTGCAGGGTGACGTTCTGCACGATGACCCCGCCGACGCCGACCGGCTCGAGCTTGCCGACCGGCGTAAACGAGCCGGTGCGTCCGACCTGGATTTCTATATCGCGGAGCACGGTCATTGCGCGCTCGGCGGGGAATTTGTGCGCGATTGCCCAGCGCGGCGTGCGCGAGACGAACCCGAGGCGCTCCTCCCAATCGATGCGATCGACCTTGTAGACGACGCCGTCGATATCGTAGTCGAGCTTGGCGCGCTGCTCCTCGATCTTGCGATGAAACGCGATCAACTCCTCGACCGAGTGGCAGATCCTGGTCAGCGGATTGGTCTTAAATCCGCAATGCTCGAACCAGGCGATCATGCCGGATTGCGTATCCGCCGGCATCGCGCTCATCTGCCCCCAGGCATAGGCAAAGAAGCCGAGCGGGCGCGAGGCGGTGATCGAGGGGTCTTTCTGGCGCAGCGAGCCCGCCGCCGAATTGCGCGGATTGGCGAAGATGGTGCCGCCTTCGGCCTTCTGCCGCTCGTTGAGCGCAAGAAAGGCCTTTTTTGTCATGTAGACTTCGCCGCGCACCTCGCAGATTTCAGGCACATGGCGGCCCTTGAGTTGCTTCGGCACATCCTCCAGCGTGCGGATATTGGCGGTGACGTCCTCGCCTTCCGCACCATCGCCGCGGGTAGCCGCCGTGACGAGCTCGCCGCCTTCGTAGCGCAGCGACATCGACAACCCGTCGATCTTCGGCTCGGCGGAAAAATCGATTCGGTCGTCCTCACCGAGTTTCAGGAAACGGCGGATGCGGCCGACGAAGTCGGTCACGTCTTCCTCGGCGAAGGCGTTGTCGAGCGAGAGCATCGGCACCGCATGCCGGACTTTTTTGAATTTGCCTGATGGCGCCGCGCCGACCCTCTGCGACGGCGATTGGCCGGTAACGAATTCCGGAAAGCGCGCCTCGAGGGCATTGAAGCGGCCGCGTAGCGCGTCGTATTCGGCGTCCGAAATCCTCGGCGCGTCTTCCTGATAATAGGCCTGGTCGTGGCGCTCGATCTCGAGCGCGAGCCGCTTGTGCTCGACCCTGGCCTGGGCCCTGGTAAGGACGGCGATGTCGGGCAGCGCGCTCTTCTTTGATGACTTAGCCATGATCGTTGAATACAGCGAAGATGGTTTGATGAAAAGCGATCCCAAGCGTGCCCTGGATGCTGCGCGCCACGCAAGTGATGCTGCTGATCCGGGGTCCAAAAAGTTGATTGGATCCCGGGTCCGCGGAGCAGCGCGAGCGCGCTGCGCCGCGCCCGGGACAAAAACTACGCCGTCGCTGACTTCAACAGCCGCTCGGCGGCCGCCCTCGCTTCCGCGGTGATCTCGGCGCCGGCGAGCATGCGGGCGATCTCCTCGCGGCGGTGATCGGAATGAAGCGCATTGACGCGGGTAGCGACGCGCTTGCCTTTGTCGAGCGCGTCCTTGGAAATCAAAAGATGCTGATCAGCGCGTGCCGCGACCTGCGGCGCATGTGTCACCGCCATGACCTGGACCTTGCCCGCAAGCCGTGCCAGCCGCGCACCGATCGCATCAGCCACCGCGCCGCCGACGCCGGTGTCGATTTCGTCGAACACGAGTGTCGGCGCCGAGCCCTTGTCGGACAGCACGACCTTCAAGGCCAAAAGGAATCGCGACAACTCGCCGCCGGAAGCGACTTTCATCAGCGGGCCGGGCCTGGTGCCGGGATTGGTCTGGACCCAGAACTCGACGCGGTCGTGGCCCTGTGGCCCCGGCGATGTCGCATCGGAATCGATTTGCGTGGAAAACTTCGCGCGTTCGAGTTTCAAGGGCGCAAGTTCGGCATTGACCGCTTTGTCGAGCTTTTCGGCGGATTTGACCCGCGCGGCGGAGAGTTTTGCCGCGGCCGCGCTGTAGCGCTTGTCGGCGTCACTGGCTAGTTCCTCGAGTTTCCTGAGCTGATCGGCACCGGCGTCGATCAGGGCCACATCGGCGGCGTATTTTGTGGCAAGCGCCGCGAGGCCATCCACCGGCGTCGAATATTTGCGCGAGGCACCGCGCAGCGCAAACAGCCGCTCCTCGATGCGTTCAAGCTCCGTGGGGTCGAAATCGGCCGCACGCAGCGCGGCATTGAGATGTTGATCGGCCTCTTCCAGCGCGTTGATCGCCGCGTCGATCGCCCTTACCGCGGGCTCGACCAGGGCCTGCAGATTAGCCGCCCGCCGCTCCAGCCGGCGCACCGCCGCCGAAAGTGCCGGCACCGGCGAATGATCGCCGCTGACGGCCTCCTGGGCCTCGCGCAGATCAGCCGCGATCTTCTCGCCCTGCATCATGGTCGCGCGGCGTTCGGCGAGCGCGGTTTCTTCGCCGTCCTTCGGCGCGAGCTTCTTCAATTCGTCGGAAGCATGCCTCAGATAGTCCGCTTCGCGCGCGGCGCGCTCCATGCCGGCGCGGTGCTCCTCGAGCACTTGATTGGCCGCACGTCTTGCGTTCCAAAGCTGTTCGAGCGCGGTGACTTCCTTCTCAAGGCCTGCAAAGGCATCGAGCAGGCGGCGGTGGGTCGAGGCGTCGACCAGCGCGCGTTCGTCGTGCTGGCCGTGGATTTCGACCAGCGCCGAGCCGACCGCTTTCAGGGTCTGTACGCTGATCGCCTGATCGTTGATGAAGGCGCGGGTGCGGCCGTCGGCCAGTTGCACGCGGCGCAGGATCATTTCGCCCGATTCCTGCAAGCTTGCGTCGTCGAGCCCGTTGTCGGAAAGGATCACCGAAGCCGGATGATCCTTGCGAACATCGAACACCGCGGTCACCTGGCCCTGCTCCGCGCCGTGCCGGACAAGAGTAGCATCGCCGCGGCCGCCGAGCGTAAGCGCGAAGGCATCGAGCAGGATCGATTTGCCCGCGCCGGTCTCGCCGGTCAGCACCGCGAGCCCTCGGGAAAACTCGATATCGAGCCGTTCGATCAGGACGATGTCACGGATCGACAGACGCGCCAGCATGCGAAGAAGATTCCTGGTGTCCCGATTGCGAAGTTCGTAACAAGTTGCGGCCCTTCGCTTACGAACTTCGCAATCGAAAGGACACTAGCAAATTTTATTGACCTAGTGGTCCGATTCTAACATTCGCTTCCCGCCTCAGCAGCCACTCTTGCCAATGTTGGAATCAAAGGACCCTAGCAAGTAAATGTTTCTAGTGCAGCCTTGGATTTGCCATTCGCATTACGCGTTTGTGGCCGGGTGGGTAGCGAATGTCAAATCCGCTCCACCAAGTGTGGCTTTGATCCAGAAGTCCGCATGACGAACGTGCGGCGGCAATTGTGGCGGACCTCTGGACCGCCACATTAGTCCTAGCCGAGACCCAGCTTCTTGAAGGCCTTGGAGATATAAGAGCCCTGATTCTCACTCGGCTCCAGCCCGCCGGATTTTACTAGATTATAGGCGTCCTTGTACCAGGGGCTGTCGGGGAAATTATGCCCGAGCACAGCGGCGGCGGTTTGCGCCTCGCTGACGATGCCGATCGCCATGTAGGCCTCGGTCAACCGCGCCAGCGCCTCCTCGACATGCCGCGTGGTCTGGTACTGGGTGACAACCGTCTTGAAGCGGTTGATGGCGCCGGTGAAGTTGCGCTTCTGCATGTTATAGCGGCCGACATTCATCTCGCGCCCCGCCAGTTGGTCGCGCGCGGCCTCCAGCTTCTGCTTGGCGCTCACCGCATATTCCGAGGTCGGGTACTTGCGGACCACTTCCTCAAGCGCGGCGATCGCCTTTTCGGTGCGGGTCTGGTCGCGGGTGATGTCGGGAATCTGGTCGTAATGCGAAGCCGCGATCAGGAACTGCGCATAGGCCGCGTCCTGGCTTCCCGGATGCAGGGTCACGTAACGGGTCGCGGCACCGATGCAGCTGTCGTAGTCATTGGCCTTGTAGAAAGCATAGGCCGACATCAACAGCGATTTGCGCGCCAGGTCGGAATACGGATGCTGGCGATCCACCTCCTCGAACTTCTTCGAGGCGCCCTTCGGGTCGCTCTTCTCGTTCATCAGGAACAAGCCCTGATTGTAGAGCTTTTCCGCAGGCTCTTCGACGAAGGTGTCGTCCTTGGAAAAAACCTTGCTGATCGATTCCTTGGTCGAATCCCACGTTTCGGTAGCGGTGCTGCATCCGCTCAAGGTAACGGCGAGAAGCATGAGCCCGAAAGCCAGGCGGAACGGCTGTGCCCGCCGACCAAAGGCCGACCCGCCGGAAGGCTGATGTGATGCGAGCGTCATGCGCTTTGTCGCCATAAATCTAAGAACCTGACGCCTGTCGTCGTGGGATGCCCGCGCGATCGAGGCTGGCGGCCCGCCTCCCGGCGCCGGATCCAGCCCTGCTTATCCAAAATAAGTCGCTCAACCAACCGAATAGGGAGGCATTTCGCCCGGATTAAGGCGGGTCAAGCGGTGGCCCGCCGAGACAGATACCTCTTGCACAGGCGCGAATTGTGCGCCCGAAAAGACCAAAATTTGCACCCGAGAGCAGCGCCGGCATTCAGGGAGCGGAAAACCGGTCTGTTTCAGGAGATTTCGGGGCCGTAGGCGGGAGCAACCAGACCACCCAGGATGCCACTGCCGACCTCGGCGTGGGTCCGCGGACGGCGGACGGTTTCGGCCTCGACCACGCGATAGGCGCTGCGGTCGGCCATCAGGGCCGTCAGCACGGCATGGTTGAGCTTGTGGCCACCGCGGATCGAGCGGAAAGCTCCCAGCAGCGGCAGCCCGGCGAGTGCGAGATCACCGATCACGTCCAGTACCTTGTGGCGGGCAGGTTCGTCGCTGTAGCGAAGGCCCTCGGTGTTGAGCAGGCTTTCCTCATCAAACACTATCGAATTCTCAAAGGAGGCGCCGAGCGCAAAACCCGCGATCCATAGCCGGGCTACCTCATTCATGAATCCAAAGGTCCGCGCACGGCAAATATCGCGGCGGAATCTCTCGGGGCTGAGATCGAGTGCGTATTTCTGGCGACCGATCACGGGGTTCGTGAAGTCGATCTCGATCTCGGCGCGGAACCCCGCCGCGTAGGGCCGCAGCTCGCCGAACGAATCGCCGATTGCGACCGGTACCGGCTTCACCACCTGGATGAAACGGCGCGCGGCCGATTGCGCGACAATCCCGGCCTGATCGATCGCGGCGACAAAGGATGCGGCGCTGCCATCCATGATCGGAACTTCCGGGCCATCGATCTCGATCGTGGCATTGTCGACGCCCATGCCGCGGAGCGCTGCCAGCACATGTTCCGCAGTTGAAACCAGCGGGCCATGGCGGTCGCCCAGAACAGTTGCGAATTCGGTGGCGATCACTGATTCGGCGGTGGCCTGAACCTCGCGGTCGCAGCTATCGAGGCCCGTGCGCACAAAAATAAAACCCGCATCGACAGATGCAGGTCCTATGGTCAGATTGACGGGTAAACCGGAATGCACGCCCACGCCCATGACGGTGGCTTGCGACCGAAGCGTTGTCTGCCGGCTAAATTTCATTCGAGACTGCCCACACCGACTTACCAAGAGATTGCATCGACACGTTTTTTGTGCCGACTCACCTCAAAGGTTCCCCAAGTCGCGGATGACAATAGCACCGCCCCAAAACGCGCCAACTCACGCTTTTTTACCGATTGTTACCCTATCTCCGCCGTATTCGCGCCAGCGGCCAACCAAATTCGCCCCTGGAAAAGCCGGTCCGCCTAAAAACCACCGAATCTCCAAATAAATGGTTAATCGTTTAAAATCAGTTACTTGAGAAGAGATCCCTGGCTCGGGCGGGGCGAAAAAGGAAAGGTCCCGGCTGGCGGAGCCGGGACCTTTTCGCGGGTCAGCCTTGTAACAAAAGTCAGTTCACCTGCCGGCGCAGGAAAGCGGGGATATCAAGATGGTCGTCTCCCTGTGGCGCCGGCGCAACAGGCGCCGGGCGGCCGTGAGCGTCGAGTCCCTGCGGCGCGGGGCGTGGAGCATATTCAGATACCGGCGGCTGATGCGTCCGCTGCGGCTTGCGCTCCGGCAGCGGCGGCATGGCCGGGCCTGAGGAGCGCGCCGCAACCGGCGGTTCGCTCTCCTCGTCGCGACGGCCCAGGCCGACATTGGCCAGACGCTGCAACAGTGACATCCGGTTCTTCTGTGGATGATCCTCCTCGACTTCCCCGCGGGCCTGCCGGATCTCGTTCTGGGCGGGCATCGGCAGATCCTCGAATTTCGGCATCCGCGGCGCACGCGCGGGCGCGCGCTCGGCCGCTTGCGGAATGAAGGTTTCGGGCGGCGGTTCGTGGATCGGGGCGGGTTTGGCCTCAGGGTCCGGGAACAGCGACGGCTTCTGCGCGATCGGACGAACGGTAACGTCGCCATACGAGGCGGGATGGATCGCCGCCTGTGCCGGTGCCGTTTTCGGCGTATCCGGGGCAACCGCTGCGGCAATCGCCGCAAGTGCTGCTCGTTCCACGCTGTTGGAGGCGCGCGGCGCCGGCGCCGGCTTTGCCGCAGTTGTGCTCTCCATTTTCTGGGCACGCTCGGCAAGCCGCGCATTGTCGGCGCGCAGCCGCGCGGTGAGTTCGGCGAGACGGGAGTCCGGCGCCGGGCTCGCCGTCGCGGCAGGGGTCGCCGTGGCTGCCGGCGCGCCGGAAACGCTGCGGGCAATCTGCGCCTGCTCGATGCCGGTGGCGACCACGGAGACGCGAATCAGACCGTCGAGCGCTTCGTCGAACGTGGCGCCGACGATGATGTTGGCGTCCTGGTCGACTTCCTCGCGAATCCTGGTGGCGGCCTCGTCGACCTCGAACAGCGTCAGGTCCTTGCCGCCGGTGATCGAGATCAGAAGGCCGCGCGCGCCCTTCATCGAGGAATCGTCGATCAAGGGATTGGCGATCGCGGCCTCCGCTGCGGTCAATGCGCGCTTGTCGCCGGAAGCCTCGCCGGTGCCCATCATCGCCTTGCCCATTTCGCGCATCACGGCGCGGACGTCGGCGAAGTCGAGGTTGATCAGGCCTTCCTTGACCATCAGGTCGGTGATGCAGGCAACGCCGGAATAGAGCACCTGGTCCGCCATCGCGAAGGCGTCGGCAAAGGTGGTCTTCTCGTTGGCGACCCGGAACAGGTTCTGGTTCGGAATGATCAGCAGCGTATCGACCACCTTGTGGAGCTCGTTGATTCCGGCTTCCGCCGTGCGCATGCGGCGCTGGCCCTCGAAGTGGAACGGCTTGGTGACGACGCCGACCGTAAGGATACCCATCTCGCGTGCGGTCTTGGCAATCACGGGTGCTGCGCCAGTGCCGGTGCCGCCGCCCATGCCGGCGGTGACGAACACCATGTTGGCGCCGGAAAGATGGTCGCGGATCTCGTCGATGACCTCCTGCGCCGCGGCGGCGCCGACGTCGGGCTGGGAACCTGCGCCGAGCCCCTGGGTGACCTGGGTGCCCATCTGGATGATGCGCTGCGCCTTCGACATCGTCAGCGCCTGCGCGTCCGTGTTGGCGACGACGAAATCGACGCCCTGCAGTCCGGCGGTGATCATGTTGTTGACGGCGTTGCCGCCGGCCCCGCCTACGCCGAATACCGTGATCCGCGGCCTCAGCTCGCGAATGTCAGGGACATTGAGATTGATAGTCATGGTTGCCTCTCGATTGCGCGAGCGTTGGTTCGCCGGGGCCGATCGGCCGCGGGAGTTTGTGAAAGTCGAATGGGCCGGAAAAGATTCATCAGAAGCCCTCACGCAGCCATCGTCCGACTTTTCCGAAATAGCCGTCGGTCCCTGTCATCAGCTGCCGCGTATGCCGCGGTTCGACATGTTCGAGGTGCGCGTATTGCGGATAGACGAGCAGGCCAGAGGGAACCGCAAACGATGCGCTCTTCGCCTCGTTGGGGAGCCGCGAGAATCCGAGCGGCCGGCCGACCCGCACCGGCCGGTTGAGGACCCGCGTCGCAAGCTCGAGGGTGCCGGTGAGCTGGGATGCACCGCCGCTTAACACAACTCGCGCCTTCGGTTCTGCCGCAAAGGGAGAATCCGCGAGCCGGTCCCTGACCATTTCAAAAATCTCCTCGGCCCGGTGCCGGACGATGTTGGCGATCGTGGCCCGTGACACGATCTGCGGAACGTCCAGCCCGTCGTCGCCGGCAGACGGCACCGACATCAACTCGCGCGTGTCGGACCCGCCGGTCAGCACCGTGCCATATAACGTCTTGATTCGCTCGGCATCTGCAATGCATGCGCTCAGGCCCCGGGCGAGATCCATGGTGATGTGGTGTCCGCCGAGCGCAAATCCGGTGGCATGGACGAAGCGGCCGCCGGAATAGGTCGCGATCGTGGTGGTGCCGGCCCCCATCTCCACCACCGCCGCGCCCAGGTCGGCCTCGTCGTCGGTGAGGACCGAAAGGCCAGCGACGTAGGGGCTGGCCGCCATCGCCTCGACATTGAGGTGGCAGCGCTCGACCACCAGCATCAGGTTCTTGGCAACAGTGGCGTCCGCCGTGACGACGTTCATGTCGACGCCGAATTGCCGCGCGACCATGCCCTTCGGATCGCGAATGCCCTTGACGCCGTCGATCGAATAGCCGACCGGCAGCGCGTGCAGCACGGTGCGGCCCTCGCCCGTGGCGTGGTGCATGCCGGCGGAGGTGATGCGCGCGACGTCGCTGGGTGCAACCGTAGCGCCCCTGATGTCGGCCGCGGCCTCGACCAACTGACCCTGCAACCGCCCGGCTGAGACCGACAGCAGGACCGACTCGACCCGCACCCGGGCCATTTCCTCGGCGAGCGCAACGGCCTGGCGCACCTGCTGTTCGCATCCGGCAAGATCGACCACGGCGCCGGCCTTGACGCCGCGCGACTGAATCTGGCTGTAGCCGATCAGCTCGACGGCATGGCTGCGGCCGCGCAGGGCTTCGCTCGGCGGGCAAGGTTTTAGCCGCGCGATCATGCACGCGATCTTGCTGGTGCCGATGTCGAGGCAGGCCACCAGCGCGGTGCGCTTTTGCGGCATCGGGCGCGTCTTCGGCGTCTGTTTGCGATCGAAGCCGCTCATGCGTCGCCGACCTTCTTCTTCGGCTTCTTTTCCTTGAACGATTCTTCGCGCGCCTTGGCCGCGTCTTCCGACAATTGCACGATCAAGCGGTCCGGCAGGCGCATGTCGACCGCGACGATGTCGCGGGAGAACAGGCGGTCTTCCTTGTCGAGCGTGCTCAAGGTCGCAAGCGCCTCGCCGACGTCGTTTTCCGGAAGGCGGATGTCGAGACCATCCTTCAGTCTCAGGTTCCATCGCCGTTCGCCGACGAAGATCGCCGCCTTGGTCACCGAATGAACGCGCGGATAACGCGCAAGCAGTGCCAGAAAATCGCGCGCACGAGTCTCGGCGCCCTTGCCCACCACCAGCGGCAACGAGATGAAGCGGTACGACACATAGGGCTCGAGCACCGCACCGTCATCGGATATCACCGAGAGGCGGCCGTGGCGCTGCCAGAGCGCAAACGCCGAACGTTCGACGATGTCGATCTTAAGCTGATCCGGATAAAGCTTCAGCACGGTCGCTTCGCTGATCCAGGGATTGGCCTTGAGCTTTTCGCGGACCGAGGCCGCGTCGAGAAACAACAGCGACGAGCGGCCACTGACGCCGCCGATCGCGAGCACCTCGTCCTGGGAGAGCTGCTTGCGGCCGCCGATCGCAACCGTGGTGATCCGGAAGCCGGCCGAGTTTGCCAGCGCATTGCGCGCCTCGCCAAGGCTCGTGAAAAACTTCTCGACGTGGCCGCCCTTCACGATCCCAAGGCCGGCGGCGGAAACGAACAGCGCCAGTGTCGCCATCATGCCGGCCCGGCGCGGAAGGTGTCGCTCGAGAAACGAGACCAGACGCGGCGGCTGTTCCGTTCGCTCGATACGCCGCGCGCTCGAAGTGACGCGCTTGCCGGCCAGCCATTCGCGCAGCAGAACGCCCGCACCAATGGCGGCCGCTTTCAGATCAGTCCGGGGCCCCGGCGATCTGTTCGACCGAACGAGACGTCCTCCACGATCCATGAGTACGAGCCTGTCCAAGTGTTGTGCCCGCAAAAGCCTGCGAGAGCTGCGCAAGTGCGACGCTTTCCGGGCAGCCAAGCGCTGCTGGCACCGCTGGCGTTAACCTTCGGACTTCCTGGTAAACAAAGGGTAAATTCGGCCCGATCAGGAGCCGTTTTGGCGTGCGGTTTTAAGGCTTTGACCGGTAACGTTAGTATTTCGGTAACACTTGATAGCCCTACTTCCGGCTGCGCCTTTCAGCGATCACAATCTGGTCTTTCAGGAAATCGACAAAATCGATTCCTTGCGCCTTCAGCGCCTTCGGATAAAGCGAAGCCTTTGTCAGTCCCGGCAGGGTGTTGGTTTCAAGAAAAATCGGCCCATGCTCGGACACGATGAAGTCGGTCCGCGAATAACCGGAGCATGACAGCGCCCGGTGGGCGCGCAGCGCCAGGTCCATGAGCTTTGCGGTCACCTCAGGCGAAAAGCGTCCCGGACAAATCTCCTGGGTCGATTTGAGCAGGTATTTGGCCGTGTAGTCGAAGCTTCCCTCTGCCGGGATGATCTCGATCGGCGGCAGCGAAAAAACCTTGCCGTCCGGCTGCTCCAGCACGCCACAGGTCGCTTCCACGCCAGCAATGAACGGCTCGATGAGATATTCCTCCAATTTCGCCGCGTTGCGTACGGCGACAATGTCCTGCTTGGAATTGACGAAAATCAGGCCGTAGCTCGAGCCGTCGCGCGCGGGTTTTGCGACCAGCCGGCCATATCGGGCGAACGCCGGCTCGATGTCATCCAGGCCTACGCCCGATGGCGCCTTCACGCCTGCAATTTCCACGAAGCGCTTTGCCGCGACCTTGTCGAAGGCAAGGTTCGAGGACGCCGAGCCGGAACCGGTGAACGGTACGCGGCGCACTTCACACATCACTTGAAGTTCGCCGTTCTCGGCCGAGCCGCCATGCAAGGCCAGCACCAGAAGACGTTTCCCGGCGCTCGCTTTGTCGAGCGCCTGTTCGATCCGCCCAAGGCTTGGGGTGCCCGGCTTGAACTCCTTTTCGAACGGACGTGAATGTTTCAGCAGAATTTCCGACCGCGTTTCATGCACGGTGTCGTCGACATCCCAGAACCACAGGTCGGCCTCGGGCAATGCCGAACACAGCGCCTGGGCGGAGGCCACCGACACCAGGCGCTCCTTGTTCGTGCCTCCGAAGAGAATGGTGACCCGCATTAGATGATCCGCTGATGCTGTCATTCCGGGGCGATGCGATAGCATCGAATCCGGAATCTCGAGATTGATCTAGTTTATCCGTCATTCCGGGATGGCGCGGAGCGCCAGACCCGGAATCCATCGCTCAACAACTTCGAGATTCTCCGATGTGCAAGTGCACATCGTAGTTCGCAGCTCACGCTGCGTCCCGGAATGACTACGGTGTCAAAACCCCGATCCGCTTGATTTCCCAGTGTAGCTCGATTCCGCTGTTTTCCTTCACCCTCGCGCGAACGGTTTCACCAAGAGTTTCGATATCGTGGCCGGACGCCTCGCCCGTGTTGATCAGGAAATTGCAGTGCATTTCCGACACCTGCGCCCCGCCGACGCGCAAGCCACGGCATCCGGCGGCATCGATCAGCTTCCAGGCGCTTTGGCCCGGCGGGTTCTTGAAGGTCGATCCCCCGGTCTTTTCACGGATCGGCTGCGCGGTCTCGCGATGGCTCTGCACCTCGTTCATCCGCCTCCGGATCGCCTCTGGCGCGGCGATTTTGCCGCGAAAGCGCGCCGAGGTGAAAATCACGGAGGGATCGACGCCGCAATTGCGGTAGACGAAATTCATATCGGCATTGGTGAAGGCGAGTTTGCTTCCGTCGCGGGAAAGGCCCGCGGCCTCAACCAGGACATCCCTGGTCTCGGCGCCGTTGGCGCCGGCATTCATGCGCAACGCCCCGCCAATGGTGCCGGGTATGCCAAAGAAGAATTCGAGCCCGCTGACATTGGCGGCTGCCGCCGTCTCGGCCACGCGTTTGTCGAGCGCAGCCGCACCGGCAGAGACGATTTCGCCTTGCACGCTCGTCTCGCCGAAGCCGCGCGGCGATAGCCTGATCACAACGCCGGGCATGCCGCCGTCGCGTACGATCAGGTTGGAGCCGACGCCGACGACGTAAAGCGGAAGGTCGGCCGGCAAGTGTTTGAGGAAATAGGCGAGATCGCCTTCGTCCGCGGGCGTGAACAGCACCTGCGCGGGGCCGCCGGCGCGAAACCAGGTCAGCGGCGCGAGGCTTTCATTGGCAAGCAAGCGCCCACGCAATTTTGGCATCGCGGCTTTGAGGTCGAGCGTGATATCGGGAAAGCTCATGTGATGATGGGCAACGGCGAGGCCGCAAGGCGCGGTCGGCCCTCTCCCCCCCTGCGGGGGAGAGTTGGAGAGGGGGGTACAACGAACTCCGGCGTCTGCGGCTTACCCCCCACCCTGACCCTCCCCCGCAAGGGGGGAGGGAATCGCAAAAGCGCTTGTGGAGCACTCGGCATCATCGCCTTCACCCCAGCGCCTTCAATTCGTCCGGCAGCGCGTAGGCCCATTGCGTGATGTTGCCGGCACCGAGACAAACGACGAGGTCGCCGCGGCCGGCGAGGCCGTGAATCACCTTCGCGAGTTCGCCAGAATTTTGCAGCGGGATGACCTCGCGATGGCCGTGCGCGCGAAGACCGAGAACGAAATGATCGCGATCGATGCCCTCAATCGGCGCCTCCCCGGCCGGATAAACCTCGGCCACGACGACAGTGTCGGCGTCGTTGAAGCAGGTGCAGAATTCCTCGAACAGCGACTGCAGGCGGGTATAACGATGCGGCTGCACCACCGCGATGATCTTTCCGTTAGTGGACTCGCGCGCTGCTCTGAGCACCGCTGCAATTTCGACGGGGTGATGGCCGTAGTCGTCGATGATGGTGACGCCGTTCCACTCGCCGGTCCTGGTGAAACGCCGCTTGACGCCGCCGAAGCCCGCGATCGCCTTGCGGATGGCCTCGTCGGAGAGCTTGAGCTGATGCGCAACCGCGATCGCCGCCGTGGCGTTGAGCGCATTGTGCCGGCCCGGCATCGGCAGGCGAATGTCCCTGATCTCGTGCAATGCGTCCGTCTTGCGGTCGCGGAATGCGACGGTGAATTGCGAGCCGCCGCCCGATGAAGCGAGATCGACAAGCCGCGCATCGGCCTGCGGGTTTTCGCCGTAGGTGATGATGCGGCGATCCTCGATCTTGCCGACAAGGCTCTGCACGACCGGGTGGTCGATGCACATCACCGCGAAACCGTAGAACGGCACGTTCTCGACGAAATTGCGGAACGCCTCCTGCACCGCATCGAAGGTCTTGAAATGATCGAGATGCTCGGGGTCCACATTGGTGACGATGGCGATGTCGGCCGGCAGCTTGAGGAAGGTGCCGTCGCTTTCGTCCGCTTCCACCACCATCCACTCGCCCGCCCCCAGCCGCGCATTGGTGCCGTAGGCGTTGATGATGCCGCCATTGATCACGGTCGGATCGAGATCGCCGGCGTCGAGCAAGGCTGCAACCATCGAGGTCGTCGTGGTCTTGCCATGGGTGCCCGCAATCGCCACGCAGCTTTTCAGCCGCATCAGTTCGGCGAGCATCTCGGCGCGGCGCACCACCGGGATGCGCTGGGCGCGCGCGGCCGTCAGTTCGGGATTGTCGCGCTTGATCGCGGTCGAGACCACGACGACGTCGGCACCATTGACGTTTTCGGCCTTGTGGCCGATCGCGATCTTGATGCCCTTGTCGCGCAGGCGCGCGACATTGGCGCTCTCGGAGGCGTCCGACCCCTGCACGATATAGCCGAGATTGCACAACACCTCGGCGATGCCGCTCATGCCGATACCGCCGATCCCGACGAAGTGAATGGGTCCGATTTCCCGCGGAAGTCTCATTGTGGTCTTACCTTCGTCATGCCCGCGCAAAAAGCGCAAAGCGCGTCTTCGAACTGGTCGTCCGCGGGCATCCACGTCTTTGTTCAGCAATTTAGGAAAGACGTCATGGCCGGGACAAGCCCGGCCATGACATCAGAATTTCATTAATTCACTGCTTTCGTCTAGTGGAGTGGATTTGACATTCGCTACCCATCTAGCTGCGGACTCGCAACGCGAATGTCAAATCCAAAACTCCACTAGAAACTAATATTTGCTAGTGGTCCTTGATTCTAACATTGGCAAAAGTGCCTGCCAAAACGAGATGCGAATGTTAGAATCGGACCACTAAATTCCCGCCACTTTCATCACCAGATCGGCCATCCGCTGGGCGGCGTCCAACCGGCCGACGCTGCGCGCGGCTTTCGCCATCGCGGTCAATTTCTTGGGCTCGGCGGCAAGCGCGGAGATTTCCGACGCCAAGCGGTCGGAACTGAGTTCGCTTTGCGGAATCCGTAAAGCGCCCCCCACCTGCGCCAGAACGCCGGCATTGGCGAACTGATCCTGGTCGATCGAGCCCGGCAGCGGCACCAGGATCGACGGGCGGCCGATGGCGGAGAGTTCGGCTACGGTGCCGGCGCCGGAGCGCGAAACCACCAGATGGTGGGATGCGAGCTTCGCCGGCAGATCGGTGAAGAACGGCGCCAGCTCGCATTTGATCTTGAGCCGGTCGTAGTGCCCGCGCACGCGCATCATGTCTTCCTCGCGAACCTGTTGCGTGAGGACCAGCCTGTTCCACAGCGAAGGTTCCAGCCGTTCGATCGCGCCGGGCACGATGTCGGCCATCACCCGCGCGCCCTGGCTGCCGCCGATCACCAGCAAGCGAAACGGCCCGCCGGAATCGGGAGCGACATATTCGACGGCCGCCGCGGCAAGTATCGCAGGCCGCATCGGCGTGCCGACGGTGGTGGTCTTCGGAGAGAGCCCGGGATCGCGGTCGAGAACGCCGGGGAGCGAGGTTGCGATCGCGTCGACCCGGCTCGAGAGGAAGCGGTTGGCGCGGCCGAGCACCGCGTTGGCGTCGTGAATGACGCGGGGAATGCGAAGCAGGCGCGCCGCCAGAAGCGGCGGCAAGGTCGGATAGCCGCCGAAACCCACGACGGCCGCCGGCTCAAGCCTGCGCAACAGGTTGAGCGCCACTACAAAGCCAGCGCCCAGCGTCAGGGAGGTCAAGGCGAGCGACCATGGCGCGCGGCTGCGCACGGTCTCGCTCGGTACCACGTCGATCATGTCCTTGGAGAACAGGCCCGAGTAACGCAGCGCTCGGGAATCGGTCGCAAGGCGCACGCGCAAGCCGCGCTTCATCAGTTCGACGCCGAGCGCTTCCGCCGGAAAAAGATGCCCGCCGGTGCCGCCCGCGGCGAGCAGGATGAGAGGATCTTGTTTCATGATCAGATAGTCGCAAATTTCGACCGTCATTGCGAGCCACCGGGTCGCGCGAATGCGCGCCCGATAACGAAGCAATCCAGCCGCACCACGGACGGATTCCGGATTGCTTTGTCGCTTGCCTCCTCGCAATGACAGGGAAAAATCTAGGCGTAGCTCGGCGCGGCGCTCGCGTTCAGCGATTCCAGTTCGGTGCGCGGCCGCTGCCGCGTCAAGGCCAGCATCATGCCGACGCCATAGGCGAGGGAGACCATCGACGAACCGCCATAGGAGATGAACGGTAAGGTCATGCCTTTGGCCGGGATCAGTTGCAGATTGACCGACATGTTGATCGCGGCCTGCACGCCGAACAGAATCGCAAGGCCGGAAGCCGCAAAACGCGCGAATATGTCCTCGGTGGCATAAGCGCGCGAAAGCGCGCGGATCACCACGAAGGCGAACAACGCGAGCAGCACGAGGCAAAGGATGATTCCGAACTCCTCTGCCGCCACCGCGAACACGAAATCGGTGTGGCTGTCCGGCAGACTGCGCTTGGCGATGCCTTCGCCGGGCCCGAGCCCGAGCCAGCCGCCATTGCCGAAGGCCTCCATCGCGGTATCGACCTGAAAGGTGTCGCCGGAAGCGGGATTCATGAAGCGTTTGATGCGCCCCGCCACGTGCGGCACGAACAGATAGGCGCCGAACAGTCCGGCGCTTGCGGCGCCCGCAAGCCCCAGCACCCAGATCATTCGCATGCCGGCGATAAAGAACAATGCGCCCCACACCATCAGGATCAGCATGGTCTGGCCGAAGTCCGGTTCCATCACCAAGAGCGAAACCAGCATCAGCAGAAGCACCAGCGCCATCGAGGTCGCCGGCATCTCTGGGCGCCGCGCCGATTCCGCAAACAACCATGCCGCCAGCACCACGAAAGCGGGTTTTGCGGATTCGGAGGCCTGGATGTTCACGCCGACGAGCGTGATCCAGCGCCGCGAGCCCTTGACCTCGGGACCGAACAGCAGCGTCGCCACGATCAGCACCATCGACACCAGGAACACGATCAGCGCGGCGCGCCGGATCTGGTGCGGCGACAGGAACGACACACCCAACAGCACGATGAAGGACGGCAGCAGAAACAGGACGTGGCGGTTGAAGAAATGAAAGGAGTCAAGGCCAATCCGGGTCGCCACCGGTGGGCTGGCCGCAAGCGACAGGATGATGCCGGCGAGAATCAGCGCGAAGATCGCCGCCAACTGCAGGCGGTCGACCGTCCACCACCAGTCGCTTAGCGGATTTCGCTGTTCACGGGAAAGCATGGACTTTCGCCTTGAGGGCCGTCATCCCTCATTGGTCGCCCATGATGGTTTCGAAGGGGTTAATGGAATGCGGTTCTTCCTGATCCCTCCCCCTTGCGGGGAGGGATGAAGGCGCGGCTCACACCACCGGTTTCACGCCGGGCAGCGCGGTGACCAGATCGCGGAAGCGTGTGCCGCGAATCTCGAAATTGCGGTACTGGTCGAACGAGGCGCAGGCGGGCGACAGCAGCACCACCGGATCGGCGAGCCCTGAGGCTTCCGCATCGCGCGAGGCGTGTTCCACCGCAACCTCAAGCGTCTGCGAGATCTCATGCGGGACGCTGCCGAGTGTGGCAGCAAATTCCTGCGCGGCCTCGCCGATCAGGTAAGCTTTGCGAATGCGCGGAAAATATTCGGCAAGGCCCGTGATGCCGCCGAGCTTCGGCTTTCCGCCCGCGATCCAGAAAATGTCGGAAAAAGACGACAGGGCGCGTGCGGCTGCATCTGCATTGGTGCCCTTGGAATCGTTGACGAACAGCACGTTGCCGCGACGGCCGACCTGCTCCATGCGGTGCGCAAGGCCGGGAAAACTTCGCAGGGCTTTCTGCAAGACCTCACCGGAAATCCCGAGTGCGATCGCGCAGGCGGCGGCGCAGGCCGCATTCTGCGCGTTATGCAAGCCGCGTAGCGAGCCGATGCCGCCGATCCGCGCCACCTCGCTGCGCGCCCCGCCGGATGCGTGCCAGATGGTTTCGTGATCGACGTAGATGCCGTCGGGAAGCGGATTTCTCACCGAGACGCGAACCACGCGCTTTCCCCCCTGCTCGATGCGGTCGGCGGCGGCACGGCTCCACCCGTCATCGACGCCGATGATCGCGGTACCCTGCGTTTGGACGCCTGCGACCAGGCGTTCCTTCACTTCCGCATAGTGAGCGAGCGTGCCGTGACGATCGATATGGTCTTCGCTGATATTGAGCAGGATGCCGACGGTCGGATCGAGGCTCGCCGTGAGATCGATCTGGTACGAGGACATCTCGATGACATGCACCCGCCCCTTGCGCGGCGGCTCCAGCGACAGAATCGCGGTGCCGATATTGCCACCCATCTGGGTGTCGTAACCGGCAACGCGCGTCAGATGCGCGATCAACGCGGTGGTGGTGGATTTGCCGTTGGTGCCGGTAATCGCGACGAAAGGCGCGTCCGGTGCGTGACGCTGCCGCTCGCGACAGAACAGCTCGATATCTCCGATCACCTCGACGCCGGCTTCTCTTGCCAGGAACACCGTCCAGTGCGGCGCGGGATGGGTGAGTGGCGCGCCAGGGGTGAGCACCAGCGCTGCGAAGCGCGACCAGGATTCGTTGCGCAGATCCGCGGTGACAAACCCTGCCTTGGCGGCTTCCGCGAGCCTGTCGGCGCCATCGTCGCCGGCGATCACTTCGGCGCCGCCGGCCTTCAGGGCGTGACAGCTCGCAAGGCCCGATCCGCCGAGGCCGAACACCGCGACCGTCTTGCCTGCGAAAGAAGTGACGGGGATCATGTGCGGATGCCACCTTGCCCTCTCCCCTTGCGGGAGAGGCTGCGTAGGCGGCCTTCGGCCGCTGTCCTATGGAACAAAAACGCCGATGCTTTGCATCGGCCACGGCGAAGCGAAGGCGGGTGAGGGGTTGAACCAACAAGGCGAAGCGCCCCCTCACCCGGTTTCTCACTTCGTTCGAAACCACCCTCTCCCGCGAGGGGAGAGGGGAAGAAAGGCATCGAAGCCAGCATCGATTTCGTCACCACGATCACCGCAGCTTCAGCGTGGAGAGGCCGGCCAGCGCCAACATCACCGAGATGATCCAGAACCGGATCACGATTTGCGGTTCGGTCCAGCCAAGTTGCTCGAAATGGTGATGGATCGGCGCCATCCTGAAAATTCGTTTCCCGGTGAGCTTGAACGACATCACCTGCACGATCACGGAAACCGCCTCCAGCACGAACAGCCCGCCGATCACGGCGAGCACGATCTCGTGCTTGACCGCGACCGCAATCGAACCGAGCATGCCGCCGAGCGCGAGCGAACCGGTATCGCCCATGAAGATCGACGCCGGCGGCGCGTTGAACCACAGAAAACCGAGGCCCGCTCCGAGCACCGCGCCGCAGATCACCGCGAGCTCGCCGGTGCCGGGAACGTAATTGATCTGCAAATAATCCGAGAACACGGCGTTGCCGGTGAGATAGGAGATCATGCCGAAGCTCGCGGCCGCGATCATCACGGGCACGATGGCCAGGCCATCGAGACCGTCGGTCAAATTGACCGCGTTGCCGGCGCCGACGATGATGAAGGCGCCGAAGACGGTGAAGAACAGTCCGAGGTTCAGCGCGATGTCCTTGAAGAACGGGATCACGAGCGAGGTCGAGAATGGCTCCCGCCCAAGCCGGACCAGCGCGTAACACGCCGCAAGCGCAATCAAGGCCTCGATCAGGAGGCGAAGCCGGCCGGCAAAACCGCTATGGCTTTGCTTCGTCACCTTCAGATAGTCGTCATAAAAACCGACGAAGCCGAAGCCGAGCGTGACCGCCAGCACGATCCAGACATAAGGGTTGAGTGGATTGGCCCACAGCACGGTTGAAACCACGAGCCCCGAAAGGATCATCAGGCCGCCCATGGTCGGAGTGCCCTTCTTGGTCACCAGATGCGACTGCGGGCCGTCGGAGCGGATCGGCTGTCCCTTGCCCTGGCGAAGCCGCAAGTGATCGATGATCCAGGGGCCGAACAGGAACACGAAAAGCGCGCCGGTCACCATCGCTCCGCCGGTGCGGAACGTGATGTAGCGAAACACGTTCAGGAAGGTGTGCAAGAAGGCGAGGCCAGGCACGGTATTGGAGAGATCGATCAGCCAGTAGAACATTCAACCTGCCCTATACCGCGGCTTCGTCGAGCGCAGTCCTGCCGGGAAAGCGCCTTTCGAGCGCGTTGACTATCGTTTTCATCTTCGAGCCGAACGAGCCCTTGACCATGATGGCGTCGCCGGCCCGGATGGCGGCGACGATCTGCGGTTCCAGATTCGCTGCGCTATCGGCATAGCCGCCCCGCTTGCCCGTGGAAAGGGCGTCCCACAGGTTCTTCATCAGCGGACCACAACAATACACGAGGTCGATGTGATGGGCCTTGATGGCGTCATTGAGACCGCGATGCAATTCGGCGCTGGAAGCGCCAAGTTCCAGCATGTCGCCGAGCACCGCGATACGCCTTCCATGCGGGCCGATCCTGGCCTGGCCGAGCACGCCCAGTGCGGCCGACATCGATGCCGGGTTGGCGTTGTAGCTTTCGTCGATCAGGGTCGCCTCGCCGACCGCCATTTCGAGCACGCGACGGACGCCGCGGCCCGCTGCCGGCTCGATATGCGACAGCGCCAGCGAAGCCAGCGCAAGATCGGCACCTGCAAGCGAAGCCGCCGCAAGCACCGCAAGCGAGTTCATCGCCATGTGGCGGCCAGGCATGCCGACCTTGTAGGTGACGTCGTGCCCAAGAATATTGGCGTGCACCGCCGAGCAGGCCGCATGCAGCGCCACGTCGATGAGCCGCGCGTCGGATTTCTCGTCCGCGCCGAACGTGACGATGCGCGAGATGCCGAGCTGTTTCGCGCGGCGCTCAAGTCGCGCAAATTGCGAATTGTCGCGGTTGAGCACCACGGCGCCACCCGGCTCGAGACCGGCAAAGATCTCCGCCTTGGCATCGGCGATGCCCTCCAGCCCGTCGAAGAATTCCAGATGCACCGGCTCGACCGTGGTGATGACAGCCACATGCGGGCGAACCGGCCTCGCCAGCGGTTCGATCTCGCCGGCGTGATTCATGCCGATTTCGAACACCGCAAAGCGCGCATCCGCCGGGCAGCGCGCCAGCGACAGCGGCACGCCCCAGTGGTTGTTGAAGGAAGCAGCCGAAACATGGGTTTGCCCTTGCGCACCGAGCACGCGGTGCAACGCCTCCTTGGTGGAAGTCTTGCCGACCGAACCCGTCACCGCGATGACCTGCGCCTGAAGGCGCGCGCGCGCCGCACGCGCAAGATCAACAAGCCCTTCCAGCACATTGTCAACGACCAGGAGCGGCGCGTCGGAGGCAAATCTGGCGCGCTTTGCCTTCTCGACCACCGCAAGCGCGGCACCCGAGCGCACGGCCGCTTCGACGAAATCGTGACCGTCATGCACCGCGCCCAGAATCGCGAAATAGGCCTCGCCGGCTTTCAACGTGCGGCTGTCGATGGAAATGCCGGAGATGTCCTGGGGCAGCGTGCCGTTGCTCGCAGCGTGCATCGCCGCCGCCATCGCATCCGAAGTCCACAATGCGGCCGTAGCGTTCGGCGTCGTGCTCATGCGACCCTCTCCGAAAGCGCTGACGCAACGGCGTCGTGATCGCTGAACGGCAGGACGCGATCGCCGATGATTTGCCCGGTTTCATGGCCTTTGCCCGCGATCAGGAGCAGATCGCCCTTCTCAAGGCCTGCGATCGCAGTGCGGATCGCCTGGTTGCGGTCTGGAATTTCGATCGCGCCCTTTGCAGCGGCGAGGATCGCGGCGCGGATCGTGGCCGGATTTTCGCTGCGCGGATTGTCGTCGGTGACGATGACATGATCGGCATTTTCAGCGGCGATCGCGCCCATCAGCGGCCGTTTTCCCGCATCGCGGTTGCCGCCGGCGCCGATCACCACGACCAGTTTTCGTTCCGCGTAGGGCCGCAATGCCTGCAGCGCCTTGGCCAGCGCATCCGGCTTGTGCGCGTAATCGACAAAGATCGGCGCGCCGTTGTGTTCCCCGACACGTTCCAGCCGGCCCCTGGCACCCTCTAGATGTTCGAGTGCGGCAAACACCTCGCCGGGGTCGCTGCCGGTGCCGATCGCAAGGCCCGCCGCGACGACCGCGTTCTCGATCTGGAATTCACCGACCAGCGGCAGGCGAACGGAATATTTGCGCCCGAGATGGTCGAGCTCGAGCTTTTGTGCGAAGCCGTCGATCGCGGAGGCGACCACGCGTATCCCCTCGCCCGTGCCATCGCCTTTCTGCCCGACAGTGATGAGGCGCAACGGTCGCTCCTGCGCGGCATCGATCACGGCTTGCGAGCATTCATGATCGGCGGAAATCACCGCCGCGCTGCCTTCCGGCAAGAGATCGCGGAACAGCCGGAGCTTGGCGGCAAGATAGTGCGCAACATCGGGATGGTAATCCAGATGATCGCGCGACAGGTTGGTGAAGCCCCCGGCCGAAATGCGTACGCCGTCAAGCCGATACTGATCGAGCCCGTGCGAGGACGCCTCGAAGGCGAGATTGGTGACGCCATCGCGTGCGATTTCGTCGAGCTGCCGATGCAGCGCGATCGGATCGGGCGTCGTCAGCGACCCGTAAACCGTTCGCTTGGGCGACACCAGTCCGATGGTCCCGATGCTGGCCGCTTCATCGCCGAGCCGCTGCCAGATTTGCCGCGTAAAAGCAGCGACTGACGTCTTGCCGCTGGTTCCGGTCACCGCCGCGATCGTCGACGGCTGCCGCGGATAAAAATGCGCCGCCGCAATCGCGAGCGCGCGCCGCGGGTTCGAAGTTGCGATGAACGGAACGCGGCAGCCGCCCGGCGGCGGATGGTCGCCCGCTACCGCGACGGCGCCCGAGACAATCGCCTGTTCGATGAAGCGCGCGCCATCGGTCTTGAAACCCGCGAGTGCAAAGAACAGATCGCCCGGCTTGACGCTGCGGCTGTCCGAAGACAGGCCCGTAACCTCCGCATCTTGCGCCTGCGGGTCCATCCTGGCGTCTTCATGGAAGAGGTCGCGGAGTTTCATGGTGTTCCAGCGTCCGGTTCTGACATTCGTATCATGTCTCTGAGGGTTCGTTTACGAATGTCCGAACCAAAGGACACTGGCAAATACAAGATTCTGGTGCCGTTTTGGATTTGACATTCGCTTTGGAACCTCGCGGCAATACTGAAGCGAATGTCAAATCCACCGCACCAGTCGGCCGGCGCGGGTGCCCCATTGTCCAGCTATCCCCTTCGCGGCACCAGGCTTAAGCTACACCTTAAAAAAACAGGTCCTGAAAGCTACGCCTTATTGGCTTGTTCTTGATGCCGCAAGAATGAGGCGGTCGGACGGCGGCAGGTCAAAACGCGGTTCAATGCCCAGAAGGGGCGCGATGCGGGCGATCACATTGCCGCCGGTCGGCACCGCGTTCCATCCTGAGGTGATGAAACCGAAGGTTTCCTTCAGCGGCTGCGGCTCATCAAGCATGATCAGGAGCTGGTAGCGCGGATTGTCGGCGGGCAGGATCGCGGTGAAGGCGTTGAGCACGTGCTTCTTGGCGTAATGGCCATTGATCACCTTTTCCGCGGTGCCGGTCTTGCCGCCGATGTAATAGCCCTTGACATCGGCCTTCTTGGCGGTTCCGACCTCGGCATTGAGCCGCATCAAAAACCGCATCTTCTCCGATGTTTCCGCCTTGATCACTCGTTTGGCCAGCGCCATCGCTTCCTCCTCGCTGCGCTTGAGGAAGGTGGGCGGGATCAGATAGCCGCCGTTGACGAGCGCATCGATGCCCATCACCGCCTGCAGCGGCGCCACCGCGATGCCGTGCCCGAAGGCGATCGTCACCGTGTTCAGCTCGGCCCAGTGTTTCGGCACGATCGGCGAGGCGCTCTCCGGCAATTCGGTGCGCAGCCGCTCGAGCTGGCCGAGCTTGCGCAGGAAAGCCCGGTGCGCCTCGACCCCCTGCGACAGCGCAATCCGCGCCGCACCGACATTGGAAGAATAATAAAACACTTCCTTCATGTTGATCATGCGCCCGAGCGGGTGATCGTCGTGTATGGCGAACTTGCCGTAATGCAGCGGGGCGCGCGCATCCCACATCGAGTTGAGATCGACCTTGCCCGAATCGAGCGCCATCGCCAGCGTGAAGGCCTTGAAGGTCGAACCCATCTCATAGACGCCGGTGGTCAGGCGGTTGATGCGGTCGGGATCATGCGCTTCCTTGGGATTGTTCGGATCGAAGTCCGGCACCGAAACCATGGCCACGATCTCGCCGGTGCGGACATTGGAGACGAGCCCGGAAGCAGCCTTGGCGTGGTATTTTTCCTTGGCCTTGAGCAGTTCGTCGCGCAGCGCGTGTTCGACACGCAAATCGACCGACAATTCGACCGGGCGCTGCAGGCGATCGGTGGCAAATCCCGCGCGATGCAGATCGGCAAGCCCGTTGCTGTCGAGCCACTTCTCCATGCCGGCGATGCCCTGATTGTCGATGTTGACGAGGCCGATCAGGTGCGCGACCTCGTTGCCGGTGGGATAGACGCGCTTGTTTTCCCGCAGGAAGCCGATGCCGGGAATGCCGAGCCGGTGGATTTCCTGCTGCTGGACCGGCGTGATTTCGCGCTTGAGCCAGACAAAGCCCTTGCGGCTGGACAGGCGCTGCCGCGCCTCGCCGATGTCGAGGTCCGGCATTGTGGCGGTGAGAAGCTCGATCGCCTCGTCCTTGTCGATGATGCGGCGCGGCTCGCCGAACAGGCTGGGGGCCTTGACATCGGTCGCAAGAATTTCGCCGTTGCGGTCGACGATGTCCGGCCGGGCGGTCGCAATCGCGTCCTGACCGGCGGCGCGGCGCGCGCCATGACCGTCGCTGCCGGCGGCGAACATCACTAGCCTGCCGCCGATCACGGCATAGGCTGCGACGAACGCCAGGATCGCAAAGCCGACGCGCGCGCGAGCCTTGGCGGCGCGGTCGACGTTGCGGCCGTACAAGAGGCTGCGGACCAGGCGCTGCCGCCACGGTTCCGTCGGCCTTTCCCTGCGCGTGCGCCCGGTCATCGCTTTTTCTCCGGCGCTTTTGCCGGCAGCGAACCCGTCACCGTGGCGGCATCGCTCGATGGCGCGACGGTATTGATCATGGCGCCGATCGGATCAGGGCTGTCCGGCTTGACCGGGCTGGGCGGCCGCTCGGGCAAATTCTTCAGCGAATCATATTGCGCGGCGTTGAGCGGCTTGAGCTGCAGGTGGCGTTCGGCAAGACCCTGCAGCCGTAATGGCGCATCAAGCCTGGCCCATTCGGCGCGCAGCACCGCAATCGCATCGCGCTGCTCGCGGATTTCCGCATGCAGCCGCAGCACCCGCTCGGTGCGTTCGGTCGATTCCATCTTGATCCGGTAGACATAGGCGGCCGCGAAGACGAGCCCGCCGATCACAAGGAGATGGATGATCCGCATCGTCAGCCTCCCCTCATCACGTCGTCGAGGGTGGGCCAGTCCGGCAGTGGCGAGGCAGTCCGCGCAGGCGCATCGGTGCGCGCGGCGGCGCGCAATTTGGCAGAGCGCGCACGCGGATTGGCCTTGATCTCATCCTCGTCCGGGGCGACCGGCCGCCTGGTCAGGACGATGAAGCTCGGCGGGAGCCGCGCGATCTCCGGCTGGTGCCGCGATCCGCCGCCGCTTTTGGCGCGCTCGACGAGGAAATTCTTGGCAATGCGGTCTTCCAGCGAATGAAACGACACCACAACGAGCCGACCGCCGGGTTTGAGCACGCGCTCGGCCGCGGCGAGCGCCAGATGCAGCTCCTCGAGCTCCTGGTTGACGAAAACCCGCAAGGCCTGGAACGTGCGCGTGGCGGGGTGAATTTCCCCCGGCTTTCCGCGCACCACCCTGGCGACGATCTCCGAAAGCGCCCGGGTGGTCGCGACCGGGGCTTGCCGGCGCGCGGCGACGATGGCGCGGGCAACGGCGCGCGCATGCCGCTCTTCGCCGAAGATATGGATGATATCGGCAAGCTCGGTCTCGGAAGCCTTCGCGATCACATCCGCCGCGGTCGCCCCCTCGTGCCCCATCCGCATGTCGAGCGGGCCGTCGTTGCGGAACGAAAATCCGCGAGCCGCCTCATCGAGTTGCATCGAGGACACGCCGACGTCCATGACGACGCCGTCGACCCGCGGCGCGCCTTGCGAATCGCAGATGCGGGCGAGGTTGGAAAACCGGTCCTCGACCAGCGTCAGCCGGCCGGCCGATTGGTCGACCAGGGCAAAACCGCCCATAATCGCCGAGCGATCGCGGTCGATACCGATCACCCGGGTCCCTTGGGTGTCCAGGATGGCCCGGCTGTAGCCGCCAGCCCCGAAGGTGGCGTCGACATAGATCCCGCCTTCGCGCGGGTTGAGAAACTCAGCCGCCTTTTGGCCGAGGACGGGCATGTGTCTTGATTCGGACGCATCGGGAGCAGACGGATTCATGGCGCCAATTCCTGCGAGCTGCGGGCCGGAATGCGAAAAACGGACGCGAAAGGGCCCATTGCGCCTCAAAAGTCCATGTTTCTTACGCCTTTCCGATCGAATTTGCTGGCCGGCCTTGGGGGTGCGGAATCCGACGTTCGCCACACCTTGGGGCCCCCCTTCTTGCGAACCTCGGATTCGAAAGGACACTGGAAACCTATGATCCGGACCGGGGCCATCCTCCGGGCAGGAACTTCAATCGGCGGCTGCTTAGCCGTTTCCCGAAACCGAAAGAGCGGCACTTCAGCTCTCAGTAACGTCAGTTAGCATTAAGAAAGCGTTGACGGTCGAAAGGCGCGTTTCCCCGCGCTTTCCGGTTCCACCGTTTCGAACCGAAAGTCGTCATCCACAGGCGCAGCCCAAGAAGTGATGCGCTGTGCACACACTCCGGCAAAATGCATCGCAACGCACGGTTCTTCAATTGCGCAAGGCGGACCTTGCGGGAATAGTCAAGAGGATCATTTTGAAAACTTTTTTATTGCCGTTGTGCTGCCCGGTTTGAGTATTCATATGGCGACTGGTTCGTTCGCATCTGCTGGTTTTGATTCGAAGCGGCGCACCGTCCCGCTCCCCGGCTACTGACGAACATGAAGACGTTCACCCCCGATTCCTCGATTGCTTCTGATGTCATCCCCTCGCCGAATTTCGGCGAGCGGAACGAGGGCCGCGTGCCCGACATGATCCTGTTGCATTACACCGGAATGCCCGATGTGGAAGGAGCGATCGCCCAGCTCTGTACCGCGGGCACCGACGTTTCGGCGCATTACATCGTTCTGGAAGACGGCCGCATCGTGCAATGCGTCCCGGAATCGCGGCGCGCCTGGCATGCCGGCATCGCATCCTGGGCCGGCGAGAACGACATCAATTCCTGCTCTATCGGGGTCGAGATCGTCAACCGCGGCCATGACTGGGGCTATCCGGACTTTCCGCTGCGCCAGATCGCCGCCGTGATCGCGCTGTGCCGGGGCATCATGCTCCGCCGCAACGTGCCTTCGCACCGCGTGCTGGCGCATTCGGACGTCGCGCCCCACCGCAAGAAGGATCCCGGCGAGAAGTTTCCCTGGCATTCGCTCGCCAATTCAGGCGTCGGCCACTGGGTAACCCCGGCGCCGATCGTGCGCGGTGAAGGCCTCAAGCTCGGCGTGATCAGCGACAGCGTTCGCGATCTGCAACAGGCGCTCGCCAGATATGGCTACGGCATTCCGATCAGCGGAAAATTTGACGCCGCGACAGCGGAAGTGGTCACTGCTTTCCAGCGCCACTTCCGCCCCGCACGGGTCGACGGCGTCGCCGACCATTCGACACTGGTCACGCTGCAATCGCTGCTCGCGTCACTGCCGGTCGAAACCGCGGCAGTCGCGGCCACATAGTGCGACTGTTCCCGACGCGAACCGGATGGTGCTCATGACGACGCTGCAGCGTTCGGAGCAAGGCTCGTTGCGCGTGCCAGCAATTCCGGCAAGACTTCGCTGACGCGGCGCAAGGGGCGACCGAGCAGCCGCTGCAACGCCGGGTCGCTCTCGGCCAACTCGCCGGCGGCACGCGAGGCAAAGCCTGTCGTCAGCGATTGTGCCAACGGCGGCGGAAGTCCTCGCCGGACCAGCATCGCGGCGAACTCGTGGCCCGGAATCGTCCGCCGCACGATCCGGCGCCCTATTGCACGCCCGGCGATGGTGGCGATCGCCGCAAAGTCGAGTGCTTCCGGACCGGTCAGCAAGATAGTTTTGGGTAAATCGCCCTTTGACAGCAGCAGCCGCGCGATGCCTTCGGCGAGATCGACCCGCGACACCCACGCGGTGGACCCGTCCTGAGGCAGGGCTAGATCGCCGGTGAAAACGCTCTGGCCCAAAAACATCGGCAGGTTTTCGATGTACTGGCCGTTCCTCAATATCGTGCAGGCCGCGCCACAGGTCGCAAGATACTTCTCAGTATCGTGATGCCCCTGCGCCACGTCGAACACCGAACCCGGCCTCTGCACGATCGACGTGTAGAAGATGTGCTCGACGCCGCAGCGGATCGCCGCATCGATCGCATTGCACTGCTCCTTGAACCGCGCTGCGTTTCCCGGCGTGCGGGTGGAAATCAGAAGCACCCGCCGCGCGCCGGCAAAGGCCAGATCAAGTGACGCCGGTTCGCTGAAATCACCGCGCCGCACCCGGATGCCGGCCTTATAAAGCGCGCTTGCCTTCTCGGGGTTGCGCACGCTCACGCCGAGTTCGGTCGGTGGCGCCAGTCGTTGCAATTGCGCGATGACGTCGGAGCCCAATCCTCCGGTCGCTCCGGTAATGATCACTTCGCGAAAATCTTTTGACATGACACGACCCTCTCGCTGCGACCAGTGGTCCGATTCTAACATTCGCATTCCATCCCGGCAGACACCGTCGCGAATGCTAGAATCAAAGGACCACTAGCAAATGGAAGATTCTGGTGGAGTTCTGGATTTGACATTCGCATTGCGAGCTTGCGGCTGGATGAGTAGCGAATGTCAAATCCACTCCTAGCGAGAGATGGCGCGCGGAGCGGAAAGATCGCAATCCGGTTTCGGGCGATTGGCACATTCGGAAAAGCCGACCAATGGGCGGAGGACGCTTCGCCTCCCCGAACATTCCTCTTAGTCACGAGGCAGCCTTATCGCGAAGCTGCGCGTGTGGCGGCGGTCGGCCTGGGTGCCAGTCGAGGCTCGGAAGCATCATCGGTTCGCCGTCCGGACGCCTCGGCCTTCAACATGGCAATGAGGGCCTGCAGCGCCGCCGGCATCTGCCGGCGGCTCGGATAATAGAGATAGAAGCCGACCGAACGCGGCTTCCAGTCCTCCAGCACCTCAACCAGCGTCTTCCTGGCGAGATGAGCTTGCACGGCGTGCAGCGGAACGCGGGCAATCGCGACGCCGTCGAGCGCCAGCCGGATCGCGAGGTCGCTTTCGCCGGCGATCAGGGATCCCGTCACGTCGACCTCGACGGTCTTGCCGCGCTTTTCGAAGATCCAGCGTTGCGGCGCATTGCTTGCGAACCGCATTCGCGTGCAGTTGTGCGCGCGAAGATCGCTCGGCTCTTCCGGCGTTCCATGACGGCGAAGATAGTCTGGCGAGGCCACCACGGTGGGCCTGGCATCCTCGCCGACACGAACCGCGATCATGTCCTGCTCGACGCGGTGGCCGGGCCGAATGCCGGCGTCGAAGCGATCGCGCACGATGTCGGTCAGCGTACTGTCGATCACGACCTCGAGTGTCACGGCGGGGTAAGCCGCAAGGAAGCGCGAGAGCACCGGCTCGATGACGGTGCGCGCCGCCGGCCGCGGCACGGTGATCCGAAGGTGACCCGCCGGACTGTCGCGGAATGCATTCACCGATTCCAGCACCGCGTCGAAATTGTCGAGCAGCGGGCGCAGTTGCACCAGCAGCCGCTCGCCGGCTTCGGTCACGGCGACGCTGCGGGTGGTCCGGTTGATCAACCGGACGCCGAGGCGTTCCTCCAGCGAGCGCAGGCTCTCGCTGAGCGAGGAACGCGACACGCCGAGCTGCTTGGCGGCCTTGGCGAAGCTCGCGCGCTCGGCGATGGCCACGAAGGCGCTCATTTCGGCAATGCTGGCCTTTTTCATTGTTCGCAATCTCCGACTGAGGCGTTTGGATAATGCCGGATTGTCGAACAGACATCAACGGCGCAACTTGCACGGGAGTTGCCGCCCTCATTGGGGCTGAAGCGCGGCGTGGTTTTCTTTGAGGAGGAATGACCGTGAGCAAGGTTTCCCGATATCATCCCGCGCTCGTCGTGCTGCATTGGGCGCTGGCACTGCTCATCATCGCCGCGCTCGCGCTCGGCGCGCTCGTGATGGTGAAAATTCCGAACACCGATCCAATGAAATTTGAGGCGTTGCGCAGCCACATGGGAGGCGGCATGGCGATCCTCGTTCTGATGCTGGTTCGCCTCGTGATCCGGTCGCGCAGCGCACATCCTGACCCTGCGACCGCCGGACATCCGTTGCTCGACCGGCTGGCATGGCTATCGCACCGGATGTTCTATGGCACCGTGTTCGCGATGGCTGGAAGCGGCATTATCATGGCGCTGCAGACCGGATTGTTCGAGACCGTTTTCTTGGGGCACGGCAATCTGCCCGCTGATCTCTGGGTCTTTCCTATTCGCAGCGTTCACTACGCCATATCCCGGGTCCTGATGGCGTTGATCGCGATCCACATCGTCGCCGCGTTCTATCACGCGCTTGTGCTGCGCGACGGACTGCTCAGCCGCATGTTCTTCGGCCGCCGCAAGATCGAGACCGCTCAATCCTCCCATATCGCACAGGTGCAGTCATGAATCATCTCGTACCGGCGCAGGCCGGAGCACAACTCATCACCCTTGTCATTTTCATCACACTGTCGCGCTGGTACGTCGCGCCCTGGCTTGCCAGGCGTGGCCGCGTGGACGCGTTGATTGCGCTACTCTGGGTCAACGTCTTTCGTTACGTCGCCTTGCAGGTCTTCGTCGCCCAGCGCGACGGTTTTCCGATCTCCTCGCACGGTGCCATGGAGATCGTGATCGGCGACGTACTTGGTGCCATCATCGCGTTCGCCGCCATCGTGCTGTTGCGCCAGAGGGCCTTTGCCGGCGTGATACTGAGCTGGGTTCTCGTGGTCGAAACCACGGTCGACACCTTTCTCAATATCCGCGGCGGGGTTGAAGAGCATCTCATGGGTGCGGCGAGCGGCGTTACCTGGATGATCCTGGCGTTCTTTGTCCCGGCGGTCGTGGTCAGCATCGGACTATTGGCCTGGCAACTCGTTTCACGACGGCACGAGCCGCTCTCGGAAAGCGCGCAGCGCAACAGCGCGCCGCTCGCAACCGGTCGCCTGCAGGAGCAATGAAAATGTCGTATCGAATCGCACCCTGGATCAGCCGTGTCGTATTGGTGTTCGCGCTCACGGTGCTCGCGCTGATCAGCCGCAAATTCATCAGCAGCCCTGTGGACGCGGCGGCCGCTTCCGACATGACGCTCGGTTCTCCGCTGGCGATCACCAACATGCGGGCAAGTTTTGGCGCGTTTCCGCTCGGCTGTGCGTTGTTCGTGGCTGTCTGCCTCTTCACTTCCAGCCTGCGCAAGACCGGCCTCGTATTTGTCGCACTGATCGTCGGCACGGCCCTTGCGGTCCGCGTTTTCGGCGTCGTTGCCGACGGCACGTTCGCCGAAAGCCTGCGGGTTCTGATCGCCGAAACCGTGCTGCTTGGCCTTTCTCTCGCCGCCTATGTCGGCGAGCGGCTGGCGTCTGCGAGTTCGGCGAGCCTGCGAGTGTAAAGCCGCCGCAGCGGCTCCAGCTGGGTGGCGGCGCTGGCGGCAAGATAAGCCTCTCGTGCCGCCTCACGGCGGCCGAGCCGGCGCAACAGATCGGCGCGGACGGCGGGAATAAGCTCATAGCCGTCCAGACCCCCGCGCGCGCAGAGCGCGTCGACAAGATCGAGCGCCCGCGCCGGGCCATCCACCATGGAAATTGCGGCCGCGTGATTGAGCTCGATCACCGGCGACGGGCTGATCCGCAACAGCACTTCGTAGAGGCCTGCGATCTGTTTCCAGTCGGTATCTTCATAATTCGGCGCGCGCGCATGCAACGCGGCGATCGCCGCCTGCACCGCATAAGCCTGCGGCCGGCCCGGCAGGCGCAACGCCTCTTCCACGAGTCTGAGCCCTTCGGCGATCTGACTTTGATCCCAAAGGCTGCGATCCTGTTCCTCTAGAAGCACGATATCGCCGCCGGCGGTCTGGCGCCCGGCGCGGCGCGCATCGTGCAACAGCATCAGCGCCAAAAGTCCCTTGACCTCGCCGCGTTGGGCCATCAGCGCATCGAGCAGACGGCCGAGCCGGATCGCCTCGCGTGCAAGATCGGGACGCATCAGCTCTTCGCCCGAGGTGGCGACATAGCCTTCGGTGAAGACGAGATAGATCACGGCCAGTACCCCGCGCAGCCGTGGCTCCAGCGCGTCGCGCTCGGGCACTTCATAGGGAATGCCGGCGAGCCGGATCTTCTGCTTGGCGCGGACCAGTCGCTGGCCCATCGCCTCCTCGCTCACCAGAAAGGCGCGCGCGACTTGCACGGTGGTCAGTCCGCAAACCGTGCGCAACGTCAGCGCGACCTGGACTTCGGCGGCGAAGGAAGGATGGCAGCAGGTGAAAATCAGCCGCAACATGTCGTCGTCAAGCGCAAAGTCGCTGTCTTCGTGGGAAGATACAGCGTTGAGCAAGGCCTCATGCGTCAGCGCGGCCTCCTTGTCCCGAAAGGAGATTTGCCGGCGAATGCGGTCGATCGCCTTGTTGCGCGCGACATTGACCAGCCAGGCCCGCGGATTGGATGGCGGCTCGGCCGCCGGCCAGCGTTCCAGCGCAACCGCAAAGGCCTCCTGCAGAACGTCTTCGGCGAGATCGAAATCGCCGACGAGGCGGATCAGCGTGGCTAGCGCCCTTCCTGCCTCGTCGCGAAAGATTTTTTCGATCTCACTAGATTGCATTTTTTGCCGTCATTCCGGGTGCCTAATTCCGGTTTCGTCCTTCGAACGCTCCGGAATGAGGGCTTCGCCGCTAGTTGTCGTAGATCATGACAGGCCGAACCTCGATCGAACCGGTCTTGGCGCCGGGAATTCGCGCCGCGATGCCAATCGCGGTGTCGAGATCCTTGGCCTCGACCAAATAATAACCACCGAGCTGTTCGCGCGTTTCCGCAAATGGGCCATCGGTCGTGAGGATCTTGCCGTCGCGTACGCGCACGCTTGTTGCGGTCGTCGACGGCTGCAATCCGTCGCCCGCCTTGAAGTGGCCGCTCTGGATGATGGACTGGGTGAACGCACCATAATCCGCCATCATTTGCTTGCGGTCCGCCTGGCTCAGTTTGCCGAGTTCCGCTTCGCTTCGATAGATCGCCAACAGGTATTGCATCGCTTTACTCCTTGTGATCGGCATCATTGCCGACATCCAGTCGAAGGGGACGACCGCAGAACGACATCTTCAGGATAATTTATTTAAGCCGCGCGCCGCGGCGAGTTCCGGCTTGACGCCGACCGGCGGAACCCCCATGCCTTGAGAGTCAGTCGGCCGGACGGCCGCTCACGCGGGGCCGAAAGGTCCTCGGGAGAGGAAAGTCCGGGCTCCATCGACATACGGTGCCGGATAACTTCCGGCGGGGGCAACCCCAGGGACAGTGCCACAGAGAATGAACCGCCCGGCGGAGCTCCGAACGGAGCAAAGCGGGGCAAGGGTGAAAAGGTGCGGTAAGAGCGCACCGCGGGTCCGGCAACGGATCCGGCATGGCAAACCACACCGGGAGCAAGACCGAATAGGGACGGCAACGCGGGCAGTTCGCGAAAGCGATAACGCCGCAAGAGCGATGTCAGGCTCGTCGTCCGGGTAGGTTGCTCGAGGCAACGTGCAAACGTTGTCCCAGAGGAATGGCCGTCACGTATCGTCCGCAAGCCCGCGGGCGGTGCCCTACAGAACCCGGCTTACAGGCTGGCTGATGTCTTTAGAATGAGGGGTTCGGCGCAACACGCCGAACCCCTCGCCATTTTGCAGGCCGTTCCAGCGATTCGGCGCCGCCCATTTGCCTTGCGGGCGCCATATCCTGCCAGTAATGGTAGCAAACTCGTCCGGGGGTACAGGGGAATCGTCTTGAGCCGCGTGTTATGCTGCAGCCAGGCCACGACCGCACTCGCCGCGGTCGCGATCGCCGTCGCCGGCTGCGCAGGCGCGAACAGCACCGCCTCAAGCCAGGGTGAGCAGCCTTACAAGACGATGTACGGCATCACGAGCGAAGGCACGACCACCGATCTCTACACCGAGTTTTTCGGTCCCCGAAAACCGGCGGCAGCACCCGAAACCGCGACCGCCGCGGCCCAGCCGGTGACGGCCTCCCCCGCAAGCCCGCAGGGCGCAACGGCATCGGCTGCGAGCCAGCCTGCTCAAGCCGCAACCACAAGCGCCGCGAAGGGGCAGGCCAAGCCGGCCGTGGCAGGGACGTCGCGGCAGGTTCAGCCTGCTCCTGTTCCCTCACCTGCGCCGGTCGCGGTCGCGCAGCAGCCGCCCGCTCCGAAAGCAGAGGCCGAACCCGACGTTCCCACCGCCTACGGCATCACAGCCAACGGGCCGACCACGGATCTCTTCACGGAGTTGTTTGGATCCCGGCGTCGCGACGGCCAGTAGCGTGGAAAGTCAGCGCTAGAGCATGATCGGGAAAAGTGGAAACCGGTTTTCCGAAAAGATCATGCTCGAACAAAGAGAAGAGATCATGATGCGATTCCGCTTAATCGCATCATGATCTAAGCCATCATGAGCGGGATTGCGTTGGCGGTGTTGGTGCTCGGCGCGCTCGCGGGCGGGTTCGTGTCAGGTCTCGCCGGTTTTGGCACCGCGCTGATGGCGCTCGGCATCTGGCTTTACGTGTTGCCGCCATCGGTTGCGGTGCCCCTGGTGCTGATCTGCTCGATCGTTGCGCAAACCTCGACCTTGCCTTCGATCTGGCGTTCGATCGATTTCAAGTTGCTGTGGCCGTTCGTCCTCGGCGGCGTCGCCGGCGTGCCGATCGGCACCATGCTCGTTGCCTATGCCGATCCTCGTATCTTCCGGCTCAGCGTTGCTGTGATGCTCCTGGTGTTTCCAACGGCACTTTATTTCCAGCGCAGGCCGCTTGCCTTGAGTGTCGGCGGAAGGGTTGCCGATACCGGTATCGGTTTCGCCGGCGGCGTTCTGGGCGGGCTAGCCGGGCTCTCCGGCCCAATCCCGATCCTGTGGGCGAGTGTGCGAGGCTGGGGCAAGGACGAGCGGCGCAGCCTGTTCCAGATCTTCAACTGGGCGGTCCTGACGGCTGCGCTCTGCCTGCAGGCAGGCACCGGATTCATCACCACCGAAATCATGCATCTGGCGCTTCTGGCTTTGCCGTCCACCGTCGGCGGCGCATGGCTCGGTGCGCGGGCCTATCACACGTTGAGCGACGGCAATTTCCGCGACGTCGTGCTCGGCCTTTTGTTCCTGTCCGGCATCGCGCTGATCTGGAGCACCATGGGGATGCACTAGTGTCCGGCTTCCGAAGCTCGCATCATTGTGCGGCAATCTGGCTTGCGAACTTCGAAAGCGCGGCGGCAATGATGCGGACTTCTGAACCGCCACACCAGATCAGAACTGGAAATACAGGAACTCCAGCCGCTGCCACATGCCAAACAACGAGATCGAAAGCGCAAGCGCCGACACCATGGCCCACGCCCAGTTCGGCCGCCATCGCAATTGACCCTCCTTCTCCGGCGCGCGGCGATATTCGCGATAGCCGTAAAGTTTTGGGACATTGGGCAGGGCGAGCACGACGGCGAGCGCAAGCGCGACCATGCCGGCGCCGATCAGAAGCAGCGGCTGCTCGCCGACCAGAAGCGGCAAGTCCATCAGCCGCAAAACGCCGGGAGAAACATAAGCCGAACTGCCGGCTTCAAATCCGAAGAGAGCGCCCAGCATCTGCCACGCGCCTGCCGCTGTCCTGGCGCGGAAGAATACCCAGGCAATGACAACCACGAAAAACGTGATCGCCCATGAGACGATAGTTGCAGGTCCCGATCTGAATTTCGCGCCCGCCCCGCGCCATGCCTGCCAGAGATGATTGATGCAGAGTGAGAGGCCGTGCAGGCCGCCCCAGATCAGGAAATTCCAGCCGGCGCCGTGCCAGAGCCCGCCGAGCAGCATTGTGATCATGAGATTGAGATAGCGGCGCTGCTCGCCGAGCCGGTTTCCCCCGAGCGGAATATAGAGATAGTCGCGCAGGAAACGCGACAGCGTGATGTGCCAGCGCCGCCAGAATTCGATGATGGAAAGGGCCTTGTAGGGCGAGCGGAAGTTCACCGGCAGGCGGATGCCGAACAACAATGCGAGCCCGACCGCCATGTCGGAATAGCCGGAGAAGTCGAAATAGATCTGCAAGGTGTAGGCAAGCGTTGCAAGCCACGCCCATTGGGTCGTAACACCGCCGCCGGCATCGACATGGGCGAACACCGGCGAGACGAACTGCGCCAGATTGTCGGCGATCACCACCTTCTTGAACAGGCCGGCGGCGAAGATCGCCAATCCCCGCGCAGCCAGTACCGCGGAGCGCGAGGTACGGCCGCGCTTGAATTGCGGAATCATCTCGGCGTGATGCACCAAAGGTCCCGCGATCAGATGCGGGAAGAACGAAACGAACAACGTATAGCTGACGACGTCGCGTTCGACCGGAGCGCCACGCATCACGTCGACGAGATAGGCGATCTGCTGAAAGGTGAAGAACGAAATGCCAAGCGGCAGGACGATGTTGACGAACGGCAGCGGCGCGCCGGTCAGCATGTTGATGCTGTCGAAAATGAAGTTGGTGTATTTGAAATAGCAAAGCAGTGCCAGATTGAGTGCGACGCCGGTCAGACCCACCGCCCGGCGGCGGTGCGGATCCGCCATCAGAAGTCCAAGGGAAAAATTCGCCGCAATGGAGGCGATCAACAACAACAGGTAGATCGGCCGCCAGGCGCCGTAGAAAAACAGCGACGCCGCCGTGAGCACCAGGATGCCGGCGCGCTGCGAATGCCGCCGTGCCGCGGCGAACGCCAGCGCGACGGCGGGAAGGAACTGAAACAGGAACGTGTAGGAGGAAAACAGCATCTGACGCGCTTAAGGCTTCAACCGCGACACGAGATAGCGGGTATAGATCGGCACGCCGGAGGCGTTGACATGCATTTCGTCGGCGTAATTGCCTTGCTCGAGCCCGGGCACCGAGGGAATGTTCAGGACGTCGAAACCGCAGGCGCGGCCGGCATCGGCAACGAGCGCCACATATTGATCGTCCTTTTGTCGCCATTCGGAATCGCGCGCACGGTCATAGCGCGGCGCCCAGGGTGGTACCACCACGGTCACTTTTCCCGCCAATCCGACCATGTCGCAGAGCGCGCCGATTTCGAAACGCGCCTTCGGACCCGAAAGGTTCCAGCTTGCATAGTGGGCATGTGAACCGATGTCGGCCGGCCAGCGATCCTCGGATTGGGTATGGTTGAGGACCTGCAGGCCCGACAAAGGCGGCAGCGGCGCCGTCTCGGCCACATCCCTGTCCGCCGCAAGCCGCGAGGCAAACGCCTCACGAATGTAGCGGATCATGGTGCCGACACGCAGCGGCAGAAACGAGAGCATCTGTTCGGCGACGCCGAGGCGGGCCGCCACATCGAGCGGATAGACCGCAGCCGAGCGTACGCCTTCATTGAACAGAAACGGCACAACGCTGACGACGACGTGGGCTTTACGAAAACGATCCGGTTCGCGGCGCATCGCGGCCAACACCGCCAGCGGCTCTCCGGCGTCGTAGGCGATGTTGACCACGCTGCCTTGTGGTTTGCCGATCAGTTGCGCGGCAAGCTCGGGATCGACCTGATATTCGGTGCGGCTTTCGCCGGCGAAAATCAGTTCAGGATGCGAAGAGAGCAGCGGCAGCTTGATCGCCAGCATCACCGGCACGTCGTCATGGACGCGATTGGCGATCGCGAGCAACCCGGCCAAAACGACCAGCCATGTCAGGGCTGTGAGCGCCAGCGCCGCCACGATCCATCGCGCGGACGCGGTGCGCACGCGCCGGAGCGAAGTGAATTCGGAAATCGAAAGACCGCTCATCGTGCGGCCCTTCAAGCATGAACGGAAGCCACAGACAACATCATAGCGTTTCCAAGCGAAGTGGGCTTAAGGTTCGCGTCAAGGAAACGTGTCAAATTTCGGGCTTCGATGAATTTTAATGCGCCGGTTCCGGCGAGGTGAAGGTCGGCTTTTTCAGCAGGATGACCATCACGCTGAGGCCGAGATAGAAGAATGTCAGCATGAAGAAGGCGTCGCCATATCCCATCACCACCGCCTGGCGGTGCACGAGCTGGGACAGTTGCTTCAACGCCATCAGCGCAGAATCGCCCATGCCGTGCAGGCGCTGGGTGTACTGGTTGAGCGTCTCAACCGCGTCGGGGTTGCCCCAGGTGACACGCTCCTGCAGGCGCGAGATGTGCAGGTCGGTACGCTCGTTGAGCACCTGGTTGATGACCGCAAGTCCCACCGCTCCGCCGAGATTGCGCGTGAGATTGAACAGGCCGGACGCGTTCTTGACCAGATGCGGCTCCAGAGTGCCGAGCGCGATATTGTTGGTCGGCACCATCGCCATCATCATCCCGATGCCGCGCAGGATCTGCGGCAGCAGAAGCTCGTAGAAATCATATTCGCGGGTGATCCAGGTCATCTGGTACGAGCCCAGGGCAAAGATCACGAGCCCTGCGGCGATGATCAGCCGCAAGTCGACCTTTTGCATCAGCCGCCCCACCACCGGCGCCATCAGGAACATGGTGATGCCGGAGACGAACATGGTTTCGCCGATCATCAGTGCGCTGTAGCCGCGCACTTCGGCAAGATAGCGCGGATACATGTAGGTCAGGCCGTAAAGGCCGATGCCGACGCAGAACGAGATCAGGCAGCCGATGCCGAAATTGCGGTCGGTGAAGGCGCGGATATCGACGATCGGCTCTTCCGCCGTCAGCACGCGGTAGAAGAAGGCAATTGCGGAGAGGCCGCATACCCAGGCGAATACCGCGACCGAGGTGTCCTGCAGCCACTCATATTGCGGCCCTTCCTCGAGCACATATTCCAGCGAGCCGAGAAAGCCCGCCATGGCGATCAGGCCGAACCAGTCGAAGCGATCGAGCAATTCGAAATTGGGCTCATCGAAGTCGACCAGGGTCAGCACGCCCACGGTGATGCCGATGCCGGGGACGATATTGATGAAGAATAACCAGTGCCACGACATGGCATCGGTGATCAGCCCGCCGACCGTCGGGCCGATGGTCGGCGCCAGCGTCGCGACCAGACCGATGATCGGGCCGACGATGTAGAATTTCGAGCGCGGAAACACGGTGTAGGCCGAGGCAAAGACCGTCGGAATCATGCCCGCGCCCAGAAATCCCTGGATCGCGCGCCATAAAATCATCTGCTCGATCGAGGAAGCGAGCCCGCACAGGAAGCTCGCCACCGTGAAGCCGGCGGCGGAAATCGCAAACAGAAGCCGCGTGCCGAATGCGCGCGAAAGGAATCCGGACAGGGGTATGGCGATCACTTCTGCGATCAGGTACGAGGTTTGCACCCACGACACCTCGGTCGAGCTCGCCGACAGGCCGGCCTGGATATCGCTGAGCGAAGCCGAGACGACCTGGATGTCCAGGATCGACATGAACATCCCGCACACCATGATCAGAAACGCGATCAGCCGCCGCGGCGCGATGCGGTCGGATAGCTCTGCGGGAGCGCTCGTCACTCCAAAGCTAGCGGTGGCGCCATTGGCCATGATCTTGCTCTAGCCGCATCGGAGGTGCGCTCCCTCTCCCTTTGGGAGAGGGTTGGGGTGAGGGGTGACGGTCTCTCGTGAGAGCAGTAGCCCCTCACCCGATTTGCGGAGTTTATCATCGGGCGGCGCTTCGCGCCGACCCGTTGGCAAATCGACCTCTCCCCATCGGGGAGAGGTGAAGGGTTCGTGCGGATGGTGCTGCCGCTTCACGGTCCAACTCAATCTCGTCACGCTCTACTGCGATTGCACCGTCGCCGGCGCGTCGAGGTCGGCGTCGTTGTCCGCATCCTTGGCGCCCTCGGTGGTATCGACCGTGGCATAGACCGACATGCCGGCGCGCAACAGGTTTTGCCTGGCAACATCCTTCGGCACGCGAATCCGGACCGGAAGCCGCTGCACGATCTTGGTGAAGTTGCCGGTGGCGTTGTCGGGCGGCAAAAGCGTGAACACGCTGCCGGCGGCCGGCGAGATGCTCTCGACCACGCCTGCGAATTTGCGATTCCCGTACGCGTCGACCGAGATCGTCACCGGCTGGCCCGGGCGAATGCGCTTGAGCTGGGTTTCCTTGAAATTGGCGTCGATGAAGACGTCATCGAGCGGCACCACATTGCCGAGCCGCTGGCCGACCACGACGAAATCGCCCGCGTTCACCAGGCGATTGGAGAAGGTGCCGTCGACCGGCGCGCGCACCGAGGTGAAATCAAGATCGCGCTGGGCCTTGGCAAGCGAGGTCTGCAATTCCGACAACTGCGCGCGGGCTTCCGCCTGCTGCGCCTTGGTCACCTCGACATTGTCGCGCGCGGCCTCAAAGGCGGCGCGTGCCGACCTCACCGCCGCCATGCCCTGATCGCGGCTGGCTTCCGAGACCTCGAAGGTCGCGCGCGAGGCATAGCCCTTCGAGCTCAATTCCTGCTGACGGTCGAAATCGAGTCCGGCCCGCTTCAATCCGGCTTCCGCGGAAGCAAGTTGGGCCTTGGCCTGTTCGACCGCGCTTTCCTGCGCGACGATCTGCCGGCCGATGCGGTCGATGGTGGCCTGCTGCGTCTCGATCCTGCTGCGCGCCGCATCCACCGCGATGCGATAGTCGCCGTCGTCGATCTTGAACACCGCTTCGCCAGTGTGGACGATCGAGTTGTCGCGCGGGAAGATCGCCGCGATGTGCCCGGACACGCGGGCACCGAGCAGGGTGTTGTTGGCGCGCACATAGGCGTCGTCGGTCGAGACATGGAAACGGCCGACCAGAACCCAGTACACACCATAGGTCGTGGCGGCGAGCGCCAGCAGTATAGCCACGCCCATCAGGACAAATTTGCGCTTGCCGGATTTGGCGGCGGCTGGCTTCGCGGAAACTGCAGGCGCTGCGGGCTTGGCGACGGCGGGCCTTTCCGGCAGTTCGGCCGCGCGGCGCGAGGTGGTGTCGTCAGAAAGCTGGGCGCGAATGGAGTCGGCGATCGCGGCGGGAGCTTCGCGCGCCGTATCGTTCTCTGCCGAATCCGGCTCGCTGCGAAGAATACGCGCGGCCTGATCTCTCGCTGCGGCCATAAAGGCCTCCTCCCCCAGCTGTAAACTTGACGCGGACAACAAGAGTCCTGCCCGTGAACTCAAATTAACATTGACCGAACGGTTCGGTCAAGATATATCACGTCGGAGATCATAATGCGGGAGCTCCTTCGCAACGGTTTCCAAGACGTGAATTTTTTCAGAGAGCCTAAACTAATGGTTGCAGCTCCATCGACCGATCTTCGCATCGTCGCCGACGAGGATTCCTCGAAGCGCCGACAAATTCTCGAAGGCGCCCGTAAAGTCTTCATGAATCTGGGCTTTGACGGCGCCAGCATGGGCGAAATTGCCCGTGCCGCCGGCGTCTCCAAAGGCACCCTTTATGTGTACTTCGCCGACAAGAGCGCCCTGTTTGAGGCAATCGTCGAGGAAGAGACGCTCGAACAGGGCAAGGTGAGGTTCAATTTCGATCCCGAGAGGGATGTCGTGACCACCCTGACCGAGTTCGGCCAAGCCTATATCGCCATGATCTGCCGGCCGGGCGGAGGATCTGCGATCCGCACCGTGATGGCGATCGCGGAGCGGATGCCGGAAGTCGGCCGCCGCTACTACGAGCACGTGCTGGAACAGACCATCAGCCGTCTCGCCGCCTATCTGGACGCCCACGTCAAGCGCGGGGAGCTTGCGATCGACGACTGCCAGCTCGCTGCATCTCAGTTCATGCTGATGTGCCAGGCCTCGCTGTTCCTGCCGTTCATTTTTCAGGCCGCCCCCGCGCCATCCAGCGAGCGCATCGCGCAAGTTGTCGGCAACGCGGTCCGGATTTTCCTCGCAGGGTATCAGGAGAAGAGTTGAAGCCGTGGCGTCTGCCTTCGTCCTCTGACCGTCATGGCCGGGCTTGTCCCGGCCATCCACGTCTTGCAAAATCTCTGTGTGGCGGCTGGATTCACATATCTTCTGACAAATCGTCCAAACGGCATTCTGTATGTCGGCGTGACTAGTGCTCCGATTCCGAAGTTCGCAAATATTCGCGGCGACCTCTGATGCGAACTTCGGAATCAAAGAAGCACTAGCAAGTTAATGTTTGTAGCGCGGTTTTTGAATTTGAAGTTCCTATGATGAGCTTGCAGCAACACTGATGATAGGAACTTCAAATTCACCGCGCTAGTGACCTTGTGCGTCGCGTCTTTGAGCATCGTTCTGGGTTCGTTGAAGGCTTTACGAGACGCTATGGGTTGAAGCGGCTCGTTTACTTCGAGGCCTTTGATAGCATCCGAAATGCGATCCAACGCGAGCATAATATCAAGCATTGGCCGCGTGCCTGGAAGGTTCGACTGATTGTCGCCAACAATCCGGATTGGGACGATCTTTACGATGTAATCACGAATTAAAGACGTGGATGGCCGGGCATAGGCGAGCGGAAGCGACGCCGTTCTTCGAACGGCTATGCCCGGCCATGACGGGCCTTTGTCATTTAGCCTTTCAAACAGCATAAGGAAGCGCACACCTTCGCCTTCCCGCGGCGCGGAACGCGCCCGGGTTTTTACAAACACGACGTCCCTCGATGACGAGGGCGCAGGGAATGCCGGATGCACGGTCGCACCCGCAGCCTCGCGTGCGAAACAAAAAAGCACACGAGCAAGTCCACCACAGGTCCGCCGAAACGATCCGGCACTCCCTGCGCGAATGGTTTTAACGGCTTATTCCGCGCTCTCCCCGGCGATCGGGCTTTCTTGTCACCGTCATCCCTGAGAAGCGTTAGCTTCTTGAGAACTTGATGCCAGCGTCGAGGCATCAGGACCACGCGGCTTCGCCGTCCGCCTCATGCGCGTTCGTCTCGCCGCGCCAAAGCGTCCACCGCATCCCGCGCCCAACGTTCGTGACGATCGCGAAACGCCCTTCTTTGTGGGCGCGGGATGGCGTGGAGTCTGCCGGTGATTTGGGTTGGGGATCAATCGTGCGACTTGCGACAAATCAACACGACGGGCAAATCAGTTGTTATGCGTGAAATGTTGTCAAGCGGGGAGATCAATGCCGCGCGGTCATTCCGAGGCGTCATCCCTCCCCCTTGTGGGGAGGGTCGGCAGGGCTGCCCCCACCCGACCGGCCTTCGGCCGGCCACCCTCCCCACGCGTTCCGCGGGGAAGGGATAAATTAAGCCGGAAGACGATTTAGTCGGAGCGCCCCTAATCGTCCTCGAACTCGTCTTCCTCGCTGACCTTGTCGCGCTGGCGCGGACGGGCTTGCTGGCGGGCGAGCGATCCCGTGACCAGGGATTCGCGCGAGGCGTAAGGGTTTCGCTGCGCGGCGCGCGCGGCGACTTCCTCGCCGGACACCGGGGCCGGCTCGCAGATCAGGCGGCGCGAGGCGCGCCGCATCAAATCGACGTGGATGTGATCGTAGTGATAGGCGTTGGAGCCCGGCGCCAGCACGGTGGAAAATTGCTGACAGGCCGAGGCCTCGACGTCGCGCCAAAAACCCTGCTCTCGCGGCGGGCCGCGCCAGCCGTCTTTCACCGTGATTTGCCGCCCGTCCGCCAGCGTGAAGGCTGCGATATCGAGCGCATTGCCGAACGCGTGCTCGGAAATATGTGCCCATGAATGGCCATTCATGCCGCGGCAGGAATAGGCCGAGATCTGTTTGATCTCGACCACCCGCATGCCGAACCAGCGCATCGATGCCGGCTGCACCGAATCGGAAAGCCAGTGGTCGAGCGCGGAGACGATCGGACACGCCAGGGTCGCCGCCGGCTTCACGGCGACCGGAGCATACCCAGTGACCGGATTTTGCGGCGGCGGACCGAGTCGCAGCGAGTGATAGCGATCGGCGGGCGGCAGGGCCGGCGCCGCGGCGCGCTCGGGATAAGAGGGAGCGTAGGCGTCGCGCGGATTGATTGGCGGATTCGGTCGTTGTGCGGGCTGGCTCCGCCACGCCGGCGTCGGTGGAAGATTGATATCATCTTCAGCCGCAAGGCCCGGCGGGCGCAACGAGATCGGACCGGGCGGCGGCGCGCCGTAGCCGGGCGCGCGCGGTGGGGCATCAGGATAATATGGCGGGCGTGAAGGATAAGGCGCAGGCGCGGAATAGGGTGCGGGCGCAGGAGGCGGAGCGGCCTCTCTGATCGGCCAACGCGGCTGATTGCCGATCGGCGCAGGCGGCCGCAGGTCCTCGTCGGCAAAACCGAACGTGCCAGTGCTTTCGCCGAGTGCGGTGACCTTCAGCGGAAATTCGGCGCCGCAAACACCCGGGCCCGAAATCGGGCTCATCCGCACCAGATCGGCGCTCTCCTTGACGGCGCCGGACTTCAGGCACGCGACTTCAGCCTCGGTCCGCCACGGCTCACGCTCTTCGAAAAAGAAGCGACCGCAACCCGCCAGCGAGACAAGGACGAAGGAGCCGACGAGATACCAACGAACTCCGTGCGCCATGCGCAGAACTTCAACGAATTTATTTAAGGACTCATCAACGCCTTGATTTCACGACTCTTTAACCACGATTGTGCGGCGCATAGACAGCGAGTCTGACTTTTTTGCCGAAAACCGCGTTGCTACCTTGCTTCGCGAACACGGCCAGTAGTGACGTGAGCGGGAGAGGTGGATGACCTTTCGTCCTTTCGTGAGCAGATTGGGCGTATTGACCGCGTACATTGCCATTGCGTTTGTCGGCGCCATCGTGCTCGGCGTGTTTTAGCGTCATCTAGCGTTCAGGGAGTGCCCAACGTCGCTTGCGAAGAGCAACGCGCGAACAATGGTGATTCGCACCATACAACCAAGTCGCTTCATGACGGGGACCCTCCAAGGTGCGCTTCAAATCCAGAGCGGTCGCGCCCGCGCAGGATGTGATGTGAATCACGCGTGCCTGGCGGGCGGCGCCGCCCGCAATCGTCGTGACGTCCTGTGATGCGGATCACGGAAACGATGACCTGCCCCACCTAAGGTCGCCTCGCGTTCGCAAGGCCCTTACCGGCTCAACCCCTGGAGACCGTCATGACAAAGCTCACCATTCTCGCCGCCTTGTTGCTGACCACGACGTGCGCCCACGCCGGCAACAATTCGGTCTCGTTCGAAATCGACGGACACAAGATCCGCATCGAGGCGCCGAAGAATTGCGACCAGCTTTCCTGCATCAAGATCTCCGGCTTCGACTTCAATGGATTTGGCTCGAAGCGGTTCGACGACGATGACGATGCGGCCGCAAAGCCCGATGCGACGGCGCCAAAGCCGGCGCCTGCGCCAGCGGTGCAAGGCAGCGCGCCGCAAGCGCCCGCCGCAGCTGGCGTGAGCACCGCGCCTGCGCCGGTCGCCTCCACTCTCCCTGCGGTGAAGAATGATGCTGCGCCACCTTCTCCGCCCGACCCTTCCACTGCTAATCCCGCCCCGGCTGCCGCCGCGCCGGTTCAGGCGTCCATATCGCCGATCGGCGTCTGGGCCACCGAAGAGGACAAGGGAGAAGTGCGCATCGAACCGTGCGGCCAGAATCTCTGCGGATTTGCGGTGAAGACCGGCGATAAGATCCTGATCAACATGAAGCCGTCAGATTCGAAATGGGTCGGCCTGATTCACGATCCCGACAGCGGCAGGAATTACGAGTCCATGATCGCGATGAAGGGCGCGAACCGTTTGCGGGTTCAGGGCTGCGCCTTCGGCGGGCTGTTCTGCGGCGGGCAGACCTGGAATCGCGTGAGCTGAGTGGTAGATAACAACGCCCTCCTCAGTCATGGCCGGGCTTGACCCGGCCATCCACGTTTTCGACAGGCAAAGAAAAGGCGTGGATGCCCGGGCATAGGCGAGCGGAAAGGACGCCGTTCTTCGAACACCGGGCATGACGACACACAATGCCAACCCCATTCATCCCGCATTCAGCCGAGAACAGCCTCAATCCGGTCCGTCATCACCATTCCATTCTTGCCGGGGCTCCACAACCTGCGGCAAAAAGTGGAATCTCCGCTTCGACCGCTTTGAGACATTGAAGGCAGGGGCATGATCGTTTCATCGAATCGCTCAGGTGCGGGCGGAAGAGGCGTGAGCATCAAGCGGCGACGGCCTTCCTTCGCGCTTTGCCTGCTCGGTTTTTACCTCGCGCTGGCCGGCTCGGCATTTGCTTACACGCCAAGCTCTGCTGTCGAAGACGGATTTTTGCCGGCAGCAATGCCCGCGATCTCCGCTGCGGCAAGGATGGCGCAAGCCCAGCCTTCGCCGGCGCCCTCCCCTTCGCCGGCGCCGCAGCCTGTGCGACCCGCGGCATCGCCATCGCCCGCGCCTTCCCCTGCATCACCCGCGTCAGCGCAAGCGCCGGCCACCGAGCCGATCGGCAATGTCGCGACCCTGACGGGGACAGCGACGGTGATCCGCAACAAGGATTCGCTGCCGCTCAAGCTCAAGGACGACATCTACCTCAACGACGTGCTGGCGACGTCGGCCAATTCCACGCTCGGCATCACCTTCAACGACGCCACCACCTTCAACCTCACCGCCAATGCGAGGATCACGGTCGACAACTACATCTACGAGGATGGCGGCAAGCAGAACTCGGCGCTGTTCGACATCACCAAGGGCACCGTGGCCTTTGTCGCTTCCGCGGTCGCCAAGAGCGGCGACATGAAAATATCGACGCCGTCGGCTACGCTGGGCATTCGCGGCACCACCGGACTTGTCGAGGTGGACGGGACGACGGCGGGCGCTCACAACATCAAGCTTTATCCCGATCCCGACGGCCGGGTCGGCCATATCGACGTCAGCGACCGCAACGGCGTACGGCTCGGCGCGCTCACGCAGGCTTCAAGCGGCTTCACGGTGAGAACAGGCGCCGCCGGACGCGTCACCGCCACGCCGCTTACGATTTCGCCGCAACAAGCCGCACGCGACCAGGGCATCGTGCGCCAGGTGCACGCGGCGCAAGTCGTCGGCCGCCAGGTCGTGACCGAGCAGCGCGCGTTGCGGCAAAACCGCACCCCAGGTCAGCCGGGCCAGCAGCGGCAGAACAATCTGCAGCAAAACCGGCCGGGTCCGAACCAGAAGGGCGCGCCGAACCGCTCGGGCCAGCAAGGCCAACCGCCGAACCGGACGGGCCAGCCGGGTCAACCGTCAGGACCAAAACAAGGTCAACAGCCGGGGCAGCAGCAGAATCAGCCGCAGCCGGCTACACCCAATCGTGCCGGGCAACAGGGACAGCAGCCGTCAGGCGGGCAACCAGGGCAGCAGCACACGCCGGCTGCGGAGCAGCATCATGCGCCGGGTGCGCATCAGCCGGGATTGCAGAACCGCCCCTCTCCGCAGCCGAAGCGCCCGCCCGCTGCGCCAAAAGGCAAGAAGGAGAAGAGGCGGTAGGCTCTTGTGTTGTGAAGATTAGCCGGACCTCCATGATATGGTCGTCCCTGCGCAAGCAGGGACCCATAACCACCAGCAGGAGTGAGAGCGAAATCGCTTGGTCGTCGTTCGTCACCCAATAAGCGCCGCGGCGTATGGGTCCCCCCTGAGTTCGCGGGGACGACGGGGAGATGTCCAGCTCACCCCGGCAACCGCAATAACGGCTGACCCGCCAGGATGCGCGCGCCCTCGCGCAAATTCTCGCAAAATTCAAAACAGTCCGGCGTCAGCACGATGATGGTCGAGCCGTGCTCGAACCAGCCAAGCTCCTCACCCTTGCGCACATCCGCCTCGCACGGAAAGACCGAAGGTCCCCGCGTCTGCGCGTTGAGCACGATATCGAGAAAATGCAGCCGGATGCTCGCAACCAGGATCGCCGCGACCGGCACCAGCGTCAAGGACAGCCCGGAAGCGAGTCGCGCCTGGATCACCGCGCGCTCGTTCTTGCAGAACAGGGCCTCGATGCGCTTCAACGCGATCGGATTGACGTTCCAGGTATCGCCGCGGATGAAGGTCACCTGCTCGATCCGGCAATCGTGCGGCGCGTGGAAGCGGTGATACATGCTCGAGGTCAGCCGCAGCGTGACGAAGCGCCCGTTGCGGTGGGCCTCGACGAGGGCGGGATCGCCGAGCAGATCGAGCAGCGAATATCCCGCGCCCTTGACCTGAAACAGCTTTGTGTCCTCGATGGCGCCATACGCGCCGATGATGGCGTCGCTCGGGCTGACCACGATCGAAGGGTCGGGATCGCTCGGACGCAAGCCCGGCTTGAGCTCGCGCGTAAAACAATCGTGCAGGCTTAAAAATTCGGCCTTTTTGGCCTGGCTCAGGTCGAGGTCGGAAAACATCCGCCAGCACGCGATCGAGGCGTCGCGTACCAGCGGATGCTCGAGTTTACTGAACCAGCCCATGAACCGCGTCAGCGCCGCCCGCGGGATGCGGTTGGTCAGGAGGAAGTTGAGGTCCTCCTGCTGCGTCAGGGCGGAGATCAGACGGCGGACTGTCATTAATCTGTCAGATGGACCGGCTAGCGCTTCTGGCATGGATTCGCCTCTCCCGATTCTCTCTTTGGCCGCGGCAGTGGCCGGCGCCGCGGCGGTGTTCCCCAAAGTGAAGGCGCGACTCGCTTTGTCGCAGGCCAAACACCGTTCGCTGAGCGGACATTCGAAGATGTCGCGGCGGGTGGCGCGGCTGATTCCGTTTTACGAGTTTTCCAACGAGCAATTTTTCAACGTCGACGGCGCGCCGCCGGCGGTCGCAGCACAGCGCAAGGAGGCATTCTTTGCGCTTTCCCGCCTCTACCAGCAGCGCTACGCCAAGGGTCGGCAGATGACGGCGGAGGCGGCCGAGCATATTTCCGACCTGCAATTTACCCGCGCCTATCGCGTGCCGTTTCAGTTCAGTCGGCTGGTGCGGGAAAATCTCGGCACCAGCGCCTTCGTGCAATCCTCGAGCGGCGTTACCGTCACTGATGTCGACGGCAATGTGTTCTACGACCTCACCGGTTCGTATGGCGTCAACATCTTCGGCAACGACTTCTACAAGGAGTGCATCGCCGAAGGCGAGAAGCGGGCGCAAGCGCTCGGGCCCGTGCTCGGCAACTACCATCCGGTCGTTGCAGAAAATGCGCGGCGGATCTGCGAGATTTCCGGGCTCGACGAAGTTTCGTTTCACATGTCCGGTACCGAAGCGGTGATGCAGGCGGTGCGCCTGGCGCGCTATCACACCCGCCGCACGCATCTGGTCCGTTTTGCCGGCGCCTACCACGGCTGGTGGGGCGAGGTGCAGCCCGGCGTCGGCAACCCGGTTTCGCCGCACGAAACCTACACGCTCGCCGAAATGTCCGAGCGCACGCTTCACGTCCTGCGCACGCGGCGCGACATCGCCTGCGCGCTGGTCAATCCGCTGCAGGCGCTGCATCCCAACGCCAACGCGCCCGCCGATTCCGCGCTGGTCGACAGCTCCCGTTCCGCGCATTTCGATCGCGCCGCCTACACGCAATGGCTCAAGGCGCTGCGCGAGGTCTGCAACCAGCGCGGCATCGTCCTGATCTTCGACGAGGTGTTCGTCGGCTTTCGCCTCGCCGCTGGCGGCGCGCAGGAATATTTCGGCATCCAGGCCGACATGGTGACCTACGGCAAGAGTCTCGCGGGCGGACTCCCCATCGGCGTGGTGTGCGGGCGCAAGGAGTTGATGCGCCGCTTCCGCGACGATGCACCTGCCGACATCTGCTTTGCCCGCGGCACCTTCAATTCGCACCCCTACGTCATGACGGCGATGGACGAATTCCTGAGCCGCCTTGCCAGCCCGAATTTCCGCAGCGTCTATCGCGGCCTTGACGAGACCTGGGACGGCCGCGCGAAGCAGCTCAACGACGCGCTCGAACGCGCAAACCTTCCCGTTCGCGTCGCCAATTTGTCGTCGATCTGGATGGTGCAATATACAAAACCGTCCCGCTACAACTGGATGTTCCAGTATTACCTGCGCGCCGAGGGGCTGGCGCTGAGCTGGGTCGGCAGCGGCCGGCTTATCTTCAGCCTGAACTACACGGATGCGGATTTCGCCGAGGTCGAGAAGCGCTTCGTGGCCGCGGCCGAAAAGATGCAGCGCGACGGCTGGTGGTGGCACGATGCTTCGCTCACCAACAAGGGCATCCGCCGCCAAATACTGAAAGAGATGTTGGCGAGCCGATTTGGGCGCTGAACCGGAGGCCCTTGTGTAGCCCTCGCCAGACTCGTCCAATATGTCATTCCGGGATGGTCCGAAGGACCAGACCCGGAATCTCGAGATTCCGGGTTCGATGCTTCGCATCGCCCCGGAATGACAGGATAAAAACACATGCCCGGCACAAGGCCGGGCATGACGAAGGTCACAACGAGACAAGGCTGCTTGCTCAGGCGTGCTTTTCTTCCAGTCCGTGCTCGAGGATGTCGAGGCCGGGATCGATCAGTTCGCCCTTCAGGAGGAACAGCGGCGCCTTGTGATAGAGCTTCAGGTCGTGGAAGGGGTCGGTGAGGATTTTGGTCATCCAGACCAGACCGGTTTCGACGTCGCGGATGAAGAACAGGTGGACGGTGCGGAACAGGAGCCCACCAATTCCGATCGCAAGCCAGATCTTGGCAACCTGCCGCATGAAATCGGCCGGCGAGGCCCAGGGCGTGAACAGGCCGAACAGGGTCGGATCGAAATAGAGCACCACCGGCGAAAGCGCCCAGATCGCCATCAGCACGACCTTGCGCTGCAGATTATAGCCGACCTTGATCTCTTCCTTGTGCTCATGGGTAGCGTGGTTGATTTGATCGTACCCCTTGGGCTCGAAGAAGAAATGCCCGGCCTGGCGGGAGGTCATGGACACCAGCCAGCCGATCAGCGCCGCGACCACCGGATCGAAGAAGATCAGGACATAGGCGACCAGAAAGCTCGCCGCACTGAGGAAGTGAAGGCTCTGGTTGATCCGGCTGTGGTGATAGTAGCGATGGTCATCCCAGCGCTGGATTCGCAGTTGCTCCAGGAAATCCTTGATCATTCGTTCCCCCAAAAAAGGTGATCCTGATTCTGTTTACAGCGATTCGATGTAAGGCATGTGACATCATCAAAATGTCACATGACGCCTCGCGACACATACCGCTTACGAAACTGAAGCGAAGATCAGGTGGCTGGTGCGGTCTTGCGGAAGCGAACCAGCGAGAAGTGGCCGAGCGGCGGAATCAGGCGGCGCTCCACCAATTCCATCCTCGAGGCACCCGAAAGCCATCGCGTGTAGCGCGACCAGGCGAACTCCGCGGTCCTGAAACCGAGCCGGCGCACCACCGGCTGCAGCGTCTGCTCGATGAAGCGGCGCGGGCCTGCATCCGCGCTGACGCGGGTGAGGATGATCAGTTCGCCACCGACGCGCAGCACGCGCGCGAACTCGTCCAGCGCGATTTCCGGATTCGGCACCGCAGTGACGACATATTGCGCCATCACCACGTCGAACGAATCATCGCCGAATTCGAGCTTCTCGGCGTCCATCACCGCAAGCCCCTCGATGTTCTTCAACCGCAGATCGGCGACCCGCCGCTTGGCCTTCTTGAGCATCGCTTCCGAAATATCTGTGCCGAAGATGCGGACATGCGGCGCATAAAGCGGCAACGAGATGCCGGTGCCGACGCCTACTTCGAGCACGCGGCCGCCGATCTTGTTGGTGGCCTGGATGGCGGCGTCGCGGCCTTTGGAAAATACCCCGCCGAACACAAGATCGTAGATCGGGGCCCAGCGGTCGTAGGCCTGCTCGACCATCTCGCGGTCGAAGTCCAACGGCGCGTCGTCCAGTTTGATGGTTCCTGCCATGGCGGCTCTTAACCTCTTGTTTGATAGCCCGATCCCGCATCTGGCGTATCAGGCTCATTGTCTGCTTTTTCGACCGAACACGAACGCCCAATCAGCCGCGCACCGCCTGACTCCCCGCAACGATCGGAAGTGCGTGCTGCAGCCTAGACGGCTGCAACGCGCAGAGATTGCCAATGAACTGCCTGGCGCTGTTTTCCCAGGATCGTTCGAGCGCAAAATTCCGGCATGCCTCGCGCGACATGGTGAGCGCACGCAAGCAGGCGCGGCGGAGATCCTCATCAAGCGCGCCGACCGGATGATCGGCGATCACATCGAGCGGACCCGTGACCGGGAATGCCGCAACGGGCGTGCCGCACGCCAACGCCTCGAGCTGGACCACCCCGAAGGTGTCGGTGCGGCTCGGAAACACGAAGACGTCGGCGGCCGCCAGATGCGCGCTCAGATCCGCGCCGGTCTTTTCGCCCAAAAACCTGACGTCCGGATATTTTCGCTCGAGCCAAGCCTTCTGCGGCCCGTCGCCGACCACGACCTTCGATCCGGGCAAGTCAAGCGAAAGAAAGGCCTCGATATTCTTTTCGACCGCCACGCGGCCCATGGTCATGAAGACCGGGCGCGGCAGGTCGAGCCGGGCCGGATGATGCGGGTTGAAAAGCGCGGTATCGACGCCGCGGCCCCAGAAGCCAAGCTTGCGGAAACCGCGCGCGGAAAGTTCGTTGTGAAGTGAAGCGGTCGCCACCATGGTCATGGCGGCGGCCGAATGGAAATGACGCAGCACCGCATAGGTCAGCCAGGCCGGGATGATCGAGCGTACCGCGATATATTCGGGAAAGCGCGTCGTGTAAGACGTGGTGAAGGCAAGCCGGTGGCGGCGGCAATAGGACCACGCAGCCCAGCCGATCGGTCCCTCGGTCGCGATATGAACGGCATCCGGCGCGGCGGCCTCGATCCTGCGCGCGATCTCGCGGGCCTTGGGCAAAGCCACCCGCAAGCCAGGATAAGTCGGCACGCCCAGGGAAGCAAATCCTTGCGGAGTCAGAAACGTAATATCGGCCCCCAACGCCGCAGCACTGCGCGCCAGTGAGGTCAGTGTGCGCACCACGCCATTGACCTGCGGATGCCAGGCGTCGGTCGCAATCAAAATCCGCATCGCGGCGGGTCCCCAGTGATTCTTCAGGACCCGACGTTCACTTACGTATATTTCAAGCGTGTGACGTCATAGAGGTTAACGCCTTCTTTTTCGCGTGCCTGGTGGTCGGATTCCTTCTCCCCTTGCGGGAGAAGATGGCATAGGCGGCCCGCGGCCGCCGTTCTTTTAGGACGCCGCTGCTATTATGCATCGGCTATGCGAAAGTCCGCGCCGGATGAGGGGCCACTATCCGAGAACCCAAGCTAGATATTTCGGCGGGGTACCCCCTCACCGGATCGCATCTTCGATGCGACGTAGCCGAAGCTTTGCTTCGGCGTCCTTTAAGGGACGGCCGCCTTAGGCGGCCTATGCCTCTCCCACGAGGGGAGAGGTGACACCTTCGATGCCACTCCAGCTCAATCGAAGTTCATCGTGCAGTAGCGCGGCTTCCCGACCCCTCGTGACACCGGAATGAAACAATTCATGAAAGTGACGAAACCATTTTGGATCGCCGGCGCAAACGTCCCGAAACTTTTCGCCGCTAACGATGTTTCTTAACGACGCCCCAAAGGGCGCGGGGAGCCATCAAACAGGGGCGATCCATGTTGAGTATCGGAGCTTTCAGGCTGAATTGCCGCCATGCCGGTATTTTCGGGGCGTTGGTGATCGGCGTTGCCATGTTTTCAGGCCCAGCGTCGGCTGCGCCCCTGCAGCTATTTCCTTTCATCAGCCTGCCGGGCGAGCCAGCGCCGAGCGTGCAAGCCCCGCCGTCGGAAGACCAGAGCGCCACCGCCGAATTGCCGGCACGCCTCAAGCGCCAGATCGTCAGCTATCCGACGCACGAGGCGCCCGGCACGATCATCATCGATACGCCCAACACATACCTCTATTACGTACTCGGTAACGGCCAGGCCATCCGCTACGGCATCGGCGTCGGCCGTGACGGCTTCACCTGGTCGGGCACGCAGTCGATCACCAGGAAGGCCGAGTGGCCGGATTGGGTGCCGCCGCCGGAAATGATCCATCGCCAGCCTTATTTGCCGCGCCAGATGGCCGGCGGCCCCGGCAATCCGCTCGGCGCGCGCGCGCTCTATCTCGGCGGCACGATCTATCGAATACACGGCACCAATGCGCCGCAGACCATCGGCACCCACGTCTCGTCCGGTTGCATCCGCCTCACCAACCAGGACGTCACCGATCTCTACTCGCGCGTCAGCGTCGGCACAAAAGTGATCGTGCTGCCAATGGAACGCCGTGCCGACAATTCACCCAAGCCCGCCAAGCGGGGCCAAACGGTCGTTCGTATTGCATCTTCGCAAGTTCGGATTCCTTCGCCACAATAAGAATCGAGCGATAGAATTTATTTGGAAATGGCGCGGGGTTCCGCGCCATTTCTGTTTCTAAAGCAATGATGAAGTGCGCTGTAACTATGGCTTCCCACAATCGGAAATTGGGAAATTAACAATTCTAAATAAGACACAGGGGGTTGAACACGGACAGCACCGTGCCAATACGCGACATGTGCAGACGGGCATGTGCTGTCGTTACTTCCTCAAACGGTGCACAGTAGCGGGTGCTTCCACGAGTGAGGCCACTGTCGCGATCAATTGCTCATGGCTGAAGGGCTTGGAGAGCATAGCGGTCTTGGCGAAAGCCTTCGGCAAGCTTCCTTGCCCGTAGCCGGTCACAAACAGGAAGGGGATGTTACCGGCCACCAGTGCGGCTGCGATTTCGTCGACCGGATGCCCGCGCAAGTTGGCATCCAGCAGCGCTGCATCAGGCGACATGTTGTCGATGATGTTCAGCGCTTCTTTGGCCGTCCCCGCAGGTCCCACCACGTCAGCACCCGCGGCTTCAAGCGCGGCTACGATATCGAGCGCAACGAGCGGCTCATCCTCCACCACCAAAAGACGCTTTCCTGCCAGTTTGGGTGCGTCTTTCTCGACGGTGACCACGACATCCTGCGCCGCGCCGCTGACGCATCCGGTTGCCGGAGACTTCATCGGCTGATGTTCGCCCGAGCGGCAAGGCTATGTTCCAGACCACACCCTCGGCCTCGATCGACATCAGCGCGTCGCCACCTTCTCCCTTCGCGCTTTGCTCGATCAATGTTCTGCCAAAGCCGCGCTTCGCCGGCGCATGCACGACGGGACCGCCGCGCTCCTCCCAGCGCAGACGAAGCTCTGCACCCGCCACGGACCAACTGATCGTCACAACGCCCGTCGCGGTCGACAGCGCGCCATATTTGATCGCGTTGGTGCCAAGCTCGTGGAGCATGAGCGCCGCACGCAGCGCCAATTGTGCCTCTAGATGGACCCGCGGACCCCAGGCAGTAATCCTTGTTTCATCGACAGCGCCGGCCAGCAGTTGGTCGCGAATGAGGTCGCGCAGATCGACACCCTGCCACGTCGCGCTGCTCAGCATGGTGTGGACGCGCGAGAGCGACCGAATGCGCCCGGAGAAGCTGGCGACGAATTCAGCCGGATCCTTCGTGCGCATTTGTTGTGCAATCGCCTGCACGTTCGCGAGCGTATTTTTGACGCGGTGATTAAGTTCACCCACCAGGAGCCGTTGCGTCTCTTCGGCCTTCTTGCGCTCATCAATATCCTGCACCACTGCGATGGCGCCGACGACCGCGCCGGCAGCATCCCGCATCGGCGTGGTCGAAACCAGGGTCCAGGTCTCGCGCCCGTCATCGTCGACGAATAGCATCTCGATGCCCGGCACGACGGTCTCGCCACGTAGCGCCCGGGCACTTGGCCACTGGCTTGGGTCCAGCAGCGACCCGTCCGGCGCCAAGGCCCGCCACCGCTGGATGCGCTTTGGATCGCGCGACGGAATGACCTCGCGCGCGTATCGCTGCATCGCTGGGTTGCTGATAATCATTCGGCCGCTCGGGTCCATCATGCCAACGCCGACCGGAAGCTGCTGCAGCACGGCCGCCAACCGAGCCTCGCTTGCCTCCGCCGCTTTCGCGGCACTCTGGCGAATGCCCGCCGTATTCAGATTGGCGGCAACGCGCGCCAGCATTTCGCGAGAAGTGAACGGCTTGATCAGGTAGTCATCGGCTCCCGTTTGCAGCCCCTCGATCCGCGATTCCTCCCCAGCCCGGGCTGACAGCAGGATCACGGGCAGAGTGCTGGTGCGTGGATTCGACCGAAGCCGCCCCAGCAGGCCGAGGCCATCGAGGCGCGGCATCATGACGTCGCTCAACACCAGGTCAGGCGCATGCCTCTCGATCGCCTCAAGGGCAGCCTCGCCGTCTTCCGCCAGCTCGACGTCGTAGTGCGTGCTCAGCCGCCGCCGCACGTAATCGCGCATGTCAGCATTGTCGTCGACGACAAGGATGCGCGCGGCTGGCTCACCTTCGGTCCGCTCGCCGGTGGAATCAGCCGAGACGATCCGTTCATCGTCGGATACCGTATCCGGAAGCCAGCGCCTGGCTTCCTCGATGAAGGGCTGCGCCCCGATCGCGGTCGACGTCACGGCAGACACGACCTGGGCTTGCGCGAGATGGCTCGACCCGAGCGGAATACGAACGCGGAACGTGGTGCCTTCACCGTAAGTGCTCTCGGCCGAAACCGTGCCGCCATGCAGGCGCACAAGTTCCTGAACCAGTGCCAGTCCGATCTCTGAGCCTTCATGCGTCCGGCCGCGCGCGCCCGCTATGCGGTGGAAACGTTCGAAGATCCTGGGCAACTCGTCGGCGGGGATTCCGGTACCTGTGTCGCGGACGGTGAGTTCGAAGTGTGCGCCGGTGTTCCGCAATTTGACTTCGATCGCGCCGTCGAAGGTAAACTTGAAGGCATTCGATACGAGATTGAGAACAATCTTTTCCCACATCTCGCGATCGACATGGGCCGGCTTGGATATTGGCGGACAGTCGATGTCGAGCCGCAATCCCGCCTTCTCGACTGCCGCGCGAAAGACGCTTGCAAGCTCCGCCGTGAACGCCGAAAGGTCTACCGGTTCGTAAGCTACCCGGACGCGCCCGGCTTCAATGCGCGAAAAATCAAGCAGCGTGTTGACGAGCTTGAGCAACCGCAGACCGTTGCGCTGGATGAGGTCGACCTGTTGATGGATCGAGCCCGGCGGTGCATCGGGCGCGTCACCTAATTCGCGCTTCAATTCCTCCAATGGCCCGAGCATCAACGTCAGCGGCGTGCGGAACTCGTGGCTGACATTCGAAAAGAACGCCGTCTTGGCGCGGTCGATCTCCGCTAATGCCTCGGCTCGCTTGCGCTCTTCCTCATATGCGCGCGCCTTCACCATCGCAGTCGCGACGTGGTTCGCGGCGAGCTCATAAAAGTTTTTGTACCGTTCATCGAATATCAGTCGTGAACTGACGCCAGCGACCAGCAGCCCAAATGGCTCATTGCCCTTGCTGGGGTGGAGCGGCACGACCACCGCCATATTCGGCGGCTCTGCCCACGGTCCGACCGGCGCAGCGTCGAAGCGTGAAACAAGGTCGGTCACTTCCACCAAGTCTTGCCCGCGGAATGCCGCCGCGAGCGGCCAGCCCTGATCCATGTCGGGGTCGAGCGGCACGGCAGGCGGACTTGCGCCTTTCGCAGGCTCGATACCGACCGTCGCGGCCAATCGCGCGTGCTGACCGTCGGAATCGATCAGGTATATGAGCGCGAACGGAATATCTTTACTATGGCGGGCAAGCGCCTGTGCCGCGACGCGGCATGTTTCTTCGACAGTGTTCTCGATCGCCGCAACCGCGAGGTCGCGCAGGATGGCAACCCGGCGTTCCGCGACAACTTTCTGGCTGATTTCGTGAACCGTTGCCAATACGCCGCCGATGCCGCTTGACGCCATGCTGTCGGGCACCGGGCTGTAGGCTACCGTAAAGTGCGTTTCCTCGCTGAAGCCCGAACGCTGGATATATGAAGCTCGAAATCTTCAATCCAGGTGGATGGTCCGCCATTGAACGGCGTGTCGATCAGCGGCTTCAGGATATCCCAGATTTCCGACCAGCATTCGCGGACCGGGAGACCGAGCGCGGTCGGATGCTTGAGACCCAGGACTGGAATGTAGGCGTCGTTATAGAGGGAAATGTAGTCCGACCCCCACCACAACAGCATGGGAAACCGATTGGCCATCATCAGCCCGACCGTGGTGCGCAGCGCGGGAGACCACGCATCTGATGGTCCGAGCGGTGATTTCGACCAATCAAAACTCCGGATGCGCTCCGCCATCTCGCCGCCGCCGACGAGCCATTCGCTTGGTTCTTCAAGCGAGCAAGCTTCCTTACGCAACGCTCTCTCCCGGGACGCCTCGTAGGTACACGCGACCATAGCCATCGCAGCGGCCAGACCGTTTCTCGGAACGGTGAGAGACGGAGTTAGTTCCCTACCAAACCGAACTTGTCCGCCGGATCACGACGGCATTCGCACGCAATTGGACCCAACTACGTATTCAATCGTCCGAAAGCTGACGCGATTTCAGAGCCTTACGAGGTCGAGAGTAACCCGCCTCATCAAGGTCGCTATGACCGAACCTTCGAGCATCGTACCAATCGCTTCTAAACGGTCCCCGCCGCGACCGGACCGCGGCTTGAGTGGATGACCGGTTTGGGTCATTTCCAGACTTCGGCGGACGCAACAGCGATGTGCGCTTGTGTCCGCTTTCCCCGTTAGCGACCACTGGGCGGACATCGCTGGAGGTCCGTTTCGTGGCCATAAGGAGACATGTCCTCTTGCTTAGGGGGATCAATTCTCACGCTGCACAGTCCGCGTGGACACCTTCAGCCCACGGTAACCCACCGAACCTGTCGGATTCCTTCTTCGCAATAAGAAGCGAACGATAGATATTTTTTTGGAAATGGCGCCGGGGTTCCGCGCCATTTTCGTTTGTGGGCGGCGTGTCACTCCCTCCCCCGCCCGCGGGGGTCCGAGGCGAGCAAGCTCGCTCTCGAGGCTGGGGTAGGGAAAGGTCTCACCTGCCAACCCCCACCCGCCCTCGCTTTGCTCGGGCACCCTCCCCCGCAAGCGGGAGAGGGTAAAAGGAGCCTTGTTGCCGGCCTTCTCGGAAGCATCTTTGCTCGTGTTACCAGCCGGCCTCCCGCTCTGGCGCGGCAACATCGCGCCCTATATAGAGTTGCGGGGGCTGATCAGTCCGGGGGGACGATGCGTCCAAAGGTCATTCTGATCGCGATCGCGGTGATCGCGGTGTCGTTCTTGGTCAGCCTGAAGGCCATGGACTGGCTTTCGCCGGGCGGCACGGTCAACACCCGGCCCGTGATTGCCGACTTGCCGCCGCTGCCCCCTGCCCCGAAAAGCTCGGTCATCCTGGCGCAGGTGGCTATACCGATTTCCGTCATTCGCGACGCCGCCGAGCGCAGCGCGGCGCGCAATTTCTCCGGCAAGGCCGACAACCCGGTGACGCAGATCCTGCAAAACGCCGATATCGGCTGGACCGCCGCGCGGGGTCCGGTCTCGGCGACCGGGGGACAGGACCTGCTGTCGCTGACCACCCCGCTGACGGGAAAGCTGAACGTGACGGGCTCGCTGTCGTCGAAGGCAACCGGCGCGGTCAGCGACGCCGTTGGCGCCCTGCTCGGCGATCATGCCGCCAAGCAGATCGCCGGCGTGAACATCAAGCAACTCAATGCCAATGCCGAGATCAGGGGCAGCGTCACCGTCACCTCGCACCCCAAGCTCGCCGCCGCCTGGCGTCTGGAGCCCAACCTCGGTGCGGAAGTGCGGCTCGGCGACACCAACCTCACGGTCGCCGGCGCGCGCGTAAACGTCCCGGCGCAGGTCAAGCCGCTGATCGACAAGACCGTCGGCGAACAGATCGCGGCTGCCGGTGCGCGCATTCGCAACGATCCCTCGATCGAGCGCAATGCGCGGATTCAGTGGGCGAAGGCATGCCGCTCGATTCCGCTGCAAAGCGTCGGCGGCAACTCCTCCGTTCCCTCCCTTTGGCTTGAGCTGCGGCCGACCCGCGCGGTTGCCGTGCAGCCTTTCATCAGCGCCTCCGCCGTGACCATGACGCTCGGCATCGAGGCGGAGACCCGCATCACGCCGCAAGAGACCACGCCGAATTGTCCGTTTCCCGAAAAGATCTCGATCGTGCCGCCGACGCCTGCGGTGGTTGCCATCGGCATCCCGGTCGACATCCCGTTTGCCGACATCAACAAGATCGTGGAGACGCAATTGGCCGGCCGGACCTTCCCCGAGGATGGCTCGGGCCCGGCGAGCGTCACCGTAAAACAGGCGTCGGTCGCTGCATCCGGCGACCGGTTGCTGATTTCGCTGCTGGTGTACGCGAAGGAGAAGAGCCTGTTCAGCTTCGGCGGCGAAGCCAATGTGCATATCTGGGGCAAGCCGGTACTCGATCTGGCGCAGCAGACGTTGCGGCTTGCCAATGTCGAACTGGCGGTGGAATCCGAAGCCGCCTTCGGCCTGCTCGGCGCCGCCGCGCGCGCGGTGATGCCGCATCTGCAAAAGGCATTGGCGCAAAAAACCGCGGTCGATCTCAAGCCAATTCTGGGCAATGCGCAGAAGATGGTCGCGGCTGCGATTACCGACCTTCAGAAGAACGAGGACGGCGTGCGCGTGGCCGCGAACATCACCAAGCTCGACCTCGCCGACATCGCCTTCGATTCCAAGACGCTGCGGGTGATTACGGAAGCAACCGGCACGATCAATGTCACGATCACGTCGCTGCCGGGATTGTGAGTGACAAACCCGGCGCGATGAGACGACGGATGCCGCTGGCCCTCTTCGCCAGGGCTCGCCCGTGGAACAGATTCACGCCGAATGGCACACCAACCTCGCTGAAGCGGTCGCAAGTGACCCTCAGTCGGCCTTGGCCCGATTTCAAGGCTGACCTAGCTCGAACGCGAGCAACACGTTTCCCGGAATACCGCTCCATTGCGCGTAGCCCGAATTCACATACAGCATGCCGTCGACGATAACCGGGCCCGGTCCATCCATGGCACCACCGCGCCCTGAAACGCCATTCACCGTGGCGTAGTCACGCGCGGTGTCGAACTCCCAAAGCAGTCGCGCGTCGTCTGTCGAATAGGCCCGCAGGAAGCCGCTCACGCCGCCGGAGAAGACGGCGCCCGGAATGGCCGTAACCGCAGCAGAAAGTGCAGGACTGCATCGATCGCGTTCACCACATGCTACCGGAGGCACCTGCATCGTGACTTTGCCGTCCGACAAACCAAGCCCGAAGAGACCGCCTCCCTCGTTCGAATTTAGACGTCGAGTACCGTCGAGAAGAAATCGCACGTCAGAGTTCGCTACGTACACCCGCTCCTGATCCGCAGCCGAGCCCCACTCCATGCCGCCCAGCGGGCCCCCCTTGCCCACCCGTGTTTGCCAGAGGAGCTTGCCGTCATGGTCGGGGTCGAACGCAGACACGACGCCCGATTTCTGCCCGATCACCAGCTCCCTTTGGCCGTTGGGCAAGCTCACCAGGATCGGCGACTGGCCGAAGTCATGATCCGGGCCAGGGTCTTGCGGACAATTGGTCTTGTTGGCCGCGAAACAGGCGACGACGAAGCTGTCCTTTGGTGTTGCTTGTCGATGCCATAAAATCTGGCCCGTGTTCAGATTGATGGCAATCAGCGCGTCGGAGGTGTCTGCCGGCGGGTTCTAATAGGAGTTGCCAGTCGCGACATAGAGGGCCGATCGTTGAGCATCGATGGTCGGGGAAGACCAAATCGAGGCCCCGGATGGACCGTAAAGCTGTGTCCCGACGGCATTCCTTGTCGTTGGATGTGGCGCTTCCGCAATCGTGTAAGTTTGCCAAATTTGGCTGCCGCTCGCGGCATCGAGCGCCACTACGCTGCCGCGGAAAGTGCAGCACTCGTAGGTGTCTTTCGATCCGGTTAATTCCTCGATCGATGAAATCGGAACATAGAGGACGCCGGAAAAAAGAACGGGCGTCCCGGTGATCCGAGCGGCCGGGTGATCCTCCAGTTTTCTCTTCCAAATCAGCGAACCGGTCGATGGATTGATCGCATAGGCGTTAGCTGCTGCGTCACCGAAAAATACAGCGAACTCGCCGGCCCCGGAGAGCGGACCGAAAGTAATCGCAGTCCGCACTGGTGCTTCGGTCGAGTAGGTCCAAATCGTGCAACCGCTTTTGGCGTCGAGCGCGCGGACCTTGCGATCACCTCCCCCGACGAACAGAACTCCACCTACTACCGTGGGCTGCGCGTTGGCCGAAGAGACACCGGGAAAACCATACGCCCATTTCAGCTGCAATCGCGGGATTTGGTCTGGCTTCAGTCCGGCCATGCTCGTCGGTTGAAAGCGACTATTGTTGATATCTACACCCCAACCATTCCACCGCGGTCCATCAAGCGCTCCGGCAAACGTTGGCGACTGTCGCGTGCAGTCACCGGTCGTTCCGCTGGTAGTCGCAGCTTGATCGGCTGCGCCCTTCCCGGTCACAAAGCTGGCGATAGCCTTACGCTCATCCTCGGTTCGCTCCTTGGCGATCGCGGCCATGCTGCCCGATGCAAGAGTTGCAACAACATGCTCGAACGACATCGATTGCATTACACTGCGACCGGGAGCTCGGCTTTGCTGGCCGCCGGAGTCGTGGCACTCGGCACAATGTTGTGCGTAGAGAGCGGCACCGTTCTGCTGTGCCATCGCCGGTGAGGAAATCCAGAGCAAAAGACCCGCAGTTGCAGCGCTCAACTTCATCGTATTCTCCCACACCAGCGAGCGATCCAGGGCCAGCGTTTAAAGACAATACCGGAGTCGAGAAACTTCTGACAGGCATATCCCGGTCTGTAGCCGGACGGCAGTCGATCTCACAGCTGATTCCTTGCAATGCGCAGAAGACGGTCGCGGCTGCGATGACCGACCTTCGGAACAACGAGGACGGCGTGGGTGTGTGGCTGCGGAAATCAAGAGCTCGATCTCGCCGACATCGCTTTCGATTCCAAAACGCTGCGGGTGATCGCGGAAGCAACCGGCACGATCAATGTCACGATCACCGCGCTGCCAGGATTGTGAGAGAAAAACCCGGCTGCATCGATCGAAAATTTGACCCCAAAGCCGACGGCCATTCGGATGCGGATGGTTGCTCCTGCTTGAGCTGTCGCGCTCGGCGCAAAGCCTGGTCGAGCAGGGCCTCTGCCGAACCGGCTGGTACTCGACTGCCGTCCGTGTGTTCAATGTGGCCGAAATGACGTCTACAACCGGGCCTATTCATGACCCACCAAAGCAACTAGTGGCTAGAAATCCCGCAGTTGTTGTACCCACGCTACAACGAACTACCGAGATCTGGAGTAAGCTCCTTTTGAAATTTCGATATTTGCTTTTTTGGAGCTTTGCGATGGTCAGGAAATTTCTTTTGGCGAGTGCCGCGCTGGCGCTTATCTCGACGAATTCTGGTTTTGCCGCTGACCTTCCGGTAAAGGCTCCGCCCGTCCCCGTCCCGCCACCGGTTTACGACTGGACCGGCCTCTACGTGGGCGGCAATTTCGGCTGGGGATGGGCTCACGTCGATGGTACTCAGCTTGCCCCAGGTACGACAAACTTTCCGACCGGGACCGTCTTCGCCAGGGAGAACTCAAACGGCTTCCTTGGCGGCGTGCAGGCAGGCTTCAACTACCAGACTCCCTATCACCTGGTTGTCGGTGTCGAGGGCGACTTTGACTGGACGGACATCAGGGGAAGCGCCACCACGATCAGCACGGTGACAGGATTCACAAGCACCAATAACGGGAGACTTAGGGATTTTGCCCTGTTGACGGGTCGTGTGGGCTGGGCAGCGGATAATTGGCTCTTCTATGCGAAGGGCGGTGTAGCCTTGGGCCAGAGCAGTTCGTCCAGCGTTGGCGTTTTGGCGAACGGGACTTTGTTTGAGACAGGCTCCAGCACAACCGATCGCACCGGTTGGACCATCGGGGCTGGCGTCGAATGGGGGTTCGCGCCGGGTTGGTCCGCGAAGATCGAGTATAACCACATTGACTTCGTTTCCAGTAACATTGGCATCAATCACATTGAAACCGTTGGTACCTTCTTCACAACGTTCGTAAGCTCCACAGAACGGGTCGACGTGGTGAAGGGTGGGATCAATTACCGCTTCAACTGGGGCGCTCCAGTCGTTGCGAATTACTGATCCGTTTTGGATACTCCGTGAACGAAAAGCCCCGGCCTCGTCCGGGGCTTTTTATCTCCAATATCCGCTGCTCATTTCCGAACGCGAAATCGTCAGCATTGGCGATGACGTCAAGTTGGCACAGGACTTCCTGGAGCAGCACGGGCCGCTGACATCTCGAGGTCTTGCGCTACGCCGCGCATGGTAACCTTAACAATTGCTTTCATTTGTCGATAAAATTTTATCGATTAGGATGATGACCAGTCGGACGGCGACGAGCCGCCTGATGAGAGGTCAGCGAAGAGGCGCAGCTTCACAGGCCTCGCCGAAATTCAGCAGCAGAACCGGTCGCGAACCGGCAGTTGCGGAAATTGAGCCGTTCGGTGCCCGCCCGGACGGCCTTTTCTTTTTTGGCGGTTTATAGCGTTTTCGAGCGAAGTGAATACCGGTTCGCGTGAAGAAAACGCGTCAAACCAAAGATTAGCTCGACCTGTGAAGGATGCTTCGCCCATCGCGCAAAGGAATCATCCAGTATCAGGCGAGCAAAAAATCTTGCCGGGATCGTTGAGGTCTCCGCTGCAGGTGGCGGCGTCACGCTATGACGCGCGGTTGAGAAAGATCGGCAGCCCCCGCTTGTCAGCGTAGATGGGACGGTAGCGCTCTTTGTTGTATGTGCCGGCAACGTCCAATTTGCGCGGCCCGAGCCTGGCGTCAGGAATAGGTACGAGGTCGTAGCGTCCTTCGACGAGCGCCGACATGAGGCCAGTCCTGCCTTCCAGGATGGCATCGTAGGCCATGTTACCGAAAGTCAGGGCTACAAGCTTGTCGATGAAGTCCGGATCGCCCGATCGCAGGTCGTAGGTGAGGTCAGAGACGATGGTCTCCTCGCCGGAGCGCCGCTTGATCTCGTCGGCAAGTGCTTCTGCCACGCTGGCCTTCTTGCGATGGCCGTAGGCGTCAGGCTCGCCGTATTCCTGCACCTTGTGGCCCTCCCACTCGGCGCCCTCGCTGAGCACGATCAGCGCGTAGTTGCTTGGATTGGCGCGCTTGTCCTCGAGCAGCAACTGTATCAGCTTGTCGAGATTGACCTTGTACTCCGGTATGACGCATCGGATCGAGGTCGCGTATGCGGTGTATAGCGCCGTAAATCCGGCATCGCGGCCAAAGACACGGAAAATTCCAATTCGTTCGTGGGAGCCGACCGTGGTGCGCTGGCGCTGGATGGCATCGCTGGCGCGGGTGATCGCGGTCGAGAAACCGATGCAGTACTCGGTATTGCGGACGTCGTTGTCCATCGTCTTCGGGATGGCAATGATCTTGACGCCGAGTTCGTTGAGCTTGGCTGCATAGCTCAGCGTATCGTCGCCGCCGATAGCGATCAGGTGTTCGATGCCGAGTCCCGAGAGATTCGCCAGCACCTGACCGGTCAGGTCCCACGTTTTGGTTGCAATGCCGCCCTTGGCGCTCTGGTAGAAGGGAAAGTCCCTGCCGACGAGATGATCGGGCAGCTTCTTCATTTTGGAGGGATTGGTGCGGCTCGAGTGCAGCACCGTGCCGCCTCGCCGGTCGATGATGCGGGTGTTTTCACGATTCAGCGGGATGATGTAGTGAGATTTGCTGGCTGGATCGTCCAGATTCACGTGCGTCAGGGCCTCCCAGCCGCGGCGCAGACCGACGACCTCGATGTCGTTCTCACTGCCGCGATAAGTCACGCTCTTGATGACTGCGTTGAGGCCGGGGACATCCCCGCCGCCCGTGAGAATGCCGATGCGTTTTCTCGCCATGCCCACCTCCGCGGGATTCGCAAGTTTTAGTAACGCCTGTATCACGTTGTGGTTTCCATCATAGCGGCCCGGCCAGCCCTGCGCCGAGGTTTTTTCGTTGCGTGCTGCTGGCGAGAGGCGACCGACCGAGACGCGCCGGGTATTCCAGGAAGGTGGGATGCGTCACGGTGTTGTACGGCGCGAGGGGCAAAGCCGGCATCAAACAAGGGACAAAGGCCGGCTGCATCGGTCGAAAATGACCGATAGCGTTCGCATGTCGCAGGGAGGGCCCTGCCGTGCTAAGCTTGCTGTGCACCCAAGCTCGGGAGGGCCGTGGTGAGGCGGCGGGAAGTCCTTTTGCTGTTGGGCGGCGGCGCGGGTTGGTCACTTTCCGCAAGTGAGCACGCGTTTTCACAGCAACCCGCAGGCGTCCCGCGCGTGGGCGTGATCGTCTCCGGATCGGAGCCGCATCCGTTTGCCGATGCGTTCCGGCGAGGCCTGCAGGCCCGCGGTTACTCGGTCGGCCGCAACATTGCAGTCGAATTGCGCTATACACAGGGGCAGAGCGATCGTGCCGCGCAGTTCGCGGGCGAGTTCGTCCGGTCGAGGGTCGACGTGATCGTTGCCCACTTCACGCCCGCGGTTCGCGCCGCGATGGCGGCTACAAAGACAATTCCAATCGTGATGGTGGCCGGCGCGCCGTTGCAGTCCGGCTTTATCAGGAGCCTTTCGCAACCCGGTGGCAACGTCACCGGCCTGTCGGCCATGGACGCCGAAATCGGCGGCAAGCGCATTCAGCTGCTGCGCGAGATCATTCCGAACCTTTCCTGCGTCGGAGTGCTTGCCACGACTCCGACCACCGATCCCTTCAGTGAGCCGTTTGTGGCCGACATTCTGACGTCGGCCAAGGCTGCCAATTTGCGGACCTCGCCCGTCCTGATCGGCGGCGCAAGTGAATTCGAAGAAGCTTTTTCCATCATGGCCGGGGACGGGGCTCAGGCGGTCATCGTTCAAGGATTTTTTGGTCCCTATGCCACGCAGTTGGTGGAGATCGCGAACAGGCACCCCATGGGTTACATGTCTAGCGACCGAAGCGCCGTCGCGGAAGGAGGCCTGGCTTCGGTTTCCGCCAACTATCCGGTATTGTACGAGCACACGGCGACCTTCGTCGACAAGATCCTCAAAGGCGCGAATCCGGCCAGTTTGCCGGTTGAACAGCCTTCCAAGTTTCAGGTGACGATCAACAACAAGACCGCGCAGGAACTCGGCTTGTCCATTTCACCAACGCTGCTGGCGCAAGTCGACGAGGTTCTTGATTAGACGCCTGGGTCGCCTGTTGGCCCCTTTGCGTCGCTTCGCGAGCCCGCGCCGCAATTACCTCGATTTAAACCCCGAGCAGACCCAAAGACCCTCGGTCCATTTCTATCGCTCGAAAGGCTAATGGTGCTCGCACATTGCGGCGCGGCTCTTTAGAATGCCATTTGAGGGGGATGAGCATCGTTCCGTTTGCAACAGACGGAGATGACAGGATGGAACGGATCAAGCCCCGCGGCCCCAAAGCCCCTCGTCGTCCGCAGCTTGCCGACCGCATAGAGCTGCAAGAGCAAGTCACTGAACTCGCGGCGCAGCAGGCGGCGATGTCGGAAGTGCTGCGCTCCATCGCCAACTCGCCGCACGATCTGGAGCCTATCTTCGACACAATAACCGCCAATGCCACCCGCCTCTGCAGAGCCGAAGTGGGCGCCTTGATCATCTTCGAGGAACACGGCTACCGCCTGGTGGCGCGGACAGGCATGGCAGATGAGTTCTATGTCAAGGGCCGCCTCTATCCGGTCAGTGAAGGCGCTCCCTCCGCGCGAATGATCAAAACCAGATCGCCGGTCCACATCGCCGACCTGGCGGCAGATCAAGCTTACCACCAGCGTATACCCGGCCTGGTGGCGCTCGTGGAACGGATAGGCGTCCGCAGCTATCTGCTCGTACCCATGCTGAAGGACAATGAACTGGTCGGCGGAATTACCATCGTCCGCGCCCGCATGCAGCCATTCACGGACAAGCAGATTGAGTTGGTCACGGCCTTTGCCGCGCAAGCTACCATCGCATTGGAGATTACCCGTCGCGAGCGGCAACTTCGGCAAGCGCAGATGGAGCTCGCACACGCAACTCGCGTCGCGGCAATGGGGCACCTCACCGGCTCGCTCGCCCATGAACTCAAGCAACCGCTTTCCGCAATGGCGGCCAATGCGGAGGCCGGCTCGCGCTGGCTGACAAGGGAACCGCCCCAGATCGAAAAAGCGAAACAATCCGTCGAGCGCATCGTCAAGGACGTCGAGCGAGCCAGCGCTGTCATAGACCGGGTGCATGGTCTGGTGAAAAAAGCTCCCCCACGGACGGATACGATCAATATCAATGATGCAATCCTGGAGGTTATGACCGTGGTCCACGGCGAGCTGGTGAAGAACCGGATCAGGGCGCAGACGCAATTGTCGGATAGCCTGCCGCGCGTTCGGGGCGATCGGGTCCAACTTCAACAGGTGATGCTCAATCTGGTCATCAATGCCATTCAGGCGATGAGCGGTGTCACTGACGGCATCCGCGAACTACGGATCAGTACCGAGAGCATCAAGCAAGAGGTGCGCGTCGCGGTGCAGGATACGGGTCCCGGCTTGATGACGGACAACCTCGAGCAACTGTTCGAGCCATTCTTTACGACAAAACCCAGTGGCATGGGCATGGGACTGTCGATCTGCCGCACCATCGTCGAAGAACACGGCGGACGGCTGTGGGCGAACGAAAACCTGCCGCAGGGCGCCCTGTTTCAGTTCGCGCTGCCGCCGGCCGAGGGGGTATTCGTGAATCAGATCGACTCGGTCTCGTGACGAGCCCGAGCCGACCTGGTGGGAACGCCACCTGCATATGCCTTTTCACGACCGCTTTTGAGGATTTAGTTCGATCTATCGCTTGCTGAAAAAGCTAAATCGCATGCTCTCCTTGTTCGGATACCAGTTCCAGTCATCCGCATCGGCCTCCTGTTCGATGCGCCAAATCTCATCGAGCAAAGAGGAATCGGAAACAGCGAACTGGAAGCCGTTGCGGACGAAAGCGTCGGACCACTCTGCAAATGTCCAAAAGGTCTGCAAGCCCGCAAATAATTCGTAGTCCTCGATCACTTCCTCCGTCATATCGGTAGCCGTGCCGTGAAACACGATTCCTGCACGACATACCCGAAACATCTCCTTGATCGCCTGGTCGATCTCTTCTTCGGGAAGGTAAGGAAGGCTCGTTTCGTAAATGAAGTCGAACGATCCGTCCGTGAACGGCATTTTACGCACGTCGCCGAGCAGGTTTCGTCGGCGCCACTCAACCGGCGTTTTCGAATGAATGTACGCATTGTTTTCGATGCCCCAGGCTTCGACGCCCAGCCTGTCGAATTGTTTGAGGGTCAGGCCATTGGCGCTGCCGCAGTCAAGCAACTTGTAGGGCGCCTGCGCACCCCAGACGGCATTGATCAAATCAACAAGATATTTCGAATTAAAGGCAGCCTGGAAAATGTCTTCATATCTCCGATTACCGGAGTAGTTCTCGAAATAGCTGTCAGCGACCGCTCCATTCCTGTCCGTCACGTCCTTGCCGATCTGATACGCGAATTTGCGCTTGCGCACCTCGGTAATGCTCTGGCTGCCATCATCATCCATCTCTCCAATCTCCTGTTGTGGAGATCGCAAACAGCCGCGCTGATGCCATCCCTGCGATATCGATCAAACCCTAAATATACGAGTTTTGCCCGATTGTACGATCCACGTGGGAGCGCGTTGCTATCGGTCAGTAACTTCTTCGACCAGAATGACTCGTTGGCGCCGGGCGGCGCGGCGTGTGCTGCGCGTCTAGCGGCAGGTGAGCACCGTTTCTTTCAAGAAATTGCCTTTTTTCTTCAAGACACGCGCGCAGCTTTCAAAATATCACCATTGCAGTCGGGGGGAAGTTTCAGGAACGCGGCTATGGCAACGCGACGGTGCCCTCGCATATCAGGTGTGGGCCATGAGAAGGACCATGAATTGGCGCAGTCCGAAGCCGTGTCGGGTCCCCACTCAACCATTTCAGACTTCTGCCTGACCAGGATCACCAACAAGTATGCAGCCGAGGGCGCTGTGGTTTGCCCCGCATCACGGCACGGCAGCCGCTCGGATGCTGCGCCACAACCGTACCGGCAGTAAACGCCGAACCTTTGCCAACACGGAACGGAGAAGGCCATGAACGAACAGAAAGAGACCGGCAGAACAGCGAATGTGAAGGCTGTCAGCGTCGCTGACTACATCGTTGAGCGCCTTGCCGCAGAGGGAATCGACCACTGCTTTGGCGTTGCCGGCGATTACGTGTTTCCAATCTGCGATGCTGTCGACAGCAGTGCAAAGGTGAAATGGATTGGCTGCGCCAATGAATTGAATGCGTCTTATGCCGCGGACGGCTATGCGCGCATCCGGGGCGCGGCCATGCTGACTACGACCTACGGCGTTGGAGAGTTATCGGCCATAAACGGCGTGATGGGCGCCAAGGCGGAAAAATCACTGGTCTTTCACGTCGTCGGAATGCCCTCTTACCAGAATCAGCGCTTGGGCAAGATTGCCCACCACACCCTCGGCGACGGCATCTTCGGCAATTTCGTCGATCTGTCCGCCAAAGCAGCATGCACTCATGCCGTCATCAATCCGCAGAACTGCGTCATCGAAATGGAACGCGTCATCGCGGAGGCGCACCGTAACAGTCAGCCGGCTTACATCGTCGTGCCGTCGGACTACGCACTATCCCCGATCGTGCCGGCTGACGTAAAGCCGCTTGTACCTCGATCAAACGCGGCAGCGTTGGAAAAGGCGATGGCGGCGATCGCGCAGCGCATCAAACAGGCAAAAGCCGTCGTTGCCTTTCCGGCCTTCACAATTTCGCGGCTCGGCTTGCAGAAGCAGGCACAGAGAGCGATCGAAGCTGTGGGCTGCCCCTTTGTCACAACGCTGATGGAGAAATGCCTCTTTGACGAGAGTCATTCGCAGTTTGCCGGAATGTATGTTGGTGCGGTGTCAGAAAAAAGAACCCGCCAAATCGTCGAAGGCGCCGATCTGGTCCTCGATCTCGGTGGCGTCAATTTGAACGACATTACCACCGCCGCCTATTCAGGCCGGTTTGATCTTTCTCGGTTCATTACCGTCGGCCTCAACGACGTCAGGATTGGAGACAAAATCATTCCCAATGTCAGGCTGGCGGATGTTTTGACGGGGCTGGCCGAGCTTAAGCCGTCATCCACGCCATATCGAGGAACACCACAAGCTCTTGCACCCGTAAACGGAAGCCCGTCCGACAAGATCACGATGGACGCCCTTTATCCGCGCTATGCAGCGTTCCTGCGCACGGGCGACACGGTCGTTCTTGAGACCGGCAGCTCGAGCCTTGGCGTGACGCCGACGATATTTCCGGACGGCGTCAGGGTGGAAGCGCAAGTTCTGTGGGGATCGATCGGTTGGGCAACCCCAGCCGCATTCGGTGTCGCGCTCGCCGACCCGAGCAGGCGTACCATTCTGATCACGGGTGAAGGCTCGCATCAACTGACTGCGAACGACATTGGCGCCATGGGGCGGTTCGGAGCCAACGTCATTGTCTTCGTACTCAACAACGACGGTTATCTCATCGAGCGCGCCCTGGAGGAAAACCCGGACTGGACTTACAACGACCTCGCGCCCTGGAAGTACGCCGAATTACCGAAGGCGCTGGGATGCGCAAATTGGTACACCGCGCGTGTAACCACGCTGGGCGAGCTCGACGAGGCGATGAAGGCCGCTCGCGCCAGCAAGTCGGGGGCATATATCGAGATCATTGGCGGCAGAATGGATATGCCGCCGGCCCTCGCCTTCGCCCATGGCCAACTTAAATCCATGTACGGCGACGCGCCATAAGACCTACAGGCCCGAAACAGCAGATGGCACGAGCAGCTATGCTCCGCCATCTGCGAGGTCCAGATGTCGGCTTCTGTCCCTCGCGTCATTTGGGTCTTGCGCGGCGGTTCGACCGCTTTCACTGCAAAGCTGAAGTGGGCTCGGCATTGCCTGCAGAATCCGGATGATGAAAATGCCTCCCAAAAGCGCGATCTCGACCGCAAGTCATCGCGCCTTTTGGCTCGCGGGCCATTCCGGGACCAGCCGCCGGCACCGGGGAATGCAGTCATGGCCGGGCAAAAACGCGCCGCTTCTGCCCGGCCATGACATCTCGGCTCAGGAGCCCTCGAATTTGAAGGAGACCTTCAGTTTGGCGCGATAGGCCTCGACCTTGCCCTTGGCGTCCAGTTGCAGGTCAAGCTCGGAAACTTCGGCGACGCGCAAATCCCTTAAGGTCTGTCCCGCCCGTTCGACCGCGGAGCTCGCTGCCTTTTCCCAGGACTCTTTACTGGTCCCGACCAGTTCGATGATTTTGTAGACGCTGTCAGGCATGCCGTCCTCCCTTTCGGTTTGGGCAGGACGCAGGATGCTCCTGCCGCTCTCAAGCCTAACATCGCGATCCCCGCGCTGAAAGTCGCAAATCCGGGGCGACAGCGGTAACTATCGCGCCTTCTCCAAACGTTTCAACGAAAGGGTCGGCCACATGCCGACCATGATCCAGGCAGGTCTTTATTCGGCGACGATGCACTACCTGAAGGCGATCGAGGCAACCGGCACGGATCAAGCGCCGAGAGTGACAGCGCAGATGCGCGCAACCCCGATCAACGACTTCTTCGCCAGGAACGGCAAGATCCGGATCGACGGCCGCATGGTCCACGACAATTACCGGTTCGAGGTCAAGAGACCTGAGGAATCGAAGGGCGAATGGGATCTTTACAAGCTGCTCGCCACCGTTCCCGGCGACGAAGCTCGACAAGGGTGGCTGCCGCTGGTGAAGACGAATTGAGACGCTTCCTTGCATTGGATCAACGAGACGCGACCACGCGCACCGTCATCGCTAGGAGCGTCAGCGACGAAGCAATCCAGCGTGACGATTTTCGACTGAGCTGCTTTGTCAGTCGAGCAGTTCACCTCTCCCCGGCGGGGAGAGGTCGGATCGCGATAGCGATCCGGGTGAGGGGCACCGCAATTACGAAAGACCGTAACCCCTCACCCCGACCCCTCTCCAAAGAAAGAGGGGGCACACCTCCATTGCGGCTGGGTTCGACAAAAAAGCGCGCCCGGCAAAGCCGGACGCGCTTGCCTCAAGCCAGTATATTCGGCCGTGCCTTACGTCGAATATTTGAATTCAGGCATCGCCTTCAACTCGTCCTTGGTGGCGTTGAAGAGGGCGTGATCGGGATACCACGGGTTTTTCGTTGAAGTCGACGTGCTCGCAGACCCTGTGGTGGACGGCTTGTTGCTGCTGCTGCTGCTGGTCGTGGTCGAGGGAACCGGCTGATCGACGAACTTGATCTTGTCGAAGGGAATAGCGACAAGATGCTCGCCCATGCCAAGGAACCCGCCGACGCCGAGCACGACGGCCTTGATGTTTCCGCTCTTGTCAATCAAGAGGTCGTTAATCGAACCGATGCTCTCATTCTTGTCATTGTAGACGTTAAGCCCGACGACTTTCGACCCGCGCCAGGTGCTGCCCTGCAGCGAGGATTCAGACATCGTTGACGCCGCGTTGGCCTTGTCGGTGGTCGCTGTCGGGGTTTGCGCCGAGGCAACCGTCGCCAGCAACGCCGTACCGGCCATCACCGCCGTGAGATATTTTGCAAACATCTGGTTTCTCCCTCAGAGAATTTGTGGGGAGAGAACATTCTTGCGCCGCGCCAGTTCCGGTCTCCAGGGTGCAATTTGCTTTGCGGCGCAACGGGAACACGCCCCGCCCGCACGCGCGCTCCGATCAAAGCCGGAACGCGACGATGTCATTTTCGAAAGATGCCTTTTGTCCCGCGGCTAGGCCGCCAGCGCTTCGCTGTCCTGCTCGTCGTCTTCGAAGTAGGCGATCGCCTCGAAGCGGTAGTCGCAGGCGAGGCAGCGCCAGAGATAGGACGTGCGGCCCGGTTCCCTCTCGATCCACTCGGGAATCGCAATCGGCTGACCACATTGGGCGCAGGGGTTTTCGCGAGGCAGGGAACCCAAGTTTAGTCTGGCCATTGGCCTTCTCCCTTTTTCTTTTCTTTTTTTGTGAAAACAAATTGAACAGGCGGAGAGGAACTCCGTCACGCAGTATGTCTGAACAATCAATGGGACAATTCTACGGGCGGCATCATTGCGCGACCCGACGACGAATGCAATGCGATAAAAAAATTAATTCGGCCCTGATCCCGGACCAGGTTCCACCTCGGGGTCTACGCTGTCCACCGCGCCAGCCGTGCGGAGATGGATGGTGGCGATGTCGTCGGCGTATGCCTTCTGCCAGCCATCGACATGATCGAGCAGTGATCGACGCGCTCTGCGCGCGCATCAAGGTCGCCGCTCATTTGTACGCATCGAGCAGGCGGAACAGATCGCCTGGCTCCGGGCCGGTGGCGGCGCTGTGATCGACGAAGAATTTTTCGCCATAGAGTTCGGTGCGGCCGTCGATGAAACGTGAAACGCCGCCAGTGTCCTGATTCCGAAGTTCGCATCATTGCGCGGCAACCTGGTTTGCGAACTTCGGAATCGAAAGGACACTGGCAATTTATTGTTTCCATTGTGGCTTTGGTTCAGAAGTCCGCGTGACGGACTCGCAGCAACAATGATGCGGACTTCTGAACCGCCACACGAGTGTCCTGATTCCGAAGTTCGCATCATTGCGCGGCAACCTGGTTTGCGAACGATCGCCGTCATTCGGGATTAGTCAACAGCGCGTGGGCTGCCGACGAAGAGGATTTCGAGCGGCACTTCGGAATCGAAAGGACACCGGCAATTTATTGTTTCCAGTGTGGCTTTGGTTCAGAAGTCCGCATGACGGACTCGCCGCAGCAATGATGCGGACTTCAGAACCGCCGCACTAGTAGGCTGCAGACTAAAGTGGCGCGGGACGATGCCGGCAAAGCCAGAGAAAGTCGGTTTTTCGCCACATCCCTGCCGCGTCGAACGCGATGATTTACCCGCGCTTTGCCTTTCGAATCGCAAGGCCTTGACCCGCTTGCCGCAACGCCCCCGAGGGTTCGCCCATGAAGTCTTTGTTAGCCCTGGCAGCGCTCGCCGCGCTGAGCGCGCTGGTGACCGCTCAAGCGGCGCGCGCCCAGCGCGCCGAATATAATGAGCTGGTGGCAAAGCACGCACATGCCAACGCCGTCCCCGAAGCCCTGGTGCATCGGGTGATCCTGCGCGAGAGCCGTTATCAACCCCACCTCGTCGGGCGCGGCGGCACGATCGGCCTGATGCAGATCAAGCTCGCCACTGCCCGCGGCCTTGGCTACACCGGAACGGCGGAAGGGCTGCGCGATCCCGACACCAATCTCACCTATGCGGTGAGATATCTCGCCGGCGCCTACCGCGCCGCAAACGGCGATCATCATCGCGCCATGGCCTATTACGCCAGCGGCTATTACTACGTCGCGAAACGGCAGCGTTCCGGGCATATCAGGCATCCCGAACCGCAAGCCGCGAGTGAGTAGCGCCGCTGCTCCCTCCCCCTGGAAGGGGAGGGCTCGCACTCTCATTGAGCACGCCGATCCCCTCCCGCTTGCTCGCAAGCGAGCAAAGCAACCTCCCCTTTTCAAGGGGAGGTTCCAAAAAGTCATGCATCCCGATTCGAACTGGCTCAGTCACGCAAACTACGTGGCACTGCATCCGGGGCGCACAAAACGCCGTAGCGCGCGTTGACACCCCGCCGCATCGGCTTACATTAGGGGCCGTTCCGAGGGGAGTTCCGATGAGGAGCTGAGAGACCGCACCCTCAATTCCAAAAGGCCCTCGTCCTGGAGGATGCGAGACCGCGGTGACCCTTTGAACCTGATCCGGGTCATGCCGGCGAAGGGACAGGGATGTACCAGAACAAGGCGAGTCCACGGGCGGAATCCCCCATTTCGGTCATCGGCGCTGGCATCGCCGGGGCATGGCAGGCGCTTTTGTTTGCGCAGGCTGGACGCGCCGTCACGCTGCATGAGCGCAGCTCCCCTGCCATGACGCAATCGACGAGCTATTGGGCCGGGGGCATGCTCGCGCCCCACTGCGAGGCGGAAGTCTCCGAACCGTTGATCGTCAGATTAGGCATCCGTTCGCTTTCACTGTGGCGCGAACATTTTCCGCAAACCCCGTTCAACGGCTCGCTGGTGGTGGCGCACGCGCGCGACCGTGCCGACTTCGAACGATTCGCCCGTCTCACCTCGGGTTATCGGCGGCTGGATGCGCAAGGCCTGCGCGAGATCGAACCCTCGCTCGAGGGCCGTTTCCGCGAGGGTCTTTTCTACGCCGACGAAGGCCATGTCGAGCCGCGGCGGATCCTGCCGGAATTGCACGCGCGCATCGCGGCAGCCGGCGGCCAGATCAGATTTGACAGCGATGCCGACCCCGAAGAAATCGACGGCATCGTGATCGATTGCCGCGGACTTGCCGCCCGCGACAGGCAAAACAGGCTACGCGGCGTCAAAGGCGAAATCATCCTGATCGAGACCGACGAGGTTGGACTGTCGCGGCCGGTGCGGCTGATCCATCCGCGCTGGCCGCTCTATGTGATCCCGCGCGGTGGCAATCGCTTCATGCTGGGGGCGACCTCGATCGAGAGCGAGGACAACGGCGTCAGCGTCCGCTCGGCGCTTGAGCTTCTGGGCGCAGCCTATGCCGTGCATCCGGCCTTCGCCGAAGCCCGCATCGTCGAATTCGGCTCCGGCCTGCGGCCGGCCTATCCCGACAACCTGCCGCGCATTGCGGTGAACAACGATCACATCGCCGTCAACGGGCTTTATCGCCACGGCTTTCTGCTGGCACCGGCGCTCGCCGAATTGACGCTCGGCTATGTCGAGCGCGGCGTGATCGACAATGAGGTGATGCAATGCGCGTGATCGTCAACGGCCAGGCGCGCGAGATTTCGTCGCGAAGCGTCGATGCGCTGCTCGCCGAGCTCGACTATGAGGGCACGCATTTTGCGATCGCGTTGAACTACGACGTGCTGCCGAAAAGCCGCTGGGCGGAGACGGCGCTCACGAACGGCGACGAGATCGAGATCATCACGCCGCGGCAGGGAGGGTGAAAGTGCGTTGCTCGCGAACATCCATCCGCAGGTCGTCCCCGCGAAAGCGGGGACCCATAACCACGACCGGTTATTGTTGCGAAGAACGTCGCCCGGCGTGCCTTCCTGAAGGGCCGCGGCGTATGGGTCCCGGCTCGCGTTCGCTCTGGACAACGCTTCGCGTTGCCAGGAGCTCTCTTGGCCGGGACGACGAGGACAGGACTTAAAAGCCATGCTGAATTTCTACGGCCGCGAATTCACATCCCGCCTCTTGGTCGGCACGGCGCTCTACCCCTCGCCCGCGATCATGCAAGGCGCGATCCGCGCCAGTGGCGCACAGATCGTCACCGTGTCGCTGCGGCGCGAGGCCGGCGGCGGCAAGGCGGGCGAAGCCTTCTGGTCGCTGATCCGCGAGCTCGGCGTCACCGTGCTGCCCAACACCGCCGGCTGCCGCACCGTGCGCGAGGCGGTGACCACGGCAAAACTCGCGCGCGAATTGTTCGGCACATCCTGGATCAAGCTCGAGGTCATCGCCGACAACGACACGCTGCAGCCGGATGTGGTCGGCCTCGTCGAAGCCGCCGACATCCTGATCAGGGACGGCTTCGAGGTGTTCCCCTATTGCACGGAAGATCTCTCGGTCGCGATGCGGCTCGTGGACGCCGGCTGCAAGGTGGTGATGCCGTGGGCGGCGCCGATCGGCAGCGCCAGGGGGATCATCAGTCCGGACGCGCTAAAGCTCCTGCGCGATCGTCTGCTGGAAATTGCGCTGGTGGTCGATGCCGGAATCGGCGCGCCGAGCCACGCCGCGCGCGCGCTCGAGCTCGGCTACGACGCGGTGCTGCTCAACACCGCGATTGCGAAAGCCGCCGATCCCGTTGCGATGGCAAGAGCGTTCCGTCAAGGCGTCGAGGCCGGGCGTGCCGCGTTCGAAGCCGGCCTGATGGAAGCGCGCGACTTCGCCTCCCCTTCAACCCCCGTCGTTGGGACACCGTTCTGGCATGCCGCATCCTGATCGCCCCGCCTATCCTGATCGCTTCTATCCCGTGGTCGACAGCGTCGCCTGGGTGGCGCGGCTGGCGCTGCTCGGCGTCGGCACCATCCAGCTGCGTGCCAAGAATCTGAGCGAGTCCGACGCGGTGCAGACGATCCTCGACGCGCTCGAAGTCATCAAGGGCACGCGAGCCGAGCTGGTAGTGAACGATTACTGGCGCGCGGCAATCATTGCCGGCGCCAGGCACATCCATCTCGGCCAGGAGGACCTCGCCGCGGCCGACCTGCACGCGATCCGCGCGGGCGGGCTTACGCTTGGCATCTCCACCCATGACGACGACGAACTGGCGATCGCCCTGCATGCCAGGCCCGACTACATCGCGCTTGGACCGATCTTTCCGACCACGCTGAAATCGATGCGCTTTGCGCCGCAAGGCATCGCCAGGATCAGCGAATGGAAGAAGCGCATCGGCGATATCCCGCTGGTGGCGATCGGCGGCATCAAGCTCGAACAGGCGCGCGAGATTTATGCCGCGGGCGCCGATTCCATCGCTGTCGTCAGCGACATCACCCAGAACGCCGATCCGGACGCGCGGGTGCGCAGCTGGCTCGGATTGAAGGCGGAGGCCGCGTGAAACACCGTATCCACCGTCATTGCGAGCGAAGACAACTACCAGCGTCATTCCGGGATGGTGCGTCAGCACCAGACCCGGAATCTCGAGATTCCGGGTTCGATGCTTCGCATCGCCCCGGAATGACGTCGCAATCGCACAATCCCGATCGCGCCGCTATCGGCTCGTCCGGAACGGCACCAAAGTTATGAACAGGAGGACCGCATGAACATCCGCTCCAACCCTCACACGACCACACCAGCCGTGACCACGGGCCCCCTGCCCTCGTCGCGCAAGATTTTCGTGAGCGCAGACGAGGCGAGCGATGTGCGCGTGCCCTTGCGCGAGATCATCCTCTCCGAAGGCGCCGGCGAGCCGAACCTGCCGGTGTACGACACTTCCGGCCCCTATACCGATCCTGATGTCGTGATCGACGTCAACGCCGGCCTGCCGCGCAACCGCATCGCCTGGGTGAAAGAGCGCGGCGGCGTCGAGGAATATGAGGGGCGCGCGGTCAGGCCGATCGACAACGGCAACGTCTCCGCCGACAAGGCCGCGAAAGCCTTCACCGCGCATCACAAGCCGCTGCGCGGCATCGACGGCCACATGATCACCCAGCTCGAATTCGCCCGCGCCGGCATCATCACCAGGGAAATGATCTATGTCGCGGCGCGCGAGAATCTGGGCCGCAAGCTTAAGCTCGAACGCGCCGAAGCAGCGCTCGCCGACGGCGAAAGCTTTGGCGCGGCAATCCCGCCCTTCATCACGCCGGAGTTCGTGCGCAGCGAGATCGCGCGGGGACGGGCCATCATTCCCTCCAACATCAACCATGGCGAACTCGAGCCGATGATCATCGGCCGCAATTTCCTGACCAAGATCAACGCCAATATCGGCAACTCGGCCGTGACCTCGTCGGTCGAGGAAGAAGTCGACAAGATGGTGTGGGCGATCCGGTGGGGCGCCGATACCGTGATGGACCTCTCGACCGGGCGCAACATCCACACCACGCGCGAATGGATCTTGCGCAATTCGCCGGTTCCGATCGGCACGGTGCCGATTTATCAGGCGCTGGAGAAGGTCGACGGCGATCCGGTCAAGCTCGACTGGGAAGTCTACAAGGACACGCTGATCGAACAATGCGAACAGGGCGTCGATTACTTCACCATCCACGCCGGCGTGCGCCTGCCCTACATTCACCTCACCGCCAATCGCGTCACCGGCATCGTCTCGCGCGGCGGCTCGATCATGGCAAAGTGGTGTCTGGCGCATCACAAGGAAAGCTTCCTCTACACCCACTTCGACCAGATTTGCGATTTGATGCGTAAGTACGACGTTTCATTTTCATTGGGCGACGGCTTGCGGCCGGGCTCGATTGCGGATGCCAATGATCGCGCGCAGTTCGCCGAACTCGAGACGCTCGGTGAACTAACGAAGATCGCCTGGGACAAGGGCTGCCAGGTGATGATCGAGGGCCCCGGCCACATCCCGATGCACAAGATCAAGATCAACATGGACAAGCAGCTGCAGGAATGCGGCGAGGCGCCGTTCTACACGCTCGGACCCCTGACGACCGACATCGCGCCGGGCTACGACCACATCACCTCCGGCATTGGCGCTGCGATGATAGGCTGGTTCGGCTGCGCGATGCTTTGTTACGTGACGCCGAAGGAGCACCTGGGCCTGCCCGATCGCAACGACGTCAAGACCGGCGTCATCACCTACAAGATCGCAGCCCACGCCGCCGATCTCGCCAAGGGGCATCCGGCGGCGCAACTGCGCGATGATGCGCTGTCACGCGCGCGCTTCGACTTCCGCTGGATGGACCAGTTCAACCTCTCGCTCGATCCGGACACCGCGCGCCTGTTCCACGACGAGACGCTGCCGAAGGAAGCGCACAAGGTGGCGCATTTCTGCTCGATGTGCGGCCCAAAATTCTGCTCGATGAAGATCACGCAGGACGTGCGCGACTACGCCGCGACGTTGAACGATCCCTCCGCGGTCGGCATGTCGATGAGTGGCACGATCGAAGACGGCATGGCGCAGATGAGCAAGAAATTCCGCGAGATGGGCAGCAACGTCTATCTCGACGCCGACAAGGTGAAGGAGAGTAACAGGGTGTTGTGAGGAACTGATTCCTCCCCCGCGCAGCGCGAGCGAAGCCCGCTCTCGAGGTCGACCCCGCTTGGCGAGGTCGGGGGTGGGGCAAGTCTTGCGTGGTTCATCACTCGTGACGCATCGCGCGACCCGTTGACGATGCTCCTCAGCTCGTAGGGTGGGTTAGCGCAGCGTAACCCACCACTTGCATCCGTAAGTTCTTCCGCGGCCGTAGTGCGCGGCAGGAGCGCGAGAAAAGAGCCCCCCACCCTGGCCTCGGCTTCGCCTCGGCCTTCCCTCCCCACCGCTTCGCGGGGGAGGGATCGACGGAGCCAAAAGCAGCGCCGGGATTGCTTTGCTTGTCCGCCCGACACTTGCCGAGTACGCTGGGATTGCTCGGTCCAACCGCAACGGACGCGCAGATGCTCACGCTGTACTCCTATCCCGCGCTGTTTGGCGTCGCCGACAACAACGGCTACGGGTTGAAGGTGTTTGCGTTCCTGCGCCTGGCGGGCGTGCCGTTCCGGCATGAGCATATTTTCGACGCTTCGAAGGCGCCGCGCGGCCAGCTTCCCTATATCGTCGACGGCAACGACACAGTCGGCGACAGCGAGACCATTCTCGGCTTTGTCACCCAAAAATACCGGCTGACGATCGACGCCGGCTTAAGCCCGGCGCAGCGAACCACAAACCTCCTGATCACGCGCATGCTCGACGACCTCTATTGGGTGATGTCGTATTCGCGCTGGAAGGACGAGCGCTTCTGGCCGGCGTTCCGCGCCGCGCTGTTGCGCGAACATCCGAACCTGACTGAAGAGGGCCTCGCCAAGGCGCAGGCTTTCAATCACCAGCGTTACTACTACCAGGGCATCGGCCGCTTCGATGGAGATGCCGCCATGGCGCGCGGCGTTGCCGATCTCGGGACGCTTGCCGCCCTGATCCCGCAGCACGGCTATCTGCATGGCGACAAACCAACCAGCATCGATGCCGGCATCTACGGGTTCATCGCCAACATCTATTTCTACGACATCGATACGCCGCTGAAACAATTCGTCGCCGCACAGGAAAATATCGTCCGGCACTGTCGCGCCATTCATGAAGCGGTGAGCTTGTAGCCCGTAGGATGGGTTGAGCCCTGCGAAACCCATCGCCCAGATCATGATGCGATTAAGTGGAATCGCATCATGATCTCATCTCCTTGTTTGAGCATGATCTTTTCGGAAAACCTGTTTCCACTTTTCCGGATCATGCTCTATCGCAATTGTCGCGATGCGTTTCGCTCCCGCCATCGCTTGTCGAGCTTCGGCGGACGAAGTCGCTCAACCCATCCTACGAGGCTGATGCCCACCGACACCAAAGCGCGATCCGCTCTCTCGGCAGACCCGGATCACCTCTCCCGCTTGCGGGGAGGTCGCCGCACTCGCAGAGCGCGGCGGGTGGGGGCTTCACTCTGCGATGGGCGGATTTCCAAACGAACGCCCCCTCCCCAACCTCGAGAGCGAGCTTTGCTCGCCTCGGACCCCCGCAAGCGGGAGAGGGAGCGCACCGCCGCTATCTCAACGTAATCGCCAATCCGCTCAGATCGGCGTTCGCCAGCAAGCCGACCTCGGTGCCGGAGAGTTCGAGCACCGCACCCTTCTGGTTGGTGAGCACGATGGCGCGCGCGCCGCCGCCCACCGCAAGCCCCGCGCCCGCCGCGGCATAGACGCCGGCGACATCAGATGGCCGGATGATGTTGTGGACGCGGCCGCGCAGCACGGTCTTCGATCCGCCGAACACCAGGCCATAGTCCAGCCCGCCGGCCGAGAGCGGATAAGCCTGGCCGCGGAAGGTGAGCGTGCCGCCGCCGCCGGAGCCGCCGATGATCCATCCGGCCTTCCAGATCGTGAGCGTCACATAACCATCGTCGGCATGGGCCGGCGAAAGCCCGGCGCCGGCAAAGACGGCACTGACCAGCATGACGCCGGCGACGAGCGCGCGGCGAAGGGCGGAAGACAGCTTCATGGCGTAACCTCTTGGCAGGATTTTTGCGGGATTGGTGGGGCGAATACTCTCGGACACGCTTCGAATCACGAACAACAGTCTAGCAAGCCGGCTTGGGATTCGTCATGGCTGGGTTCGGCCCACTGGTTTGCTGTCGTCGGCGAGCCAATCCAGATCTCATTGACGGTCATTCCGGGGCGCGCATCAGCGCGAACCCGGAATCTCGAGATTCCGGGTCTGGTCCTTCGGACCATCCCGGAATGACGAAGTCTGGATTGCTTCGCTTGCGCTCGCAATGACGAGGGAGGCGGTGAGTTCACGCGCATGCCCCCTTATTTCGCGCGCGGCAGCGGATTAAACTACTCGTGCAGGCAAACTCATGGGTGAATCATGACCGCCATCAAGCATTTTCCACCGCCCGCCGGCATCAAGGCGCCGCCGCTGTCCTTTGCCACGCGCACCGGCGATCTGATCTTCATGTCAGGCATTCCCGGCTTCGACGAGCACGGCAGCCTGCCGGAGAGTTTTGAGGCGCAGTTTTCCTGCGTCGTGAAGAACATCAATCGCGTGCTGGAGGAGGCCGGCGCCTCGACGCGCGATCTCGTCAAGCTCAACGTGCTGTTGACGCGCGCTTCCGACGTCGCGGCGATGAACGCGCTCTACGCTGGCGCATTCGGGCCCCCTCCCTATCCGGCGCGCACCACCTGCGTCGTCCATGCGCTGCCCGATCCGAAAATGCTGATCGAGATCGAGGGCGTCGCGTCGGTTGGTTCGCGGTAGCTGTCGTTGCGGGCTCGCTGCTTCGCCCGCGCTACATCGTCATGGCCGGGCTTGACCCGGCCATCCACGTCTTTGCCTCTGCAAAAGAGAAAGCAAGACGTAGATCACCGGGACGAGCCCGGTGATGACAGTTTCGGCTGGGAAGCTGGATTGCTTCGCTGGCGCTCGCAATCACGGCACAGCCGCCTCACTCCTTCTCCTCGGCCTTCAGCCTTTCGAGCTCGGCCTTCACGAGCGTATGAAACGCCACCTTGTCGAGCACGCCGGACTTGCGGAAAGGCGCCTTGGCGAGCGCATTGATGACGGCGTCATGGATCTCGAAGCCGCCGTTTTTGGTGTAGGCAACCATGCCCCATTTGGCGAGCTTCTTGTCGCCGATCACCTCGGCAAATCGCTGGAGCCGAAGGCTTAAGGATTGAAATTCCTTCGCATCGGGAAATTCCTTTTTCACGGCGAGAATTCCGCGAATGCCGGCCGCTTCCTCCGCCGCTTCCTTTTGCCCTTGCGAAGAAGATTCGCCGGCGGCGTGCGGAGATTTTTGTGCCGCGACCGCCGCCTGGTAGACGCCCAACGCGCGGTGAAACCGCTCGGGATCGATCGGCGCTATTTTCTCGGTCGCTTTCGCAGTCATCTTTCGCCTCCGAACCATTTCCTCCGCCCTATGCGCCAAGAGGAGCGAGTTTGCAACCTCTGCATTGAACTCAAAAGCGGCTGAGCTACACTTGGTTTCGGCCGGGGAATCCCGGCGCCGATCTTTGCAAGCGACCTTGCGGAGGGGGCCTTTACATCAGGGAGAAATCAGAACCATGCGACTTTCAGTTCTTTGCGCCGCGGCCGGCATCGCCGTCACCGCCCTTGCCGCCACAAGCCCGGCCGAAGCCGCTTTCAATGTGATCCGCTGGGACAACACCGGCTGGTGCCAGGTCTGGGGCCAGAGCAATCCGCCGACGCCGTGGCCATCGAAATATGTCGCGCTAAACAAGAAGCCTATCGCCAGCTTCGCCCAAGCGCTGGCCGAAAAGGACGCCCTGGTGAAAAAAGGCGCCTGCAGGTTCTAGTACGTGATGAGGTCAGGTTCGACTGGTTGCCGCAAAGGAGGTGTGCTCCCTCTCCCACCCAACTCGGGTTTACCGAGTTGGGCATCATCAACTGTCGAGGTCGGATAAATCCGACTTATGGGAGAGGGTCGGGGTGAGGGGGACGGTCGCTTGGTAAGAGGCATGACCCCTCACCCGATTTGCACTGGACGATGCGGAGCCTGTCATCTGGCGCGCGTTCGCGCGACCCGTTCGCATCGCCAGGAGCAAATCGACCTCTCCCCAGCGGGGAGAGGTGAACCGCATCAGTCTCAGCGTAGGCTCGCGTGGCGAAATCAGTTTCGCGGTCCCGTTCGCCGCTCTTTCATCAGCGCATCGCGCGCGGCGGACAATTCAAGAAATGCCTTCACATTGCCGCCGGCGTCCGGGTGCGCTTGCTTGGCGAGACGCTTGTAGGCCGTCTGAATTTCGGTTTCGGAAAGACGGCGGTCGAGCGGCAATCCCAACAGCTGCCGGCAGCACTCCTCCGCCGTCGGCAGCTTCAGCGCGACCTGGCGCCTGCCGAATTTCGGGGTCGCGAGCGTCAAAAGGACGTCGCGAAGGATGGCAAGGCGGCGGCGTGCAGCATCGCGGGTAGATGGTCGGCGGCGTCTGCGTGAGCCGCGGCGCGCAGGATCGGCAACGCCTGCGAAGCCGCCTGCCGAAGCAGTTCTTCCTCGGCTGCGGCTGCGATATGCATCGCAATCCGCACGGCTTCGCCATAGTCGGGCGTGTGCGCCGACCAGACATGTTCAATTTCGGTTTTCCATTCCGCGGGCTGCTTTTCCATGACACAGCACCATGGGTGCGCGAATTCGGAATCGGACCAGCACAATGATGTACGCGAAAGGTAAAGCTTTTCGTTTTTGTCCAGGCCGTTTTCAACTAACCTGTATCGAAAGCCTTAACCAAGAACGGGAGGGAAAGCCGCCATGAAGCTGCTCGAAAATCACATCGCCGTCGTCACGGGTGCAGCTTCCGGAATCGGGCGCGCGATCGCGGCCGGTTATGCGCGCGAGGGCGCGCAGGTGGCGCTGCTCGACATCGACGCCCGGGCGGCGGAAGCGGCCGCTCAGGAGATTCGCGAGGCGGGCGGGCTCGCCGAGAGCTTCCACCTTGACGTCAGGCGGCGCGAGGATTGCGTTGCGGTCGCCAGACGCGTCGCCGAGCAGGTCGGGCGCGTCTCGATCCTGGTCAACAATGCCGGCATAAACCGCCGCAACGCGTTCGCTGGCGATGGCGCGGCCGTGATCAAGGACTGGGAAGACATCATCGCGATCAACCTCGACGGCGTCTTCAACGTCACGCATGCGTTCCTCGAGCCGTTACGCGCCAGCCAGGGGCGCATCGTCAACATCGCCTCGATCCAGTCTTTCGTTCATGTGCGCACGCCGAACTCGCCGGCCTACACCACCTCGAAGCACGGCGTGCTCGGCTTCACCCGGGCGCTTGCGGCCGAGCTCGGAAAGTACGGCGTCCGCGTCAATGCGATCGGCCCCGGCCTGATCGAAACGCCGCTGAACGCGCAGGCGCGCGCCAACAATCCGGATCTCGTCAGGATTTTCATGGATCACACGCCGCTCGGGCGCCCCGGCAAGCCGGAGGACATCGTGGGTCCTGCGATTTTCCTTGCGTCCGATCTGTCATCCTATGTGACGGGATCGATCGTGATGGCGGACGGCGGCTACCGGGCGATCTGAGAGGGGCGTCTCGTCCAACGCAATTGCGATCCTTCGCGATAGAAGCGAAGTGCGTTTGCGCGGAGATCATGCGCAGATGCGATGCGTCAGCCTTGCTCGCATGCCATAATCTCCGCGCGGTCTCCGCGATCACGACATTGCCAGAACATCCGCGGTAGTATCGGTGTATTCCTGGAAAAGCACGACCTTTCCCTGTTTGTATTTGAACACGTGGGCCCATTCGCTCTTTACCGTCTTGCCGGTCTTCTTTGCCCGTCCGGTCGCCGTGCCCAGGGCCACAACAGTGTCTCCCTGCTCGATCATTTCATGCGGACCAAATTCGCTGTACTCGAGGTTCTGCGCGACCTGCGCAAAAAAATTTGAAATTTCCTGTTTACCCCGGAAGGTTCCAGCCCAGAGCAGCTTGTCCTTGGGACCGGGAATTACCCAGGTGCAATTGTCATCGATCAAGTCCTTCAGGAGACCCGGAATGTCACCTCGCTGGAAGGACTCATAACCTTTCTTCGTCGCTTCGATATTGGATGCCATCGCCATACTCCTCTGGGCTTTGATTGCGATCTCAATCGTCCCCGTATTTTGATGACACGACGCGCTTGCCCGGCGATTGATGTTGATCAAATCCGCCCGCAATTGCTGCGCTTGCGAATCCTCTGCTAGTGTCCCGGTTCCAACGTTCGTATGGCTTTGCCGCACGAGACTGATCGGGACGTCAAATCCGCCACACCAGTGTCCCGGTTCCGACGTTCGCATGACTTTGCCGCACGCACTTTTGCGAACATCGGAACCAGAGGGACACTGGCAACTCTATGATTTCTAGTGTGGCTTTGGATTTGACGTTCCCATAATGCACTCGCGGCGAGACTGATAGGAACGTCAAATCCGCCACACCAGGCTTTTGCTATCGAAGGGTCGGGGAACGCGCCAATTGGCCAGGAACGCAGTCAATCGAATGGGACGATCGGGGCCACAGGGCCCCCGCAGACGTCCGGGACCCCAGGGACATCCCGGAAGACCCGGGCGCGAAGGCCCGCGCGGCAAGATGGGTCCGCAGGGAAAACCGGGACCGCAGGGCAAGCGCGGCGAAGCGGGGCCGCGCGGCGAGCCCGGTCCGGCCGGACAACTGCCTTCGATCGAACAGTTCATCCCCTGGCTGCATTCGTTGTTCGAGGCGTTTGAAGACTACCGGCGCCAACGGCAATATAACGATCACGAGACCGTCGAACGCGAGGCTAGCACGCAAGCCGCGCTCATCGAGCACGACTTCGGCGACATGTTCGTTGACGAAGAACTGGAAGATGAAGAGCGCCACAAAAAGAAGAAGAAAAAGAAGGACAAGAAGAAAAGAAAGAAGAAATGGAAGGAAGGCCACAGGCTCGCAGAAAATGAAGAGTAGGCCTGCGGGCGCGCGTGAGGGTGGAGACCAGCCCTCGTTGCCGGTGCAGCGCCAAACGGCTCTTGAGGAGCAGCGTTTCAGTTCGTCATGGCCGGGCTCAGCCGTTCGAAGAGCGGCGTCGCTTTTGCTGGCCTGTGCCCGGTCGTCCAATCGACCCGGTCTGGCTCATGCCCGTCCAAACCTCAGCCTCGAGCGCTCCCGCGCTTTCCCGGCCTCGATCTCGCGGTCGCGTGCCGGCGCATGGGTATTCAGCGAGGTCAACAGCCGCCGCGCCGCGGCGCCCACCTCCTCGACCGCGCGGTCGAAGGCTTCGGCGTTGGCCTGAGACGGCTTGTTGAAGCCGGACAGCTTTCGCACGAATTGCAGCGCGGAAGCGGAAATTTCCTGATCCGTCGCCGGCGGCTCGAAATTGAATAGCGTCTTGATGTTTCGGCACATTTCTTTCTCCCTGGCGTATGGCAACGCCTCCGAAAAGCCTTGCCCTCGATGAACCAAAATCCTTTTTCGCAGACCATTTTGTCATAGAATAAGCAACCCGTTCACCCCCCAAGGCGCGTTGACTTCGGGTCAAAAGGTCCTCGCGCTTCGGCTAATCGCGGCAACGAGAGCGAGTTTTTCGATGAGCCACGTCACCTACAAGATCGTCGAACATGACGGCGGCTGGGCCTATACGGTCAACGGCGTGTTCTCGGAAAGCTATCCAACACACGCCATGGCACTGGCCGCCGCCAAGCGCGCCGCCACCGAACAGCGCGTGCCCGGGCGCACCGAGGCCATCATGTACGAGACCGCCGACGGCGTGTGGCACACCGAAACCGCCTCGGGCAGCGATCGTCCCGAGACCGAGGTCGAGGACGCGCCTTGAGCGCGATAAACTTAAACCGACACTCGCGAATCCTTACCGGGAAATTGGCCTTGACCGCCCTCGCCGGTCGTCGGCGCAGCGTGATCATCTGGCACACAAGCGGTCGTGCAACCACGGCCGCGCCTTCAGGGGGAAAACGCACCATGAAACGTTCGCGCGCGGCGCTGTCGGTTGTTTTCGCAATCATCCCTTTTGCCGCGCTCGGCGCCGACTATCCGCTACCCAAGCAGGGTGACTTCATCGCCAAGGACTTCAAATTCCACACCGGCGAGGTGATGGCAGAGGTCAAGCTTCACTACACGACCGTCGGCGAGCCCACAGGCCAGGCTGTGCTGGTGCTGCACGGGACCGGCGGCTCGGCCGCGAGCATGCTGACGCCTTCCTTTGCGGGTCAATTGTTCGGCGCCGGGGAGCCGCTCGACGCCTCGAAATATTACATCATCATCCCTGACGCGCTCGGCCACGGCAAATCGTCAAAGCCGTCGGACGGATTAAAGACGGCGTTTCCGAAATACAATTACGACGACATGGTCGATGCGCAATATCGCCTCGTCAGGGAAGGCCTCGGCATCAAGCATTTGCGGCTCGTGATCGGCAATTCGATGGGCGGCATGCAGAGCTGGATCTGGGCCGGAAAATATCCCGATCTGATGGATGCGGTGGTGCCGATGGCCTCCCAGCCGACGGCGATGTCGGCGCGCAACTGGATGCTGCGGCGGATGATGATCGAGACCATCCGCAATGACCCGGATTACAACAACGGCAACTACACCGCCCAGCCAAGGATGATGAAATACGCACTTGCGGCTTACGGATTTGCGTCCTCCGGCGGCACGCTGGCCTATCAAAACGAGGCGGCGACGGCCGAGAAGGCGGACAAAATGGTCGAGGAGCGGCTGGCATCGCCAATTGCGACCGACACCAACGACTTCATCTATCAATGGCAGTCTTCGCACGACTATGATGCATCCAAAGCGCTCGAGCGAATCGAGGCCTCTCTCCTGGCGATCAATTCCGCCGATGACGAACGCAACCCGCCGGAAACCGGCGTCACGCAAGCCGCGATGAAGCGCGTCAAGAACGGCCGGCTCTATCTCATCCCTGCGAGCACCGAGACGCGCGGTCACGGCACGACCGGCAACGCTTCGTTCTACAGGCAGGAGCTGCAGCAATTGCTGCAGAGCGCGCCGCAACGGACGATGTGATGCGGCGCTACCGCATCGCGCCCACCCTGGCGTCCAGCGCCTTAAGATCCTGCTGCGCTTTCTCCGCGGCAGATTGCGCCTTGGCCGCTGATTGTTGAACCGATGTGATCGTCTCCGCCGTCGACTGATGATCGAGCTTGGCTGCGTCTTGGGCGGCTTTCTGGGCCGCCGCTGCCGCACTCGCTGCGGAAGCGCGGGCGTTCTCGATAGCACGATCAACGGCGGCCGGATCCTGCGCGAGCGGCGGCGCGACCACGCGCGGCAGCGGTGCCGTCGCCGCTCGAAGCACATCGGAAAAGAATTGCGCCACCACGATCCTGCCATCGTCGGGTGTTGGGCCGGCGGCATGAGCGCTCGACACGAGGTCAAACGAATACATGCTGACGCGAGCCGCCGGTGGTTGGCCTGGCGGCGGCTTCGGCGGTTGTGCATTCACATAGGTTGAAATTAGCGCGGGAGCGGCAATCCCGAGTTGCACGAGCTTGACCGGCTGAACTTCATCGGAATTGAGCGCAGCAACAATACCTCCGATCGCAAACAGGACGATATATCGGATCGCGGCCCCGACGTAGGTACCAACGGACAGCAGGTCGGGATGATCGATCAGGGGGCCGAGGTCGACGGCCAGCAAGGTCACAAGCAGCGGAAGCATCGCACCTCCGCCGCCGATCCAAAAACGGGTCGAGGAGGTCATATAAAAGCTCCGAAAGTAGCTGAATATTTTCAATGCTACCACAAGTTGCCAGCGCTCGACAACGACGGATCGACGGTCAGGCCCTGATTGCAATCTTTTTCGCAACGGCCGGCGCGTGTTATTCTTCGAACTTCCACGGGAGACAAAACTTGGCAGACCTTTCCGAAGGCGACCTCAAAAAGATCTATCCGAAACCAACGCCGCGCGTGATCGCCAAGGCGCGTCCGGAGATCGATCGACACGCCAGAAAATTCATCGAGATGTCGCCGTTCTGCGTGCTTGCAACCTCGGGCACGGACGGCAGCGTCGATGCCTCGCCGCGCGGCGGCAATCCCGGCTTTGTCCGTGTCACCGGCCCCAACGAGCTTCTGATGCCGGATCGCGCCGGCAATAACCGCATCGACAGCTTCAAGAACATCGTCGAGGGCTCGGGCCTCTTGCAGCTGATCTTCTTCGTTCCCGGAATCGACGAAACCCTAAGGGTCGGCGGCAAGGGCAGGCTCTCGGCCGAGCCGGAATTACTCGCGGCCACGGAAGAATTCGGCAAGTTGCCGCGCGCGGTGCTGCGCATCGAGGTGAAGGAAACCTATTTCCATTGCGGCAAGGCCTTGATGCGCTCGCGCCTGTGGTCGAAAGAGACGCAGGTTCAGCGCGCCGCCTTTCCCTCGATCAGCGAGGTGATCCACGACCAGACCAGGCTCGGCGAAGCCGAATCGCAGGCCGAGGTCGAGGCGCGCTACAAGACGCAGTTGTGATGTGATCTTCCCGATGGGATCACCCTCCCCTGAAGGGGGAGGGTCGGCTCACATTGAGCAACGCGAAATGTGAGACGGGGTGGGGTGCGCGTAAAACAAGCTTTCACCCCACCCCGCCGCTCATTGCATTCGCGACGACCCTCCCCCTCCAGGGGAGGGTAACGGCTACCTACTCCCCGCTCTGCAGCCCGCCGACATGCTTCTGGGTGTAGAGCTCAAGCCCGATTCTTCCGATCAGATCGAGCTGGGTTTCAAGGAAGTCGATGTGATGCTCCTCGTCCTTCATCAGGCTTTCGAACAGATCGCGCGAGACGTAATCCTTGACGCTGTGGCAGTAGGTCGCCGCCTCCTGATAGAGCGTTCGGGCACTGATTTCGGTCGCGAGGTCACACTCGATGATTTCCTTGACGTTCTGGCCGATGCGCAGGGGATCGAGCACCTGCATGTTGGGAAAACCGTCGAGGAAAATGATGCGATCGGTAAGGCGATCGGCATGCTCCATCTCCTCGATGGATTCCTTGCGCCAGGTCTTGCCCATCTCCAGCAGGCCCCAATTGTTCAGGAGCCGATAATGCAGCCAGTACTGGTTGATGGCGGTGAGCTCGTGGCGCAAAGCCTTGTTCAGATATTCGATGACCTTTGTATCGCCTTGCATGGCTCGTTCTCTCCGCCGCGGCCACGCGAGAATACCCACGGGCCCATGATAAGCTAGCCCGTGAAGGCTATCAGATCACGCCTCTATGGGAAGCGGTTCGGCAGCCTCGTCGGCGAAAACGTCGTCCAGGGTTTCGTATTCTCCCGCCTGGCTGTGCGGGCAACCAGGGCCGCAGGCCCTCGCGCAGGCGCCCAGCGCATCGTTGATAATGGTCTTGATGGTGCGCGCGCAGCGGCCGCATTCGGCGCTGCAGCCGAGGCAGCCGTAGATCTGCTTGGCACTGCGGGGAAGATCTTGCGCTGACTCGACGGCACTGCGGACATCGCGGTCGCTAAGCACGTTACAGGAACAGACAATCATTAAATCGGCAGGCCCATCGGGTGATGCTTTTGAAGCGGGACCACTTCGATATTGAAGTGTTCCGCAGGTTGCAAAAGGAAAAACGGCGTTTTGAAGCGATTCCAAACTGAGTTCGGGTTTCATGCCGGAATGAATCTTAAGGAATTTTCGGATTTGGCAGATCAAGGCGCTGATTTCTGCGGCCGGAAACGTCAACTGCCGCCGCCGCCACCGCAGTCGCCGGCGCTACCGCTCTCACCGCCGCCCCCGCCATCGCTTCCGGGGGAACATGCCGAGTGGTCGCCCGTGGAATGGTTGCCGGCCCAACTCCAGAAATAGCTGCCACCATCGCTGGTGGCGAAACTGCCGCCATCCGGCCTGCCGGGGGAGAGCTTCCGCCGGCGCTGGATGCGCTCGGCGCGAACCATCAGCGCAAGGCAAATCAGAGAGCTCACGCCAACCGCAATGATGACGCCGGTCCACGCGCTCACGGTCCTCTCCTGTTGATGGTTGGCTTAATTCTTTGTTGCACTGCAATAACGCACTTAAATCCGCCACCATTGGTGAGAGAATACGCCGCCCTCGTTCATTGATCGTTCAAGTGAACTGTGGAATTTGGGCCCTGAAAGGCTGCACTTGTGCAGTCTGATTCGATCAGAAAGGTAATGCCATGAGGAAGACATTGGTGGCGCTGGCCGCCGTCACCACCCTGGCCATTTCGGCCGCTCAGCCTGCCCACGCCCAACGCGCGCTCGGAGCTGCGGTCGCTGGCGGAATCATCGGCGGCGCAATCGTCGGTGGTGCGATCGCCGCCACCTCGCCCTACCCGTATGGATACGGCCCCGGCTATTACGGGCCCGGCTACGGTCCGGCCTATGTCGCTGCCCCCGGCTGTTGGCAGGGCCAACGCTTCTGGGATGGCTATGCCTGGCGGGTTCGCCGCGTCTGGGTTTGTCAGTAATCCCCGCTCATCTTCGTTGAGACAGGGCGGTTTTCTCCAAAGCGTCCGGCTCGCAAAACCTGTTGAGACATTGGCCTGAAAATCGCTTTTCAGGCCAATGTCGTCTATCGCGCGTAACCGTGGAAACCCGGCCGATACTGCGGCCGGTTTTTTTGTTTTTCACGTTGGCTCGCCTTGGCCGGTTCACTTGCTCCAGGGGGCTTTTCCGGCCGCGGCTGCTGCCGAAAAGACCTCCTGTTCGTAGGCGATGAACGCGCCAATCATGGCGCGATACGTCGCCTCTGCGATCTTTGGCGAAAGTCCCTCCTGCTCCGCGGTGGCCATGGCCCTGCGTACGACCGCTTCGGCGCGCTGGGGCGCCTCGACCTGGGCGGGGTTGGCCTTGAAGCGGGCCGCCTCATGAACATAGTGACTTCGTTCGGCCATGAGGCGAATGATCTGTCGATCGATCCGATCAATGTTGCTGCGCACTTCGCCCAGCGTCTTGCAGCATGCGCCATGGTCGATGGTGGGGCTTCCCCACAACGCCGGGCGGTCGGTGGCTGGCTCTTCGGCATAGGCCGAACCGGCGAGCAAACAGCCCACAAGGGCAGCCATTATCTTGACCCGCATTGTCGTCTCCTCGTTGGTGGCAAGCCCGCCATCGGCGGGGGCGCGCCGCTTTGGGTGGCCGAATAATTGGCCCACGGCTCTCGATTGGCAAGGTGACGGCGAAAGCACCGAGTAGCCTTGCTGATTGACAATAAGCTACGCAAAAAAACGCGAACTTCGGCCGGCCCAGCGGAGCCGCATGGCATTGTGGTCGCGGCGCGAGAATTTGCGGCTACCTTGATCTGGCGCAAGGCCTGCAGCCTGCGGCCAAACTTAATTCTGCCAGCGATCCCCCGGACGAGGGAGGCAGCAATGAATTACCTGCGGACGGCAATCCTGCTGGCAGGCCTCACCGCCCTGTTCATGGGCGTCGGCTATCTGCTCGGCGGCCGCAACGGCGCGATGATCGCATTCCTGGCCGCCGCCGCGACCAATTTCTTCGCGTATTGGAACTCGGATCGCATGGTGCTGAGAACATACGGCGCCCACGAGGTCGATCGAAACTCCGCGCCCGAACTCGTCGAACTTGTGGCCGCACTCGCAGGTCGCGCCGGCCTGCCGATGCCGCGCGTGTTCGTGATGGACAACCCGCAGCCGAACGCGTTCGCAACTGGCCGTAATCCCCAAAACGCGGCGGTGGCGGTGACCATTGGACTCATGCAATCGCTGAGCCGCGAAGAACTCGCCGGCGTGATCGCGCACGAGCTCGCGCACATCAAGCATCGCGACACCTTGCTGATGACGATGACCGCGACGATTGCCGGCGCGATCTCGATGCTGGCGCAGTTCGGCATGTTTTTCGGAAGGCACCGCGACAATAGCGGGCCAGGCGCGATCGCAACGATCGTGTTGATGATCGTGGCGCCGCTCGCCGCCATGCTGGTTCAGATGGCGATCAGCCGAACGCGCGAATACGCCGCCGACAATCTCGGCGGGCGTATCGCCGGACAGCCGATGTGGCTAGCTGGCGCCTTGCACAAGATCGAAGATGCCGCTCATCAGATCCCGAACATGGAAGCCGAGCACAATCCGGCGAGCGCGCACCTGTTCATCATCAATCCGTTGTCAGGCCACGGCGTTGACAGCCTTTTCGCGACCCACCCGTCGACCCAAAACCGCATCGCGGCGCTGCAGCGGCTCGCGGCCGAACTCGGAACGAGCGGCGCACGGTCTTGGGTTGATGCGGAGCCTCATGATTCCGCGGGCGGTCCCTGGAATCGCTCGCGCTCCTCCCGGGGGCCGTGGGGATAGGGTAGCGGCTTTTTCCGGATGCTTCAGCGCGCGGCCGCGATCGAACGCAGCACCGCTTCGCTCGGCCAGCAATCCACTTTCAGCCCCGCTGCCTTCTGATACGCGCCGAGCGCCGCGCGCGTCTTCATCCCCGCCTTGCCGTCGATCTTGTCGGCATAGAGGCCGATGCGCGTGAGGTGGCGCTGCATCGCCTCGACGTCGGCGGTGCGCAACTGGGTCGATGCCGACCACGGCGTGGCGAAGGGTTGCGGGCTAACCATGCGGTCGGCGAGGTGGCCGACGAACAGCACATAGAGATCCGAAAAATTATATTCCTTTATCACGAAGTAATTCTTCGTGGTCAGGAACGCCGGGCCGTAGATGCCCTCCGGCTGCAACAGCGAGGCCGGCTCGGCCTGCTCGGCTGCGCTCAATTGTTGTCCGCGCACGGGCACAAAGCCTTCGCGCAGCCATTGGCCAAGCGGCTTCGTCACTTCCGGCACGCCGATCGCGCAATCGACATTGGCGGGCGCGCGCACCTCGTAAGCCCAGCGCAGGTCGCGTTGCCATCCCTTGTCGACGAGTTGACGCGCGGCGGACGCGAGCGCATCGGGCACCGAGTGCCAGATGTCCTTGCGGCCGTCGCCATCGAAATCGACCGCGTGCTTGTAGAACTCCGACGGCAGGAACTGGGTCAGGCCGGTCGCTCCCGCCCATGAGGCGCGCATGTCCTTGCGCGTCACCTCGCCGTCATTGATCAGCTTCAGCGCCAGGATGAATTCGGTGCGATAGGTATCCTTGCGACGGCCGACATAGGCCTGCGTCGCCAGCACCCGAAGCCCGTCGTAAGGCAGCGTATAACGCCCGAAATCGGTCTCGCGACCCCAGATCGCAAGCACGATCGGGCCGGGCACGCCGAAGCGCTCTTCGATTCTGCTGAGCGCATCGCGATATTTCGCCATCAACCGCTGCCCTTCCTCGGCCAGCCGCGCGATGCTCGCTTCCTTCAAATAATCGGCCGGCACCTGGACGAACTCCGCCTGCGCCGGCGCACCGGTGGCGGGCCGCCCCGGCAGGATCAGGTCGGGCAATTTGTAATCGGGCTCGAGCGTGCGCGTCTCGGCGTCAAATGTCGCCCGCGAGACGCCCTGCGCCTGGGCTTCCGGCCAGAGCGAGGCGATGAATGCCGTAAAGCCGGCATCAGGGGTGGCGGCTGCCGGCGATGCCGCAATGCTCAACAGGCCCAACAGGCCAGGGACGAGCCACCACAGGCTCATCTTGAAACGACGGTTATTTCTGTATATATTGGTCATATACAATGATCGACCTTGAACGGATTGTCGGCTTCGACTGGGACCGCAAGAGCGCGGATAAACATGACGTTAGTCAGGCAGAGGCAGAAAGTATTTTCTTCAATGACCCCCTGATCGTTGTCGAGGATTCAACGCATAGCAAGGCAGAGCAGCGCTTCCAAGCCTTGGGAAAGACCGGCCAAGGTCGTGCGCTCAACGTCACCTTCATGTTGAGGCGGAATGGAACGCTGATCCGCGTGATTTCGGCTCGGGATATGAATCGAAAGGAAAGACAGCGCTATGAGCAAGCTTAAAACGCCCCCTCAATTCAAAACCGAAACCGAGGAGCGGAAATTTTGGGAAACCCATGATTCCACCGACTATGTCGATTGGAGCAAGGCTGAGCGTGCGCGCTTTCCCAACCTCAAGCCCTCCACAACGGCTATTTCCATTCGACTGCCCGTAGGCCTGCTCGAGCAAATCAAGATTGCCGCCAACAAGCGTGATGTGCCGTATCAATCGCTGATCAAGATGTGGCTTGCTGAGAAGGTGGGATAAAGAGCCCGCACTTCCTGCCCGCGAATAGAGACGATGGCATCACCAATGTTCGACGAAAAGTCGAACGCTTAAGCCTCACCGCGTCAGCTTCTTGTATTTCACCCGGTGCGGGATGATGGAATCCTGCCCGAGTCTTCGCATCTTGTCCTTTTCATAGTCCTGGAAATTGCCTTCGAACCATTCGACATGGCTGTCGCCCTCGAAGGCCAGCATGTGGGTGGCGATGCGATCGAGGAACCAGCGGTCGTGGCTGATAATCACGGCGCAGCCGGCAAAATCCTCCAGCGCCTCCTCCAGCGCGCGCAGCGTATCGACGTCGAGATCGTTGGTCGGCTCGTCGAGCAGAAGCACGTTGGCGCCGGATTTGAGCATCTTGGCCAGATGCACGCGGTTGCGTTCGCCGCCCGACAGCGAGCCGACCTTCTTCTGCTGGTCGGCGCCCTTGAAATTGAACGAGGAGCAATAGCCGCGCGAATTGACCTCGCGTTTTCCGAGCAGGATCAGTTCATTGCCGCCGGAAATCTCCTCCCACACCGTCTTGCTGCCGTCGAGGCTGTCGCGCGACTGGTCGACATAGCCAAGATGCACGCTTTCGCCGGTCGTGATCGTGCCCTTGTCCGGCTTTTCCTGGGAGGTGATCATCCGGAACAAGGTGGTCTTGCCGGCGCCGTTCGGCCCGATCACGCCGACGATGCCGCCCGGCGGCAGCTTGAAGGTGAGATCGTCGATCAGCAGGCGATCGCCATATCCCTTGGTGAGCCCCTCGAAATCGATCACGTTCTGACCGAGCCGCTCGGCCACGGGAATGGTGATCTGCGCGGTCTGCACCTGCTTTTCGCCCGCCTTCTTCAACAGCTCTTCATAGCGCTGATAGCGCGCCTTGGATTTGGCCTGGCGCGCCTTCGGCGAGGCCGCGATCCATTCCTGCTCGCGGGCGAGCGTGCGTTGATGCGCGGCTTCCTCGCGGCCCTCCTGCTCGAGCCGCTTCTGCTTCTGTACCAGCCAGGAAGAGTAGTTGCCCTCATAGGGAATGCCCCGGCCGCGGTCGAGTTCGAGGATCCAGCCCGTCACGTTGTCGAGGAAGTAACGGTCGTGGGTGACGATCAGGATGGCGCCGGGATAGTTGCGCAAATGGCCTTCGAGCCAGGACACCGATTCCGCATCGAGATGGTTGGTCGGCTCGTCGAGCAGCAACAGGTCGGGCTGGTCGAGCAACAGCCGGCACAGCGCGACGCGGCGGCGCTCGCCGCCGGAGAGCTTGGTGACGTCGGCCTCGTCTGGCGGACAGCGCAAGGCGTCCATCGCCTGATCGACCTTGCTGTCGAGATCCCACAGGCCTGCAGCCTCGATCTCGTCCTGGAGGCGGGTCATCTCGTCTGCGGTTTCGTCGGAATAATTGACCGCGAGCTCGTTATAGCGGTCGAGGATCGCCTTCTGCTTGGCGACCCCCAACATGACGTTTTCGCGGACGTTCCTGGCCGGATCGAGCTGCGGTTCCTGTTCGAGATAGCCGACCCGCGCGCCCTCGGCGACCCAGGCCTCGCCGGTATATTCCTTGTCGATCCCCGCCATGATTCGCAAAAGCGTCGATTTGCCGGAGCCGTTGACGCCGAGCACGCCGATCTTGGCATCCGGATAGAACGAAAGGTGGATGTTATCGAGGACCTTGCGGTTGCCCGGGTAGGTCTTTGACAGGCCTTGCATGAAATAGACGAACTGACGGGCCATCACGATCCCTGAAAGGTGAACGATTTGAGGAGATTTTTTCTGGCGCTGATGTAGCGGCGCAACCTTTAAAGGGCAACCGCGGGCTAAGCGTTTTCCGTCCGTTCACCACTTTTGGCGGGAATAGAAACAATTGAAACCGAGTTTTAACAATTGACGGCTGAAACTCCCCACCAGCGTCGAAAAGAACGCTTCGCGCGACAGAAGTCGCCGGAAGAAGACAGGATTCGTCATGGCGAGCATCACCTCGGACTCCCTGCCCTCCCCGACCCGCAGCAGTGGCCGGGCGGGCCATTTTGCCGAATTCCGAGCATTCTGGCGCCAGTTCTTCGCCAAAGCCTTCAATCCCTACCGCCCGGAACTGTATTATATGCGCGGACCAGGCCCCGCCTGCCGCGCCAAGCAGGCAGCCTCCCGCCGGCGCGCCAGCTGAATTCCTCGACCCGTGTCCTTCGGGGGCGCGAGCAGAAGCTCGCACCGCAATCTCGAGATTCCGGATCGGCAGGGGCGCGCGGACCGTCCGGCATGACAACAGTTCCTAGCGGCCGTCCTGCCTTTTTGATGGTTCCGGCGGCTTGCCTGAAAAGGCGCGGCGGGCGACGATAGGCATCGTCGAGCCGGCACGGATGCCGCGCCCTCACATTTTCCATGAACGGATCCTTTCATGACGCGGCTGCGCTGTGCAATTCTCGATGACTATCTCAACCTCGCTCTCAGCGTCGCGGACTGGTCGAAAATCGACGATCGCGTCGATATCACCGTCTTCAACCAGCCCTTTGCCTCGAGCGAGGCGGCGGCGAGCGCGTTGAAGGATTTCGAGATCATCTGCGCGATGCGCGAGCGCACGCCGTTTCCCCGCGCGATGTTTGCAAGCCTGCCCGGGCTGAAACTCCTGATCACCTCGGGCATGCGCAACAATTCGATCGACATGCAAGCCGCGAAGGAAAGACAGGTGACAGTGTGCGGAACCCACTGGCCCCGCGATCCGACCGCGCCACTGACCATGGGCCTGATCCTGGAACTGACCCGCAACATCGGCCGCGAGAACGCGCGCATGCATGCCGGCGAATACTTGCAGAAACACGTCGGCATCGAGATCGAGGGCAAGACGCTCGGCGTGGTCGGGCTCGGCAAGCTGGGGGCCAAGGTATCGGGACTGGCGAAGGCATTCGGCATGAACGTGATCGCCTGGAGCCCGAACCTGACCCCAGAACGATGCAAGGAGGTCGGCGTCGGTTACGCCACGAGGGAAGAATTATTCGCAACCTCCGACATCATCACCATCCACGTGGTGCTAAGCGACCGTTCGCGGGGTCTCGTCGGCGCTGCCGATCTCGCCCGCATGAAGCCGACCAGCTATCTCGTCAACACGGCGCGCGGACCGATCGTCGATGAAAAGGCACTGCTGGAAACGCTGAAAGCGCGCAAGATCGCAGGCGCTGCGGTGGACGTGTTCTCGGTCGAGCCGCTTCCCCTCGATCATCCCTTCCGCAAGCTCGACAATCTCGTGCTGACGCCGCATCTCGGCTACGTCACCAAGGAAACCTTTGTCGCACACTACAACCAGATGGTCGAAGGCATCGACGCCTGGTTCAAGGGCGAGCCGGTGCGAAGGCTGGCGTAGAGGGCGGCCTCATGGTTCGAGACTGCGCGGCCATGTTGCGACCTCGCTCCCGCTCGGGCTGCTTGGGTGCCCGCGCCTCCTCACCATGAAGGTCTCGCTCTGGACGCTTGGTAACGCCCTCGCCCTGAGGAGACGCGCACTTGCGCGTCTCAAAGGACGAACAGCAACAAAAAGGCCCCCCGCGGAGTGCCTTTTGCAAGGTTGGACCCAACTTCGCGGTACGATCAGGCCGTCTTGGGCGTAAACCTCTTAACGGGGAGCGAAAACGTCTGGTGGCCGGACTGAAACGTCACCTTGCCGTTCGTTCCATCGATATTGGTGAATGCCACCTTGCCGAAGAGAACGGCGTTCTGATTCACGTCGCCGACTCCCTTCCCGCTGTTGCCGTCGATAGTGAATTTGACCTGCGCATCCCGTCCGTCGATCGAGACGACCGTAAAGGAAACGCTGTGATCGGCGTCCGCGCCCGTAAAGCTGCCGATCAGCGGGTTCTGGTCCGAGGCAGGGGTGGGAGCCTTGGCGAGGACCGCGGTCTGCGTCCCCGATTGGGAAATCTGCCCTGGTGCCTGAAACGAAAACTCGAACGCGGCTTGTTTCCCGTCGCGGGTGGCGATCGTCACATTACCGAAGGTGATGAAATTCTGGCTGACGGTACCGGTGCCGCGTTCGGTATGGCCGTTGTGCGTATATTCGACCTGCGCCGTGCTGCCATTGATGCTGACGACCTTGACTTCAACGGCCCCATGAGTTTTCGAGATCGAGCCTTTCCAGTCACCTAAAAGATTGCTCTGGTGATAGACCCTCTCATTGACGGGCGTAATTCGACTGGTGCTCTGGGTCGCAGCGATTGCACTCACCGCCAGCTCTTTTTCAAAGTACGCGCATTACGGTTCCGCGATCTGCGGCGGAATCAGACAATCCGACTTCTATGAACGAACAATTAACTACACCTTGCAAAACGAGATCAAACGATTGCGAGCGCAACAAAAAAGGCGCGCCGCGGCGCGCCCTTTTGCGAATGTCAAATCCAGCCCACTATCGAATCGTCACCGGCGGCGGCAGCGGCGGCACCACGGTCGGTTGCGTGCCCGGAACGTTCGAGGGAGGCAGCGGCGCCGCCGCATGCGTTGTCGCATTGGCTGCCGCGCCCGGCGGGGGCAGCGGCGCTGCCGAAGCGGTGGTGGTCGATCCTGCCGGCGGGCTGCCGGGCCATACGACCACGCGGGTGCCGATCTTGACGCGATCAAAGAGATCGCTGACGTCTTCGTTCAGCATGCCGATGCAGCCCGAAGAGACGAACTTGCCGATCGTCGACGGCTGATTGGTGCCGTGGATACGGTAGACCGTATTGCCGAGATACATCGCACGCGCGCCCAGCGGGTTGCCGGGACCGCCGGCCATGAAGCGCGGCAGATAGGGCTGGCGATCGATCATCTCCGACGGCGGATGCCAATCCGGCCACTCGGCCTTGCGGGAGATCTTCTGCACGCCGGCCCAGGTGAAACCGTCGCGGCCGACGCGCACCCCGTAGCGGACAGCGCGACCATTGCCGAGCACGTAATAAAGATAGGTGTGCGGCGTATCGACAATCAGCGTTCCCGCAGGCTCCTTGGTGGCGAAATTGACTTCCTGACGGCGCAGGTTTGGCGGCAAGTTCGCCGGTGCCGCATCCGGCTGTTCCTCCGGCGGCAATGCCGAAAGCACCATCGGCCGTCCGTCAGCGCCTGGCGGTTGCGCAGGCTGCGGGGGCAGCGCTCCCTGCTGCACCATTCCCGGCTGCACGGTTCCAGTGACGCCCGGGGCGGCCCCGATGGCCGCGGGCGGACGAAGCGCCGGGTCCTCACCCGGATAGACCATGCCCGGTCCCTGCGGTGGCGCTCCGGGCGGGCGGTCCGCGTAGATCACCGGCGGCGGATCGCGGCGGCCATAACGCGGATCATCCGGCGAGAGGATCGGCCCGGTATATACCGGTGGCATATTGGCCGGATGGGCGTAGCGGGGGTCGTCAGGCGAAAGGATCGGACCCGAAGGCACCGGCGGCGCGCCGACCGGGCGGCCGTAGCGGGGATCATCGGGCGAAAGGATCGGGCCGCGCTCGGAATAAACCGGCGGCGCCCCGGCGGGCCGGCCATAACGGGGGTCATCCGGCGAAAGGATCGGACCCGGCGGCGGCAGAGCGCCCGGACCGTATCCATTTGGCCCTTCGTCCTCGTCCACGAGGTCGAATTCCATCGGGCGCGGTGCACGGTAATCGGTCGGATAGCCGGCCGGCGGGCGTGGCGCATAGACCGCCCCCGGTGGGACCGGGTATCCCTGTTGCGCCGACGCAGGCTGGGTTCCCGCCGCTCCTGCCGCCAAAGCGGCGGAAACAGCGACACAAATCGTCAGAATCCGTTTAGTCATCATTACTCTTGTATAGCCCCAAGCCGACACCGGACCGTTAACGGCTGATGACCGAAGATAGCGGCGCATTCAAGACAAATCCCGGCGATTGCGCCGGCTTCGGCCATTTTGTGAAGGCGCGTGAGAGCTCAGGGAAACCGGTCCTTCTGCCAAGGAAAGATCAGCCGAAAGCGTTCTTTGCAAGCGTAGCCGATGCGTCAAGAAGCCTCGCCCCCGAGATATCGCTAGCCGTGACGGCCTTTCGAAACGCCGAAGTGCGATCCGCTCGATCGCCCGCGAGACTCGAAGATCGCACCGGCGAGGTGAACAGTGGGCCTCGAGCCACGACGTTCGATATTTAACGAGCGTCTGGAATCGTTTTCGGTATTCTTCAATGAAGCCTGATTCGCTGCGCCGCGTGCCCGCTGCGTCCGCGAACGCGGCCAGTTCAATCACCGCGTTCCCGATGCCTCCACGGCCTTTGCAGATTGCTGACCAAGGCAGAACGCTTCAAGTCCATGCTCCCCGGCTTCCGCTTCCTGTTTGCGGCGATCATGTTGTCGATGTCGCTCCTGATCTTCGCCTTGGGCGCGGCGGCGTTGTTGCGCTCGGCCCACGAGGAATTTGCCTCCAACCCGTCGTGGCGGGCGACTCCGGAAGTAACCTTTGCGCAATCGGGCGACGCGCCGCCGGTACTGGCGGCGCTGAGGGTCGAGGAACTGCCGGCCGCGGAGAAATCGCAAAACGCGCCTGCCAGTGCCGCACCGGCGGAGGAAACGGCCGCAGGTGCGGCGCCGGCGGGCGCCCCTGAAGAGATCGCCGCATCAAAACCTGAAGAATCCCTGCCGCGTGAAGCTGAAAAAACGCAAACCGCGAACACCGAAGGTCCAGCGGGCGAGAATATCGCCGCGACCGAGGCCGCACCGGCGTCTACCGAAAAGCCTGCAGCCACAGAGCCCGTCGAGGCCGTCGCAACAAGGCTGACAGCGGCCGCAACGATCGACACTCCGCCCCGCGACGATCCGCCGGCTGCGGCGCGAGGCGATCTGATCGCCGCGCAGCTTGAATTGATCGACACCGGCGCCGCGGCGAAGATCGCTACGCTGGGCGGGCCGCCGGTCGACATCGAGGAGACCCCACCCAAGGCCAACGCCGCCACCAAGGCTGATCCATCACAAACCAATCAGGATGCGGCCAAGAAACGAGCCGAGGCGAAGCGCGCTGCAAACCGTCGCCAAATCGCGGCTGCGCGCGCCAAGCTGGCGGCACAACAGGCGCTGCAGCCCTTTCCAATCGATCCGATCTTCCGGCAGCCGGCGCAGGGCGCTCGCGCGCGCTAGTTAACCAGTTAAAGAGGATCAGCCCGGACCGGTCGCGATTGGCGGCCCGTCCGCGACGCCCCATTCCGACCACGAGCCGTCGTAAAGCGCCGTACCGCGCACCCCCAATCTGTAAAGCGCCAATGTCAACACGGCCGCCGAAACGCCCGACCCGCAACTCGTCACGATGGGCGCATCAAGCTTGACACCCGCCTCCGAGAACGCGGAGCGCAATTCCTCCAATGGCTTCATCGTGCCGGACGCCGCGTCGAACAGTCTATTGTAGGGAACATTGCGACTGCCGGGAATGTGTCCCGCCCTCAAGCCCGGGCGCGGCTCCGCCACACGGCCCTCGAAGCGATCGGTTGCGCGCGCGTCGATCACCTGCTCGGCCCTGCTTGCGACATTGGCGACCATCTCACCCATGGTGCGAACGCGCTTGGCGTCGAACGTGGCCCTGAAGGTGGCGGGCTTCGGCGACACCGCGCCGCTCTCGGTCGCTCGCCCCTCGGCGACCCACTTCTTCAAGCCGCCGTCGAGCACGCGGACCTTGTCGTGGCCGTAGGCGAGGAACATCCACCAGGCGCGCGGGCCGGCGACCCAGCCGCCGGCATCATAAATCACGACCGTATCGCCGTCGCCGATGCCTAGAGCGCCGACATCGCGGCCAAACTGCTCCGCGCTCGGAAACATGTGCGGCAGCGGGTTGTCATGGTCCGATACGTCATCGACGTCGAAGAACGCCGCGCCTGGAATATGCGCCGCGAGATAATCGTCCTTCGGCAGCGGAGTCACGCCGGGCATCTTGAAAGATGCGTCGATGATCTTGACCTTGGGATCATCGAGATGGGCGGCGAGCCATTCGGTGGAGATGAGGGGATCATCGGATGGTGTTGTCATGTACGAAAAATCTCCAGTATCACTCGATCGTCGTGGCCGGACTTGATCCGGCCATCCATCTTTCTTCAAAGGATGGACACGCGGGTCAAGCCCGCGTGTGACGATGTCAGGTTTTCTTCTTCGGTTCATATCCCTCGGTCGGACCGCCGGCCTCGCGCCAGGCGGCAAATCCGCCGGCGATATGCGCCACCGGCTTCAACCCCATGTCCTGCGCGGTCTTTGCCGCGAGAGCCGAGCGCATGCCGCCGGCACAATGGAAGACGAACTTCTTGTCCTGCTGGAAGATCGGTTTGGCATACGGGCTTGCCGGATCGATCCAGAATTCGAGCATGCCGCGGGTGCAGGAGAAGGCGCCCGGTATGCGGCCGTCGCGTTCGATCTCTCTGGGATCGCGGATGTCGACGATGACGATGTCGCCGCTCTGCGAGGCCTTGATGGCCTCGACCGCACTCAGCGTCTCGATCTCTGCATTGGCCTCTTCAAGCAGCGCCTTGATTCCGCGATGGATGTTCTGGGGCATGGGACTCCTATTTTGTTTTCCACCGTCATTCCGGGATGGTCCGAAGGACCAGACCCGGAATCTCGAGGTTCCGGGTTCGCCCTAAGGGCGCCCCGGAACGACGTTGCCGGCTACCGCACCAGCTCCTTCATTGCACCTTCCAGGCCTTCGATCGTGATCGGATACATGCGGTTGGAAAAGATCCGTCGGATGATGGTAGTCGATTCCGAATAGTCCCAGTGCCGCTGCGACACCGGATTGAGCCACACCGCATGCGGATAGGTGGCCGTGATGCGTTCGAGCCAGACCGAGCCCGCCTCCTCGTTGACGTGCTCGACCGAGCCCCCGGGGACCATGATTTCGTAAGGCGACATCGAGGCGTCGCCGACGAACACCACCTTGTAGTCGTGCGGGTATTTGTGCAGCACGTCCCAGGTCGGCGTGCGGTCGGTGAAGCGGCGGCGGTTCTGCTTCCAGACGCCTTCATAGAGGCAGTTGTGGAAGTAGAAATATTCCATGTGCTTGAATTCGCTTTTGGCTGCCGAGAACAATTCCTCGACCTGCTCGATATGGGAATCCATCGAGCCGCCGATGTCGAAGAACACCAAAACCTTCACCGCGTTGCGCCGCTCGGGGCGCATGTGCACGTCGAGATAGCCGTGGTTGGCGGTTTCCCGGATGGTGGTGTCGAGGTCGAGTTCGTCCGGCGCGCCGGTGCGCGCAAACTTGCGCAGGCGCCGCAGCGCGATCTTGATGTTGCGGATGCCGAGCTCGACATTGCCGTCGAGATCCTTGAATTCGCGGCGATCCCACACCTTCACGGCGCGGAAATTGCGGTTCTTCTCCTGGCCGATGCGGATGCCTTCGGGATTATAGCCATGGGCGCCGAACGGCGAGGTACCGGCGGTGCCGATCCATTTGTTGCCGCCCTGGTGGCGGCCCTTCTGTTCGGCGAGCCGCTTGCGAAGCGTCTCCATGAGCTTGTCCCAGCCCATCGCCTCGATCTGCTTCCTTTCTTCCTCGGTAAGGTACTTCTCCGCGAGCTTCTTCAGCCATTCGGCCGGAATGTCGGCCTTCTCCATGGCCCCGAGCAGGTTCTCCAGCCCCTTGAACACGGTGCCGAACACGCGATCGAACTTGTCGAGGTTGCGCTCGTCCTTCACGAGCGCCGCGCGCGAAAGGTAATAGAAATTCTCGACCGTCTGATCGGCGAGATCGGCATCGACGGCCTCGAGCAGCGTCAGATATTCGCGCAAGGTCACCGGGACCTGGGCCTCGCGCAGGGAAGTGAAGAATTGCAGGAACATGGTTCACAAATCGCGCCCCGGCCGCTCTTCGTCAAGGGCGGACAGCGCGGATCAGGTCACTGTATTTCGGCTGCCATCAGCCCCTTCACCAAGGTAGACCGGAGGCGTTTTTCGACTAGAATTGGACGGTCAATTTTCACGAAAGGGGGCTGCATTCATGGGTATTTTGGCTGCACTCATCATCGGTGCGATCGCCGGCTGGCTCGCCGGCCTGATCGTCCGTGGCGCAGGTTTTGGGCTGATCGGAAACATCGTGGTCGGCATCATCGGCGCGCTGGTCGCCGGTTTCGTCCTGCCGCGACTGGGCGTGGTGCTGGCGGGCGGTGTCGCGGGCCAGGTCATCGATGCCACCATCGGCGCGGTTATTGTGCTGGTAATACTCTCGTTTATAAAACGCGCGTGACCATATTGATGCGGATAACGACCGCCGATCAGGCGGTCGTTTCCTGTTCGCTTCCCTGAAAAGACAGCAAGGCAATGGCAGAATGAAATTCACCGGTACCAAGGATTATGTCGCCACCGAGGACCTCAAGGTCGCGGTGAACGCGTCGATCGTGCTCGAGCGGCCATTATTGATCAAGGGCGAGCCGGGCACCGGCAAGACCGTGCTCGCCGAGGAAGTCGCGAAGGCGATCGGCGCGCCGCTTTTGACCTGGCACATCAAATCCACCACCAAGGCCCAGCAGGGACTTTACGAATACGACGCGGTGTCGCGCCTGCGCGACAGCCAGCTCGGCGATGCGCGCGTCTCCGACATCGGCAACTACATCAAGCGCGGAAAATTGTGGGATGCTTTCACGAGCGAAAAGCGCCCGGTGCTCCTGATCGACGAGATCGACAAGGCCGACATCGAGTTTCCCAACGATCTCTTGCTCGAACTCGATCGCATGGAGTTCTTCGTTTACGAGACCGGCGAGAACATCAAGGCAAAGCTGCGGCCGATCGTGATGATCACGTCCAACAACGAGAAGGAATTGCCCGACGCTTTCCTGCGCCGTTGCTTCTTCCACTACATCAAATTCCCCGACGTCGAGACCATGGGACGGATCGTCGACGTGCATTTTCCTGATATCAAGAAGCGCCTGGTGGAAGAGGCGTTGCGGATTTTCTTCGAGGTGCGCGAGGTTCCGGGATTGAAGAAGAAGCCTTCGACCTCGGAGCTTCTCGACTGGTTGAAACTTCTCCTCAATGAGGACATCACGCCGGAAATGCTCAGGGAGCGTGATCCGCGCAAGCTGATCCCGCCGCTGCACGGCGCGCTGCTCAAGAACGAGCAGGACGTGCATCTGTTCGAGCGGCTGGCGTTCTTGAGCCGACGCGAGGTGTGAGGGTGCTGCTGCGTCATCCCTCGTCGTCGTCCCGCGAACGCGGGGACCCATACGCCGTACCCCTTGTTTTGAGAGATGCTGTCAAACGGCTTTCGCCAGACCACTAATCCCTGTGGTTATGGGTCCCTGCTTTCGCAGGGACGACCTATTGTCTTTGTGCGTCCGCTCCCGATTCAGCTCGTAGGATGGTGACGTCCCAACACACGCCCGCGCATTCCGCGACGCAAATTCCGCCCGGGTTATGGCGAAAACATTCGCCACTCCAATCGGAGGGCGCAGGGAATGCCGGACGCTCCGATAGCGCCCGCAGCCTCGCATGCAAAATAAAATGAGCATACGAGTGTAGTCACCACGGTCACACCGGAAACACCCGGCACTCCCGCGCAATGGTTTTAACGGCTTATAGCGCGCTCTCCCCGGTGACCGGGCTTTCTTGCCACCGTCGCGCGCGGATCATCTCCGCGAACTTGACGCCAGCGTCGGGGCGTCTAGTGCCCGCTTTCCGAAGTTCGTGCACCCTTGCGGCTCCTCCCTTCACGAACTTCGGAAAGCAAAGGGCACTAGCAAATTCAAAAAATTCCAGTGCCGCTTTCGATTTGACGTTCCTGGTACGGACTCGCGGCAAACTCTGCAGGAACTTCAAATCGGCGACACGGGCACCACACGACTTCGCCGTCCGCCTCAAGCGCTATTCGTCAAAAGCGCCGCAGCGTCCACCGCATCCCGCACCCAACGTTCGTGACGATCGCGAAACGCCCCTCTGATCGAGGCGGGACAGCGGGAAAATGCTTTTGATTTGGGCGCGAGATCAAGCGCGTCGGCTTGCGGCAGATTGACACGACGGGCAAATCAGCGGAGGCGCGGGCGGCACATGGAATGCAGGCTGTCAAGGGCTAAGCGCGAACCCGTAAATTCGGCGGTAGGCGATGGATATTCACGATCGTGTGCCAGACTCAAATCGGACATCCCGAGGTCCGCTCAGGGGCCAAATGCAGTCATTCGCAAAGCCGAGCGCGCTGGGCCTATCGCAGTCCCGCCTTGCGGAAGCCTTCGAGGAATTTTGCCATCGGTCCCGGCGTGTAAGGGACGTTGCGCTCGATCCAGGCAATTGAATTCTCAGGATGCAATTCTTGTAGTCGCGCGAGAGCTGAGCGAGCATCATCAATTTGGCCCGCCTGGGCCAGGCTAGCGACGTAAATTCGATGACCGTTGGTCAACTCGAATCGCTGTTGAATGGCTTTACGGCCGAAGCCGATGGCTTCCGCGTAGCGGCCCGCCTGATAATGAGCAGCAGCGAGGGCCGCTTTGAGCAACGCATTCTGCGGATCGTGCGGGCTCATTCGGATGGCTTGCTCAATGTGGTCAATGGCCTGATCGGATCGACCGTCAAAGGCGAGCGCGCAGCCGAGAAAGCCGTGCGCGGCCGCGAAGTTTGGATTGAGATCGAGTGCGCGCTGAAATTCCTCGGCCGCCTCGTCGGTACGCCGCCTGGTGAAGGCCACGAAGCCCAGGGCAAGATGCGCCCACGGATCGCTGTCGTCCAGTTCCACCGCCCGCGCCGCGAGGTTCGCAGCCTGCGTGACTTGTGGCTCCATCATGTGCCACCCGCCTTGACGTGACACCAACAGTACAAAGGCCAGCATGCTGTGAGCCGGCGCGTAGAACGGGTGTTGTTGAACGACCTGCTCAAGTAGCGCGATTGCAGCTTGGCTCTCGTCCTTGGTTAGTCGCCAGAACAGAGAGTTGGCTCGGATCAGCATGTCCCAGGCATCGAGGTCTTCCGGCGAGCGGTTTTGTGAACGGAGGCCTTCGGCCTCCAGCAACTTAGGCTCAATTGCGGCCACAACCTTCTTGGTGATTTCGTCCTGGAGCGCAAAAATGTCAGTCAGGTCGCGATCGTAGTGATCGGCCCAGAGGTGCTTGCCGGTCGCGGCGTCGATCAGGTCGGCGGTGACGCGCACGCGGCTGCCGCCCTTGCGGACGCTCCCCTCCAAGACGTAGCGCACCCCGAGTTCGTGCCCGACCCGGCGTATGTCAACAACCTTACCCTTGTACGTGAACGACGAATTGCGTGCGATCACAAAAAACCAGCGCAATTTGGATAAGCCGGTGATGATGTCTTCGGAAATGCCGTCGGCGAAATAATCCTGCTCCGTATCGCCGCTCATGTTGACGAAGGGAAGGACGGCGATCGAGGGTCTATCCGGCAGCGGCAACGCGAACCTTGGTTGTTTCGCCGCAACACCTGTCGTCGCTGCTCCAGGCTTGTGCTCTTCGCGCACGGTGCCCACAAAGCGAATGCCCTTGCGTAAAACGGTGCGGATCAATCGCTGATCTTCACCATTGTCGCCGATGGCATTTCGGGCCGCATTGATGCGGCTTGCCAGCGTTGATTCCGAAACGATCCGCCCGTTCCAAACCGCCGCCAGCATGTCGTCCCGGCTCACCATCCGATCGCGGTTTCGAATCAGGAACTCCAACAAGTCGAAGACCTGGGGCTCGACAGAGCGCAACTCCCCATCGTGGCGCAACTCGCGTCGATCCGTGTCAATTGAACAATGATCAAATGAAAACAGCAGCTTAGATGCCCCACTGATTGTCAGGTCGGCGAGTGCCTGCGGCAATATAATATAGCAAAATCAAGCCGGGCTGAATGCAAATGAATGCCGCCTAAAGGCGGCCTCAAAGCACACCGAGCGTCCTGGCATCATATTCGTGGCTACCTGCATCGTGGCGCAGCGAGGGGAGGGCTACATTATGAGCATCGCGGAACACGTTTCATTTACTGAATCGACGAGCAACACGACCGAAATAAAGCGCGTCGTTGTGTCAAGTGTCATCGGCACGGCGGTCGAGTGGTACGACTTTCTGGTCTACGGCACGGCAACCGCTCTCGTCTTCAACAAGCTGTTTTTTCCAATGTCCGATCCGGCACTGGGTATCATTGCCGCTTTCGGCACCTACGCCGTCGGCTTTCTGGCCCGGCCTTTGGGCGCCGCTATCTTTGGACATTTTGGCGACCGGGTCGGCCGCAAGGCGATGCTGGCGATGACCATTATCATCATGGGGCTTGGTACGTTTCTGATCGGCCTCCTTCCCACTTACGACCAGATCGGCATCGCCGCACCTGTCCTGCTTGTCTTTCTGCGCCTGCTTCAGGGAATAGGCCTTGGCGGCGAATGGGGTGGAGCTGTGCTGATGGTCGTCGAGAATGCGCCAGCCCGAAACCGCGGACTTCTCGGGTCGATGGTTCAGGTTGGTTGGCCGATCGGGAATCTCGCCGCAATCGGCATATTTGCGGCGCTCTCGCAGGTGCCCGATTCAGATTTTCTCGCCTGGGCTTGGCGCATTCCGTTCCTCATCAGCATCGTTCTGGTGGGCGTCGGCCTTTACATCCGCCTGCAACTCGAAGAGACACCCGTCTTCCGAGAGATCGAAGCCAAGAACGAGGTGGCCAAACTGCCGCTGGTCGAAATCCTGACCCGGCATCGTCGCTCGTTTTTCACGGCCGTCGGACTGAAGCTTTCGGAGGTCAGCTACGCGATTATCGTCGGCGTTTTTTCCATCAGTTATGTCACCGGCCATCTCGCCATGCCGCGGAGCGTGATCATCAATGCCATTCTTGTTTCTGCCGCCGTGGCACTCTTGATAATCCCGGTTTTCGGCTGGCTTTCCGACAGGATAGGCCGCAAGACGATGTTCTATTCGAGTTGTCTGTTCGCGATGGCCTTCGCCTTCCCGCTGTTCTGGCTGCTCGATACCAGGGATCCGCTGACCATTACGCTCACGGTCGTCGCGGCTATCAGCTTCGGGCAGATGGTGGGGTTCTCCGTCGGCGCGCCTTGGTATTCGGAACTGTTCGCGGCGCGGCTGCGCTACAGCGGCGCCTCGCTTGGCTTCCAAGTCGGCGCGGCCATAGGGGGTCTCACCCCGTTTGCAGCGGCGACCTTCATGGCATGGACCGGAGGCGCCTCCTGGCCGATCTCGATCTACCTGATCGTGGTCGCCTTCATCACCTTCATCGCCACGATGGCAGCGCCTGAAACGGCCGGCAAAGCATTGCGTTGACGAACAACTAGTGCTCCGATTCCGAAGTTCGTAAGCCTACGCGGCTCACTCCTGTACGAACTTCGGAATCGAAAGAGCACTAGCAAACTCATGATTCTAGTGCGGTTTTGCATTTGAAGTTCCTATGAAGGAGGTTCTGTGAAAACTGATAGGAACTTCAAATTCACCGCACTAGGCTCGATATTTTTACTCCGGCACTGGGGACCGTCGGCAAAGCTTCTAGTGCTCCGATTCCGAAGTTCGCAAACATTCGCGGCGACCACCGATGCGAACTTCGGAATCATAGGGAGCACTAGTAACCTAATGTCTTCTAGTGCGGTTTTTGAATTTGAAGTTCCTACGACGAGGTTGCAGCAAAACTGATAGGAACTTCAAATTCACAGCACTTGAGGGGCTCAGATGTTAAGCTATCTCTAACTAATGGCCGGAGGACAAATAAGTGCCGCCATTATCTTCGGTCACGCAGGTCGGACCCAATGAACTTGCGAGAGCCGCGGCGATAGATTTTGCTCGCCGTCTTGTCCGGCACTGGCAGGAGGCACTTGGGACTGAGTTACTCGGCGCTTACGCCATTGGCAGTGCAGCCCATGGGGGGTTCAACTTGCGCTATAGCGACCTCGATATCGCGCTCGTCACGGCGGCGGGACTGTCTCCACAAGCGCTCGATCGCTTGCGAAGCGAGGCCTTCGAGCTGTCTGTAGACTGGGGATCCAAGGTTTCGGTGTTCTGGACCAATCGTCACTTTTCTCTCGGTCGATTTCCGCCGCTGGATCGCATCGATTATCTCGATCACGCGGTCGTGCTGATGGAGCGCGAGTGCATTAAGCCGCCGCGGCCCACGCTGGAAGATATTCGACAATACCTGCGCGGCGCACCGTTTGCGAACTGGGCGGATGGTGCACGGAACTTCGCGGCAGCCGAAAGGCTTGAGCCGAAAGATCGCAAAGCATATCTGCGGACGCTGCTCTATCCTGGGCGTTTTTGCTACAGTTGGATGACTGGGCTCATGGCCTCGAACGATGACGCTGTGGCGTTTGTGAACGAAAGACCTCCGGCGCGGCTCACCGTCGGCTTGATCGCACGCGCGCTTGAGTGCCGCCAGACCGCTGCCGATCCGGATGCGCTGTTCTCCGCACGAAGGACGCTGTTGTCACAAATTGATGCGTGCGCTTCACTTTTCGCGGAAGGATACGATCTGCCGCGATAAGGCCGCACGCCTCGCAGTGGATTTTTCGTGGCGAACACCGACAGCGCGATTGCAGCAAGTCTTGCTTGTAAGCCGGGAACCGAATGTCGCCTTCGGGTCATTTGCGCCGTTTCGGCAGTCGGTCGACCGCTTCCGGTCTACCCCGATAAACAGACGTGGTCAGTGTCCATGGCTCTTAAAGCCGCCATCATAGCCGGCGATCGACCCGACCGCCGGTCACGATGACAGGCTCTTGCCGCGGATCAGATCACTTGCCCTGTCGGCGATCATCAGCGTGGAGGCGTTGAGGTTCGCCGAGATCATTCGCGGCATGATCGAAGCATCGATCACGCGCAGGCCTTGCATCCCATGGACGCGAAGCTGATCGTCGACCACCGCCCAGATGGAATCGGCCGGGCCCATCCGGCAGGTGCAGCCGGGATGGAATGTCGTGGTGCCGCGCCTGGTCGCCGCATCGAGGAATTCATCGTCGCTCTGCACATTGGGCCCGGGAAAGTCCTCGTGGTCATAATACGGCGCGAGCGGTGCGGACTTCAGAAGCCGCCGCGCCAGCTTCATGCCCGCGACCACGACGCGGCGGTCGAGTTCGGCGACGAGGTAATTGGTCTGGATGATCGGCGGCTCGAACGGATCGGCCGAGCGGACCCGGACATAGCCGCGGCTCTCGGGGCGCTGCTGCCAGGAGGCGACCGTCATGCCGGGTTCGTCTTCGAGCTGACCCTGGACGCCTTCCTTGTAGCTGGCGGGCGTGAAGGTCATTTGCAGGTCCGAGCTTTCGGTGGTCTCGCCGGAATGCCAGAAGCAGTAGACCATGGTCGGCGACAGCGAGAGCAGGCCGCGCCGGGTCGTCGCCCATTTGAGCGCCTCGACCCAGAGATGCCAGCCTTGCCGCAGCTGGTTGATGGTCTTGATGTTCTTGACCCGCGCCACCGTGCGCGGCGCGTAGTGATCCTGCAGCCCCTCGCCGACGCCCGGCAGCGCGTGGCGCACCTCGATGCCGTGCGAGCGTAGCAACTCCGGCGAACCGATCCCCGAAAGCTGCAACAGTTGCGGCGAATTGTAGCTGCCGCCCGAGAGGATCACTTCCTTGCTGGCGCGAACCTCCACCGGCGTGCCGCCCCTGCCGCCCTTGATGTAGCGCACGCCGACCGCGCGCTTGCCTTCAAGGATGATTTGCGTGGCGTGCGCATGCGTACGAACATGGACATTGCCGCGCTTGCGCGCGGGATGCAGGAAAGCCTTTGCTGCGCTGACGCGCAAGCCGTTCTGGATCGTGCGCTGGGCGTAAGAGACGCCTTCCTGGATTGCGCCGTTGTAATCGGGATTGCGCGGGATGCCGAGGCTGATGGCGCCCGCCATGAAGGCCTCGCACAGCGGATCCTTCCAGTCCATGGTGGTGACGGTGAGACTGCCCTCGCGCCCGCGATATTCGTCATCGCCCTCGCCGATGCGGCGCTCCAGTCGTTTGAAATAGGGCAGCACGTCCGAATAGCTCCAGCCGCGATTGCCGAGCTGTGCCCAGGTATCGAAATCCAGACGCTGGCCGCGATTGAAGATGTGGCCGTTGATCGAGGACGAGCCGCCGAGCGTCTTGCCGCGCGGCGCGTAGATGCTGCGGCCACCCGTCCAGGGGCCCACTTCCTGCTGATACGCCCAGTTGACGCTGCGCATATGGAAGGTCTTGATGAAGCCGGCGGGCAGATGAATGTAGGGATGCCAATCGCGCGGGCCCGCTTCCAGCACGCAGATGCTCACCGAAGGATCTTCGCTGAGCCGGTTGGCCAATACGCAGCCGGCAGAGCCTGCGCCAATAATTACATAATCGAAAGTATCCATGCTGTTCTTCTTTTAGCGCGCCAGGCGCGCCCGTGCCCCACCCTCCCCTGGAGGGGGAGGGTCGATTGCGAATGATAATGAGCAATCGGGGTGGGGTGACATTTTCTCCGAGGATCTCACCCCACCCCGTCTCGCATCCCGCTTCGCGCGATGCTCGCGACCTTCCCCCTCCAGGTGAGGGTGAAGGCGAGTTCGCCGAAAAACATGTTTCAATCTCACGATTTTTGCCGCGGCTTCTCGTTCAATTGATACGTCAAATGGGCCCGGACCGTCGGCCATTCGGAAGCGATGATGCTGTAGACCACGGTATCGCGCAACGTTCCGTTGGTCGCGACCTGGTGGTTGCGCAAAATACCGTCGAGCTTGGCGCCGAGACGTTCGATGCCGCGCCTGGACTGCTGATTGAAAAAATGCGTGCGGAACTCGACCGCGATGCAACCGAGCTTGTCGAAAGCATGCGCGAGCAGCAGCAGTTTACACTGGGTATTGAGCGCGCTGCGCTGCACGCTCTTGGCATGCCAGGTCGATCCGATCTCGACGCGGCGGTTCGCGGCATCCACGTTCATATAGGTCGTCATGCCCGCGATCTTGTCTGCGGCGTCGAACACGGTGAACGGCAGCATCGAGCCGGCCGCCTGCAAGGACAGTCTTCGCTCGATCTCCTTGCCCATGTCTTCGGGCCGCGGGATCAAGGTGTACCAGAGCTTCCACAGTTCGCCGTCTTTTACCGCCTCCGTCAGGCCGTCGAGGTGCTGGTGCGATAACGGCTCAAGCCGCGCATGCGCACCCTTCAGTATCACCGGTTCAAGCCAAGGCATGATTCCTCCCAATTGAGACCCCGTCATTCCGGGATGGTCCGAAGGACCAGACCCGGAATCTCGAGATTCTTTGATGTGCAAGTGCACATCATAGCTCGATGCTGCGCATCGCCCCGGAATGACGGGTTCGCCGTCACTTGTTCAAAAAATTCAGCGGCAGGCCGGGTCGATGCCAGTCCATCGCGATGAGTTCGCCCTTGCCGGACAGCGTGATATAGGCGGTCTTCAGCTCGCTTCCGCCAAACGCGATATTGGTGGTGACGCGATCGCCGGTTGCGACCTGTTCGACGATGGTGCCGTCGGGCGCGATCACGGTGATGCAGCCGGAGATCAGGGTCGCGACGCAGATATTGCCGCCGGCCTCCACGGCAAGCGAATCGAACATCTGATAGCCGCCAAGCCCCGCGATCGGCTTGCCGCGTTCGCCGCGATAGATCACGTCGCGCGGTCTGACCTCGCCCGGCGCGGCAAGATCGTAAGCCCACAGCCGCGCCGTCGGCGTTTCTGCGATATAGACCGTGCTTTCGTCCGGCGACAGGCCGATGCCGTTCGCCGGGAGCATGCCGAACGAGCCTTCGACGATCTCCTTCATGCCGGGCTTGATGTAATAGAAGGCGCCGACATCCATGTCGCGGGCTCTCCGCTTGCCGAGATCGGAGAACCACAGACCGCCGTGCCGGTCGAACACCAGATCGTTCGGCCCCTTCAGCGGATGCTCGCCGCATTTTTCAAACAGGGTTTCGACCTTGCCGGTTGCAAGATCGACGCGCTGGATCGAGCCGCCGATATATTCGTGCGGCGCCGGCGCGCCGGGCATCAGCATGCCGCGCGTGGGAATCCATGAAAAGCCGCCATTGTTGCAGACGTAGCATTTGCCGTCGGGCCCGATCGCCGCACCGTTGGGGCCGCCTTCGATTTTTGCGACCACTTCCTTGCGCCCGTCCGGCCAAACCCGGGTCAACCGTCGTCCGCGGATTTCGACCAGCACTACCGAGCCATCCGGCATCACCACCGGCCCTTCCGGAAATTCCAGGCCGGTCGCGAGCACACGAACATCAGGCATGAATCCCCCGGATTTTCCTGGGCGAGAGGCGATTTTGCACCAGGCGTGATCGCTTTCGCTCACGCAAAGTTATGGCAAAGTCGCCCTGGCTTGCAAGCAATCCCCGGGGTACTCACGGCGCAGGTCTGGCCTGCGTCCATCCAGTGCTCCGATTCCGAAGTCCGCAAACATTCGCGGCGACCACCGATGCGAAGTTCGGAATCAAAAGGAGCACTAGTAACCTGATGTTTTCCAGTGCGGTTTTGCACTAGGTACGCACCGGCACCCAAATCTCAAATCCGCCATTGCCGGTGAGCGGATCGAACTTCTCGTCATAACGCTCGAAGGTGGGCGCGTCGGCAGCCTTGAGGTTTGAAGCCGGCAGCCAACTGTTCCAGATCGTGTTGATGGTGCGGCGAATGGTCGAGACGTGGTCGCGGTGGGTGAACACGGCGTAGCGCTGCTCGCCGATCCGTACCGAGGCGAATTCGCGCGGCAAATCGGAGAAGTCGGAGACTTCCACGCCGGCGATGTAGTCGAAATTGCCGGCATCGTCGCCGTTGGTGCAGACGCCGTAGGCCACCTTCCCGACCCGGCCGGGAACATCCGCAACCCTTTGGTGGAAGCGCTGCCACTGGTTGGGGATGCCGGCGCCGTTTTCGTGGTTGTAGCGCTCTGAGATGCCGGCGATGAGCAGCGGCCTGGAAATTTCGAAACGCGGCGCGGCAAGATTGTCCATGCATGTTGAGTTCATCTGGATCGGCTCCTGAAGTGCAAGGGAATCGGTGCGCGCGAGGCTGCGGACCGCCTCGGGCGTGACACCGAAATGATCGCGGAAGGCGCGGGTGAATGCTTCGTGCGAGCCGTAATCCGCATCCAGCGCCAATGTGAGAATATCCGGCGCGCCGCCCGCAAGCGCACGGGCTGCCTCGGACAGGCGGCGGGCGCGCACGTAACGCATGACCGACAGGCCGGTCGCGGCGGCAAACGAGCGGACCATGTGAAAGCGCGAGATTCCGGCGATGCCCGCGATCTCGTCGAGGGTCAATTCGCGCCCCAAATGGCTTTCGATGAACCAAAGCGCCTTCTCGGCAGGATTCATGGATCGTTCAAGCCTCGTTGGAAGCGCACCTATCGTACTCGTCCGGCTCGCGGCGTGCTTGACAGTCCTTGCGGCGCGCGGCTCGGATTGGAACTCATGCTTGCATTCCGCAATGCGGAAAATCCGGCTAAACGAAAACCCAACGAAGGCATCATGGCACCAGTCTCGTATTGGTGCATACTCGAAGCCGAACGACGGCGAATGCCCGTTGGACTGAAAAATACCAGGGAGGACGAAGATGCCAATTTCGCCCCTTAGTCTCGGCCAATCGACGGCGATTGCCGCATTTCTTTGCCTTTTGATCGCAAGTTCCGCGACCGCGCAGAAGAGATACGATCCCGGCGCCACCGACACCGAAATCAAGATCGGCAATATCATGCCCTATTCGGGGCCCGCGTCGGCCTATGCCACGATCGGCAAGACCGAAGCTGCCTATTTCAACAAGCTCAATGCCGAAGGCGGGATCAACGGGCGCAAGATCAACTTCATCTCCTACGACGATGGCTACAGCCCGCCGAAGGCGGTGGAGCAGGCACGCAAGCTCGTCGAATCCGATGAGGTGCTTTTGATCTTCAATTCGCTGGGCACGCCGAGCAACAGCGCGATTCAAAAATACATGAACGGCAAGAAGGTGCCGCAGCTCTTTGTCGCCAGCGGCGCGGCCAAGTGGGACGACCCGAAGCACTTTCCGTGGACCATGGGCTGGCAGCCCAGCTATCAGGTCGAGGCGCGCATCTATGGCGCCTACATCCTCAAGAACTACCCAGGCAAGACCATCGGCGTCCTTTATCAGAACGACGATTTCGGAAAGGACTATCTGACCGGTCTGCACGAAGCGCTCGGCCCGCAGGCCGACAAGCTGATCATCATCGAGTCCTCCTACGAGACGACGGCTCCGACGGTGGATTCGCAGGTCGTGCAGATCAGGGGCGCCAACCCGGACATCCTCATCAATGTTTCAACCCCGAAATTCGCCGCCCAGGCGATCAGGAAAGTCGCGGAACTTTCGTGGCATCCCGTGCAGTTCCTGACCAACGTATCGGTGTCCGTCGGCAGTGTGATGAAGCCGGCCGGCTTCGAGAACGAGCAGGGCATTCTCAGCGCGGCTTACTTGAAGGACCCCAAGGATCCGCAGTGGAAGAACGATCCGGCCATGAACGAATGGCGCGCCTTCATGACCAAGTGGTATCCCGAAGGCGACCAGGCTGACGCCGCGACCGTGTTCGGCTACGGCGTAGCGAAAGGGCTCGAACAGGTGTTGCGGCAGTGCGGCGACAATCTCACCCGCGACAACATCATGAAACAGGCGGCGAGCCTGGATTTCGAGATCGGTGTCTACCTGCCGGGCACCAGGATCAAGACCAGCCCGACTGATTTCGCCCCGATCGAGCAGCTTCAGATGATGCGGTTCAAGGGCGAGAGCTGGGAATTGTTCGGACCCGTCATGAGCGGCGAGAAGAACAGCTAAAGCATGATCCGGACCCGAAGGGCCGCGTTAGCGCAAAGTGGAAACCGGTTTTCCCTCGCGACAAACGCGGAACGCGTTTGCGCGGAGATCATGCTCAAACAAAGAGATGAGATCATGATGCGGTTCCACTTAACCGCATCATGATTTAAGACTACTTCGCGCCTTCCTTCGAAGCCGGCGCAGCCGCAGCCGCCGGCGCGTCTTTGGCTGGCGGCGTCTCCTTGGCCGCCGGCGGGGCCTTGTTCCCATCCTCCGCCGTCTTTTTTTGCGAGGCCTGGAGATCGTTGACAATCTTCTGCAGCGAAACCACGGTGGCTTTCAAAGCCTCGATCTGAGCCTTCGCCACATCGATCTTCTGCTCATGCTCGAGGGAAAGCTTTTTGATCGTCGTCTGAAGGAAATAGATGTTGCTCTGCAGGCAGCTTGTGCGCCGCTCCATCGACTTCTCGGCGGTGCAGATTTCGATTCCGGGAACGTCCTGAGCCGGGGAGACGGACGGGATCAAAACACAAAACGCCAAAACGCAACTCGCCGAAACCAGGGACGCCAAAACCCGGGACGCCAGGACAAGAACGATCCGGTCGATCATGAGAAATCCTCTCCCGATGTTCGCCGCGGTCAAATTGTTGCGAGCCTGTGGGGCAAATTTGCCATTCGCTCCCCACCTACCCACTTGCGTTGCAAGCGAACGCCAAATTCCTGGTCCACTACGATCCTGAATTTGCTGGCGGTCTTTTGTTTCGGAACATTTGCAAGAATGCGTCCGCTGCAATGGGAGGCAATGTCAGAAACGGATCACCGGCCTGGTGTGGCGGTTCAAAAGTCCGCATCATTATTGCCGCGAGTTCGTCATGCGGACTTCTGAACCAAAAGCCACACTGGAATCACGGATTTGCTGGTGTCCTTTCGATTCCGAAGTTCGCCAACAAGATCGCCGCAAAATGATACGAACTTCGGGATCAGGACACTGGCGAGATTTCGAGGATACCACATTGAAACCTTATTCGCGCGGAGAGCTTTTGGGGAACATTTTCGGGTTCAATCCAGGCTCGCCCCGTGCGAGAGGCGCAAGCGGCGGGAACAGCAAAGATGACGACGCGCGAAAAGCGGCTGGCTCAATTCGATGGCGAGGGAGAGCCACCGGCGGACCTGCCGGTTCAGGTTCTATGCGAGGACCGTAGCGGCACGTATCAATTGCCATTCGCCTGTCGCTTTGTCGACGGCGCCTGGCACAATTGCGAGTCCGGCCGCAGGGTGGAGGCGACCGTGGTCGGCTGGCGCCTGCAACGTTCCTGAATGAAGGGCGGTCGCGTTCGCCTTGTACCAAAATGCGACGCGGATCGGCCGCCGCGTTAAGATTGGGAACGTGCGCGGAATGAATCGCGCCCGAATCAGCCGACCGGCCGCGTACGCCGATGTTCACGGCTAGATGTCGCCGTCACCGTGGCGCGGCGTACCAGATCGAGACCGATCGCGCGCTCGCCCGGCCGGCAGCATCCCGCAAAGCGTTAATGCCCACGATCGATCCGAAGCGGCCCGACCTTGGCGAGCCTTAATATTCCACCTCAAGCTCTTCGATGTCGGCAGGCTCGGCCTTCGCGGCTTCGATCCACTCCCGCATTTCCGGCAGGCGCATGATCAGATCGGCATATTGCCTCAGCCGCGGCTCCAGTTTCACGTCATAGGTCACAAAGCGGGTCACGACCGGCGCATACATCGCATCCGCCATCGAGCGTTCGCCGAACAGAAACGGCCCGTCGGATTTTTCCAGGCACTCGCGCCAGATCGTGCAGACCCGATCGATGTCGGCCTGCGCGCGCGACCAGATCTTGAAGCCCGGGAAATGCCCCTTCAGGTTCACCGGAAGCGAGGCGCGCAGTGTCGTGAAGCCGGAATGAATTTCGCCGCAGATCGAGCGGCAATGCGCGCGCTGGATGCGATCCCGAGGCAACAGACCAGCGTCCGGCATCACCTCGTTGAGGTATTCGGCTATCGCCAGCGTATCCCACACGGTCGCGCCCTCATGAAGCAGGCACGGCACCAGGATTGTCGGTGACAGCAACAGGATTTCGGCCCGCGCCGCCGGGTCATCTGGCGCAGTGACGATCTCCTCGAACTCAAGCCCCGAAAACCTCGCCAATAGCCAGCCGCGCAACGACCAGGAGGAATAGTTCTTGCTGCTGATGGTCAGTGTCGCCTTCGCCATTTGCCCTCCCCTGAACCCATCAACGTCGACTTCGGCCCGGTTCTCCGGATACGATGCGGCGAGTTGCCCAATTTCTGGGCTTCCAGCCCTCGCTACCGCCTGTTTATTTCCCGCTTCACAGCTCCCGCAGTTTTCAACAGCAAGCAACGTGCCAGTTTCCTGGGCTGTTTGACTTCGCCCTGGCTTCGATATTGCATGACGATTCGGGCGGGGGCGGCCGATGATGTCGATGTGGTATCAGGCCTATCAGAACCAGGTTGATCTGATGGCGCCGTGGCGGACAGGCGCCGCGCAAGCGCTGAGATATCTCAACCTCGCGCCGCAGGGTGCATCCGACAGACTGTTCACGCGGCTTGCCGCGGCGCTGGAGCTGATCTCGCGCACCTCGCTCACCTATACGCGCCCGGCCTACGGCATCGACAAGGTGCTGGTGGGCAACCGCGAACTGGGGGTGACCGAGGAAGTCAGTTTCGCCACGCCTTTCGGCTCGCTCCTGCATTTCAGGAAGGACAATGCGCCGGAACAGCCGCGGCTGTTGCTCGTGGCGCCGATGTCCGGCCACTTCGCCACCCTGTTGCGCGGCACCGTGCAGACGCTGCTGCAGGACCACGACGTCTACATCACCGACTGGCATAACCCGCGCGATATCCCCTTGCGTCACGGCGGGTTCGGCCTCGACGACTACACCGAGCATCTGATCACGTTTCTCGACAAACTCGGCCCCCGCGCGCATCTGGTGGCGATCTGCCAGCCGTCGGTATCGGCGCTGGTTGCGGCTGCGATCATGTCGGAGGACAATCATCCCGCGCGACCGGCTACGCTGACGCTGATGGCCGGCCCGATCGACACGCGCATCCAGCCGACAAACGTCAACACCTTCGCCATGAGCAAGCCGCTCAAATGGTTCGAGGACAATCTGATCAATTACGTGCCGGTGCAATGCAAGGGCGCGTTCCGCAAGGTCTATCCCGGCTTCGTGCAGCTCGCCGCCTTCGTCTCGATGAACCTCGAGCGCCACATCAGGCAGCACATCGACCTCGCCAACCATTTGGCGAAGGGCGATAAGGAGAAGGCGGATACGATCAAGACGTTTTACGACGAATATTTTGCGGTCATGGACCTGCCGGCGGAATTTTATCTCGAAACCGTCCGCAGCGTGTTCCAGCAGCATCTGTTGCCGCTGGGCAAAATGAAGTATCGCGGCCGGCCGGTAAATCCGGCCGCGATCAAGCGCTTGGGCCTGATGACGGTCGAAGGCGAGAAGGACGACATCTGTTCGGTCGGCCAGACGCTTGCCGCGCAAGAGCTTTGCACCGGCGTGCGCGCCTATCGCAGGGTGCATCACATGCAGGCCGGCGTCGGGCATTACGGCGTGTTCAGCGGCAAGCGCTGGAACAACGAGATCTACCCGATCCTGCGCGACTTCGTGCACGTCAATTCGTGAAACTCCCGCCATTCCGGGGCGATGCAAAGCATCGAACTATGATGTGCACTTGCACATCATAGAATCTCGCAGACGCCAACTCGAGATTCAGGATCGGTCCGCACGCGGACCGTCCGGTATGACGACCCCGCGAGATTTCGCCTTTGCACCAAACGATCCTGCCTTTATTGGTGTAGTGCTCGGCCAGACAAGAGCCGTCCCGGGAGGAACTTCCATGAGGTCGATGCACAAAAATTTCCGCAAGCTTGCGCTCGGCCTCGCCGCTGTGCTTTGGCTCGCAGGCACCGCTAGCGCCGCCGAAATACGGGTGATGATCTCGGGCGGTCTCTCGGCCGCCTATAACGCGCTGGTGGGGGAATTCGAGCGCACGACCGGGCACAAGGTGCTCACGGCTTACGGGCCTTCAATGGGCACCACGCAAAATGCGATTCCCGTGCGACTGGAACGCGGCGAAGGCGCCGACGTGCTGATCCTCGTAGGTTACGCGCTTGGCGAATTGATCAAGCAAGGCAAGGTGGTACCCGACAGCCGCGTCGACCTCGTGCGATCGAAGATCGGCGTTGCGGTGAAGGCAGGCGCGGTAAAGCCGGACATCTCGTCAGCGGACGCGCTCAAGCGTACGCTGCTCGCGGCCAGATCGGTCGCCTATTCCGATAGCGCCAGCGGCGTTTATGTCTCGACCGAAATGTTCCAAAAGCTTGGCATCGCCGATGAGATGAAGGACAGAGCGAAAAAGATTCCCGCAACTCCCGTCGCCGAAATCGTGGCCCGCGGCGAGGCCGAAATCGGCTTTCAGCAGATCAGCGAATTGAAACCGGTTGCCGGCATCGACATCCTGGGTCCGCTGCCGGATGAGTTGCAGAAAGTCACGGTGTTTTCCGCAGGCATCGCCAGCGTTTCGAAAGAGCCCGACGCCGGCCGCGCGCTGATCGGATTTCTCGCTTCCGCCGCCGCACGAGACGTCATCGTCAACAGCGGCCTCGAACCGATCAATGCGGGCGGAACGAATTAGCGCTTCTCCTTCCGGACGCGTCGCACGCGCTATTCGATCAACTCGTCGGCGCGCACGAGGAACGACTCCGGGATCGTCAGTCCAAGAGCCTTCGCGGTCGTCAGGTTGAGGACGAGCTCAAATTTTGTCGGCTGCTCGACCGGCATGTCGTCCGGCTTTGCGCCGTGCAGAATTCGGTTGACGTAGTCGGCCGCACGCCGGAACAGGTCAACGTAGTTCGGCCCGTAGGACATCAGCCCGCCGGACCGGACAAAATCGCGGGTACTGAAGATCATCGGAAGTCGCGTGCTGAGAGCGAAAGTGAGAATGCGCATGTTGGCGACCACGAGCTGGTCGACCACGACGTAGAGGGCCTCCGCTGGTGGCTTGAGCGTCTCAAATGCGGAGGCAATGTCCTGCATCCGCCGAATTTCGAGCAGTGCGACGTCGAGGCCAAGCGTGCCAGCGGCGGCCCTGGTCTCGCTCATCTCCAGTACGGTCTGGTCGTTGCCACCATTGAAAATGATCGCCAGTCGGCGAAACTCGGGGATGAGTTCGCGCAACAGCTCCAATCGCTTGCCCGCGAGATTTGCCGCCTGCAGCGACAGGCCGGTGATGTTGCCGCCCGGTTTTGCCAGGCTTGCGACAAGGCCGCTGCCGACCGGGTCGATCGCCACCGCAAATACGATGGGAATGGTCGTCGTCGCCTGTCTCACTGTAGGAACGGCGCTTCCGACCGTGACAATGACATCCACCTTGAGGCGGACGAACTCTGCCGCGATTTCAGCGTAGCGTTCGGTGCGGCCTTGCGACCATCGATACTCGATCGCGACGGTGCGACCATCGATCCAGCCAAGTTCCTGCAGGCGCGCGACAAACGCCGCAGTCCATGGACCAAAGCCGGAAGGATCCGCGCCCAGAAAGCCTATTGTGGGCAGCTTGCCCGACTGCTGCGCATTTGCGGCCACCGGCCAAGCCAGCGCGCCGGCGACGGTTTCGATGAATTCGCGCCGCCTCATCAGCCCTCCGGAGCACGCGGCCATCAGACTAGCACGCTGCGACCTCGGAGGTTGCGACATGATGTCCGCATGGGCCCGAGCCGCCCATTGGCGGGTCCGCTATGGGTTGAGACAGGACGTCGCCAGTCAAAGAGCCTTTGTGAAGTAATAGCGACGAATTCCGCCACCCAGGGTCTTGTTGCTGGCGACGACGGCAAGCTCTTCGCCGACTGGCTCATATCCTGCATTTTGATAGAATGAGAGAGCTTCTCTCTGAAGTTCCGAAGTGCTCAGATTCATTCTCGGTCGGTTGCGTCGTCGGCATTCTTCTTCCGCGAAATCCAACATTGTTCGGGCAATCCCTCGGCGCCGAAAATCGGGGTCGACGTACATGCGGCGCAGCTCCATCGTGTCGTCACTCGATGGCTCCAGCCCGAACATGCCAACGATCTTCCGGCCATCGACGGCGACCCAGAAACCGCCCCTCCGTTCCGAGCAGTAGTCAGAGATCTTATCAATTTCTTCGGCCAGCGAACGAGCAATGTAGATTTCGAATGCCTCCCTTAGGTCCGCAGGTGCCAATAGACGGTTCACCTTGATGAATAGCTCGCGCACAGCGGTCGCATCGTCAGACGAGAAGCCGCGGATTTCCATCTGGACTCCCATGCTTCCGGTCGTATCCGGCGCCAAAGCATCGGCGCCCGCAAGACCGGTCATCATGATCGAAACACCAACGATAATGCCGGCGAACAGCGGCAACGGCACATCGTGCACAAATTCCTGCTTCTTCGGCCCCGGTTCAACTCGTCAGGCCTCACCATTCACTATGGTCTGTTGGCGGAAGCCGGCACAACAGAATTTGGCTGAAGAGGAGGTGAGCGGCGCCACGTCACGTTCGCCTTGCCGGCAAGAGGGCTCGCCGCATCGGCCGCCATTTCCCTGACGATGACGGAGGCTGGCTCGATTCCGGCGATCAGACCGGCCGGTTCGCCGAACCAGACGGCCGCGTTCTGAGGTTGCGACATGATGTCCGCTCTGAGGCCCCGCGGACGTTGTGCTATGCTACCAAAGTCGTACGGTTGCGCCTTCCTGGTGTGTAGACCGTTCCTCAGCCACGTCTGAGTCCGGTTCTGCTACCAACGGTGATGAACCGGCGATCAAGGTCGTACTCGTTCTCTCCCACATACTTCGTCGGTTAAGGCGAAGCCTCGTTAGAGCATGATCGCGCTGGCGTTCGGTGCCGGCGCGGATTTTTTCGATTTTAGCACGCAGAATCTTGAACGACGCAAATAGATCGTCTTGAACTCAGCGGCACCTCACGGAAGCCGCGCTTGATCCAAGGAGGAATAAATGAAGTTCATTAGCCAGAACATGATCTTTACATCCACCATGGCGAGGAGCCTCGCCAAGGCAACGGCCTTCGCCGCCCTGCTTGTGGCGATTGCCCCCGCGGCTGTTCAGGGTGAACCTGAAAAGAAGGGGACCACGCCCTATGTGACGCATTTCATCTTTCGGCCGTTGATGAGCATTGACACCGCCGAACTCGGCAAAGCGACCACGCTGGAGGCGGTCGGGACCACTCAAAACATGAAGGGAGAGAAGATGCTGGACAAGATGTCCGCGCGTTGCGTGGCGCTGAACGTTGCGTCCGGTGACAAGAAATACATCGACGGCGCCTGCGTGCTGGCCGACAGCGATGGCGACAAGATCTTCTCGACTTTCGATACCCGCGACCTCGACAAGTCACAGCCGAAGATGGACTGCGGCACGCATGTCATCACCGGCGGCACCGGAAAGTACAAGGGGATCACCGGCAGCGAGCCGTTTGCTTGTATTTCCATGCCTGCGCTTGCTGGTTCTGGCGATTATTTTGCGATGGACATCCCGCACAACACGTCGTGGGAGATCAAATGATACGAAGCTTGATATCTCCATAGGAAACCGGCAACCGACGCCGCGTTTCAATCACGGAAAAAAGAGCCCGGGCCGAAAGCGGGGCTCTTTTTTTTAATTCCTCCCGCGCGCCTTATCCGGGCTGGCACGCTATTGCCGCGAGCTTGCGACGAAATTCCGTCAAGTCATCGCAAAAACGGACCGCCGCATCGGCTGGCAGCCGAATGAGGTCCGCTTTGCGCTCCTGAACACCGTTTCCGCCCCGGAAAACCGCGCATCCCAGCTGCGGTCCCGACACTGAGAGCGGCCCATCGAAGTCGAGGTCCGCCCCCTGGGCGGGTCCTTTTTAGGTCGCGAGCCAACTTGCTTTTGCGGACGCGCGTTCTATTCTTGCCCATCCAGATCTCGATCGTCCGAGATGTGGCCCGTGGCTGCACACAGACAGCCCGTAAAACGAAGGTTCAGGAGGAATCGCCATGACGCTCAAGTGGGTTTTGTTGGGTCTTGCTACCCTATTCGGCCTCGGCACTGCGGCTTCTGCACAGGAGGGACCAAAGCTTTACGTGTTCTCGTCGGGTTCGCTGGGAGGCTTCCCGAAGGCGGCCCTGCAGATGGGCGGGCAAGGCAATATCGATTGGGCCCCCGTGAGCTTCTACGTGCTCAAGCATCCCAAGGGCAACGTCATTTTCGATACCGGAAACAACGACAAGACCATCACCGATCCCGAGGGCTGGTGGGGACCTCTCGCCAAAGGGTTCGGTCTCAAGATGACCAAGGATGATGCGATTCCCGCGCAGCTCGAAAAGATCGGGCTCAAGACCAGTGACATCAAATATGTGGTGGTGGGCCACCTGCATCTCGATCATGGCGGCAATGTCAGCCAGTTTCCCAATGCCACGCTGGTTACCCAGGAAGACGAGTTGAAGGCTGCCTGGTGGCCGGACGTCGGCTTCTCCGTCTATTACATCCCGGGCGACTTCGCCGACACCAAGAAGATGAACATCATTCGCCTGAGCGGCGATCTCGACCTCTTTGATGACGGCACCGCGCGCATCATGCGTGCTCCCGGCCACACCCCCGGCAGCCAGTTCATGGTGGTGAAACTGCCCAAGACGGGCAGTGTCATTCTGACCAGCGACGTGGTCTACCTGAAGGAGAATCTCGACAAGAACCTGATCCCGCCGATTCCCGGCACGGTCAGTCCGGGCGACGCCTATCGCAGCTACCAGCGCGTCAGGCTGATTCGCGACGCCAACAATGCACAGATTTTCTACGGGCACGATCCGGAGGTCTTCAAGGCGACCAAGCACGCGCCGGAGTTCTATGATTGAGCATTGAGCCGGCGCGGGCTTGCCCGCCCGCGAAAGTCCGCGCCGACCCTTGAGGCTAAATCCGCCCGCGGCGACGCCGCATGCTCGCTCCGCCCGGGCGAGCGTTGAGATGCTGCATGGCCATTCTGTCGATCGACGCGCCGCCTGTTGAAACTCCGAGTGGAACCGGCACCCCGGCAATCTCCGCAATCGATGTGACCAAGCGCTACGGCGCTGTATCGGCTCTCGAAGGGTTGACGCTCGAGGGGTCCGCCGCGGCGAGGTCTTCGGCCTGCTCGGCCCCAACGGTTCCGGCAAAACCGCCCTGATGCGGCTGCTCGCAGGCTATCTGCTGCCTTCCGCCGGTCGCCTCGTGGTGATGGGCCACGACACCACCACGGATTCGCTCGCTGTGAGGCGATGCATCGGCTATGTGCCGGAATCGGCTCCGCTTTACCGGCAGATGCGCGTTGGCGAATTCCTTGCTTTCATGGCGCGGCTACGCGGCGTGCGTGAGCGCAACGTCAAGGGCGTTGTCGAGCACGTCGTTGAACGGCTCGCGCTTTCCGCCGTTGTCGACAAGCCGACGAGGGCTTTGTCGCGCGGCTATCGGCAGCGGGTCGCGCTCGCGCAAGCGCTGATCCACGATCCGGACATCCTCATTCTCGACGAACCGAGCAACGGCCTCGATCCGCGCCAGATCATCGAAATGCGGCAGCTGATCCGCTCGTTGGCGGGACGCCACACCGTGCTGATGAGTTCGCACATTCTTGGAGAGGTCGAGAAGACCTGCGACCGCGTAGCGGTGCTGCTCGACGGACGCCTCCTGGGTGTCCGCCGGATCGCCGATACGCCCGATCTCGAAGACTGGTTCCTGTCGCTCACATGAGAACGCTGCGCATTCTCTTCGCCAAAGAGCTCAGCGCGACGCTGACGTCACCGATCGGCTACACGGTGGCCGCGGTCTTTCTGCTCGTGCTCGGCTATACCTTCAGCCTGACCCTGTTTGCGACCAAGGTTGCCAACCTGCCTACATCTTTCACCAGATGTATGTGCTGTCGATCCTGCTGGTGCCGATCCTGACGATGCGCAGTTTTGCCGAGGAGCGCAGATCGGAAACGCTCGAGCTGCTCCTGACGGCCCCGGTGCAGGAACTGTCGATCGTGCTCGCCAAATACGCCGCCACGCTGACACTCGTGCTCGGGATCTTTGCGCTCTCGCTGGTGTATGCCGTGATCCTCGACCGCTACGGCGATCCGGACTGGGGACAGATCTACGCCGGATATCTCGCGCTTGCGCTGCATGCTTCGCTCCTGGTGGCGGTCGGTCTGTTGATGTCGAGCATCACCGAAAACCAGGTCGTCGCCGCCGCGCTTTCGATCGGTACCTTCCTGATGCTCTGGTTTGCCGATTCCGTCTCCTACCTGCTCTCGCCGCCGTTCGACAGCCTCGCCCTCAACCTTTCCCTGATCGGACATTTCAAGCCGATGGTCTCGGGATCGGTGTTCGTCTCCGATATCGGCTATTTCGTCACCGCGAGCATGCTCGCGCTGTTCCTGACCACCTGGGGCCTGGAGCAGCGATGATGGAGTCATCCGAAGCGATCAATATCGGCTGGTTTTTCGGCGTGATTGCCGCGCTTTCGCTGCTGTTTGCCGCGGGCTTGAGGCTTCCGGTTCGGCTCGGCTTCGCCCGCCGCGCCATCGCGGCGACGCTGGTGATCGGGTCGGCCGTCGGTATCGTCATTCTTGCCAACGTCGCACTTTTCCGCCACGACGCCCACCTCGACCTCACCCGCGAAAAGGCCTTTACGCCTTCAGTCGACGCCGGCAACGTCATTCGCGGCCTGAGCGAGCCGGTCGAGGTCGCCTATTTTTTCCAGAAGCAGAATCCGGGTGCGGTCGCCCTCGGGACCATGCTGCGACAGCTCGAACGGGAGAATGCGAATTTCCGCGTTCGCCTGATCGATGCCGACCAGAATCCGGGACTTGCCAGCAGCCTGGGCGTGCGCACCTACAATTCGGCCGTGCTGCGCTCGGGCGATCACCGCATCGAAGTCGTGACGACGGACGATCGCGAGATTGCGCTCGGTGTGCTGCGCCTGCTGCGCAAGCGCGAGGTCGTGATCTGCTTTGCTTCCGGCAACGGTGAGTACGACATCGACAATTTCGAATTCCACACGCATTTCGAGGGCGCCCACAGCCACAGCCATGACGCCTCGGGACTTGCGGTCGTGCAGATGGAGCAGCACGGGCTGGGCCGGCTGAGGCGCGCGATCGAGAAGCTCGGCCTTGCCGCGCGCAAGATTTCGTTTGCGACCGGCCAGCCGATTCCGGAGGATTGCGGCGCTGTCGTGGAGGCCAATCCGCGCACCGCCTATTCTCCCGGAGAGAGCGAATTGATGCGACGCTATCTGCAGCGGGGCGGCTCGGCGATGTTGCTGATCGAGCCCGACTACGAACTCGATGAAAGCCTCGCGGCCCTGCTCGCAAGTGCCGGCATCAAGGTCGCAAACGGCGTCATCGTCGATCCCAGGGAGCACTATTTCACCGACGAACAAATGATCGCGGTGTCAAACTATGGCGTCCATCCGATCACGCGCGGACTAGCGCTGTCGTTCTTTCCGGGAGCGCGACCGCTGGAAATGATACCGACTGCCGGGATCAAGCTGACGCCGCTGGCCTTGAGTAGCCCGGAGACCTACGTCATCGCCGATCGCCTGGGAAACAATTCGACCGCGGCTTCGGGACCACGCGCATCGAGGATTATGGTCATCGCCGCAGAAGGTGCCCTGAATGAAGCGGCGACCGCGCCGTTCCGCCTAGTGGTGGCGGGCGATGCGGATTTTGTCTCCAACTCGTTCTTCCCGTATCTAGCCAACTCGGACGTCGTGCTCTCGGCTCTCGCCTGGCTCACGCATGAGGAGCGAGCGCCGGCCGTGAAGCCGCCGATCGAGGTGCTGCCGACGGTCACGCTGACCGGCGAGCAAATGCGCGGCATCTTCATCGTCACGGTTCTGTTGATCCCGGGGCTTATCGCGTTTGCCGGCGGCACGATGTGGTGGCTGCGACGATGAAGCACTTGATCTGGAGCGCCGCCGCGCTGGGAGCCGCCGGCTTTCTGGTTGCGCTCGCGTTGACCGGCGGTCGCGGCGGTCCGGGCCTGGGAGCGTTCACTCCGGCCGGACTGATGACGATCCCGCTGCAGGACATCCGCGAGGTCGACGTGCAAACAGGCGAGGATCGCTGGCATTTTGTCCGCGCCGGGGACGGCTGGCGCACCACCGTCGGCACGTCGCCGCCAGGATTTGCGGCGCGGCTCGATGGCGCGCTCACATTGCTGCGCAATTCGGGGCCGGAGCGGGTGCTGGACGCAGCTGAAGTTGCAGCCGTCGAGCCCGCGCAATTCGGACTGGATCCTCCGCGGCTGCGCGTCGTCGTCAACGGCAGCAGCGGCTCGAACTTCGCTATCGGATTCGGTGCGACCAACGTGCTGGGGCTTTCACATTATGCGAGGCGCGAGGGAAGCCGCGAGATAGTACTGCTGCCCGGCTTCGTCGCCGACGAGTGGCAGCGGGTGGGGAAAGTACCGTGAAGGCGCGCATGGCACATGTGATGGCGGTCTGGCTCGTGCTGGCGTTCGGCAACGCCGCCTCGGCGCATGTGACCACTACCGGCCTGGTACGAATCGAATTGACCGGCGACCGCCTGACCTATGCGCTTTCGGTGGCGCTGCCCGAAATACCGGCTTCCTCGGTTTCGCTATTGAATGCCGCTGCGAACCGCGATCGCTCGGCAGCCGAAACGGTTGCGCAAGCCGCCCGGAGGAGCGTCGTTGTCGAGCTTGGCGGAATACCGTGCCGGGCCGGACGCGTACGCATCGGTGGTGGGGGCGCCAACGAGGCCCGGGCGACGATCGAGATCGACTTCAGCTGCGGCGCCGAGCACGGCCGGCTCACGGTCAGCGAAGACTGGAGCGGTCTTCTCGGCGAACACTATCAGAACCTCGGCAACATCCGCGGTTCGAGCGGCGAGCGGCAGGTTGTGTTTGACGAATCATCGCGAACGGCGACGGTGGACATTGATCGCCCTGTCGCCACCGGATGGCTGGATTTTGTGAAGCTCGGCGTCGAGCACATCCTCACCGGCTACGACCATCTCCTGTTTCTTCTCGCGCTCCTCGCGATTGCGCGCGGCTTCTGGTCCGTGGTCAAGATCGTGACCGCCTTTACGATCGCCCACAGCGTGACGCTCACGCTCGCTGCGCTCGGCCTGGTCAAGATCCCCGACCGGATCGTGGAGCCGTTGATCGCCGCAACCATCGTCTGGGTGGCGCTGGAAAACCTGTTCGCCGCCACACCTGACCGCAGGCGGTGGATGTGGAGCTTTGGCTTCGGCCTCGTGCACGGGTTGGCATTCGCCTCCACGCTCGGCGAACTCGATTTGAAAGGCTCTGCCCTGCTCCGCGGCCTCGTCGGCTTCAACCTGGGCGTCGAGATCGGGCAGCTGATCTTCGTGGCGATTGCGCTTCCCCTGTTGACGCTGATGTCGCAAGGGCGGGGCGCGCAGCTGACCCCGCGCCTTGCTTCGCTCGCCGCCGCCGCGATCGGAACGTACTGGTTCTTCGAGCGAGTCCTTGTCGGCTGAAGCTGGCGACGCAAGGGTACCCCTCGCAAGAGAGCGGCGCTCTTGTTCAGCACAGGCGGAGAGCTGGCCTACTTCGCCCGCAATGGCGTGTCCTTCAGCCCGTTATTGTCGAAGGCGTTGCGCAAGAGACCGTTGGACTTGGCGTCCGTCATGAATTTGGTCGCGTACTCAAGCGACAGATTGTGACCGAGCGGCACCGCTATCGCGGTTACGGTCTGCTTGAAGGTTTCGTCGAGCACGCGCGTGCCAGCAATTTTCTTCGCCAGCGCATTGAGCTGGTCGCGCGAGAGCGCGAAGGCGTCGACTTCGCCGCCCTTAAGCAGATTGAAGATTTCGTCATAGGTCTGATAGCCGGTCACCCTGGCGTTCTTCAGATGCGCCACGGCACCTCGCATGGTCGTGGTGTCGTTGACGGCCGCGACCTTGACGCCGGGCTGGTCGAGGCTGGCGAAATCCTTGATCGCCGAGCCCGGCTTGACGATGTAGGTCGCATCCGCGATCTCATAAATCGGACCGAACAGCATCTTGGTTTCCCGCTCCGGATCTTTCGGCAAAAAGCTGACGTCCCAGGCTCCTTTAGACGCGGCGTCGGTGATCTGTCCGGAATTAGGATAGGCGACATATTCGACGGGCACGCCGAGCTGTTCGGCCAGCGCCTTGCCGAGATCGACCGGGACCCCGGCGTAACCATTTTCCGTCCTGGTGGACCAGTACGCCCCGCCCGCCGGGCTGATGCCGATCGCCACCCGCAGCTTGCCAGTCGGCGCGATTTCATCCTTCAAGGCATCGGCGCACGCAGAACCGGCTGTCATCATTGAAACACAAAGAAAGAGGCCGGCAATTCGCCGCCAAGACAGATCACGCATCAATTCCTCCCGAATCCTTCCCCGGGCCTTGCCGCCCATTATGGTCGATTGACACAAGCCGGAACAACGGGGATCCGATCGAAAAACCATGCAGATCGGCGGCTAGCTCAGTGTCACGTTCGCCCTGCCGTCAAGAAGCCATGCCGCGTTTGCCGTCAGGGTGGTCGAAGTTGAACTTGCGCGTCAGCTGGTCCGAAATGGTGGTGGCCAAGGGTCGGTCTTTCGCGGGCATCAATCGTTGGCAGATATGCCTAGTTTCTGCAAAGAAATCCGCCACCCTCACGATGGCCGGAAGCATCGAGCCCGCAACCCCCACCTGACGAACCCGATGAACCGGTCGAACCGGGCCGGAGCTGAAGCCCAGGCCCTCTTCGGGCCGTCCTTGCTCTTGGCGCCGGCTCGGGGCGCTTTTCGCATGAACCGCTCGAATTCAGGAAGTAGCCATTCGCGCAGCCGATCTCGACGCAGCGATCGCCCTCGGCGCGCTCCCCTTTTGCGCAAACCAGCGGACATACCCGATCCTGCTTGCCCCGGACCGCATCGAGCGCATCGAGGCTGGCGAGCTTGACGTCGAATTCGGTGTGGGCATTCCTGTTGAACAGTTCGAGCGCCTTTCTGGAACTGTCGTCCCATTTGCCGTCGACATTGCCAAAATTGCAGCCGACGCGTTTCAAATGAGCCTGAAGCAGTCGCGCAATGTCCGCCTGATCGATCGGCGGAGAAGGCAACGGCACTTGCGGACCGGTCGTCCCCGGCACCAAGGCGGCGACCTTCCCGGCATCCTGCTTGGCGGCTTCGTTGGCAGCGACTCTCGCTTGCTCGACCTGGCGCTGCGCGTCCGCGATCGCCTGCCGCTTGGCTTGTGCGACTTCCTGCCGCGCAGCCTCGGCCTGTTGCTGCGCAAGCTCCGCCCGCCTCCTGGCCTCCTCGAGTTCCTTCCTGGTCTGTTCGAGGAGCTTCTGCTTTGCCGCGGCGGTCTGGCGCGTATTCGGTTCATCGAGCTTGCGCAGCTCCTCGGCCTTCTGGGCCGCCTTTTCTTCGGCGTCGCGGCGCGCGTTATCGGCGCTGGTGTGGGTTTGCTGTGCGGCCAGCAATTTGTTGTTCTGGGCGCGAGCCAGATCCGCATAGAGGCCGGTCGGATATCTTGCCAGGAATGAATCCCACGCCTCCCTGGTTCCGATTTGCGCGGCCAGTTCGTAATCGATGCGCGGCTGGACCTCCGCGTCGGCAGACTTTGCGGCTTGCGGTACCAGCGCCACCGTTTCGCCGCCAAGCGAGCCGTAGACGAACGGCTCCTGGCGATTGTCCGTGACTCTCAATACCTCGTCGCGGACGCGGCCGAACGCAATTCGCAAGTCAACCCCGGGCTCGGCAATGTATTTGACGAGTGCGGAGGCGAACGGACTGTTGTCGCCGCCGCCGTCCTGCGCCACAGCGCCGGCCTTCGCGGCGAAAGCGACCAGCGTGTTCGACATCGTTGGCTCGATCTTTGCAAGACCGCGGCCGATCGAGCGGCTGGCGACCGTTCGCTTCATGGTCCTGGAAAACGGATTGTCGCGGCAGGCATCAAGGATCACGAGCCTGAGGCGTTTGACGGGATCGAGCGCCCGCAGCACGCGGTCGAGCGACATGGCTTCGTCCTCGACGTCGAAATCGTTCGACAGTTTTGCATCGGCCGGCACGAGATAATTGGTGCCGTCGACCTCCATGCCGTGGCCGGCGTAATAGATCACCGCGATGTCAGCATCGCGTGACCTGCCTGAGAATTCGCGGACCGCGCGGCGCAGATCGGCGATGCCAAGGTCGCGTTCACTGTCGACGATATCGAAGCCAGCTTTCCTGAACAGCGCCGTGACGGCGTCGGCGTCGCGCACCGGATTGGCGAGCCGCGGAGCCTCTCGATAGCTGGAGATGCCGACGACAAGCGCGACGCGCTTGTCGGCCTGCGCCGGACCGGCAAAAACAAGAAGGGAAAATCCGAGAAAAAACCGGATTGCGGAGTGCGGCATCGGCCCCTCCCAATAAGCGTCATTGATAACAGGGAGACTTTCGGCGAGCAACGCGACAGGCCGTCTCATCGGAACGTTCGGCACCAGGTCCGGTGTTCTCGGCAGGCAATGGCGGGACTCACTCGAAATCTCAGCGATGTGCTAGTGTGGCCACACTGACGTTCCTTTCAGTTTTGCTGCGACCTCGTCAAAGGCACGTCAGAGTCAACCCGTTGGTTCTGACATAAAGGGCCCGCAGTGATATGATACGAATGTCAGAACCGGGACACTAGTCTGCGACCCGGCTTGACCATCGGTGAAACGCCAGCAAGAGCGCGCCGCACGGCTTGGCCCATACTTGGGAGGGGACCTTGGCTTTGACGCAATCCTACGTCGCCGGACCGGCCACGCCTGCGGTTCGCGAGATGACGCTCGGCGACCTCTTGCGCATGGCGGCCGAATCCGCGCCCGATCGCCTTGCCCTGATCGCGGGCGTTGCCGACCCGGCCCTGCGGCGTCAATGGACCTACGCGGAATTCTACCGCCAAGCCCGGCGCACCGCCCGTGCCCTGCTCACCCGCTTCAGTCCTGGAGAGCGCATCGCGGTCTGGGCCCAGAACATTCCGGAATGGGTGATGCTCGAGTTCGGCGCCGCAATGGCGGGCATGGTGCTCGTCACCGTGAACCCTGGTTTCCGCGTCAGGGAAGTGGAGTATGTGCTGAAACAGTCGCGCTCGGTCGGCGTCTTCGTGGTCAGCGGCTTCCGCGGCAATCCGATGCTGGAGACTGTGCGCACCGTCGCGCCAAACTGCCCCGAGCTTCGCCAGATCGTTTGCTTCGACGACTGGAACGACTTCGTCGCCGCAGGCGACGACGAAACGATTGAGCTTCCGCTCGTTCGCCCCGGCGATCCCGTCATGATCCAGTACACTTCGGGTACGACGGGCTTTCCGAAGGGCGCCCTGCTTTGTCATCGCGGGCTTCTGAACAATGGTGCCGACACGGCCGAGCGGATGGGGCTCGATCCCGGAGACGTTTTCGTCACGACGATGCCGCTGTTTCACACCGGCGGCTGCGTCTGTTGCGTCCTTGGAGCAGTCTCCAAAGCGGCGACGCAAGTCCTGATCGAGGCGTTCGACCCGGCAATCGTGCTCGAGATGTTTGCCACCTATCGCGGCAATGCAATGGTTGGCGTGCCCACCATGCTGATCGCCATGCTGGAACACCCGGCATTCCCGACCACCGACCTCTCGTCGGTCAAGGCGATCTGCTCTGGCGGCTCGACCGTGCCGGCGCCCCTGGTGAAGCGGCTGGAGGAGAAACTCGGCGCCCCCTTTACCATCGTGTTCGGCCAGACCGAATGCTCCCCGGTCGCGGCGCAAACCCGCACCGATGACAGCATCCCGGACAAGGCCGGCACGATCGGCCTGCCACTTCCCAACATGGAAACAAAGATCGTCGACCCGAATACCGGCGAGACGGTGCCGATCGGCACGATCGGCGAATTCTGTACCCGCGGCTATCATGTCATGCTCGGCTATTTCGAAATGCCGGACGCAACCAGAGCCGCCATCGACGGCGATGGCTGGCTGCATACCGGCGATCTCTGTGCCATGGATGCGCGCGGATACTGCACCATCGAGGGTCGCCTGAAGGACATGATCATCCGCGGCGGCGAAAATATTTATCCGCGCGAAGTGGAAGAATTGTTGTTTCAGCATCCCAAGGTCGGCGAGGTCGCCGTGATCGGCGTTCCCCACGAGAAATGGGGTGAAGAGGTTGCGGCCTTCATCCGCCCGGTTTCCGGAGCCGTCGTCGACAAGGATGAACTGACCGCTTACATGCGCAGCTACCTCGCTCCGCACAAGACGCCGAAATACTGGATCGCGGTCGATGCATTCCCGCTCACCGGATCAGGCAAGATTCAGAAATACAAGCTGCGCGAAGCCTGGACAAAGGGCGAGGTGAAGGGGCTCTAGTGTGGCGGTTCAGAAGTCCGCATCATTATTGCCGCAAGTTCGGTCACGCGGACTTCTGAACCAAAGCCACACTAGAAACAATGACTTACTAGTGTCCTTTCGATTCCGAAGTTCGCAAACGAGGGTGCCCGTAAAATGATGCGAACTTCGGAATCGGGACACTAGATCATGATGCGATTAAGAGGAATCGCATCATGATCCAGTTCTTTGTTTGAGCATGATCTCCGCGCAAACGCGTTCCGCCTTTGTTGCGACGGAAAACCGGTTTCCACTTTGCGCTAACGCGGCCCTCCGGGTCCGGATCATGCTCCAGCCACCGGCGCAAAGCCTTCGCGGTTAGCACGCCACGCCCGCTGATATTCCATGATGCGCGCGGTTTCCTGCGCCACGTGTTCGCCAAGCATGCTGGCGATAAGATGAAGCGTGGTGTCGATGCAGAGCGTCACGCCGCCACCGGTAACCACGCCGCCCGGTCCCTCCACCAGCACCGCCTCGCGCACGTCGATCTGCGGATAGATCGCGCGCATCACCTCGATCGGCGAGGTTTCGGGCGGCACCACTTCGCGCTTGGTCGTAGCTGGAGCGCCATCGAGCACGCCGCTGGCGGCGAGGATCATGCCACCCGTACAGACCGAGGCGATGCGGCGAGAGGCATGAACGCGCCGGATATAGTCGACCGTCGCGGGCGAGTTGGCCTGCGCGGTCCAGGTGGGACCGCCGGTGACGATCACGAGATCGCAAACGGGCGCGTCATCAATGCCGAAATCGGCCGTCACCTTCAATCCGTTGGCGAGCGTGACCAGTCCCGGATGGGGTGCAATGGTGCAGATCGCGATCTCCGGCGCGATCCGACGCGCCATCGACAGCACGCCGAAGGTTGCAAGATCGATCGGCTCGACGCCGTCATAGATGAAGATGCCGAATTGCAATGCGCGCACCTGTTCTAGTCCAGCGGGTCACCCCTGGTTTCGCGCGCGGCGAGCGCCGCGGCAAGCGTAATCAGCGCGAGAATGATCATCATGATCGAGACGCCGGCGGTACCGCCGAAATATCCGACCATTGCGGTCGCAATGAGCGGCGAAAAACCGCCGCCAAGCGCCGCGGAAACCTGGAAGCCGAACGAGGCGCCGCTGTAACGGACGCGGGAGCCGAACAGTTCGGGAAAATAGGCCGATTCGGGTCCGAACATCATGCCGTGGCCGAAATTCATCGCGATCATGACGGCGGCAAAGATCAGCGCCACGCTCCTGCTTTCGAGCATCCAGAACAGCGGGAAGGCGAAGGCAATCGTGAACAGGGCGCCGAGAATGAAAAGCGGCCGCCGGCCGATCTTGTCGGAGAGCCAGCCGAACAACGGCAGGCTGATAAGTTCGCAAATCGCTGCATAGATCACGGCATCCAGCATCATCCGTTTGGGCAGACCGAGCTGGGTCGTGGCGTAACCGACGACAAACACCGTGAGCATGTAGACCCAGGAGACTTCCGAAAGTTTCAGGCCGACGGCGATCAGAAAAGTCCTGGTGTTCTTGCCGACCGCTTCGACAACCGGATTTCCGGAAAGCCCGTCGCGCTTCTTCAATCTTTCGAAGACTGGCGTCTCCGGCACGCGCGCTCGAACGAAGGTGCCGACGGCGAGCAGCACGATGCTGACAAGGAACGGGATGCGCCAGCCGTAACTTGCGAAATCAGCCTCCGGCAATTTGGTGACGAGCGAGAAGGCGAGCGAGGCCAGCACGAGGCCGATCGGAAAGCCGATCTGCACGAAGCTTGCGTAAAAGCCGCGTCGGTCGGCCGGCGCGTGCTCGAGCACCATCAGCGAGGCACCGCCCCATTCGCCGCCAAGCCCGATGCCCTGGATGAGGCGCAGCACGACCAGGATAATCGGCGCGAGCGCGCCGATCGAGGCATAGGTCGGCAGCAGGCCGATGCAGAAGGTGCCTATGCCCATGATGAACAGCGTCAGCACCAGCATCGACTTGCGGCCGAGACGATCGCCGAAATGGCCGAACAGCGCCCCGCCGAGCGGACGCGCCAGGAAGCCAACCGCGTAGGTGCCGAGTGCGGCCAGCGTGCTGGCGAGCGGATCGAAGGTTGGAAAAAACGCCTTGTTGAAGACAAGCGTGGCGGCCGTGGCATAAATCAGGAAGTCATACCATTCGATGATCGTCCCGAAGCAGCTCGCGAAGACGATTGAATTCATCCTGGGGCGCTCGACGACCGGCGCCGTGGCAGTCATCGTCATTTTGGCCTCCGGGTGATGCGCGAATCCCGAAATGCGGGACGATATTATCAGATGAATGCAAGGCGCGTGCCGGGCCGGCACGCGCCTTTGGGGTCATGCTCTACAGCTTCCTGATACCGTCGCGAAACGAAAGACCGGGCTATCGGTCGTACATTCTGGGGGAATTGGTGGCAGGCGTGCCACCTCTCATGCCGCCGCCGCGCATACCGCCTCCCAGTCCCAGGCCGATCGCCGCACCGATGCCAATGCCTTCGAGGATAGCGCCAGGCGGCGGCCCCGGCGGGCCGCGATCAACGACGACGGGTTCGTTGTCGCCGCCCTTCTTGCGCTTGTCGGCGCGCTTGGTCGGCGGCTGTGGCGTCGGCTCCACCTTCTTGAGCAGCGGCGGCACCGGCGTCGTCGGGCACGGACAGGTCGGCCCGAGCGCAACGTTGGTCGGCACCAGCAGCGTGCGGTTGATGACGCGCACCTGCAACTTGCGCGCGGTGGCCGCAAGATCGCTACTGGCATAGGCCGCCAGGAACGCCTCGTAGGACGCCGCCGTGTTGGTTGCAACCGCGATTTCCCAAGCCAGCATTTCCCTGCGGCGTTCGAGCAGCGAGCGCACGCGCGGGGCGTAGGATGACTGTCCGTACAACGCTCCGAACGCCTCAAAAGCCGCCACCGAATTATCGGCGATCACGAGCTCATAGGCCGCCTTCGGCTCCTTGCCGCCAAGATCCCTGCGCCAATCATCGGCACTGCGCGTCACCGTGGCGGGCTTTGGCGCCGCGGCCTGACCCGAAGGCGTCGCCCCCGAAGCCGCATCGCCAAAGAACCTGAAGTCGCTCGTCAGCGAAGAGCTTTCCCAGGGGACCTGACGCCCGTCGGTGGCCTCATTCACGGCGACACGGACCCGCTTGAACGCTTCCTCGATCGACAAATTCGGCTCTTTGGCAACGGTGAGCACCGCGGTCGTGTAGGGACTGTCCTCGCCGCTGCCGTCCTCCGCCTCCGCGCCCGGCGAGGTCGAGAAGGAAATGAACGAGCCGGGTGCGCCGGCCCTGGTGTTGACAATCGCAAGCCCGCGGCCTGCGGTCTGGCTGAGCGCGGGGAAAGGATTGTTGCGGCAGGCATCGAGCATGAAGATGCGCATTCGCGTCGGCAACACCCCCAGCGTGTTCATGAGATCGTTGAGGCGCACCGCCTGCAACGGAATATCGGCCTCGCGCTTCGGATCGATGTCGACCGGCACCAGATAGTTCTCGCCGTCGATCTGCAGCCCGTGGCCGGCGTAGAACACCAGCGCGACCGTGTCCGGTCCTTTTGCCGCCACCTTGGCGGCGAAGTCGCTGATCGCCTGACGCATCTCGTTCTGCGCCAGATCAGGCGCCGCGGTGACGTCAAAACCCGCGCTGCCGAGCAGTTCGGCCATGTGCCTGCCGTCATTGGCGGCGTTGGGCAAGGCCGGCACCGCACGATAGGCGGATTGACCCATCACCAGCGCCACGCGGCTCTCCGCCAAGGCCGCGCGAGGCAGTGAAATTTGGGATGACAAGAGGAACGCAACGACAAGTACCAGATCGCGAAAAGCCCCACCGCGCATGACGACACCCCCTTAGAACCGGTTTCATGATGCCAGCTTTCTTAAATCTGTGCCATCAGGTCGTATGTGAGCCACCTCACAGCGAGCTTTTGAATTCTTGAAGGAAAAATGACACCAAGGTCCATCGGTAGCATCCATGACAATGCTCAACCGACGCGAGCGGCCTTGACCTTGATTTCGGACGGCAGGATGAGTGCAGCCGCGATCACCAGGAGACACAGGCCGGAAAAGGCATGCAGCATGGTGACGAAACCGCCGTGCTGGTAGAGCCAGGCCACGAGGCCAACGGATGCGCCGGCGGCGGTGAAGCCGACGAAATAGCGTACGGCGTAGGCACGTGAGCGCCACTCCTCGCTGGTGTATTTGCCCACCATGGCATCGTTGACCGTAACCTGGCCGAAGGCGCCCATGACGATGCCGATCGCGGCGACGATCAGGGGCAGGTTTGACAACTCTGCCGCCATGTAAAGGAACGGCGCCAGCACGAAGGACAAGGGCAGCGAAACCGCCTTCAGCGAATGGCGGTCGAGCAGCTTGCCAATGGTATATTGCGTCAGCGCGCCGAACACATAGACGCCGGCGGCAATCAACCCCAGCAACGCCGGACTTCGCGTTAGACCGCCCAATCGCTCCGCAAACAATTTGGGCAACGCCACCGTCACCGCGTTGAAGGTGGTGGAGATGGCAACCACCACGATCAGGAGCGCCAAAATCACCCGCCACATGTCCGCCTTGGCGACACGCGCCTGTGCCGCTGCCTGCCTGACGCCGGAACGATCCTCGTGGACCACTGTCCGCATGAAGGCGATGCCGATCAGGATCGTGACCACGCCCGGGAGGATGAACGCCCAACGCCAGCCGAGATACTGGCCGATGACGCCGGTGACCAGCGCCGAGGATGCGACCCCGAGATTGCCCCAGACGCCGTTGAGACCCATTTCGCGGCCGAGCTTGTCGGCATAGGAAACGATCATCGCGGTACCGACCGGATGGTAGATCGACGCAAACAGGCCGATCGACAACAGCGCGCCGCCGAGCCCGAGCGGGGTATCCGCCAGACCGACGGCGATCATCGAAGCGCCGATGCCGACAAAGAAAATCACCAACATGTGGCGGCGGCTCCAGCGGTCGCCGAGCCAGCCGGTCAGGAGCGAGCCGGCGCCGAAGGCGACAAAGCCCGGCGTGGCGTAAGGCAGCAGCTCCGAATAGGCCATGCCGAGCGCCGGCCCCATGATGATGACGGCGGCGGCGAAGATCAGCATCGAATAATGGTCGATGAAATGGGCAGCGTTGACGAAGCCGATCACCCTGGCCGGGCTGTTCATGAGCCGATTCTCTCCTGATCCTCTTGCGGCGCACTATACGATGCCCTGAACCCGCCAGCCATGCACCGGCCTGCATCGCTCCCCCCGCCCGGCTCGTTCTGGCGCGCCATTGCGCGGCCGAGCGCCTCTTTCTCCCCGCGCCTGCGGGCAGGGTCGGGGTGGAGGTTCTTTCGCAAGCCCGGATCGATCGCGCGTCGATTTTAACGTTACTCCGCGCGGCTTAGCTCGCCAAAAGGGTACCGCTTTTTTTGGCGCTACCTTTGGAGCGCTTGATTGTGATCGGCTTTGCCTTAAATCCATGTCACAATCCCGACGGTTGCGGATCCGACATGGCCAACAGAAACAACGCGTTTTTCTCCGATCTTCTCGCCTCGATTTCCGAGCGCGGGCGCACCCTGCTCCGCCGCGCCGGCTCTTCGGACGCCGGGCAGGATGCATCCGGCCTGATCGAGTTGTGCGAGGCATTGCTGTCGGGCCGTGGCGAGGCTTCCGGAACGGTGATTGCACGCGAGGTGCTCGATCGCTACCAGGACCTCGACAAGGCCAGTCAGATTTCATTCTTCGAAAGTCTGGCCCGCAATTTCGGTCCCGACCGCGAGAGGCTTTCGAAGGCGATCGAGAGCTGGCGCGCGCAGCCGAACGATACCGACGCCAGCGATCTGCATTTCGCCTCCGAGCCGCGACGACAGGAATTGATCCGCCGGCTCAACCGCGCGCCCGGCGGCACCAGCGATCTGGTGGCGATGCGCGCCGATCTGCTCGATCTTTTGAACGGCGACAAGGAGCTTGCCGCGCTCGACCGTGACGTCGTGCATCTTTTGGCCTCGTGGTTCAACAGGGGGTTTCTCGTGCTGCGCAGGATAGACTGGTCGACGCCGGCGAACATTCTGGAGAAGATCATCCGCTATGAAGCCGTGCATGAGATCCGCGACTGGAACGACCTGCGCCGCCGCATCGATCCCGTCGACCGCCGCTGCTACGCCTTCTTTCACCCCGCGCTCGTCGATGAGCCGCTGATCTTTGTCGAGGTGGCGCTGACGGAGTCCATTCCGGGCGCCATCGCGCCGCTGCTCGCCGCCGATCGCGAGCCGGTACCGATCGAGGACGCCCGCACCGCCGTGTTCTATTCGATCTCCAACACCCAGCGCGGCCTGGGCGGAATTTCCTTCGGCAATTTCCTGATCAAGCAGGTGGTAGAGGAATTGCGCCGCGAACTGCCGAAGCTGGAAAATTTCGTGACGCTGTCGCCGGTGCCCGGCTTCATGCATTGGGTGAAGCACTCGCACTATCTTCCTGTCACGGGAGAGGAGCGAACGCTGCTCGAACATCTCGATAAACCCGATTGGCTTGAGAACGCCGAACTGGCGGACGAACTGCATCCCATCGTCGAGCACCTTGCAGCCTATTATTTTTTGAAGGCCCGCACGCCCAAAGGCCGCCTGATCGATTCGGTGGCCCGATTCCATCTCGGCAATGGCGCGCGGCTCGAGCGGATCAACTGGCTCGGCGACGTCTCGCCGAAAGGCTTGCGCGAATCCGCCGGCATCATGGTCAACTATCTCTATCGTCTCGAGGACATCGAGAAAAACCATGAGGCCTACGCCAATCAGGGTACGGTTGCGGCCTCGAGCGCGGTGAGGAAACTGCTCAAGAACGAAAGCCGGCGGCTGCTCGACATGCGGCTGGGTTAAGAGACGCAAATCCGCCCAGCTTTGGGTTCCAGCGAGATGACGGTGTAATCCTGCGCAAAGCGCGCGTGGAGGGCATGGACCATGAGTGCGGAACCTGGTCCAACTGACGGCGCCGGCCAAGGCGGACCTCCACTTGTAGATCCACGTCGCGGTGACATTGAAGACGATTTCGCGAGTCCTGAGCAGAAGTCCCTTCTGGCAATCGCCGGGAGGCTGCTTGCAGAAATCAGCCTGCCCAAGCTGCTGTTCTCGTGGGTCATGTCCCTACTGCTGCCTGCAATGCTGCTCGGCCTTGCACCCCTGATAGTAACGGCCTGGTTTGCCAAGGCGTCGGCTCACATTCTGGCGCTGACCGAGTTCGGCGCTGCCTTGGTGCTTGTTGCAATCGTTGCACTGGGATGGCTGGGTTGGCGGCCATTGTGGCGAATGGCGGAGGACAATTTCTGGTCCTTAAACGCGCTGATCGTTCAGCCTGGATACGTGTTTGGTTCCGAGCTGCTGCGGCACCTTGCGGAGCAAACATTCGCCAGGCGTTGGACGGACATCCAACGCGCACGGCTGCGCGCGACGAGCTCAGCCGCGGCTGGCATGATCATGTGCGCAGGCGGCATAGCGATTGCTGTTCTGGTTTGGCCGAGCTCGCGATGGATAGGCGCGGTGGGCGACGTAGCCATACTGCACCGCATCATCGTGCCGACGCTGGCCAACGCCGCCGTTCTGGTCTCGGCCTATCTGGCAATCACCGCACTGCTCTGGGGCTTCGCGGACGCCACCATGGACCAGCCGCTCGACCTTGCGGTCTTCGATGTTGCGGCTTCCCCTCGCCGCAGCTTTCGGATTGCACATCTTTCCGATCTTCACGTGGTCGGCGAACGATACGGCTTTCGGATCGAAAGCGGTCGCGGCGGGCCGCGCGGCAACGATCGCCTGTTTCGCGCTTTGGCGCGCCTTGCCAGCATCCACGCGACCGATCCGGTGGACCTCGTGCTCGTCAGCGGCGACATGACCGATGCCGGCCTTGCAACCGAGTGGGCCGAATTTTTTGATGCGATCGCCAATTATCCGGCGCTCGTCGCGCGCATGATCGTGTTGCCTGGCAATCACGATTTGAACATCGTAGACCGGAAGAATCCGGCCCGGCTTGATCTGCCGTTCAGCCCCGGCAAGCGCTTGCGGCAGATCAGGACACTATCCGCGATGGCTGCGGTGCAGGGCGACCGCGTCCGCGTGCCGCAAGGCCAGGGGAAACCGTGGCCGACCCTCAACGAAGCCGTGAAACCGTACTGCCAGCGGATCGCCGAGTTCGCAAGGCAAGGAGGGCTGCGCCTGTCGGTCGATCTCGAACGCGTCTTTCACGACCAGTTTCCGATGATCGTCACCCCCCAGGAAGCGGATGGTCTCGGGGTGGCGATTCTCAACTCCAACGCCGAAAGTCATTTCTCCTTCACCAACGCGCTGGGATTCATACCGGTCGAACAGGCCCGTCGCCTTTTCAAGTCCGTCGCCAGATTTCCCAGGGCGAGCTGGATTATCGCGCTCCATCACCACCTGATGGAATATCCCATGCCTGTCGGTTTCTCGGAACGAGTCGGAACCGCGCTCATCAATGGCAGTTGGTTCGTCCGCAATCTAAAACCCTTCGCGGCGCGTACGGTTGTGATGCACGGCCACCGTCACATCGACTGGATCGGCAGTTGCGGCGCGCTGAAAATCGTCTCGGCACCATCTCCCGTAATGGGCTCGACCGACGATGCATCCACGCACTTTCACATTCATACGCTTGTCGCCGCCACCGACGGGATCCGTCTCCTGGCGCCCGAGCGCGTCGAGATAAGCCCTCCGTCATCGACGCCCTCAATTTGAGGATTCAGCCGGTGTTCGGCTTTTTCGGTCCCTCAAGCAGATCGGCGATCCATCGGCTCGAGGGATGCTGCCTGCAGAAACTGAGCATCGCGAGAGCGATCGGCACTCCGATGAAGGTGCCGAAGAGCCCCCAGAGAAACGTCCAGAACAGGATCGCGAAAAGCACGACCGTGGGCGATATCGAGAGAATGTTGCCGGAGATGCGAGGCTCAATATAGCTGCCAATCGCAAACTGTATGATGTTGAGGCAGATGAACAACGTCAGAACCTCCTGCCAGCTGTCGAATTGAGCCATTGCCAGCAATGTCGGAAAAAGAGTTGCGACGAAGGGGCCGATAAATGGAATATAGTTGAGCGAGAAGGCGATCACGCCCCATTCGACTGCAAACTGAAGGCCCGTCGCCCAGGCGAAAGCCCCGACAAAAAGCCCGGTGAGCAGACTCATCTGCGTTCGCACCAGCATATACTTTCGGATCCTCGCCGCCGTCAGGGCGCTTCCATCCAGCAGAACCCGTGCCGCTTGCCGATTTTCGAGCGAAGCGATTTTCCGCTTGATGTCATCGACTTCGAGCAATCCAAGCATGAGGTAAACCACCGCGATCAGCCAGAAGGTCAGCGTCGTGTTGGCGCGGGTCGTCAGGTATTGTGCCGTGCGCACGATCCAACCGACGTTGAAGTGCTCCGCCCATAATCCTGCGATATCGATCCCGTGGCTGTCGAGCCAACTCATCATCCGTGCATAGATTGCCTCGTAGCGAGCAGCATCGGCCAACACGGATCGGCCGACACGGCCGAAACCCCATGCCGCCAGAGAGGCAAAGCCGAGAGCTACCGCGAGTGTAATGGCGAGCGTGATCGCCAGTGCTGGCAGTTTCGGGAGGCGACGCTGCAACCGCGATTGCAACGGCCAGACCAGCGCAATGATGAACAACGCAAGCGCAAGCGGAGCAAACACCGTGCTTGCTTGCGCGACGGCGGCAAGAAGGACGACCGATGCCATGATTGCAATGCCAGTATTCATTCCCCACCGGATGCCGTTTCGTGGACGATTCAAAAAAGTCCTGCTGCCGGAAAACACCTCGTTATGTAACGGAGCCGTAACTGCAATCCTCGCGCCGAGGCACCTTCTTGCGCTGGCTGCTGTTCCGGCGCAGTCTGTATCCTGCCAATTCGTCGGCAACGAGAATAATCGAAAACATCAAGAAGCCGTTGTGGCCGGCATCATCCCTCAGCTATCCTAGAGCATGATCCGGAAAAGTGGGAACCGGTTTTCCCTCGCGACAAACGCGGAACGCGTTTGCGCGGAGATCATGCTCAAACGAGGAGATGAAATCATGATGCGATTCCACTTGATCGCATCATGATCCAGGCATCTCTCGCCAGTGTCCCGATTCCGAAGTTCGCATCATTTTGCAGCGACCTCGTTTAACGAACTTCGGAATCGAAAGGACGCTAGCAAGTTATTGTTTCTAGTGTGGCTTTGGTTCAGAAGTCCGCACGACGAACTCGGAGCAGCAATGATGCGGACTGCTGAACCGCCACACCAGGAGGAGGAGAGCATATGCGCTGGATTTATCTGGCCGTAATCATTTTGTTTGCGGTCTCGACCCTGATCTTTGCCCTCCAGAACCTTGAGTCAACGACGGTGTCGTTCCTCAGCTTCAGGGTCCGAGCGCCGCTGGCGGTTCTGACGATCCTCGTATACCTGCTGGGGGCGGCGACCGGCGGCAGCCTGCTGGCGCTGCTGCGTCGATCCTACCAGAGGTCACCGACCTTCAGGGGTTCTGCGTAAGGGCCCCCGCGGCTGCGTCTTACTCCACCAGCGCCTTCATCTCCCTGTAGAGATCGGATTTTCCCTCAAAGCCGATGCCCGGCAGATCGGGCATGGTGATGTGACCATGCTCGACGCGGACGCCGTCGGGGAAACCGCCATAGGGCTGGAACAGGTCGGGATAGCTCTCGTTGCCGCCGAGCGAAAGGCCTGCCGCGATATTCAGCGACATCTGGTGGCCGCCGTGCGGAATGCAGCGGCTGGCCGACCAGCCGTGCGTTTGAAGGACCTTCAGCGTGCGCTGGTACTCGCAAAGCCCATAGGACAGTGCGCAATCGAATTGCAGCCAATCGCGATCGCCCCGCATCCCGCCATAGCGGATCAGGTTGCGCGCGTCCTGATGGCTGAAGAGATTTTCCCCGGTCGCCATCGGCGCGGGGTAGAATTCCGAAAGCGCGGCCTGAAGCTGAAAGTCGAGCGGATCGCCCGCTTCCTCGTACCAGAACAGCGGATATTGCCGCAGCATGTTGGCGTAGGCGATTGCGGTTTGAAGATCGAACCTTCCGTTGGCATCCACCGCAAGCTGGGCGTCGCTGCCGATCTCTTCCAAGACGGCCTCGATACGCTGTTGGTCTTCCGCGATCGGCGCGCCGCCGATCTTCATCTTGACGACGTTGTAGCCGCGGTCGAGATAGCTTCGCATCTCGCCGCGCAGCATCGAGAGCCCCTTGCCCGGATAATAATAACCGCCGGCGGCATAGACGAACACGCGCGGATTGGCCTTGAGGCCGTGACGCTCGGCAAGCAGACGAAACAGCGGCTTGCCCGCGATCTTGGCGACCGCATCCCATACCGCCATGTCGATGGTGCCGACCGCGACCGAGCGCTCGCCATGACCGCCGGGCTTTTCATTCGACATCAGGATGGACCAGACCTTGTCGGGATCGAGATTGTCGCCGGCCTCATCCAGCAGCGTCGTCGGATCGGCCTCCTTGAGCCTTGGTGCAAACCGCTCGCGGATCAACCCGCCCTGCCCGTAGCGGCCGTTGGAATTGAAGCCATAGCCGACCACGCGCTTGCCGTCGCGCACCACATCGGTGACAACCGCGACAAGGCTCGTCGTCATTTTGCTGAAGTCGATATAGGCGTTGCGGATGGCCGAGGCGATCGGCTTGGTGATTTCCCGGATATCGACAATGCGGACGGACATTTGGATTTGGGCCTTTGGTTTTTTTCGTCATGCCCGGCCTTGTGCCGGGCATCCACGTCTTGCTTTGCGGCGGCAAAGACGTGGATGGCCGGGTCAAGCCCGGCCATGACGCCGAGTTACAGCTTCTCTCCAAGCTTATGACTTCGGCTTGTCCCTGAAATACGGCTCGACGGGGCCATGGACCTTGATCGTGAGCGGGTTGCCGTAGCGATCCTTGGCGTTGCCCGCGGTCACGCGAATCCATCCCTCGCTGACGCAATATTCCTCGACATTGGTTTTCTCGATGCCCTTGAAACGAATCCCGACATCGCGCGAAAGTATAGCCTCGTTGTAATAGGGGCTTCTCGGATCGATCGATAGCCGATCCGGAAGCGCCTCGGGCGTCTCTTCCTTCTTCTCGTTCACAACAGCGCCTCGATTTCCTTTGTGAGTGCTTCGGGCGTCGTGGTCGGCGCGTGGCGCGCCACCACCTTGCCCGAACGATCGACCAGGAATTTGGTGAAATTCCATTTGATCGAAGGGCCGAGCAGCCCGGATTTCTCACTCTTGAGATATTGGTACAAGGGATGCGCATGATCGCCGTTGACGTCGATCTTGTCGAACATCGGAAAGCTGACGGCGTAGTTGCTGGCGCAGAATTGCTGGATCTGGGCCGCATTTCCCGGTTCCTGACGGCCAAACTGGTTGCAAGGAAAGCCGAGTATCGAAAAACCCCGCGGCCCATAGGCCTGCTGCAATTTTTCGAGGCCCTTGTATTGCGGCGTGAATCCGCAGGCGCTGGCAGTATTGACGATCAATAAAACCTGTCCGGCGAACCGGTTTAAGGAAACGTCCTCGCCGCCAAGCGATGTTGCCGTAAAATCATAAATGCTCGACATGATTGCTCTCAGACTCCTAACTGACGGGATCGATGGGCGAGCCCGGGGTCCCGAATGATTCAATCGCCTCGCCTGCGGAGAGGCACAAATCTTCCCTGAAGCGGCCGGCCACGACCTGAACGCCGACGGGAATGCGCCCCACCAGGCTCGTGGATACCGTCAGCCCCGGCAAGCCCATGAAGGGAATCGCGATCTGCGTCAGTTGCGCCTGCCAGACGCGGGTGAAGGAGGCCTCGTCTCGCATGTCGAGCTGATCGGCAAACGGCAGTTCAGCCGAGACCGGGATGAGAAGAACCGGATAGTTCTCGAGGAACTGTGACCACTCGCGAACCAGCGTGGCGCGCCGCGTCAACGCGCCGGACAAAGCGGCAGCATCGAACGGAAAAACCCTGGCACGGTTGCCGCGCAGGCAGGCGAGCGCGCATGGATCGCCTTCCCGCTCGGCAGCCGCGAGCTGGGCTTCATAACCGTCGCCGAGCCAGAGCCTGGTCTGAAGTTCGGCCGCTTCGCGCAAGGGCGGCGTGTCTGCGATTTCCTCGACCGACCAGCCGGCACGCTCCAGCCGCTTGCCGGCTTCCGACAGTGCCGCCTTCACCTCGGCCGCGGTTGGCAAGCCGCCCGGTTGCAGGCACAAGGCGGCGCGCTTTGGCATCACTGGGCCTTCGAGCGGCGCCGGGACCCACCAGGGATCGCGCACGTCCCTTGCCGACATTGCCGCCAACGCTACCCTGAGATCGCCGATGGTGCGCGCGAGCGGGCCCGAGACCGCAGAGATCTGCGGGCCGATCGTGCGTTCGGGCAGCGCCGCGTTGAAGGCCGGGATGCGGCCGACCGTCGGGCGCAGGCCGTGAACGCCGCAGGCATAGGCGGGGAAGCGAATTGAGCCCGCGATATCGGTGCCGTGCGCTATATGGCCGATGCCGGCGGCGACTGCCGCGCCCGCTCCGCCGGACGACCCCCCCGGTGTGATCGATGGATCGCGCGGATTTTTGGTGTCGCCGTGGACGAGGTTGGTGGTGAACCAGCGATAGGAAAACGCCGGACAATTGGTGCGCCCCAGCATCACCGCTCCCGCCTTGCGAAGATTGTCCACCACGGGACTGTTGGCGCGCGCGATTGTTTCGCGCTGAATCTTCAGGCCGTTGGTGGTGGCAAAGCCTTCCTGATCGATATTGACCTTGATCGTGACCGGCACGCCTGCAAGCAGGCCACCGTCTTCGCCGCGTGCGATCTTGCCATCGATCGCTGCGGCCTCTGCCAGCACCTGTTCAGCCCGGTGATCGACCACCGCATTGATGGAGGGATTGACCGCGTCAAGCCGGGCGAGCGCCGCGATCGCTGCCTCCCTGGCCGAGACTTTTTTCGACCGGATCAGGCCGGCGAGTTCGAGAGCCGACAGGCGCCAGAGATCTTCCATGACCAACTCCCCGATATCGCGCCCACGAAACCAGCGCGCTTTTAGATCATAATGCGATTAAGTGGAATCGCATCATGAGCGCATCTCCTTGTTTGAGCATGATCTCCGCGCAAATGCGTTCCGCGTTTGTTAGCTAAGGGAAAACCGGTTTCCACTTTGCGCTGACGCGGCCCTCCGGGTCCGGATCATGCCCTAGCGGACGCGGGCGATATAATACGCCAGATCGGCGATCTGCTCTTTGGTGACCACCTGCATCACGTCCGCCATGGTCGCATCATAGCCGTGGCGCGAGTTGTCCTTGTATTCGACAAGCGTCTTGTTGAGATAGTCCTCGCGCTGGTTGGCGATGCGAGGGACGTTCTCCTTGCCCGAAAAATCCGCATTGTGGCAGTTGTTGCAGCGGTGCTGCTGCACGAGCGCCTGACCGCGCTGCATACGAGCGGAATCGGGGGTATCGTCCGGCGGTTTCGGCTTCGGCAGTTTGGAAATCAAATCGGAAAACTTCTGCAGATCGTCATCGGTGAAACCTTTCGCCATGTCGTTCATGGGCTCGAAGGTCCGCAGCTTTTCGCGAAACATGAAAAGCTGGATCAGCGCATAGGGTGCCTGCTGGCCGCCAAGGGATGGCGTATTTTCCGTCTCCGACTGTCCCTTCTCGCCATGGCAGGCAAAACAGGCGGCGGTCCGCTCTTGCATCGTTTCCGCGTGTGCCGAAAAAGCCAGCGAGAAAAACGCCAGCGCCGCGATCAAACTACGCATCGATTCGTCCTGAGGTAGTCGCTTCAGATAATGAAAATCGGGGGCAGTTTGAAACTGCCCCCGATTGTTTCCCGCGGGCTTACTGGCCCGCGACTTTCTGCTTGCCGTAGGTCACGCGCCAGACGGCGCCGTTCCAGTCGTCGGAGACGAGCAGCGAGCCGTCCTTCAACTGCATCACATCGACCGGGCGCCCGACATATTTGTTGTCTTCGAGGAAGCCCGTGATCAACGGCTCGATGTTCTTGACCGTGCCGTCCTTGTTCAGGTGCACGACGACGACGTCGCCGCCGAACTTGACGGTCTTGTTCCAGGAGCCGTGCCGCGCCACGATGATCGCGTTCTTGAACGTCTTCGGGAACATGCTGCCGGTGTAGAACCGCATGCCGAGCGCGGCCGCGTGTGGTCCCATCAGGCCGACCGGCGGGGTGAACTCGCTGCAGGAATGTCCCCAGCCGAATTCGGGATCGGGGATGTTGCCCTGCCAGCAATACGGCGAGCCGAAGTGCTCACCCACCTTGGTGATGCGGTTGAGCTCGTCGTTCGGAAGATCTTCCGACATCCAGTCGCGGCTGTTGTCGGTGAAGTAGAGCTGCTTGGTTTCCGGATTCCAGTCGAAGCCGACGGTGTTGCGGACGCCGCGCGCCACCACTTCGGCGCCGCTGCCGTCGAGGTTGATGCGCCGGATCTGGCCGTGGTTTTCGTCATGCAGCACGTTGTTGCCGGGCTGTCCGACCGGGACATAGAGCTTGTTGTCCGGCCCAATGGCGATGAATTTCCAGCCGTGAGCCTCGTCCTTCGGCAGGTTGTCATAGATGGCAACAGGCTTTGGCGGATTGTCGAGATTGTCTTCGATCTTCTCTATCTTGGAGACCTTCGACAGCTCGGCGATGTAGAGCGTGCCATCCTTGAAGGCGACGCCGTTGGGCCGATAGAGGCCCGAGGCAATCACCTTCACCTCCCGCTTGCCGTCCTTGTTGATGATCGCATAGACCTTGTCGAGCAGACGGCTGCCGACAAACACGGTGCCCTTGTCACCGAGCGCCAGCGATCGTGCGTTTGCCATGCCGGCCGCATAGACTTCGATGTTGAAGCCGGCCGGAACCTTCAGCTTTGCCAGCGGCAGCTTGTCGGGTGCCGCCGCGAGCGGCGGTGGCGCGACGGGCGCCAGCTTCTGCGCGGCTTCGTTGTCCGGCCGCCCGATCATGGGTGAGCCCGGCGGAAGCGGTTGCGCGGCAGGCGCCGCGGCCGGGGGGCTGGCCGGCTGTTGCGCCACAGCGCCGCAACTCAACACTCCTAGAAAGGCACCAGCGAGCAAAAGGCTGCGCGGCGCCGATGAGCAAATCCTCATAATGTTCTCCCGTTTGTGGAAGTCTTCGCTCCCTGCATGGGCAAACCCCTGCCCTGCCGGTGGACTCCATCGCTACAGTTTTGAAGATTTTTGCGCTTGGGCGCAATCGGAAACATCAGCGAAACCGGCAGGTTGCGCGCAAGCGATGCCGGAATAGATGCGGATGCGCCGATGTAGCGCCCAAACCACCGCTTGCAATCGGTCAGTGCTTGGTGAGGGGCAAGTCGTTGCGTTCGAACAGTGCCTCGGCAAAGGGAAACTCGAGCACGATCTCCCCTTCGTCGTCGGTCACTTCGATGGTCGCCCGCAAGAGGTCTAGTGCTTCCTCGGTCCTGAACAATTCGTGGATCATGGCGCGGGCGACTTCCCAGGCGCGGTCCGGATTCTTGAGTTCCTCGCCTTCGGGATCCACGATCAGTTCATCGCCTATACGGGTATTGAAGAAATATCGCGGCATGGCTCAAAACCTGTTGCCGGCCGCAGCAAGCCGCGGCCCCTTTCTCACAAGTGCTTTATTCCGAACGCTTAAGCCCGCGACTTGACCGAACTTGGCGTTCCGCCAGCCCAAGATGAACCTGTTGATCCATCATTGGTTTGACAGGCCCACCGCACAAGCCTGTGAATTCTTTTTGCGCCGCAACATAGAATTTTCGCAGCTCCCCGGTGTTAAAGATTTCGCTGGCGAACTTTCCGATCCGTATTTACTTTATGCGGAGGGCGGAGAGCACGTCCGGTTTATTCTCAAAGGAGAGCCAACAATGGCCTGGAAGACACCAAAAATCGTCGAAGTGCCGGTCGGCATGGAAATCAACATGTATGCTTGCGCCGCCCGCAAATAAGCGGCAGCGACAGCTTCCTTCATTCTTGATCAGGGTGGACCGTCGGGAGTGACACGTTCCTTTCCCGGGAACGTTGTTTACGCCCGGGTCTGCCTTTGAGGCTTTTCCCGGGCTCAAAATTCCGGGTATTGAGCGCCCCTAGCATCAAACCCCAAGTTCAAAGCTTTGAAAGCTTTGAACTTCGAGGCTTAAGAGCATTCCAGGAGACGGATTATGCTTCGCGTCGTCGTCCTGGGCGCCGCGGCAGGTGGTGGTGTTCCGCAGTGGAATTGCGGCTGTCCGGTTTGCCAGGCCGCGCGAACCGAACATCCCGAGCTTCAAAGCACGCAGGCTTCGGTCGCAATCAGTGCCGATGGCGATCACTGGTTTTTGATCAATGCATCGCCCGACCTGCGAGCGCAACTGATTGCGACACCCAAGCTTCACCCTAGAGCCGGCAAGCTTCGCGACAGCCCGATTGCGGGCGTGATCCTGACCAATGGCGAGATCGATGCGGTGGCGGGGCTGTTGTCGATGCGCGAAGGCTGGCCGTTCACGATCTATGGGCACGAACGAGTGCTGGCGATCCTGAAGTCGAACAGCATCTTCAACGTGCTCAATGAAAAGAACGTGCGCCGCGAGCCGATCCAGCTAGAACGGAACTTCGAGCCTTCCCTTCCCGACGGATCGCCCTCAGGAATCGAGATCCTGCCGTTCGCGGTCGCGGGCAAGGGCGCGTGGTATCTGGAGGGCCAGCCTCATCCGGCGGGAAAGGACGGCGAAGGCGATACGCTCGGCCTTCGCATCCGTGACAAGGCGACCGGCAAGCATTTCTTCTTTCTCGCCGCCTGCGCTGATGTAACCGACGACCTCAGATCGCGGATCACCGGCGCGCCGATGGTCCTTTTCGACGGTACCGTGTGGCGCGACGATGAAATGGTCCGTTCCGGCCTTGGCACCAAGACCGGGCAGAGCATGGGACATATCGCCATGTCGGGCGAAACAGGCGCAATCGCCGCCCTCGAGGGCCTTGGTATCGACAGGAAGATCTTCTTACATATCAACAATTCCAACCCGGCGCTTTTGCGCGATTCTGAGGAGCGCTTGATCCTCGAGCGGGCGGGATGGCAAATCCCGAAGGATGGAACGGAGATCGTGCTTTGAACATCGCAGCCCCCCGTGCCATGACCGCCTATTCCATCGGCAAGGACGTGCCGCTCAACAGCGCCGAGGAACTCGAAGCGGCGCTGCGCCATATCGGCGCCACGCGCTATCACAGCCTGCATCCGTTCCATAAGCTGTTGCACGGCGGCAGACTGAACAAGGGCCAGGTGCAGGCCTGGGCGCTCAACCGCTACTATTACCAGAGCACGATCCCGATCAAGGACGCGGTCGTGATCTCGCGTTTCCGCGATCGGGCCACACGTCTCGAATGGCGGCACCGGATCGAAGACCATGATGGCGACAAGGAAAGCGAAGGCGGCATCGAGCGCTGGCTGAAACTGACGGAAGGCCTGGGGCTCGATACGGCCTATGTCGAATCCACTGAAGGTATTCTGCCTGCGACGCGCTTTGCGGTGGAGGCCTATGTCCATTTCGTGCGCGACAAGAGTCCACTGGAGGCCATCGCCTCTTCGCTGACGGAACTGTTTGCGCCGAACCTGCATGAAGAACGCATTTCCGGGATGCTGCAGCATTACGATTTCGTTAACCCGGAGATCATGAGCTATTTCAAGCGCCGTCTGGCGCAGGCACCGCGCGACGCCAATTTCGCGCTCGACTACGTCAAGACGCACGCCAAAACCCCCGAACAGCGCGAGGCGGTCTGCAACGCGCTGATCTTCAAGACCAACGTGCTATGGGTTCAGCTAGATGCGCTGTATCATGCCTATGTGGAAGGCCACATTCCGCCGGGCGCCTTTGTGCCGGCGAGCTGAAGACCGAGAGAAGCGATGGCAATGGGGCGCAACATCAGTGTCAGCGAGACAAGCCGGCCCAAATTGCCGCGCCATGCCCGGCTGAAATTCGATGAGACGCGCCAGGTGTGGGTGATCCTGGCGCCGGAGCGGGTGCTGGCGCCCGACGAGATCGCGGTCGAAGTGCTGCAGCTTTGCGATGGCGTGCGCAGTGTCGCCGACATGGTCGATCAACTCGCCGCGAAATACGCCGCCGAGCGGAACGCAATCGCGACCGACGTGATTGCCATGCTGCAGGACCTCGCCGACAAGGGTTTCCTCACCGAAGCGCGGGAGAGGACGTCATGAGTATTCTCGACGATGGCAAGCCAACCGCCCCCGCCGGCGATGGTCTCGCCGCGCTCGAATCGAATCGTTCGACGGCGGAGACTTTCGGCATTCCTCTGGCGGTGCTGGCCGAAGTGACGCACCGCTGCCCGCTGCAATGCCCCTACTGCTCCAATCCGCTTGAACTCGATCGTGCAGGCTCCGAGCTCACCACCGAGGAATGGAAGAAGGTGCTCTCGGAACTCGCCGAGATCGGCGTGCTGCAAATCCACTTCTCCGGCGGCGAGCCCACTGCGCGCAAGGACCTCGTCGAACTGATCCGGCATGCCAGCGACGTCGGGCTCTATTCCAACCTCATCACCTCGGCCGTCCTGCTCACGCGCGAACGGCTTGCTTCGCTCGCGGATGCGGGGCTGTCCCACGTGCAGATCAGTTTTCAGGGCGATGAAGCTTTGGCCGCCGATCGTGTCGCCGGTTTCAAGGGCGCGCATGCCAAGAAAATCGAAGTCGCGAAATGGACCCGCGAACTCGATCTGCCGCTGACGGTGAATGCGGTCATGCACCGTCAGAACCTGCACCAGCTACCCGACATCATCCAGATGGCGGTCGATCTCGACGCCGACCGGCTCGAAGTCGCCAATGTGCAGTATTACGGCTGGGCCTTGAAGAACCGCGCCGCGCTGATGCCGACCTTCGAGCAGCTCGAGCAGACGAGCCGGATCGTCGAGGAAGCGCAAGCGCGGCTGAAGGGCACGCTCGCGATCGACTACGTGATTCCCGACTATTACGCGCTGCGGCCAAAGAAATGCATGGGCGGCTGGGGCCGGCAATTCTTCAACATTTCTCCCTCCGGCAAGATCCTGCCCTGCCACGCCGCCGAAAGCATCACCGGGCTCGAATTCGAATCGGTGCGCTCCAATCATTCGATCGCGTGGATCTGGCAGAATTCGGAGGCCTTCAATCGCTATCGCGGCACCGGCTGGATGAAGGAGCCGTGCAAGAGCTGTGAGTTCAGGGAAATCGATTTCGGCGGCTGCCGCTGCCAGGCCTTTGCGCTCACGGGCGATGCCGGCAATACCGATCCGGCCTGCACGCTGTCGCCGCTGCACGAGCAGATTTTCAAATTGGCGGAGCAGGAAGCCGCCGGCAACAACAACCGCTTCATCTATCGCAATTTCGCTGGCGGCACGCCGGAAGCCGATGACGGCCATGGCGCCTGATGCCATTGGCGCGATTGGCGCTGCCGAATCCGCCAGCAAGCGTGCCGATCCGTTCGCGCCCCTGACCTCGCAGCTTCTTGCCGTCGGCGACGCCCACGAGATCCATCTCGAAACCGTCGGCCGCGCCGAGGGCATCCCCGCCGTCTATCTGCACGGCGGACCGGGCAGCGGCTGCCAGGTCGATCACCGCCGATTGTTCGATCCCGAGCGATTTCACGCCGTGCTGTTCGACCAGCGCGGCGCGGGGAGAAGCCGTCCCAGGGGCGGCCGCGAACACAACACGCTGCCGCATTTGATCGCAGATATGGAAACGATCCGCGAGAAGTTAGGCATCGCTCGCTGGATTGTCGTCGGCGGCTCCTGGGGAGCGACGCTGGCGCTCGCTTATGCGCAGGCGCATGCGGATCGCGTCGCCGGAATCGTGTTGCGCGCGACCTTTCTCGGTACGCGGAGCGAACTTGAGGGCGCGTTTCTCGACGCGCTGCCGCGCTTCTATCCCGATCTGTTCGAAGATTTCATCGGCCTGCTGCCCGAGCACGAACGAACGACGCCGCTCGATGCGTATTGGCGCCGCATTCTCGATCCCGATCCCGCGGTGCATACGCCGTTCGCGCGCGCCTGGCATGACACCGAGCGCTGTCTCTCCGAACTGGTGCCCGCTCGCAGGCGCCTTGATCGCCATTCGTCGCATCAGCCGAAGTCGCTGCCCGCCACGCCGTTCATGGAAGCGCATTATTTCCAGAACGACTGTTTCATGCGGCCTTCCCAGTTGCTGGAGGAAGCCGGGAAACTTGGCAAAATTCCCGGAATCATCGTGCAGGGCCGCTACGATCTGCTCTGTCCGCCCGCAACGTCGCGTGCGCTGGCCGCAGTCTGGCGCGATGCCGAAATTCGCGTGGTCGAAGGTGCCGGTCACACGCTCTACGATCCCGGGGTACGGGATGCGGTGATGAGGGCAATCGCGGATGTCGCATCGAGGATATCGGGATAGCTGATAATTCTCCTTATCCTGAGGAGCGAGCTCAAGAAGCAGACCAAAGGCCTTCGTCATGGCCGGGCATAGCCGTTCGAAGAACGGCGTCGCTCCCGCTCGCCTATGCCCGGCCATCCACGTCTTTGCTTATCGCAGAGAAAAAGACGTGGATGCCCGGCACAAGGCCGGGCATGACAAGAAAACGAAAAGGATAGAAAATGCCGATCGCCGGAAAGGGCATGTTGCTGACGTCGATGGATATCGACGCGGCCGATGAAGCCGACTTCAATCGCTGGTATGACCGCGAACATCTCGAAGAGCGCGTCGCGATCGAAGGTTTTCTCGAGGCGAGGCGCTACGTCGCCCATCAGGGGGCGCCGAAGTATCTCTGCCTCTACTCGACGACGACAATCGGCGTCTTCAACAGCGCGGCCTACAAGGCCCGGCTCGCCAACCCGACCGAATGGTCGCAAAAGACCATGGCGCGCTTCAAGAACATGATCCGCGCAGTGGCGCGCATCACCATCAGCCGCGGAAATGGCCGCGGTGCGGCGCTTGGCATCATTCGCTTTCACCCGGCCAAGGGAAGCGAAGAAAGTCTGCGCAGCTTTTTTCGCGACGCGCTCGATCCGCGCAAATTTGATGGCATCATCTCGATGCACCTGATCGAAAATGATCCGGTCTTGTCCGCGCCCGCGGCGGGAATTCCATCTGTCAGCACAGGCAGCGCCGACTGGTTCGTGCTGATGGATGCAATCGATGTGGACGCGGCGTCGAGGGCGGCCCTCTCGGCGCTGATTGTCAATAGCGAGTTCAAATTATCGGTGGTTTCCACGGGAACTTACCGTTTGATGTGGGACCTTTCGAACAGCGAGATACCCGCTTAAACGGGCAGATTCTCAATGCTGCACTGCCGCATAAATGATATTTTAGCAACGTCGGCAAGCGATCGAACAAAAGGATGGACCTCGCACAAATTTGCCTTTGTGCGTGATCTGGATTGGCTCTAATACGATAGGCCGATGACGCAAATTCAAAAACCACAAGGACGCCACGCGAGCGTTCGCAAGCAAGGTAAGGCCGCGCGTGTCGCTCGATCCTGGCGCGGACAAGGTAGGAATGAAACCGACTGATATCTCGGCACCCGACTATTTTCACAAAGTGGTCGATTGCCAGTGGGCCTGCCCCGCCCACACGCCCGTTCCTGAATACATCCGATTGATCGCCGACGGCCGCTACAGCGACGCCTACATGATCAACTGGAAGTCGAACGTGTTCCCGGGAATTTTGGGCCGCACCTGCGACCGTCCCTGTGAGCCGGCCTGTCGCCGCGGCCGTGTCGAGGAAACTCCGGTTGCGATTTGCCGGCTCAAGCGCGTCGCCGCCGATTTCAAGGACGACATCAAGAGCCGCCTGCCGCGCGTGGGGGCGAAAAACGGCAAGCGCATCGCGATCATCGGCGCCGGCCCCGCTTCGCTGACGGTAGCGCGCGACCTCGCGCCGCTGGGTTACCACTGCATCGTGTTCGACCAGGACCCGAAGGCCGGCGGCATGATGCGGACGCAAATCCCAAAGTTCCGCCTGCCGGATTCGGTGATCGACGAGGAAACCGGTTACATTCTCGATCTCGGCATCGAGTTCCGTGGTGGCGAGCGCATCGACAGCCTGAAAAAACTGCTCGGTGAGAACTACGACGCGATCTTTGTCGGTTCCGGCGCGCCGCGCGGCCGCGAACTCGACATCCCTGGCCGGAAGGAGGCCGCAAGCCATATTCACATCGGCATCGACTGGCTCTCCAGCGTGTCATTTGGCCACACCAGCAAGATCGGCAAGCGCGTGATCGTGCTCGGCGGCGGCAATACCGCGATGGATTGCTGCCGCACCGCGCGCCGTCTCGGCGGCGAGGACGTCCAGGTGATCGTGCGCTCCGGCTTCGAAGAGATGAAGGCGAGCCCGTGGGAAAAAGAAGACGCCATGCACGAGGACATTCCGATCCTCAATTTCATGGTGCCGGTCGCCTTCACCCACAACAACGGCAAGCTCACCGGCGTCACCTTCCAGAAGGTGAAGGCCGAGTATGATGCCAAGGGCCGGCGCAATCTGGTGCCGACCGGCGATCCCGATCAGACCATTGCCTGCGACGATGTCCTCGTCGCGGTCGGCCAGGAGAACGCGTTCCCCTGGATCGAGCGCGACTGCGGCGTCGAGTTCGACAAATGGAACATGCCCAAGGTCGATCCCGGGACGATGGGCTCGACCCATCCGAAAGTGTTCTTTGGCGGCGACGCCGCGTTCGGCCCGAAGAACATCATCTGGGCGGTGGCGCACGGCCATGATGCCGCGCTCTCGATCCACAAGCTGATCTCCGGCGAGGATGTCAATGAGCGGCCGCTGCCCGAAGTGCACATCACGTCGCAGAAGATGGGCATCCACGAATGGAGCTATGACAACGACGTCTCCGACGACAAGCGCTTCAAGGTGCCGCATCGCGACAAGGTGATTGCCTTGAAGGACATCCGCGCGGAAGTCGAGCTCGGCTACGACCTCAAGCTTGCGCTTGGCGAAGCGCGGCGCTGCCTGAATTGCGACGTGCAAACCGTCTTCACGGCGCCGCTTTGCATCGAATGCGACGCCTGCGTCGACATCTGCCCGATGGATTGCATCACCTTCACCGAGAATGGCGAGGAAGCCGATCTGCGCTCACGGCTGAAGGCGCCCTCACAGCACCCGGACCAGGACCTCTATGTCGCCGAAGGCCTCAAGACCGGCCGGGTGATGGTCAAGGACGAGGACGTCTGCCTGCATTGCGGGCTGTGCGCCGAGCGTTGTCCCACTGGTGCATGGGACATGCAGAAGTATCTCATCGACATGACCTACGCAGGTACATCATGCCCGTCCAGAGCCCGATCAGCAGCGTAAACGACTTCGTCGTCCGCTTCGCCAACGTCAACGGCTCGGGCTCGGCCAGTGCCAACGAGCTGTTCGCGCGCTCGATCCTGCGTCACGGCGTGCCGGTCAGCCCGCGCAACATCTTCCCCTCCAACATTCAGGGCCTGCCTACCTGGTACGAAGTGCGGGTTACCGAGGATGGCCATCTCGGCGCGCGCGGCGGCGTCGATCTGATGGTGGCGATGAACCCGCAGACCTGGGACAAGGACGTCGCCTCGATCGAGCCCGGCGGCTACCTGTTCTACGATTCGACCAAGCCGTTGCCGTCGTCGAAATTCCGCAACGACATCAGCGTGATCGGCGTGCCGCTGACCGCGATCACCAATTCCACCTATTCCGACCCGCGGCAGCGCCAGCTTTTCAAGAACATCATCTATCTCGGCGCGCTGTCGGCACTTCTGGAAATGGATCCGAAGCTGATCGAGCAGCTGATCGGCGAACAATACAAGGGCAAGGAAAAGCTGTTGTCCTCCAACGTGCACGCGTTGCATCTTGGCCGCGACTGGGCGCTGCAAAATCTGAAATGTCCGATCGGGCTGCGCGTGAGGAAGGCTGACAAGGTCGGCGACCGCATCTTCATCGAGGGCAACAGCGCGGCTGCGCTGGGCGCGGTCTATGGCGGCGCCACCGTCTGCGCCTGGTATCCGATCACGCCATCGTCCTCGCTTGCGGACGCGTTCGCCAGCCACTGCAAGAAGCTCAGGCACGATTCCAAGACCGGCAAGGCCAAATACGCCATTGTGCAGGGCGAAGACGAACTCGCCTCGATCGGCATCGTGATCGGCGCGTCATGGAACGGCGCGCGCGCCTTCACCGCCACCTCCGGCCCCGGCATTTCGCTGATGCAGGAGTTCATCGGGCTGTCCTATTTCGCTGAAATCCCGGCGGTGATCATGAACGTGCAGCGCGCCGGCCCTTCGACCGGTATGCCGACCCGCACCCAGCAATGCGACATTCTCGCCTGTGCCTATGCTTCCCACGGCGACACCAAGCATGTGCTGCTGTTTCCGGAGGACCCGGCCGAAGCGTTCGAATTCGCGGCGCAAGCCTTCGATCTCGCCGAGCAGCTCCAGACCGCGATTTTCGTCATGCTCGATCTGGACATCGGCATGAACCACCGGCTTTGCCGCCCGCTGAAGTGGGACGATGCCCGCCAATACGACCGCGGCAAGGTGATGACGGCCGAAATGCTCGACGAAGGCCGCGACTTCGGCCGCTATCTGGACGTCGATGGCGACGGCATCCCCTACCGCACCTATCCCGGCACCCATCCGACCAAGGGTTCGTATTTCACCCGCGGCACCTCGCGCGACCGCTACGCGCGCTACTCCGAGGAGGGCTCGGTCTACGCCGATAACATGCAGCGCCTGGTACGCAAATTCGAGACGGCGCAGGACATGGTGCCGCGGCCGTTGCAGGCCAACGCCGCAAAGCCGACCAAATACGGGGTGATCTATTTCGGCTCGACCGCGCCTGCGATGGATGAAGCGATCGAACTGCTCGAGGCGCGCGGTCACCTGCTCGATCGCATGCGAGTTCGCGCCTTCCCGTTTCATTCCTCAGTCGCAAGCTTCATCGCCGACCATGATTTCGTTTACGTGGTCGAGCAGAACCGCGACGCCCAGCTTCGCTCGCTGATCGTCAACGAGAACGGCATCGATCCGGTGCGGCTGGTGCCGATCCGCCACTATGACGGCACGCCGATCACCGCCCGCTTCATCGCCGGCGCGATCGGCGACCACCAGGATCAGCTGACGCTGACCCCGCTTCGCAAGGTAAAGACATGAGCGATCCTCTCCTTGTTCGGACGTCATGCCCGGGCTTGTCCCGGGCATCCGCGCCTTCGTTTCAATCAGCCAAGACATGGATGGCCGGGATACACCCGGCCATGACGGGCGTTTAACTGCAGGTGCTATCGTGACCTATATTGCCAAACCGAAATTCCACCATCCGGGTCTGCCCAAGAACCAGCTCGGCTATACCCATCGCGATTACGAGGGCAAGATTTCGACGCTATGCGCCGGGTGCGGCCACGACTCGATCACGGCGTCGATCATCGAGGCCTGCTTCGAACTGTCGATCGAGCCGCATCGCGTTGCAAAAATTTCCGGCATCGGCTGCTCCTCGAAAACGCCCGATTACTTCCTCGGCAATTCGCACGGGTTCAACTCGGTGCATGGCCGCATGCCCTCGGTCCTCACCGGGGCCAATCTCGCCAACCGCGACCTGATCTATCTCGGCGTCTCCGGCGACGGCGACTCTGCCTCGATCGGCTTCGGCCAGTTTGCGCATTCGATCCGGCGCGGCGTCAACATGACCTACATCGTCGAGAACAACGGCGTATACGGCCTGACCAAGGGCCAGTTCTCAGCGACCGCCGACCGTGGCTCGAAGTCGAAGAAGGGCGTGATGAACACCGACAACGCCGTCGACCTGGTGGCGATCGCGCTGCAGTTGGGGGCCAGCTTCGTGGCGCGCAGCTTCTCCGGCGACAAGACGCAGCTGGTGCCGCTGATCGCGGCTGCGATCGAGCACAAGGGCTCGGCATTCATCGACGTGATCAGCCCGTGCATCGCCTTCAACAACCATGCCGGCTCGACCAAGAGCTTCGACTATGTGCGCGAGCACAATGATGCCGTGAACCGCCTCGACGTCCTCACCGGCCGCGAGCCGATCTCGATCGAATATGCGCCGGGGACGGTCAAGGTGGTCGAGCAGCACGACGGCACCAGGATCGCGCTGCGCAAGATCGATGCGGATTACGACCCACACGACCGCGTCGGCGCGATGGCGTTCCTGCAAAAACACGCCGCCAGGGGCCAGATCGTCACCGGCCTGCTTTATGTCGATCCGGAAGCGGAAGACCTGCACAACCACCTCAACACGGTGGACAGCCCGCTCAACACGCTCAACGAAGGCGAACTTTGCCCCGGCTCGGCGACCCTGGAAAAAATCAACGCGTCGTTGCGCTGAAGCCATCCGTTGCCAGCGATCATGAGCGGCTGGCATCGAGTTCGGCGGCGTGCGAGCCTGCACGCTGCGGCAGGAACGCGATGCAGGCAAGGATGGCGGCGGCCAGGATTGCGGACGCGTAGTATCTGCTGAACGCCAGGCCACCCTCCTGCCTCGGTTTGTCGAGCAGGTCGCCCAGCGTGGCACCGAGTGGTCGCGTCAGGATAAAGGCGGCCCAGAACAGCAGGGTTCTGGAAACATTGGTCCAGAAATAAGCCGCCGCGATCGCGACGAGACCTGCCGAGAACACCAGCGCGCCCATCTCGTAGCCGAACTCGTTGGTGTCCGCCATCCAGTCGCCGAGCGCAATGCCAAGCGTCTGCGAGAACAGGATCGAAATCCAATAGAATGTTTCGACTGCCGGATTGGTGATGGTGTTGACCGAAATTGTTCCTTGCGACCAGTACCAGAAGCCGAGCGACGCGAGCAGAAGCAGGAACAACAGCGACGCGCCGCCGCCATAGCCGATCCCGAGTGAGCGATCGGCAAAATCGGCCATCGTCGTGCCCGCGGTGGTGGTCGTGACGACGACGATCCAGTACAAAAACGGATGAAAGCTTTTCGCGGAAATCTGCGCGATCACGGCGAATACGAAAATGCCGATGAAGATGAGGCTGGAGAGCGCGTAACCGAGATTCATCGACATCGATACCGCATCGCCGCCGGTCTCCCCGAGCGTCGTCGCCAGTATCTTGATGAACCAGAAGATGAGTGTGACTTCGGGAACCTTGCTTCGCTGCAAGCCTTGAAACATTTCGAAATTCCTGGCCGAGAGGTGATGCTTTACCAGAGGTGCCCGTCCTCTGGCCGATCAGCGCACGATGCGTGTCGCCGAGTGAACCGGCCGAAGTTTGACCAGTTCCTTCAAAGATTCCTGAACCGATCGTGAACCTGCGCCGCCTTGAGAAGCGCTTGGGATGATCAGGCACGTACTACTATCGTCATGGCCGGGCATAGCCGTCGAAGAACGGCGTCGCTTCCGCTCGCCTATGCCCAGCCAACCACGACTTTTCGCCATTGAAAGAAGTAAGCCGTGGATGCGCGGGTCAAGCCCGCGCATGACGGGCTGCGGAGAGCAAACGGACCCATACGTTCCCTACGTCGCTCGCCGCACGAAACTCGGATTGAGGTCTTTCACCGTGCGCGCACCGCATTGCTGCATGGCCGCTCGCGTTTCGGCGCGGACGATCTCCAGCACCTGCTCCACGCCTTCCTGGCCGAAGGCACCGAGGCCCCACAGATAGGGCCGACCGATTCCGACCGCCTGCGCACCCATTGCGAGCGCCTTGACCGCGTCGGTGCCGCGGCGAAAACCGCTGTCTACGACGACGACCATGCGTCCCTTCACCGCCGCGACGATTTCCGGCAAGGCATCGATGGTGGAGCGGCCATTGTCCTCGCCGCGGCCGCCGTGATTGGAGACGAGAATTCCGTCGATCCCGTTCTGCGCCGCGAGCTCCGCGTCCTCCGCCGTCACGATGCCCTTGAGCATGATCTTCATGCGCGTGACGTCGCGCATGCGCTTGACGGTGTCCCAGTTCAGGTTCGAGGACTCGCCGCTTCCCTTGATGCCGGTGAGGTCGATGCCATCATAGTTATGTCGCCGCAAAGCCCGCGCCGCAAAGCTGCTTCGGTCGTGGCAGGCCGAACATTCGCGCGTGTCGGATTTCATCAGGCGGTACAGGGTTTCCTGGTTGCGGCCGGCGACGCGGTCGACCGTTACCATCAACACCGGACAGCCGGCACCATCGGCGCGCTTGATCAGCGCCTGCGCGACCTCCCAGCTCGGCGACGCATAGAGCTGGAACCAGACCGGCGCCCCGCGCGCCTTGGTGACATCGTCGACCGAATAGTTCGACGACGTCGAAAGGATTTGCAGATGATTGCCCGCCCGCGCGGCTCTTGCCACCGCAAGTTCGCCTTCGGGATGAAAGAACTGGTTGGCGCCGGTCGGGCAGACGAAGATCGGCGAGTCATATTTGCTGCCGAACAGTTCGATGCTGGTGTCGACTTTGGAAACGTCGTTCAGCCGGTGCGGCATCAGCTGGAATTTGAGGAAATCTTCGCGGTTGGCGCGCAGCGTCACCTCGTCGTCGATGCCGGAAGCCATGTAGCCGAAATGCGCCGGCGGCACGTTCTTGCGGCAGACCGGTTCGAAATCGAACACGTTGATGGCGTCCTTTGGACGTTCGATCAATCCGGTGCTGCCGGGTGGCGCCCAGATCATCGGATCGGGCAGTTTTGACGGCGCTTCCATGCCCCAGGCTGCAAGCGAGGGCGACGCCAAAAGCGGACTGCCGGCAAGATATTGCAGGAAACGGCGGCGGCTGGTGGCGCGAATGATCGTCGGCGTCATTGAAGGAACCCTCCCCCTGCGGATGTTATTCTTTATGGGATGCACGATAGCAGCGCCGGGGATCGCCCGGAAGGCGCGCGCCCGCCGAAGAAGGAGCGGACACCCAGCCATGCATCAATCGCCGGGCGGCGCTGCTTGCGCGCAAAGTCGAGAAAATCCCCGGGAAGTGACCGGATGGCGATCGTTTCGAGGATCGGTGCGCGCCAAAGGGCGTTATTACCTCAAAGGTACCCATAATCCGGTCACCAGCGCGGCATAAGGATGGTTGATCATCCGGCGCGCCGGTAGCGTGCCGATTTCCCGATGTTCGCACTGAGGCATGACGTTTTCGAACTTTGCAATCGGAAAGACACTGGCACATATTGATCTAGTGTTACTTGATCCAGTGTTACGGCCAATCCGGCAACGGACCCGAACAGAAACAGGGCATCATGAATCTCGTCAAGGAACTCGAAAACCATGGCCAGTCAGTCTGGCTGGATTTCCTCGCCCGCGGCTTTGTCGTCAAGGGTGAGCTCAAAAAGCTGATCGATATCGACGGCGTCAAGGGCGTGACCTCCAATCCGTCGATCTTCGAAAAGGCGATTGGAAGTTCGGATGAATATGACGGCTCGATCGACAGCGCCCTGAAAAAAGGCGATCGTCCGGTCGCCGATTTGTTCGAGCACCTGGCGGTCGAGGATATCCAGCATGCCGCCGACGTGCTGCGTCCGGTCTATGATCGCCTGAACGGCCACGACGGGTTTGTCAGCCTCGAAGTATCGCCTTATCTGGCGATGGACACCAGGGGCACCATCGCCGAAGCAAGGCGATTGTGGAAGGACGTTCACCGCAGGAATCTGATGGTGAAAGTGCCGGCTACGGCGGAAGGCCTTCCCGCGATCGAGCAGCTGACCGGAGAAGGACTGAGCATCAACATCACCCTGTTGTTCTCGCAAAAGGTCTACATCGAGGTTGCGCAAGCCTATCTCGCCGGGCTCGAAAAATACGTCGCCGACGGCGGCGATCCCTCCCATGTCGCCAGCGTCGCGAGCTTTTTCGTCAGCCGAATCGACACCGCGGTCGACAAGCAGCTGGATGAAAAGATCGCCCGTGCCAACGACCCGAACGAAAAGGAGCGGCTCGCCGCGCTGAAGGGGAAGGTCGCGATCGCGAACGCGAAACTCGCCTATCAGGAATATAAACGTCTGTTCTCCGGCGCCAGATGGGAGAAGCTCGAGGCGAAAGGCGCAAGGCCGCAGCGGCTGTTGTGGGCCTCGACCGGCACCAAGAACAAGGACTACAGCGACGTACTCTATGTCGACGAGCTGATCGGCCCCAATACGATCAACACCATGCCGCCGGCGACGCTTGAGGCCTTCCGCGATCACGGCAAGCTGCGCGACAGCCTCGAGGAAGACATCGAGGAAGCCCAACACGTCCTCGCCGAGCTCGAACGATCCGGCATCTCGCTCGATGCCGTCACGGCTGAACTCATCAAGGATGGTGTCAGACTGTTCGCCGATTCTGCCGACAAGCTTTACGGCGCGGTCGCACAAAAGCGCGCCACGGTGCTGGGCGGAAAGATCGACGCGCAGAAGCTTGCGCTTCCGAACAGCATCGGCAAGGCGGTCGAAAGGAAAACTGAGGAATGGCGCGCCTCGGCGAAAATCCGCAGGCTTTGGCAGAAGGACAAATCGGTCTGGACCAATGACGACGAGAACAGATGGCTGGGCTGGCTGAACAGCGCGGCCGAAGCCGATATCGCCGATTATGAGGATTATGCAGAGCGCGTGAAGGGACAGAAGTTTACCGACGCCGTCGTGCTCGGCATGGGAGGTTCCAGCCTCGGCCCCGAAGTGCTCGCAAAGACGTTTCCGAAAAAATCGGGCTTCCCCAAACTGCATGTGCTCGATTCCACCGATCCCGCGCAGGTCCGCGCGATGGAGAAATCGGTCGATCTTTCCAAAACATTGTTCATCGTTTCCAGCAAATCCGGGAACACCACCGAGCCGAATGTGATGAAGGACTATTTCTTCGCGCGCGTGTCGGAGACGATCGGCGCGGCGAAGGCCGGCCACCGTTTCGTTGCGGTGACCGATCCCGGTTCTTCGCTGGAGAAGGCCGCGAGCAAGCAGGGCTTTGCGCGCGTCTTCCACGGCGATCCCACGATCGGCGGCCGTTATTCCGTGCTGTCGCCGTTCGGTCTTGTCCCCGCCGTGACCGCCGGCATCGACGTCCGTGCGCTCATACAGCACACGCTTGCGATGATGCGTTCCTGCGGAGCCGACGTGCCGCCGCATGAAAATCCCGGCGTTCAGCTCGGGCTGGCGATGGGACTTGCGGGTCTCGAAGGCCGCGACAAGGTGACCATCCTTTCCTCGAAAAAGATTGCCGATTTCGGCGCCTGGGCCGAGCAACTGATCGCCGAATCCACCGGCAAGGAAGGCAAGGGCCTGATCCCGATCGATGGCGAAGGCATCGGCGATGTGGCACTTTATCGCGACGACCGCTTCTTCATCGACCTTCGCACCGAGGGCGAGAGCGACGCCGCCCATGATGAGAAGCTCGCCGCGCTGGAGAAAGCGGGCCACCCCGTCGTTCGTATTGTCCTGAAATCGATCGATCACATCGGCCAGGAATTCTTCCGCTTCGAGATGGCGACGGCGGTCGCGGGCGCCGTGCTCGGCATCAATCCCTTCAATCAGCCCGACGTCGAGGCTGCCAAGGTCAAGACGCGGGCATTGACGGCAGTCTTCGAGAAAAATGGCGCGCTTCCGGCGGAAGAGCCTGCGATGTCATCTGCGCAGGTTGATCTCTATACCGACGAGAAGAACGCCGCGGCCTTGCGCAAGGCCGGCGCCGACGGTGATCTCGCTTCATGGCTGAAGGCGCACCTTTCCCGCACCCATGCTCACGATTACGTCGCGCTGCTCGCCTATGTCCAGCGCAACGGTGCGCATATCGACGCGCTGCAAGCCATGCGGCTTGCGGTGCGCGACAAGCGTCATGTCGCGACCTGCGCCGAATTCGGCCCGCGCTTCCTGCATTCGACCGGTCAGGCTTACAAGGGCGGGCCCGATAGCGGCGTGTTCCTGCAGATCACCTCCGATGACGCGAAGGACCTGCCGGTACCCGGCCAGAAGGCGAGCTTTGGCGTGATCAAGGTGGCGCAGGCGCGCGGCGACTTCGACGTGTTGACCGAGCGCGGCCGGCGCGCACTGCGGGTGCATCTGAAAGGCGATTTGAAAGCCGGCCTGAATGCGCTCGATCGCGCCATCAGGCAGGCATTGAATTAGAACTGGATACATGACGATAGATGCAGGATGTACGCGCTTGGTCACCTCTCCCATCGGGAGAGGTCGGATCGCCTCGGGCGATCCGGGTGAGGGGTTACGCTCCATCGATAGACCGTACCCCCTCACCCCGACCCTCTCCCCATGGGAGAGGGAGTTCAGCACCGCTGCTGAAACATCGACCCAACCACTCCAAGCAAGACGAACCGAACTCTAGGGATTAACAGAGATGCAGATCGGCATGATCGGCCTGGGGAGGATGGGCGGCAACATCGTCCGCCGGCTGATGCAGCACGGTCATACGACCGTCGTCTATGACAAGGACCCCAAGGCCGTGGCCGAGATCGCATCTGACGGCGCTGCGGATTCGGATTCGCTCGAACAATTCGTCAAGAAACTTGGCCCGCCGCGGGCCGCCTGGGTGATGCTGCCGGCCGGCAAGATCACCGAAGCCACTATCGAAGCGCTTTCGAAACTGATGGAACGTGGCGACGTCATCATCGACGGCGGCAACACCTTCTGGCAGGACGACGTGCGCCGCGGCAAGGCGCTGAAAGAGCGCGGCATCCACTATGTCGATGTCGGCACGTCCGGCGGCGTCTGGGGCCTCGAACGCGGCTATTGCATGATGATCGGCGGCGACAAGACGGTGGTCGATCGCCTCGATCCGATCTTCGCCGCGCTTGCGCCTGGCCTTGGCGACATCCCGCGCACCTCAGGGCGCGAGGGGCGCGATCCGCGCGTCGAGCGGGGCTATCTCCATGCCGGCCCGGTCGGCGCCGGTCATTTCGTCAAGATGGTCCACAACGGCATCGAATATGGCCTGATGCAGGCCTATGCCGAGGGCTTCGACATTCTCAAGAACGCCAATATCGAGGCGCTGCCGGCCGAGCATCGTTTCGATCTCGACATTGCCGATATCGCCGAGGTGTGGCGGCGCGGCAGCGTGATCCCGTCCTGGCTGCTCGATCTCACCGCGGCCGCGCTTGCGCAAACGCCGTCACTTGATACCTATTCCGGATTCGTCGAGGATTCCGGCGAAGGCCGCTGGACCGTCAACGCCGCGATCGACGAGGCCGTGCCGGCCGAGGTGCTGACCGCGGCATTGTTCGCCCGTTTTCGCTCGCGCAAGGAACATACCTTCGCCGAAAAGATTCTCTCTGCGATGCGCGAGGGGTTCGGGGGGCACAAGGAACCGCAGCAACACCCGGATCCGGCGCGACAGAGCGCGCCCGGGATCGTCAAGCCAAAGGCAGGCCGTTTGTGACAGAACCAGTAAAAACGCAGCAGAAGCCGGATGGCTGCTCGTTCGTGATTTTCGGCGTCACCGGAGACCTGGCGCACCGGCTGGTTATTCCGGCGCTCTACAATCTTGCCGCTTCTGACCTGTTGCCCGACAGATTTTGCGTGGTCGGCATCGCCCGCAAGGGCGCCTCGAGCGAGGGATTGCGCGAAAGCCTGCTGAAGGGACTGCACCGGTTCGCCACCCGCCCCGTGGACGAGAACATAGCAAAACGTCTGTTGGAATGCGTCACCAGTATCGAGGCCGACCCGAAGGAGCCGGCTTCCTTCGATGACATGCGCGAGCGCCTCGAAAGGCTCGAAGCGAACCGCGCAACCGGCGGCAACCGGCTATTTTATCTCGCCATCCCGCCCACCGCCTTCGCCCCGATCGCCGAACAGCTCGGCCGCACCGGCATGCTGAAGGAGACGGGAGGCGCATGGCGGCGGCTGGTGGTCGAAAAGCCGTTCGGGACGGACCTTGCTTCCGCCAGGGCGCTGAACGGCGAATTGCTCAGAATCGTCGATGAGCACCAGATCTACCGGATCGATCATTATCTCGGCAAGGAAACCGTTCAGAACATTCTGGTGCTGCGCTTTGCCAACGGCATGTTCGAGCCGATCTGGAACCGCAACCACATCGATCACGTGCAGATCACGGTCGATGAGAGAATCGGGGTCGTCGGCCATCGCGGAAGTTTCTATGACGCAACAGGCGCGCTTCGCGACATGGTGCCGAACCACCTGTTCCAGCTGCTGTCGCTGGTCGCGATGGAGCCGCCGGTGAAATTTGACGCACATTCCGTTCGCTCGGAAAAGGCCGAAGTGCTGTCGGCGATCCAGACCCAGAGCGAGGAAGAGGCGCTGCAAAATTCCGTGCGCGGCCAATATCGCGGTGGCAAGATCGGCGATAGCGAAATTCCCGACTATAGCAAGACCAACGACGTCAAGCCGGACAGCACGACCGAGACCTATGCGGCGCTGAAATTGACGATCGACAACTGGCGCTGGGCCGGCGTGCCCTTCTATCTTCGCACCGGAAAGGCGCTCGGCGTCAAACGCACCGAGGTCGCGATCAAGTTCAAGCAGGCGCCGTTTGCGATGTTCCGCAACACATCGGTGGACCGGCTGTCGCAAAACTATCTCGTCATCGCGATCGAGCCGACCGAGGGCATCACCCTGCAGTTCAACACCAAGGTGCCCGGGCCGACGATCAATATCGACGGCGTGGAGATGAAATTCCGCTACAAGGATTATTTCCGCGCCGAGCCGACGACCGGGTACGAAACTCTCATTTACGATTGCATGATCGGCGACAACATCCTGTTTCAGCGCGCCGACAGCGTGGAAGCGGGTTGGCAGGCGGTGCAGCCTTTCCTCGACGCCTGGAAGAAGGCGGGCGGCAAGGGCTTGCAAACCTACAAAGCGGGCAGCGAAGGGCCCGAAGCGGCTGACGAGCTGATCAAGCGCGATGGTCGCAGCTGGCGCAAGCTCGGCTAGCATCATGGCGGCGCGGAGCAATTTCAATCGCATCGTCGTTGATGATGCCGCCGCGCTTGCGAACGCCGCCGCGGAACGCCTGATGGCGAGGATTAACGCCAATCCCGGCCGCATCGCGATTTGCCTGTCTGGGGGATCGAGCCCGAAACAGCTTTATCGGTTGCTCTCGACCGATCCCTGGGCTGACCGGATTCCCTGGCAGCGCGTGCATTGGTTCATCGGCGACGAGCGCTTTGTCCCTGCCGTCGATCCCCTCAACAATATGGCCATGGCGAGAAGCATCTTTCTCGATTCCCTGGCGCCACCCGCCAACATTCACCCGATTCCGACCGACACCGCCGGCCCGGACGAATCCGCGCACCGCTACGAGGGTGAGCTGAAAGCTTTCTACGGCGCTTCGAGGCTCGATCCCACTCGGCCGTTGTTCGACCTCGTGCTGATGGGGGCCGGACCCGATGGCCACACCGCTTCGCTTTTTCCGGACGATCCCGCCCTCAAAGAGACGACGCGCTGGGTGATCGGCGTGGGACACGCCCATGTCGAGCCGCTCGTGCCAAGGGTGACACTGACCCTGCCCGCCCTCTCCTCCTGCCGGGAAATGCTGTTCGAGATCGCGGGTGCGGAAAAACGCGCGATCTTGACGCGGCTCTCCGCGGGCGAGAACCTGCCGGCCAACCGCGCGCGCTCGGCGGCAGAAACGGTGTGGCTGGTGGATCGCGCTGCGCTAGAGCTCTGATTCCGAAGTTCGCAAGCTATCGCGGGGACCTCTGATGCGAACTTCGGAATCAAAGGGGCTCTAGCAACTTGTCGCACTAGCCGGAGGAACTGGGTGAAGGACGAATCGAACAAGCTGCCATGCGCCCTGATCGTGATGGGCGTGTCCGGCTCGGGCAAGAGCACGATTGCAGCCAGTCTCGCCGAACGGCTTGGCTGGACCTTTGAGGATGGGGATCGGTTTCATCCTGCCAGCAATGTCGCCAAGATGGCCGCGGGCCACCCGCTGACCGACGAGGATCGCTGGCCCTGGCTGCAGGCGATCGCCGACGAGATCGACAGGGTGTGCCGAACCGGCGGCCACGTCGTCATCGCCTGCTCCGCGCTCAAGCGCGTCTATCGCAATCTGCTCGTTCACGGGCGAAGCGACGTCCGCATCGTCTTCCTTGAGGGGACCAAGGCCCTGATCGCCGACCGGCTCGCTCGACGGAAGCACCACTTCATGCCGCCCGGGCTGTTGGACAGCCAGTTCAAGACGCTGGAGCCGCCGGAAAGCGACGAGCACGTGATCACCGCGCCGATCGACGCGAGCGTCGAGACGATCGTCGAGAACATCGTGCGTCAACTCCGCGCGGCTTCGAGCGCCGGAAATCTTCCTGGCGGGAGGGCCCCATGAGCCGCATCGCGCTGGTGGTCTCGGACGTCGACGGCACGCTTCTGACCAAGGACAAGACGCTCACCGAAAGCGCGATGGCCGCGGTCCGGCGGCTGCACGAGGCTGGCATCGCCTTCACCATCACCTCGAGCCGCCCCGCGATCGGCATGCGTTTTCTGATCCAGCCGCTGCAGATAAAGCTCCCGGTCGGCGCCTTCAACGGCGGTTGCATCATCGATCCCGATTTGAATCCGATCGAGTTGCACACGATTCCGGCGCCCGCGGTGCAGCGAAGCCTCGAGGTGCTGAACGAATTCGGTACCGATGTCTGGCTGTTCACCTGGGATCGCTGGTTCGCCCGCGACGGAAACGGCCCATACGTGCCGCTTGAGAAACGCGCGATCCGCGCCGATCCGACCATCGTTGCGGATTTCACGCCTTATCTCGCATCCGCCTGCAAGGTTGTCGGCTCCAGCGCCGACGCGCCGCTGCTACAGCGCTGCGAACTCGCCATGCAACAAGCGTTGGGTACACAGGCGACCGCCGTGCGTTCGCAAAGCTATTATCTGGACGTCACCGCGCCGGGCTGCGACAAAGGCACCTTCGTCAAGGCGATGGCAAGCCGCCTTGAGATTCCGAAGCAGGCGATCGCGACCATCGGCGACACGCAACGATCTGCCGATGTTCGAGGCAAGCGGCCTTTCGATTGCGATGGGAAACGCCACCGATGAAGTCAAGGAGATGGCGACGCAGGTCACCGCCTCGAACGAAGAGGAAGGATTTGCGAGCGCGATCGAGATGATTTTGCGGGCATAACGCTGAGGTTTGGTCGCGGTCATGCGTCATTGCGAGGAGCGTTTGCGACGAAGCAATCCGGTTCTTTTTTGCCGTCTGGATTGCTTCGCTTGCGCTCGCAATGACGGAAAACAACCATAGTGCGCAGGTCTAGAGTCTTTTCGGTTCTGATTGAATCAGAACCGAGGCTCCAATCTTTTGTTTTGACGCGTTTTCTTCACGCGAACCGGTATCCACCTCGCTCGAAAACGCTATAGTACGGATGGCAGCTTCCCTCACTTCGACCTCTGCACCGCCGGCTTTTCGCTCGCCTTTGAGAATCGCTTCACGCCACGGCGCGTGCCCTCTCTCTTGTCGCGTCCTTGAGCGCGGCGACGTCGATGGCGCCGGCAATCTCCTCGACCGCAATCGGCAGCCGCTGCCGCCAGTTCGGGTGCTCGTTCACGGTGCCGGGAATATTGGGCTGGTCAACGACGTTGAGGAGATCTTCGAGCGAAATGGCCAGCAGGCGCGACCTGGTTCTGGCGAGAAAGCCTGCCACCGCATAGAGATCCTGGCGATCGATCGAGTGATGCTGCAGCACGTCGCTGAGCATGGTGAGCGCGTGCCAGCGGGCGTCGTCGCTCTCGCCCGGATCGATCCCCAGCGATCGCTTCATCTTGAGGTCGTTGAACGAGCGCCATCCCGCATAGGTCGACAGGTCGTGGGTGTTGAAGGTGACGAGCGCATTCGGCGAGTAATAGTCGGCGCCGCGAAACGCCCCGCGATCGTCACGTTCGAACATCATCACCTGATAGGACCAGATGCCCCAATCGGCCGTCCTGTCGCGAAAACCCTCCGGCACGGTGCCGAGGTCTTCGCCGATCACCACGCAGGCGTTCTCCACGCTCGCCAGCGCCGTTTCCGCCAACAACGCCTCGAACGGCATCTGCACATAGACCCCGTTGTTGGGGGCGAAGCCGTGCGGGACGAGATAGAGCCGTTTCAGGCCCAACACGTGATCGAGCCTGATCGCGCCCGCATGGCGCATCGAAGCCTGCAGCATTTCCCGGTACGGTTCGAACGATGTCAGTTCAAGCCCCGCGGCATTGAAGCCGGCCAGGCCCCAGTTCTGGCCCGCGGGCATGAGCGGATCGGGCGGCGCGCCGACCGAAAGATGGCGCGAGATCGCGGTCTGCTCGTTCCACGCATCAAAGCCGTTGGCCTGCACGCCCACCGCGACGTCGAGATAGAGGCCGACCTTCATGCCAAGCCGGACGGCCAGTTCACGGCAGAAGCGCAATTGCGCATCCGCCGTCCATTGCACGAATTCGACGAATTCGATTTCGGCGGCATCCGCGCCCTGCCGCAATTCGGCGCATTTGGCCTCGTCCGGCTGCCGCCAGCCTTCTGGCCACTCCCACCACGGTCTGCCGAACTTGTGCCGAAGCACTTCGAAACAGGCAAAGTGCGACAACAGCGGCGCGCGCTCGGCGCGGAACGCGTCGAACTCCTGCTTGCGGGCAGCGCTCGCGTGCGACTTGAAATTTCTGAAGGCTGCGTGCAGCGCCCGCCATTTCAGCCCGGCGACAGCTTCATAATCGATCAGATGACCTTCTCTCAACCGCGCGATGGAGCGCTTTGAAAATGCCTCGGCGTTGAATTCGGGAATTTTCTCGACATCGATATAGAGCGCGTTCAAAAACAACCGGCTGTTCGGCGAGTAGGGACTGCAATCGGCCGGGTGGTCGTCGAACAGAGCGTGCAGGGGATTGAGCCCGATGCCATCGGCTCCCAACTGGGCCGCCAATTCGAGTAATGCCGCAAGATCGGTGAAATCGCCGATGCCCCAGTTGCGCCCCGAGCGGACGCCGTAAAGCTGGACCGCGATCAGCCAGCACCGGTCGAAATCACCGCCATAGGCTTTGGCTGGCGCGACGATCAGTGGCACTTCTTCGGCAAATGACGCCGCATCGGTCAGATTGAGCCGATACGACCCCTGCGGCAAATCGGCGGGCCAGATGATTTTGCGATTGCGCGCTTCGCCTTGCGCGATGACTTTCGAACCCGACATGATCTGCCACCGCACCGGGAACGCGGCGGGTTCCTTGATCTCGGTTTGCGACGGTAGTCCGGAACGGACCACCACGGTTCCGGAGGCAACGCGGTACGGAACCCGCTCTGGCAAGGCATCGAGGATGATTTTGAGCGCGGCGGCATCGGTTACCTGGCGATGGCCGCGGCCATCGATAAATTCGGTTTGGATGTCCAGCTCTCTGGCTCTGCTGTAAAGGTTCATTCGGCACGCCATTTGCACGCAACGGAAGACGGAACCGCCGCAAAATTCTTGTGGTTTAGGAAGAGGATAGCCTTGCTTAACGTCGATCCGCCTCGGCCGTTCCCCAAAGGAACCAAAGCAAGCGGAACGGCTTTTTATATATGTCCCGAGCATCTCCTTTCGCGCAAACGAAATGGGACCCCATTGCAAATCGCATCACCGTGATCAAAACAATCAAAAACCGTCGAGGGCGCCCACACGGCGCTGCCCATCGGCGTGAACGCGTCCATAATACCGCCCCGCTATTTCGTTCTCTGGTCGCGCGGAGCTTTGGAATGAACCTGCTGTCGTCAATCGATACCGAAGAACTGCCGGCCGCCGCGCTGGATCATGACGAACTCTGGTACAAGGACGCCATCGTTTATCAGCTTCACGTCAAGGCCTTCGCCGACAGCAACAATGACGGCATCGGCGATTTCGCCGGCCTCACTGAGAAGCTCGATTACCTGCAGGATCTCGGGGTGACGGCGCTCTGGCTGTTGCCATTCTATCCCTCGCCCGGCCGCGACGATGGTTACGACATCGCCGACTACGGCTCGATCAATCCCGATTTCGGGACCATGAAGGATTTTCGCCGCTTCATCGTCGAAGCCAAACGACGCGGCATGCGCGTGGTCATCGAACTCGTCATCAATCATACCTCGGACCAGCACGACTGGTTCAAGCGCGCCCGCCGCAGCGATCCGAAGTCCAGCGCGCGTAACTGGTATGTCTGGAGCGACACCGACCAGAAATACGCAGGCACTCGGATCATCTTCACCGACACCGAGAAGTCGAACTGGACCTGGGACCCCGAAGCCGGGCAATTCTACTGGCACCGCTTCTTCTCGCACCAGCCTGACTTGAACTTCGACAATCCCCGCGTGGTCAGCGCGATGATCCAGGTGATGAAGCGCTGGCTCGACACCGGCGTCGACGGGTTCCGGCTCGATGCCATTCCCTATTTGTGCGAGCGCGACGGCACCAACAACGAGAACCTGCCGGAGACTCATGCCATCATCAAAAAGCTTCGCGCCGAGCTTGACGCCTATGCCAGGGGCAAGGTGCTGCTGGCGGAAGCCAATCAATGGCCGGAGGACGTGCAGGAATATTTCGGCAATGGCGATGAATGCCAGATGGCCTATCATTTTCCGCTGATGCCACGCATTTACATGGCGATCGCCCAGGAGGACCGGTTTCCGATCACCGACATCCTGCGCCAGACTCCGGATATCCCGCCCAATTGCCAGTGGGCGCTGTTCCTGCGCAATCACGACGAATTGACGCTCGAAATGGTCACCGACGTCGAGCGCGACTATTTGTGGTCGACCTATGCCAACGATCCGCGGGCGCGGATCAACCTCGGCATTCGCCGGCGCCTTGCGCCGCTGATGGACAATGACCGCCGCAAGATCGAGCTGATGAACTCGCTGCTGCTTTCGTTTCCGGGCACGCCGATCATCTATTACGGCGACGAAATCGGCATGGGCGACAACATCTATCTCGGCGACCGCAATGGCGTCCGCACGCCCATGCAGTGGACACCGGACCGCAATGGCGGCTTTTCGCGCGCCGATCCCGCGCGGCTCTATGCCCCGATCATCATGGATTCGGTTTACGGCTACGAGGCCGTCAATGTCGAAGCCCAGTCACGCAGCCTGTCGTCCTTGCTCAGTGCGACCAAGCGGCTGATTTCGGTACGCAAGTCGACGCTGGCGTTCGGCCGCGGCAGCATGACCTTCATCCGCCCCGTCAATCGCGCGGTGTTGGCTTATGTCAGGCAGCTTGGCGACGAGGTCATTCTTTGCGTCGCCAACCTGTCGCGATCGGCGCAGGCGACCGAACTCGATCTGTCGGCCTTCAAGGATCGCGTTCCCCTGGAAATGCTGGGCCGCACGCATTTCCCCGCGATCGGCGAACGCCCCTACATGATCACGCTCGCGCCGTATGGCTTCTACTGGTTCCAGCTGCAGGAGCACGCCAATTCGGAATTCGTCACGCGATCCGTGGTGCCCGAATTCGAAACTCTCGTCGTGCCCGTGGGCGCGACCTGGGTGTCGCTCGCCCGCACGCGCGGGGTATTCGAGCGCGACGTCATGCCAGGACATCTGGCGCGAAGCCGCTGGTACCCCGAACACGATCCTTCACAGATTCGTCCGACGCTCACCTCGGCGATCCCGTTCTGCGACATCGGCGACAACCGGCCGTGGCTCACCTTCTTCGAGCCGAAGCAGAACGAGGGGAGCGTGCGCTACACGATGCCCTTGCAGATCGAATGGGTCCGGTTCGATCGCGAGCGATTCAATCCCCATGCGCTCGCCGCGGTGCGCCAGGGTGCGCGCGAAGGAACGCTGCTGGATGTCGCTTTTGACCCGATCTTCCACGGCCTTCTGCTTCGCAACCTTCGCCAGTCGCTGACCATCGAAGAAAATGGCATGGGCCTCGAATTCCGGCCGACAAGCAGATTTTCGCCAAGACCGATCAAACAGCCGGAACGAGTGACCGTGGTCGATGTCGGTCCACTGAGCAGCATGGCCCTGCTCGACGACAATTACTGCGTCAAGCTCTACCGAAAGCTCGAGCCGGGCATCAATCCGGAGATGGAGATCGGCCGGTTCCTGACCGAGGTCGTCGGCTTCGCCAACACGCCTGCCATGCTCGGCGGCGTCGAACTCGCCGATGGCGAGACCAGATCCGCGGTCGCCATCGTTCACGCCTTCGTTGGAAATCAGGGCGATGCCTGGACGGTGGCGGCGGCCCATCTCGACCGTTTTGTCGAGGAACAGCGGCTGTTGACGACGCGCGGAATTCCCGGCGAGAGCGATGAGCGCTTGCCCCTCTTGCGTCACATGTCGCAGATCGGAAGGCGGACTGCCGAAATGCATCTCGCCTTTGCGACCGCGAGCGGCTTGACCGACTTTGTGCCGGAGCCGATCCGGCCCTCCGAAGTGAAGCGCTGGACCGATAAGATCGCTATGCGCGCCGAGCGCGTTTTCGAGAATTTGAGGCAGCGTCGGGATTCCTTCAGCGAGGCCGATCGCCCGCTGGTCGATCGGATGCTGACGCAGCAGGCGGTTCTGTGTGAACGCCTCGAAGCTCTCCTGCCGCAGCATCCCGACAGCCTGAACATCCGGCATCACGGTGACTTCAATCTCGCCCGCTCGCTGATCGTGAAGGACGATATCTTCATTACCGGTTTCAAGGGCGACCTTCGTTTGGGAATCGAGGAAAGGCGGCGCAAGGCGCCGGCGGCGCGCGACGTCGCCAGCTTGATCAGATCGATCGAACATTCGGCAAATGCCGCGCTCGAGCGCGCACTCAACTTTGCACCTGATGAACACGGCAGGCTTGCCGCGGCACTCGCCGAATGGGTCAACCGCGCCAGCGAGGCCTTCCTTGCCACCTATCGCGAATTCATGACAAACTTGTCTCTCTGGCCGGAGGATCATGCGGCCGCGGCACGGATGCTCGACTTCTTCCTGCTCGAAAAGATTTTTGACGAGCTCGAATCCGATTTGGCGCAGCGGCCCGAGCGGGTACGAACCTCATTGGCGGGAGCGCTTCGTATCTTGTCATCGCGTATCTACGAGGCCACATGAGCGAGCTTTCCGCCGAGGCCTATGCCATCCTGGAAGGCCGCCACTCCGATCCGTTTCACTATCTCGGACCGCATCAAGAGGGCGGCAAGACCGTCGTGCGCGCATTCCTGCCGGAGGCCTCCAGAGTCGACGCCGTGGTCGACGATGGCGAAGCGGCGGCGCTGACGCGCATTCATGAGGACGGATTGTTTGCAGGCGTGCTGCCGAACCACTCAAAATCCTATCAGTTGCGCGCGCGCTTCGGCGACACCGTCGTCGATCTCGATGACCCCTACCGCTTCCCCCCGGTGCTGACGGACTACGATCTGTATCTGCTCGGCGAGGGCAACCATCTGCGACTTTACGACAAGCTGGGGGCACACCCGCTGGTGCTGGAAGGCGTCGAAGGGGTGGCGTTCGTCGTGCTGGCGCCAAATGCGCAGAGAGTGAGCGTCGTCGGCGATTTCAACTACTGGAATCCGAGGCGGCATCCGATGCGCGTGCGCGGCCTCGGTTATTGGGAGCTGTTCATTCCCCATGCGATCCCCGGCGATCGCTACAAGTTCGATATCGTCAGCCGGCAGGGCCAGCACTTGCCGTTGAAATCGGACCCGCTGGCCTTCGCCACCGAAATGCGCCCGAGCACCGCATCGATCGTATTCGACGAAGAGCATCTGCCGCGGTCCTGCCCCGCTCCGCCGCACGTCAACGCGCGTGACGCCCCGATTTCGATCTATGAGGTGCACCTGGGCTCATGGCGGCGAAAGGGCAACAACGAATGGCTGACCTACCGCGAGCTCGCCGAGCAGCTGCCGCGTTACGCCCGCGATCTCGGCTTCACCCATGTCGAATTTCTCCCCGTGAGCGAACACCCCTTCGATGGCTCCTGGGGCTACCAGCCGACCGGCCTGTTCGCGCCGACCAGCCGCTTCGGTCCACCACAGGATTTTGCCGCCCTCGTCGATGCCTGTCATCGCGAAGGGCTCGGCGTCGTGCTTGACTGGGTGCCCGGGCATTTTCCCGACGACCCGCATGGCCTCGGCAATTTCGACGGCACCGCGCTCTACGAGCATGCCAACCCGCTGCAGGGCCGGCATCTCGACTGGGGCACGCTGATCTACAACTTCGGCCGCACGGAGATCGTCAATTTCCTGGTCTCGAACGCGCTGTTCTGGCTGGAGCGTTACGGCATCGACGGCTTGCGCGTCGACGCGGTGGCCTCCATGCTCTATCTCGACTACAGCCGGCCCGCCGGCGAATGGGTGCCGAACCGGTTCGGCGGCCGGGAAAATCTCGACGCCATCGCATTCCTGCGCCGCTTCAATACCGAGGTGTTCGCCCGTTTTCCGGAAGCAACGACCGCGGCGGAAGAATCGACCGCCTGGCCGCAGGTGTCGCAGCCAATCGAACATGGGGGGCTCGGCTTCGGCTACAAGTGGAACATGGGATGGATGCACGATACGCTGCAATATATCGGCAAGGATCCGATCCACCGCCAGTATCACCACGGCGACATCCTGTTCGGCCTGCATTACGCGTTCTCGGAAAATTTCATCCTGCCGCTCTCCCATGACGAGGTCGTTCACGGCAAGCGATCGATCCTGGGGCGGATGCCCGGCGACGACTGGCAGCGATTTGCGAATTTGCGCGCCTACTACGGCTTCATGTTCGGTCATCCCGGCAAGAAGCTGATGTTCATGGGCTGCGAATTTGCGCAAGCGCGCGAATGGAATCACGATCATTCGCTCGACTGGGATCTGCTCGAACAGCAAAGCCACGCCGGCGTCCAATCCCTGATCCGCGACCTCAACGGCGTCTATCGCAGATATCCCGCGCTGCATGAACTGGATTGTGATCATTCCGGTTTTGAATGGCTCGTGACCGACGACGCCGGCAACAACGTGTTCGCCTGGATGCGCAAAGGCAGGAATTGGCGGGCGCGCTGCCTCGTCGTGGTGAATTTTTCACCCAACGTGTATTACGACTATCGCATCGGCGTGCCATTTTCCGGTGCGTGGCGCGAGGTTTTCAATTCGGATTCCGCCCATTATGGCGGCAGCAACGTCGGCAATATCGGCGAAGTCCGCACCGTCGACGCCGCGCGGCCGGAACTCAAGCTCAGCATCCCACCTCTTGCCACCATCTTTCTCGTACCCGAAGGCTAGTGCCGCCGATTTGAAGTTCCTGCATCATCCGCGGCAAACTCCGACAGGCACTTCAAATCGAAAAGCGGCACTAGTGGTCCGATTCTAACATTCGCATCCCATCTCGGCAGGCACCGTTGCGAATGTTAGAATCAAAGGACCACTAGCAATTATAAGATTTTAGTGGAGTCTTGGATTTGACATTCGCATTACGAAGTTGCGGCTGGACGGTCGCGAATGTCAAATCCACTCCACCGGCATCATAGACCTGCCAGTACCCTTTGCTTTCCGAAGTTCGTTTGCGAAGATGCGGAGCCGGACCACGAACTTCGGAAAGCGGGTACTGGTGAAGCGGATTTGTCGTTCGGTTCCTGATCGGCAACCGGAAGCGAACGTTAAAATCAGACCACTGGAACGAAAGATTTGCGAGTGCCCATTGCCTTCCGAAGTTCGCGCAACAGGGTGCTCCGGGGGTTCACGAACTTCGGAAAGAGGGCACTCGTCATGCGACTTTCCGCCGGCTCGTCCTCTCGCCTTGGTGCAAGCTGGGACGGCCGGGGCACCAATTTCGCGCTGTTCTCCGCCAACGCTCAAAAGGTCGAGCTCTGCCTGTTCGACTCCCAGGGCCGGCGCGAACTCGAACGCATCGAATTGCCGGAGCGCAGCGAGGACGTCTGGCACGGCTATCTGAACGACGTTTCGCCCGGCCAGCTTTACGGCTATCGCGTGCACGGTCCTTACGCGCCCGAGCAGGGCCATCGCTTCAACCCCAACAAGCTGTTGCTCGATCCCTATGCGCGACGGCTTGCCGGGCGGCTGGTATGGAGCGACGCGCATTTCGGCTATCGCACCGGGAGCGCGCGCGAAGATCTCTCATTCGACCGGCGCGACAATGCCCGCGGCATGCCGAAAGCGGTGGTGGTCGACGAGGCCTTCAACTGGGGCCGACGCGAAATGCGTCCCAATATTTCCTGGGAAGACACCATCATCTACGAGGCTCATGTCAAGGGTCTGACGCAGACGCGTGAGGACGTCGCTCCCAATCTGCGAGGCACCTATGGCGGCCTTTCCTCGCCGGCAATGATCGAACACCTCAGGCGGCTCGGCGTCACGACGATCGAATTGCTGCCGATGCATGGCCTCATCGACGACCGCACGCTGGTCGAACGAAAACTGTCGAACTACTGGGGTTACAATACGATCTCGTTTTTCGCGCCCGAAGCACGCTACGCCCAGGACAATCCGCTCGACTCGTTCCGCACCACCGTGGCGCGGCTTCATGATGCCGGGATAGAGGTGCTACTCGATGTCGTCTACAACCACACCGCCGAGGGCAATCATCTGGGCCCGACGCTGTCGTTCCGCGGCATCGACAACGCCTCCTATTATTGGCTGAAGCCCGAAAACCCACGCTATTATGACGATTTCACCGGCTGCGGCAGCTCGGTCAATCTCACCCATCCGCGCGTCCTGCAGATGGTGATGGACTCGCTGCGATACTGGGTCGAGGTCTGTCACGTCGACGGTTTCCGGTTCGACCTGGCAACCACGCTGTCGCGCGCGGGAAACGGTTTTGACCGCAAAAGCGGCTTTCTCACCGCAATCCGGCAGGACCCGGTACTCGCCTCGGCGAAGCTCGTGGCCGAGCCATGGGACCTCGGCATGGGCGGATACCAGGTCGGCGCCTTTCCATCGCAATGGTCGGAATGGAACGACCGTTATCGAACCGCGATGCGCCGTTACTGGAGCGGCGAAGGCAGCCTGATCGGCGAGATCTCCAGCCGCATGACCGGCTCCTCCGACCTGTTCAACCATGAGGGCCGAATCCCACGCGCCAGTATCAACCATATCACCGTGCATGACGGTTTCACGCTGAAGGATCTGTTCAGCTACAACACCAAACACAACGAGGCCAATGGCGAAGAAAACCGCGATGGCGCCAACGACAACCACAGCAACAATTGCGGCCATGAAGGACCGACCGACGATCCGGCGATCAACGCGCTGCGCAATCAGTTGCGCAGGAACCAGATCGCCTGCCTTCTGCTCGCGCAAGGCGTGCCGCTGCTTCTCGCCGGTGACGAAGTCGGCAATACCCAGAACGGCAACAACAATGCCTATTGTCAGGACAACGAGACCGGATGGGTCGGCTGGGACGGCATCGGCCGAGAAGGTGACGACCTCATCGATTTCGTCGGCCACATGACCGAGATCCGCCGGCGTTTCCCTCAGCTGCGCACGCGCCGCTGGCTCGAGGGACGGCGGGTGGACGGAACCTTCGGCGTGCTCTGGCTGACGCCGGCCGCGGAGGAGATGAAGGAAGCGGATTGGAAATTTCCGGAAGGCCGCTTCCTCGCCTATGTGCTGGGTCCTTCCGAAAAAGGAGCGGCGGCGATCTTCATCGTGCTCAACGCGGCGCCCGAGGCGATACCCTTCAAGCTGCCGAAGCTACCGGAATACAGTCGCTGGCAGCAACTATTGAACACCGCCGACGTTAAACAGACCGTCGCAGATTTCGCATCGGCAGCTGAGGCCACCGCGCCTCCACGCTCGGTGCTGGCGTTCTCGGGTTCGGCATGAGTGGACGGCATTTCGGCGCGAAGCTGACGGCGCAAGGCACCCTGTTTCGCCTGTGGGCGCCCGCGGCCAGGCGCGTCGATGTCTTGCTCGACCAACCCTGCCCGCTCAGGTGCGGCGAAGACGGCTGGTTTGCCGCCGACATTCCTGGTGCGAAAGCGGGCACGCGCTACAAATTCCGCATCGACGACGAGATCGACGTGCCCGATCCCGCGTCGGCGTTTCAGCCCGACGACGTGTCCGGACCGAGCGAGGTGATCGATCACGCGGCCTATCGCTGGCGCGCTTCGCACTGGCGCGGGCGTCCCTGGCACGAGACCGTGCTGCTGGAAGCACATGTCGGTGCCTTCACGCGGGAAGGCACCTACCGCGCCATGATCGACAGGCTCGACCATCTGGTTGCGACAGGAATAACAGCGCTGGAATTGCTGCCGCTGGCGGATTTCGCCGGCTCGCGCAATTGGGGCTATGACGGCGTTCTCTGGTACGCGCCCGACAGCGCCTATGGCCGGCCAGACGATCTTAAGGAGCTGATCGACCAGGCGCATCTGCGCGGGCTGATGGTCTTTCTCGATGTGGTCTACAATCATCTCGGGCCAGAGGGAAATTACCTTGCCCGCTATGCGCCGAATTTCTTCGCCGACGCTCAGACGCCGTGGGGCAGCGCGATCGATTATCGCCTGCCGCAGGTTCGCGCCTTCGCCATCGAGAATGCGCTTTACTGGCTCGATGAATACCGTTTCGACGGGCTGCGCCTTGATGCCGTGCACAGCATCGTGGAGCCCGGCGAAATCTCCATGCTCGGCGACCTCAGCGTCGCGGTCGGTGAATTTGCCGCTCGCAGCGGACGCCACATCCATCTGGTGCTCGAAAACGATGCCAACTGCGTCAACATGCTCGACCCCGGACAGGACCCGCCAGGCGGCAATTATCGAGCGCAGTGGAACGACGATTATCACCACGCCTGGCACGTATGGCTGACCGGCGAAACGCAAGGCTACTACCGCGACTATCAACGCTCCCCGCTTCGTAACATCGCCCGCGCCCTTGGCTCGGGCTTTGTCTATCAGGGCGAGCCTTCCGAACACCGCGGCGGCAAACCGCGCGGCCAGCCGAGCTTTGGTCTTGCCCCGACCGCCTTCGTCAATTTTCTCCAAAACCACGACCAGATCGGCAATCGCGCTTTCGGCGAGCGGCTCGAAGGCCTCGTCGGTGCGGATGCGATCGAGGCGGCGCTGGCGATCACCCTGCTCGCGCCGGGGATTCCCATGCTGTTCATGGGCGAAGAGTGGGGATCGAAGCAGCCGTTTCCCTTCTTCTGCGATTTCAGGGGCGACCTCGCTGACGCGGTCCGCCAGGGACGGCGAAGGGAATATGGCTGGGCTTACGAAAAATACGGCGACGAAGTGCCAGACCCTCTGGACATCTCCACCTTTCAATCCGCGATACTGGATTGGGACGCCGCAAACGAAGGGGCCGCGCATCACCGTCTTGCGTTGGTCCGCGATCTTCTCGCGGTGCGCCGGCGGGAAGTCGTGCCCCGGCTCGCCAATGCCGCCTTTGACGAGGCGCACGCCGCTGACAATGGATTGCTGACCGCGCGCTGGCGCCTGGGCGACGGCACCAGGCTCGTGTTGCGCGCCAACCTGTCGACCAGCGAGATCACCGATCAGGCGTGCGATGCAACCGGGGTCGGCATATGCGGCAACCCGCCGGGCGAGGTGTTGCGGCCATGGTCGGTGTACTGGTGCCTGGAACCACGCTGATGCGAGCCACCGTTCCGATCGCTACCTATCGCCTGCAATTGACGGCGAAGTTCGGCTTCGACGCGGCCGCGGCGATCGTTCCCTATCTTGGGGCGCTCGGCGTCTCGCATGTGTATGCCTCACCTTTCATGAAGGCGCGCAAGGGCTCGACCCATGGCTACGACGTCGTCGACCATACCGCCATCAATCCGGAGCTCGGCGGCGAGGCCGGTTTTGAGCGATTGAGCGAAGCGCTGCGAAAGCACGGCCTTGGCCTCATTCTCGATTTCGTACCCAATCACGTCGGCGTGCATTTTGCGGATAATCCCTGGTGGCTCGACGTACTCGAATGGGGCGAGGCTTCGCCGCACGCGGCATCTTTCGACATCGACTGGGAACTATTGCCGTACCGTGCGCGTGGCGGCGTTCTGCTGCCGATCCTCGGCGCACCTTACGGCGAAGCACTCGAGAAAGGCGAGATCGAGCTGCGTTACGACGCCGACGAAGGCAGCTTCTCGGCCTGGTATTTCGAACACCGCCTGCCGATCGCGCCTGAGCGTTACGGCGAAATCCTGAACACGGTCGTCACGGAGGCCGCCGCAGAGAACAGCGCAGCCGGAAAGCGCATCGTCGAGCTTGCCTCACAATACGCCGGGCTGCGTCACCCGAACCGTAACGAGGCGCCCACCTTCAAGGCGAAACTAAGGGATATCGAAGGCGCTGCCGGTCTCGTGGCCCGTGGGCTTAAAGCCTATCGCGCAGATCCCGATCATCCCTCGCAGACGCTTGCGCTGCATCGCCTTCTCGAGCGCCAGCACTACAAACTCGGCCACTGGCGGCTCGCCTCGAGCGACATCAACTATCGCCGCTTCTTCGACGTCAATTCGCTGGCGGGACTGCGGGTGGAAGACGCGACCACGTTCAGGGCCGTCCATCTCCTGGTCGGAAAGCTGATCGCGGAGGGAAAGCTCCAGGGCTTGCGGCTCGATCATATCGACGGCCTGCGCGACCCCATGCAATATTTCCAGCGCCTGCACCGCCTGATCCGGGAAGCCCAGGGAAGGGGCAAGGCGGGCAAATCGCTCTATATCGTGGTCGAGAAGATTCTCGGCGAACACGAGACCTTGCGTCCTTTCATCGGCGTGCAGGGCACCACCGGTTACGACGCGCTGAACGTGATCACGCGCGTGCTGATCGATGGCCGCGGCCTCGAGCCGCTCGACGAGACCCTGCGGCAAGCCACCAACATCTCGCCGGCGCTGGCGCCCGTTCTCAAGCAGGCCAAGCGGCGGGTGCTCGAGACCTTGCTGACCAGCGAATTCACGGTGCTCGCCCGGCTTCTGGCGCGGATCGCCGCCGGCCACTACTCGACACGCGATTTCTCCGCCGACAGTCTGCGGCAAGCGCTTGAACTTTACGTGCTGCATTTTCCGATCTACCGAACCTATCTGACGCCGGCCGGCGCAGCGAATAGCGACCGCGCCTTGATCTGTCGCACGATCGAACAGGCGCGCGGCCAATGGTTTGCTGCCGATGACGGTATTTTCGATTTCCTGCGCGACGCCCTCACCATGGATCTGATCAGGCCCGGCCGCGCATTGCACAGCAAGCCGCGCGTGCGCCGCTTTGGCCTGAAGGTGCAGCAGTTCACCGGACCGCTGATGGCAAAATCGCTCGAAGACACGGCGTTCTATCGCATGCCCCGCCTGCTGGCGCTCAACGAGGTCGGCGGCGAGCCGACTGCCGCGGCGCTCTCACTCGACGAATTTCATGAAGCCATGAAGCTTCGCTCGCGCGATTGGCCACAGGCCATGACGGCGACCGCAACGCACGATACCAAGCGCGGTGAGGATGCGCGCGCGCGTCTGATCGCGTTGAGCGAAATTCCCGGCGAATGGACCAGTGCGGTCGCGCGGTGGAAACTGCTCAATGCCTCGCTCGTCGTCACCGAGGGCTCCATGCGCGCGCCATCGACGGCGTTCGAATACATGCTTTATCAGGCCCTGCTCGGCGCCTGGCCACTCGACCCAATCGACGACACCTTCACCGAACGCATTCAGGCCTACGCGCTGAAGGCCGCGCGCGAGGGCAAGCAGGAAACGAGCTGGCTCAATCCGAACGGACCTTACGAGCAGGGCGTGAATAACTTCGTCGCAAAAATCCTGGATCGATCGGTCGCCGGCGAATTTCTCGAGTCGCTGGAAAATCTTGCGCGGCGCGTGGCGCTATCGGGAGCGCTGAATTCGCTCAGCCAGATCACGTTGAAGGCCACGATGCCCGGCCTGCCCGACTTCTATCAGGGGAGCGAGTTCTGGGATTTGTCCCTGGTTGATCCCGACAACCGCAGGCAGGTAAACTTCGCCGCGCGGGCTTCGATTCTGGAGACGCTCGGGCAGCCCGACTGGCAGGCTCTCGCGCGGCACTGGCAGGACGGGCATATCAAGCTCGCCTGGACCCGGCATCTCCTGAAACTCCGCAACGAAATCCCCGACGTGTTTGCACAGGGCAGTTACGAACCGATCGAGGTGAGCGGTCCGCACCGCGACCATGTCATCGCCTTTGCGCGCCGCCACGATCATCACGCCGTGGTCGCCGCCGTGGGCAGGCATTTCGCGCCGTTTTCGGATGGCGGCCGCCACTGGCCCGGCTTTGCGGCCTTTGAGGGCACGCTTCGTGTCAACGGCTATTCGGTGGAGGGTTTTGCCGACATGGACGGCGTCACCGAGATCCCCCTCCCGGCCTTGTTCCAGCATGTTCCGGCGGCGGTGCTGAAGGCAAGGTTCACCGGCTCGGCGAGGCCGGCGACCAGGAGAAGCAAGCAGTTCGCCTAGGGCCACGTGAAACGAGCTCGACCCTCGCAGGACCCGTCACGACCGGGCAAAAGCGCCAACGGGTCCGCGCAGGGCGCGACCCGATGACAGGCTCAGCGCGTCTTCGCGGGCATGGCGTAGTGGTTCAGCGCTTGGTCAGGAGCAGATTTCCCCGTTTCTTGATCGCGGCCTGCGCCACTTCGGCAAAGCGCTGCAACAACCACGGCAACGTCACTTCCAGGCGCACGTGATCGTCGGCGACATCGAGATGGCCTGAGGCCACCTGTCCGAGCGCGCGGACGCGGAAGATCATGCGATTGTCCTCCCATCGCTCTTCGTCGACCGCAAGCACAGGAACGCTCGCAGCCGCCCGCGTCAAACCGTTTTTGAGGCGGCGGGTTGCTTCTTCGCGGCCGAGACTATGCGGAATCGAAACGATGAGAGGCGCAGCCATCGGAAACCTCTTTCAACGTTATGGCATGTAGTTCCGCTTGATCGATAAAAAAGAGCCCATCGCCAAAATGGAACGCCGGAACTTTCCAGGTCCGGGTTTGTTGCTCGCCTGAGAGTCGGGGAGTGTCAGCAACTGAACACAGGCTGGAGGAAATCTAGATGACTATCGGAACGATCCTTCTGATCATTTTGATTATCGCGCTTCTCGGCGGTTTTAGCGGCATCGGCGGCGGGCCGTTTTACGGAACGGGGTATTACGGCGGCGGCGGCCTAGGGCTTATCGTCGTCATCCTATTGATATTGGTTTTGCTCGGGCGGATTTGATCCCGCCACTCCCTTGATTCCGGGTTGCGCTGGAGGCGCCGACCCGGAATCCCTATTCGCAACCCATCACCGGTTCGCGCTTCTCTCGTGCAGGCTTACAATCTCCCCGCCAGTTTCTTCATTGCACCTTTGATCGACGATTGCGTCTCATCGTACCCTTCCCACGCCTTGCTTTTAGCAAGCAGCGCCGGAACGGTGCGGATCGTGTAGCGCTTCGGGTCGAGGTCACCGCGCACCTGCGCCCAGGTCAACGGCATCGAGACCGTCGCGCCTTCGCGTGCGCGCGGTGAAAGCACCGCTACCGCGGTCGCCATCCGATCGTTGCGAAGGTAGTCGAGAAAGATCTTTCCACGGCGCAGCTTCTTCGACATGTTGAGCAGGTACTGATCGGGACTTTCCTGCGCCATCCATTGGCAGACGCCCTGGGCGAATGCCTTGGCTTCCTTCCAGCTCACCTTTTCCTTGGCGCCATGCGCCAGGGGAACCACCACGTGAAGACCTTTGCCGCCGGTGGTCTTGCAGAAGTTTTCGAGGCCGAGTTCGTCGAGGCGCTGCTTCATTTCCAACGTCGCTTCGACCACTTCCGAAAATTCGACCTCAGGGGCGGGATCGAGATCGAACACCAGTCGTCCGGGCGTGTCCGTCGCATAGGGCGCGCAATTCCAGGGATGCAATTCGAGACCGCCAGACTGGGCCACGGCCGCAAGACCCTCGACACGGTCGATCTGCAAATAGGGCTTGCGGTCGCCGGAAACCTTGACGAGTTCCAGAAGGCTGGACGTGCTCGGCATCGCGTGGCGCTGGAAGAATCTCTCACCCTTGATGCCGTCGGGTGCGCGCACGACCGAACACGGCCGGCCCTTCAGATATCCGATCATCCATTCGCCGATCGCCTCGAAATAGCGGGCGAGATCGAGCTTGGTCACGCCCTCGCCGTCACCCCCATCCGGCCACAGTTCCTTCTCCGGCTTTGAAATGACGACACCCATCACCTCGGCGGAGCGATTCCCCGCAACTGTCGCAACAGGCTTTTCCGGTTTCGACTTTCCGGATTTCGCGGCGGCTTTTGCGGCGGGCTTCTTGACTTCGGTTCTGGCGGGCTTTTCCGCGACGATTTCGGAAGCCGGTTTGTCCTGGCGCAATCCCTTGAACGACGCCTGACGGATATTGCCGGCGTCGGTAAAGCCCGCGAATTCGATTTCGGCGACAAGTTCGGGCCTCAACCAATGCACATCCCGGGTCTTGCGGGGCGCGTCCTTTCCGCCGAACGGATTGTCGTCCGTCTCCGCCGCCTTCAGCGCAGGCATGATGCGCCTGACCGTGTCCTGTCCAAAGCCGGTGCCGACCATTCCGACAAAGACCAGATGGTCGCCGCGATAGACGCCGGCCATCAGCGAGCGGAACTTGCCGTTGGTGGTCTTCCATCCGCCCAGCACGACCTCCTGCCCGGCGCGGCATTTGGCCTTGGTCCAGTTCTCGGAACGGCCGGAGCGGTAAGGGGAGGTGAGCTTCTTGGAGACGATGCCCTCGAGCGACAGCTTGCATGCCGAGCGCAGGATCGCATCGCCCCCGCTTTCGAAATGCTCGACATAGCGGATCGATTTCGCTTTGGACTTTGACCTGGATTTGGGCCGCGTTTCGAGCAACTGCTTCAGGCGCGCTTTTCGCTCGCGCAGCGGCAGGTGGCGAAGGTCCTCACCGTCGGCAAACAGCAAATCGAAGGCATAAAAGATCAGATCGCCGGTCTTGCCGTCGGAAATGGCCGCCTGCAGCGTCGAGAAGTCCGGCGCGCCGTCCTGGTCAAGGGCTACGATTTCACCGTCGATGAGCCCATCGGGAAGTTCGCTTCCCTCCCCGGCGATTGCGGCAAACTTGTCCGTCCAATCCAGGCCCTTGCGCGTCTTCAACCTGGCCTCGCCGTCCTCTACGCGCAACTGCACACGATAGCCGTCGAACTTGATCTCATGGCCCCAGCCTTCCGCGTCCGGCGGCCGATCGACCGGCGTGCAGAGTTCGGGGGCGACGAAATCCGGCATCTTCGCGACCTTGCGAGGATGGAGAGCCTTCGCAGGTGTCGCCCGTGCTGCCGCCTGCTTGCGCCCGGCCCGCGCCTCAACGGCCTCGCCGCGGTTCGAATGCCATACCGCATCGGCCTTCCCGCGACCGGACCTTGCCGTCATGAACGGTTTTGGCGCCTTGCCCTTGCCGCCGGCGATCTGCTCCATCGACCGGCCCGAGGCGACGGAGCGATCTTCCTCCAGGATGTTATTGGCCTCGCCTTCGCGCGCATATTCATCCCGGTGCTTGATCAGGAGCCAGTTGGTGCGCTTGTCGCCGTCGCGGTTGTGGCGCATGCGCACCAGCACCCAGCTGCCATGCAGCTTGTCGCCATGCAGCGTGAACTTCAGGTCGCCCTTTCTGAATCCCTTTTCGGGATCGTCCGATTCCCAATAGCCGCGATCCCAGAGTTGCACGGTGCCGCCGCCATATTGGTCTTTCGGGATGGTGCCTTCGAAATCGCCATAGTCGAGCGGATGGTCCTCGACTTCCACCGCCAGCCGCTTGTCATGCGGATCGAGCGAGGGCCCCTTGGTCACCGCCCAGGATTTGAAGACGCCATCAAGCTCCAGCCTGAGATCGTAGTGCAAGCGCGTGGCGGCGTGCTTTTGAATCACGAAGCGGCGCTGCTTCGACGGCCTGACCGGGGTGTCGCCGCTCGGCTCAGCGGTCTTTTCGAAATCCCGCTTTTTCCGGTAGGTGGTGAGTTCTCTCAGCGACACGGCAAAATCCTGGAATACAAAAAGCCCGCAGAAACACGTCTTTCGGAACCGAAACCTGCGACGGCCGTTGAAGTTCCGCCAATTTCCGAACCAATCGCGAATAGGGGGATTGTAATGGCCGCGCGCGCCTATTGGAAACCATGAAAGCAGCTTTGCATCGGCCAAAGCGTCGTGGCCGGACATAGCGGAAAGGTGGCTATGCCCGGCGATGACGGCATGACGGGAAAAGCGTTCCTTACCTCTTCGACTTCCGTTTTTGGCTGGCCCTGCGTTTCCTGCCCGCGGTTTTTTTCGGGACCTTCGCCCCTGCGGCCCTCGCTTCTGAAAGGCCGATCGCGATCGCCTGCTTGCGGCTTGTAACCTTCCGCCCGGAGCGGCCGCTCCTCAAGGTCCCGGCGTTGCGTTCCTTCATCGCGCGTTCGACCTTGGCGGATGCCTTTTTCGAATATTTTCGTGCCATGATTTTTCTCCCTCTGGCGCAGAACCAATCGGCGCGGACGGAGATGGTTCCCATTTTGGACCGTCGCCATCGCAGGCTCCTTGTATGGCCCCGCATTCTCGCGGCGCGATGCATGAACCATCCGCCCTCAGAGGGCGTGGGGAATGCCGGGTGCCTGCCGCACCCGCAACCTCGCGTGGGAAAGATGGTAACGACACGAGCATAGTCACCACGGTCACAGCCGGATTCACCCGGCATTCCCGCACGCGAATGGTTTTAACGGTTTCCTTCGCGCTCTTCCCGGCGATCGGGCTTTCTTGTCACCGTCGTCGGCGCGATGCGAAGCATCGTCGCCAACTTGACGCCAGCGTCGAGCCGGCTGGTGCTCGCTTTCCGAAGTTCGTGCACCCTTGCGGCTCCTCCTGACAAGCTCGAATTTGGAAGACCCGTCGGGCGCGGACCCGCCCTCTTCCGATACCGGAAGAGGATGACGCGGCCGGTCCTGATTCTAATGCCCTGCGACTCTCGGGAAGACGAGGGACTGATCCTCGAATTCCTCTACAGAAAGCTTTTTCAGGTCAGTTTTTTCGTGCACCTCCTGGATGGACATCGCGGACTGCTTTGCTCCGTAAGTCTGGACCGCATGAGACCTCATCACAATTATCGCCACAGCCACTACGGCGAGTGCTGGAAATACAATGCGTTTCATGAATGTCGGAAATGCGATGCGCTTCATGGGATTTCTCCCTCGTTCAGCGTTTAATGCGCCGGTTGAAGCTCCGGCGAGCACGTGTCTACACCCAGTGTGAGATTGCGAGTGTGACCTGCTTCACGCGTGGTGGGAGATTCGCGCAGCATTGCCGGTTCGCTCGGCCAGCAAGTCGCGGTAGTCGAGAACGTCCTATTGGACGGCTTTCGGTTTGGCGTCAATTGCCGCTAATGAGGCCGTGGAGCGTCTCACTCAATCAACAGCAGCCCTCGCTTCTTATTCCCATCCAGCGTGTTGACCGCAGAGTAGAGTCGTGAGCGCTCGACCAGCCAAGGCTGGAAGTGGTCGTTCACATCCAAGACAAAAACCAGATCCAAGTCTTCGAGATATCCGGCAATCGGTGAGAAGTGACCGCCGCCAGCGTCGAAGATCTCCTTGCGTCGAAAATTCACGACGTAGCGCCGACTCGGATCGTTCGACCGCCGAATATGGTTCAGAAATTGTTCGGGAGTTAGGTCGCGCAGTACCGTGACCTTAGGACTTGTATTTGCGATGGCCACGCCGGCAAGTTCGTCCAAGGTCAGCCCCGGGATGCAATAGCCCGACCAGCACATCCCGGTTCCCGCGAGAACGGCATCTTCAGTCACCGGGCGCTCCGCAAGCGATCTGAAGACGTTGGCAAGACTGGAAGGGCCGCATTTGGATAAGTTTGACTGTCCGGCTACGTGTTGACCGAAAGTCGCTGCCACGGGCAGATGCCAGGCGCGTTCGATAAGGTTCGGTGTGCGCACTACCGACGAGTCGATCTTCTCAATCGGAACCTCACCAGGGAGAAGCAGATAGGCTGTCAGCCCCAGTGCAATAAGAATTCCAACCGAAGCAATACCTGCGAACTTGAGAATGCGCATGGCGCACTCATGCTCGGTTTCAGTCAGGCACCAATCTATCCATCATCTGCCGTCGCGCCAATGTTGGTAAAGAGGCCTTGAAGCTTCGCACACGTCGGCTCCGGGTCAAAAGCGTCGTTTCGATATGACGCCGACGACTTCCGGTCCGCCCCAACGTCGTTTGCGGAACTAGTATCTGCCTCCAACTGGTGCGCCCCAGTTGAACAGGTAGTTGAACCCGACTTTGATCTCCTGGACATTGCGGTTGTTGGAGTGGAACGTATCGCCGGCGAGGAACGGGGACGTGACCGGAATGACGAAGGTCCGGCTGCCCACCCCGAGAAAGTCGTACTCGAGCTTCACCGTCCAGTTGTTCGTGACCGCGTATTCGAGGCCAGCGCCTAACAGCCAGCCGCCATTGTTGTTGTTGCCGCAGTTGGTGGTGAGGTTACCGCAGGTGCTGACCGACACGCCCGTCGTGGTGTTAGTAACGGTCGTGTTGTTACCGACCCAACCGCCGCCGGCCTTGCCGTACCACAGCCAGCGTTCAAATGCCCAACCGAAGCGGGCAGCCACTGTCGTGATCCAGCGATTGTTGTTGGTGACAACGATATTTCCGGCCGGAATGACGACCCCGTTGGTGTGATTGTTGTTGGCGGCCCAGTCGAAGTCCCATTCGCCGCCGATGACGAAGCTGCCGATCTGGTAATTGCCACCGATCTGCCCGCCGCCAATGAACACGCCGTTGCCGCTGTTGTTGTTGTTGAAATTCGTCAATGTGAGCGTGTCGGTCCAGCTGCTGTTGGTCCAGGCTGCGCCAATGTTTGCGCCGGCGTAGAATCCAGTCCAACTGAACATGGGGACCAGTAGCGGTGGTGGACCGGCGATATCAGCCGAGTGCGCAGTCAACGGGCTAAGCAGCACTACGGCACTCGCCAGATATTTGAGAAGCCGTTTCATGAGAAAATGCCCTATTTCGCTGCACAATACGCTCGCGCCACAACAACAGCGGGAATTTGACGTTCAATTTACGGACACGGCAATTACCGAAAAAAACTGGCCGTGTTGCAACAAAGCAACGGCCTCTCCAAGGTCGCCCGAGGGTCATTCGCGACCGAACCGGCCGATCTTGCCTGCCAATTGATGTCGGCTTCGCTCCAAAAGCGACCGAGGCGCTGCTTGCAGCGAAATGACGCGATGGGCCGAACGGCGACATTGTTCGCCCAGCTCCAGCGAGCAAAACGATGCTACTGGTTACTTCTTTCAGGCTTTCGTAGTCTGCGCGAATAGTAGCCGTCTCTCTGTATGGCCATCTTGATTTCGTCGCTTACTGTGACCGCCGCTTTCTTCCTTCGCCACCGCCCTAATCTCCCGCAGATGGGGATCGATTGCCCCTTCGCAACTACCAATAGTTGAGCTCGGTTATCATTCAAATAAACATCGAACATCCGCCCCTCCAAAGCCCCGCACGAGCATACCTCGGCGCGCGAGAATGGGAGTCACCGAAATGCAACAGCCGAGCTGATCCGTCGCAGCAATCAAGAAGGGCAATGGAACGCATTGCATCACTTGACGGTCTGCGCTAGTGCAGCGGCAGCTTAAGAGGTGGACACATGTCATATGCCTACAAGGTGAATGAAGACGTTCGCCACCGGCCCCAAGGCCCACAAGGGCGTGCCGCAATTGATCCACCAACGATTTACACCATCGTTCAACTTATGCCGATCGAGGCAGATGGACGTCTCAGATACCGCATCAGGAGCAAGTCTGAAAATATCGAGCGAGTCGTTACGGAAGATCAGCTTTCGTATTCTCAGTGATTTATCACACTTGATGACGATAGGATTCCAGTATTGCTGAATGATCGAGAAAATATCCTGAGTGCGCTCCGCGAGAAACCGCTAAAAGTGCGCGAGGTCATGAAACGCGCCAATGTCGTGAATGAAGAAGCTTGCCAATCCCTCCTGTTGAAAATGCGAGACGAAGGCTTGGTGAAGTTCGATATCCACAGTGGGCGATGGCTCATGGGATAATTCGTGAAATTGCTGCGACCGTCCAGCGCTGATCCCAGAAGAAGACTCTTGCGGCGCTTGGGAACAAGCTCAGACTTGAAGGATTGAGCTTTTTTTATAGCACCCGATCGACCTTGAGCGCCGAGCGGCCGCCAGTCGCCTAAGGAGTCATAAGCGGAAATGCTGGCGCTTCAAGATGTCTGCTTTGCCCCTGTGAACGGACATCGTTCGTCACGGACGCCATGTCTGAAAAGTGCCAATTGCGGCTATGCAACGCAGCGGATTATTTCCCGGATTGCTGGTCGCCTCGGCTAGCCGTGGAACCGTTGGCTCCGAGCACCTCTGCCGTCGCGCCGCAAGTGGCGGCAAGGCCTTACGCAAGCAGAATGATCTCGCAGGTGAGCCCTTGGTCGCGCCAATCAACGCACCTCGCCCTTGAGTTGGCCTGCGAGTATGTTCTCCATAATGCGCGTGCCGAATCCGCGGTGCGTGGGCGGCGTGACTGTCGGCCCGCCCAACTCGATCCAGCGCAAACTCAGCCGTCCGTCTGCCGTGTGCGACCAGGCGATTTCAACACGACCTGCCGCCGCCGACAGCGATCCGTATTTTGCCGCGTTGGTCGCGAGCTCATGCAACGTGATTGCAATTGCCTGAGCCGAATACGGTTCCAGCATTACGGCTGGGCCGTCAATTCGTACACGCGCCTCCGTCTCGTCGCTGTAAGCTGAAAGCTCCTGCGAGACCAGATTGCGAAGCTCGGCTCCCGCCCAGCGCGATTGCACGAACAGCGCATGCACCTTTGCGAGGGCATCGATGCGCCCTTCGATCAGTTGCTTGAGATCATCAACCGTATCGGAATGAGAAAGACGCACCGTCGCAAGCACAGTGGACAAGATGTTCTTTGTCCGATGCTCTGCCTCGCGCGCGAGGTTGACGATTTGCGCTTCGATCCGTTTGCGTTCCGTTATATCCTGGAAGCAGTTGACCGCGCCGACAATGTTCCCATCGCCATCCTTGACTGCTTCGATGTCGACGAGCGCGATGCCACACGAGCCGTCCGGTCGCTCAATGTGGACTTCCTGTTCGCGCACGGAAACACCGGTGCGCAGCACGTCGGCCATGGGGCATTCATGGGGCAGGAGCCGACTGCCGTCGGGACGGAACATTCGATACGATCCGCAAAACCGTTCATCAGGATCGCCGAGTTTAGGCGACCGGCCCCATAGGTTCGGCAGCCCGCTGGTTGTATCGAAGAACGAGACCGTCCCGGTCGCAAACATAAACGGCAAATGGCACTTGTTCGAACAGCCGCGCGGGCAGCTCGAAGGCCTGTTCCTCGTCACGCAAACCCAAGGCGACAGCGACCACCTTGAGGGAGGTTCCCAGAGATTTGCGCCGGAAGGTTCGTGGCTCGTCGGACGGTACGCTGGTCGCTTCGCCATCAAGCAGAATACCAACCTGTCGAAGGGCATCGTGTGCATCAACCAACTGCTTAATCTCCCATGCGTCTGTCATGAGCTGATTTTGGGGGCTTAAGCTCTCCATTGAGCCATCGCAGCGCGGCGCCGGTCATCATCGGGTCGCGGGGTGCCAGTCGTGACGAAAAACGGCTACACTTGGCGCATTCGAATATGCGCAGATCGTAACCCGATGGAGCAGGTGAAATGGTCGTCAGCGTCATTCGGGCCTGGCAGCGCGGACAGCGCGGGCACTCAATGGAGCTGAGCGGATCACCAGATTTTGAAGCTTGAATCTCCGGCATGGCACGCCTTACCGCCTCAGGCGGGTGGTGCACTGCACACTCCGGGAACAGCCACCGCCGACCGAAAAAAATCACTCTTCCACAATAAAATTGCGGGTGCTGTTCCCTATTGAACACACCGATCAATTTTTTATTTCACAATTTCCGTCGGACCGAAGGAGGGGTCTTATGGGAAAAGCAGCCAAGAACGGGTTCAATCCCAAAGTGTTTCTCGGCAAGGTAGGGACCGGGAAAAACATATCGAAATTCCGCAAGGATCAAATCATTTTCGCCCAAGGCGATAGCGCGGATACGATCTTCTACCTTCAAGAAGGCAAGGTCAAAATCGTCGTCACCTCCGATCAGGGCAAGGAAGCGGTTGTCGGAGTTATCGGACCCGATCAGTTTTTCGGCGAAGGTTGTCTCAACGGCCAATCGGTGCGCATCGCGACGGCTTCGACGATGGAAGAATGCCTGATCACTTCGATAACGAAAAAAGCCATGCTGGCGGTCCTTCACAGTGAGCCGAAGTTTTCCGAGATGTTCGTGGCGCATCTATTAACTCGGAACAACCGGGTTGAAGCGGATTTGATCGATCAGCTGTTCAATTCCAGCGAGAAGCGACTTGCGCGCTTGCTTCTACTGCTCGCCAATTTCGGCAAGGAGGGCAGCCCGGAACCCATCGATGCGAGTTTCGATCAGGGTACGCTGGCGGAAATGATCGGCACGACGCGATCTCGCGTCAGTTCCTTCATGAACAAATTCCGGAAATTGGGCTTCATCAGTTACAACGGCAACATAGAGGTCCACCGTTCGCTGTTGAATGCGGTCTTGCAGGAGAGGTCGCAAATTGACCGGGATGAGAAGCAAAATTAAGCGCGCGGCGCGAGCCACCACGGACTTGAGATTGATGGCTGGAAACAACGCGCGGGATTTCACGCCTGAACGGTGATTTCGCAAACAAGCCCTTCCAGGCGCCAGTCAAAGTGTGTTTTGCCGCCTAGTGCTCTGATCGTTCCCTCGATGAGACGACTACCAAAGCCCAGGCGTTCCGGCGCTTTTACCTTCGGCCCACCCAATTCGGTCCAGCGAAGCGCCAGCTGTCCATCCTCGTTGCACGACCACGTCAGTCTAATCTGACCTTTCGCATCAGACAGCGCTCCATACTTGGAAGCGTTGGTTGCTAACTCATGCAGGCTCACGGCAACCGCCTGTGCAGCGCTCGGCTTCAACACGGTTTCCGGACCCTCCATGCGAACCCGCACGTCGTGCTCGTCGAGATACGGAGCAAGTTCATGCTTGGCGATCGCCGAGACTTCCGCGCCTATCCACCGCGTTTCAACAAACAGCGAGTGAACATTTGCCATCGCCTGGATCCGCCCGCTGATCACGTCCTTTAGGCCATCGGAAGTGTCAGACCGAGAAAGATTGATGATTGCCTGTACGTTCGAGAGGATGTTCTTGCTTCGATGCTCCGCTTCGTGAGCCAGAACGCTGATGTGCTCCTGATTTCGTTTCTGCTCGGTAATATCTCTTGCAATCTTTGATGCGCCAACAATTTTTCCATCAGCATCTTTCACGGGAGAAACGGACAACGAAATGCTGACAAGGTCGCCATGCTTGCGCTGCCGAATTGTCTCATAATGATCGATCCGCTCTCCTCGCCTGATACGAGTCAGAATCAAGCGTTCTTCGTCAAGTCGGTCTTGTGGAATAATCAAGGTGATGGGCTGGCCAATCGCTTCTTCCGCCGTGTAGTCGAAGAGGCGTTCCGCACCCCTATTCCAGCTGGTGATGATGCCGTCCAGGTTCTTGCTTACAATCGCATCATCACTCGACTCCACGACGGAGCCGATCCAACGCAATCGTTGTTCACCTTCGCGAAGCGCCGTGTCGGCTTGCTTGCGTTCGGTGATGTCGATTCCGGACGGATGCAGGAACATCACCGACCCCGACTGATCGCGAATGGGGTGCATGGCAAAATCCACGATCCGCTCGCGGCCATCGCCCAACCAGTATGCAAGCTCTTCGCGAAAGACGAGGCCAGCTGCCGCCTGATCCGTGGCAAAGCGAATCCTCGCTTTAACCCCCTCCGAGCCCCTCCACCATGGCGTTTCCCAGAAAGGCTTGTCCAGAACTTGCTCTCGCGTGTAACCGCACCATTCGAGCGACAAATTGTTCGCTTCACGCAAGTAACCCTGCAAGTCCATGATCCCGGCAAAAATGCCCGATTGGTTGAATAGCGCCTCGAATTTGGCTGCGGCGGCCGAAAGCTCCCGCATTAGTGTGGCTTGTCGGGCCGCCAGCGCCTTGATCTCTGTAGCGTCGCGATTGACCTCAAGCACGGCGCCATCGTCCAGCAATTGCATCCGGCTGTCGACGACGACTTCGCGACCATCTTTGCAAGTGTGACGCAGCTCGCCCGACCAGTAACGGCCATTCACAAGCTGGGAAATCAGGTCTGCGAGTTCTATTGGAAACTTGGTTTGTAGAAGCGCGTGGCTGACGCGACCCAACGCCTCTTCTGGACTAAATCCATAAAGTCGTTCAGCTCCCGCGTTCCAGCTCTCGATGCCTCCGTCAAGCCGCCACGTCAGGATTGGCTCGTAGGACAGTGCAAGCAAATCTGTCATGGGCTCCGGGCGTGCCGAAGTCGCGTTTGACCGGACCGATTGCTCTTTCATCTTTGACTGCTTCGTCCACCAGCGAGCATCACGACCAAAAGTCGTCTATGTTCAATCGCTTAAGTGATTTGGAAGCGGGAGCCGGAGCCTCCCGTATACGCCGTCCCCGAAGCGGACCAGACATCCTACAGCTCTTGAGCGCGGGGTGTCGAGATCGCGGTAATAGCTGATCCGTGGCAAACGACCGGCTGCGAGCTTCCTCGAAGGTCAGCACCGTCCCGTGAGCGAATAAAGCTGATCCTTGAGCTCCAACGGTGAATACGGTTTGGAAATAAACCCCGCTCCCGTCGGCACGTCAGCCGTTGGATGGTCTAGCTTACCGGAGGTGATCAGGAGGCCAATCGGCGGCCAACGGTCTCTCACGACAGCGGCAAGCAAGAGGCCGTCCATTGATCCGGGCATCTGAACGTCTGTGAACAAAACCGTTATCCCCGGAACCGATTCGAGAAGAGAAACCGCGTGATCGGCATCTTCCGCCTCATAACATCGAAGCCCAGATTGCGGATCACGTCGGCCGAATTCATGCGGACCAGGGCTTCGTCCTCAACTACCAAGACCAGATCCCTGGGTTTTGCAAATTGGGCCACTTTTGCTCCGGCATAACAGTGGGTAACTTATCGGCAGCCCATTCGTTCCAAGAACATTCGTTGTTCCTATGCGTTGACGTGAAGGCCCAGGGGCAGTGCGATTTATGATGGCGATTGACATTGAAGCGGAAGTAGACGCCGTCCAGCAAATTGGCGCTGTTCCGAAAATCCTCGACGTTGTCGGCAGGATGACAGGCATGGGCTTCGTTGCCATCGCCCGCGTAACTTCCCGGCAATGGGTGTGCTGCGCCGTTCGTGACAAGATAAACTTTGGCTTGAGAGAAGGCGGCGAACTGCAAGTCGAAACTACGATCTGCAATGAAATACAACAGCATGGCAAGACCGTCGTCATAAATGACGCACAGACCGACGGCGCCTTCTGCAATCACCCAACGCCGGCTAGGTATGGCTTTAGAAGCTATATTTCTGCCCCAATCATTCTCAGCGACGGAACGATATGGGGGACGCTCTGTGCCATTGACCCGAAGCCGCGAGAACTCGGCAAGCCCGAAATTCTCGGCTCGTTTCAGTTATTGAGCGAACTCATTGCGGCGCAACTGGAGCTCAACCAACGCTTGGAGCAAAGTCAGGCCGACCTGCGGATGAGTCAAGCCGACTTACTCGATGAAAGAAGGACATCCGAGCTTCGAGAACAATTCATTGGCGTTCTAGGGCACGATCTTCGCAACCCCCTTGCATCCGTCGAGGCCGGAATGCGTGTCCTACTCAAGAATCCAGACACTCAGAAAGCACAAGAGATCATTTTAGCGATTCGGAAGTCCGTCCTGCGCATGGCAGGCCTTGTCGATAACATCATGGACTTTGCCAGGGGACGCCTGGGCGGCGGCCTGACCGTCAAGCGCGAAGCCAAGGAGCCCTTGGCGCCCGTTCTTGAGCAAGTGATTGCTGAGCTCAAATCCGCGTGGCCCGGCGTCACAGTTGAAGCCGAAATCGACATCCAAGAACCGGTCAACTGCGATCGAGGCAAGATAGGGCAACTGTTCTCCAATCTCCTGGGCAATGCCATCATGTATGGTGATCAAGGCAGGCCCGTTCGCGTCTCCGCGAGAACGATCAATGGAGTGTTCGAATTAGCGGTCACAAACTATGGCGTTCCAATATCTGACAAGGCAATGGACAATCTGTTCAAGCCATACACGCGCGGCGACCGCCCTTCCCAGCAAGGCCTGGGGCTTGGCCTCTATATCGCGTCACAGATTGCTCAAGCGCATGGTGGCACGCTGAAGGCGTCTTCGAACCTCGAAGAGACGAGATTCGTTTTCGAGATGCGCCAGGGTCATTAGCTCTCGACAACGAAGATCCGGTCCCCAGACATGAGCAGCAATCGAGATAGGCGCCGAGCAATGTCGGGCCTGCCCAGAGGTGCTGACGGCAGGAACCGCGGTTCAATTGGTGAAGGGAATCCAGGTTTGTGCCACGCCAGTGTGGCGGTTCAGAAGTCCGCATCATTGCTACTGCGAGTTTCTTTCGATTCCGAAGTTCGCAAACAAGATCACCGCAAAATGATGCGAGCTTCGGAATCAGGACACTAGACAGTAACAACAGCGGCAGCGGCTGGCAGTTCGTGAGAGCTTGAAGTCGTGGCCTCCTTGGTGATGGCCGAAATCGAATTCCCGGACTTCCGAACTACGCTGGCGAACTGTTCCTCCGATAGCTTGAGGCGCTTGCGCAGGACCTTGACCTGCACTTTATCCCTCAAATCCAGCGAATTACGAAAATAGTTGGGCTTGCGCTTGTTCATTGTGTTTCGCTCGCGATGGAGGATGAGACTGAACCGCGACTAGGCGGGCGTTACGCCGCCTTGGTCGCGATGGTGACTGTCCCGCTCCTCGCGAAGATTCCGTCGCCGTCAAGGCAACATACGGCGTGGACCGACGTTCCGCCGCATTTGGAAATATTCTGAAACTCAAGCATGGATTGGTTAAAGGTGGCCGGAGAATTGCAGCGCTTATTCCGCCAGGCCGCCAATGCGTCCCGGTTGTTGGATCGGGACTTATAAACCGAGTTTGATCGGCGCGGTTTGATGATGTCCGCTATGCCCCGATTGCGACCAAATTCCGCACCGCACCGAAGTGACGCGAAGGGCCAAATGCCGACTAGTTTCCCTTCCACGAAACGGCACACGTTCGCTGAAAAATTTCAAATCGGGCCAAGCGCAAAGCAGAGCTTTTTCTGATCTATTCTCGCGCTGATCTAACATGATAGAGGAAACCAAGGATCGTCCATGGGCGCCTTCAATGCGGGCAGGAGACAGACTATGAGCAACTGGCTTCACAATCTTCCATTGATATGGATGGCAATCGTTGTCTTCAGCGCCACCTATCTCTTTGCGATCCTGGTACAAACTGTTATCGGGATGCTCGCGACCGGCGAACGTGTACGCGCGTTCAAGGCTGTCTCGCCGGGAATGCTCTCGCCGCTGGGCATCATTTTCGGCCTCTTTGTGGCGTTTACAGCTGCGCAGGTCTGGAGTGACAACGATCATGCAAGTGCTGCAGTGAATCGCGAGGCCAGCGCCCTGAAATCGGTTTTGATTCTTGCCGCTGCCTTTCCAGGAGAGCCAGAGGCGCAACTGCGAAGCCTCGTTCGGCGTTACATTGAAGACACCGCCAACACGGAGTGGCCGATGATGGTTCGGCATGCGGCTACACTGAGCATCAGCCCTGCACCACTCACCGAAGCCCTCCAGCAAACCCTTGCCTTATCGCCCAACAATCCAGGTCAGCAAATTGCACAGCGCGAGATCGCCACGTCGCTTGAAAATGCATTGGAAGCGCGCCGCCAGCGCATTCTGGTTAGCCGATCTCACGTTAATCTGACGAAATGGGCTTGTCTTCTCCTGCAGGCCGCTTGCGCGCTGCTCGCGATCGCGGTCGTTCACAGCGACAACCGGCTTGCTTCGACAATCAGCATGGGAGCCTTTGCGACCGGCATCGCCGCATCTATCCTACTGATACTGGCTCATGACGAACCGTTTATAGGGCAGGTCTCGGTCGGGCCTCAGCCGCTGCTGCAGGTTATGGCGGGCCTAGCGAGTGGTTGATGGGGCGCGCCGCAATCGCGTGCCTTCGGATTGCGAAACAGAGGTCCGCTTCGGGTCAAGCGGAAGTAAGTTCAAAGCATTTAGCTGGCCTTGCGGGTTGATGTTGCCGCCGACGCAATTAAGGCTTCACCGGTCTGACGGGATCAAACTCTAATCCTGCGCCTTGAGCCGATATCCGATCCCGGTTTCGGTCAATACGAATTGCGGGCGCTCCGGATCGGTCTCGATCTTCTGCCTGAGCTGCCGCACATAAACCCGCAAATATTGTGCGTCGGTCATTTCGTCCCACAGCTCCCTGAGCAGAAACCGGTGGGTCAGCACCTTGCCGGCGTGCTGCACCAGCACGCGCAGCAGATCGTACTCCTTGGGCGAAAGCTTCACCTCGCGCTCTCCGACCTTGACGATGCGGCGTACCAGGTCGACAGACAGGTCGCCGGAGCGAAACACCGGCCGCTCGCCATGCGCCTGTAGTTGGTGGCGCAGCGCCGCGCGCATGCGGGCGAGCAGTTCGTCCATGCCGAAGGGTTTTGTCAGGTAGTCATCGGCGCCGAGATCGAGCGCTTGAACCTTGCCTGCCTCGTCGCCGCGGCTTGACAGCACCACGATCGGAACGCTGTCGTTGCGGCCGCGGATCATGCGCAGCAACTCGTGGCCCCGAATGTCCGGCAGTCCGAGGTCGAGGATGATCAGCGCCGGGCCTTCATTCATCAATTCGAGCGCCACCTTGCCATTTTGAGCTTCCAGTATCTCGTAGCCCTGCGTGGTCAGCCCCATGCGCAGCAACTTTCGGATCGGCGGCTCATCGTCGATGACGAGGACCTTGATGGGCGCGGCGCTCATGCGGCCGTATCCAGTGCATTTGACGCCGCCGGGATGGGCAGTCGGATCGTCAGCGCCGCGCCACTGCGGTCAGCGCGGTTGCCGGCGGAAATCGTGCCGTGCATCGCCTCGATGAAGCCGCGGGAAATCGCCAGTCCAAGGCCGGTGCCAGGGCGAACGTGGTCGCCCTTCTGCGCGCGGTAGAACTTGTCGAACACATTCTCCAGTTCGGCGCGGGGAATACCCTCGCCTTCGTCGACGATCTGCAGCGTGACGAAGTTCTTGTCCTGCCATCCCCTGATCGAGATCATGGTGTCGGGCGGCGCATATTTGGCGGCGTTGTCGAGCAGGTTGAACAGCGCCTGTTCGAACAGCACCGCGTCGAGTTGAAGCATCGGCAAATCGGCGTCGAGCTCGAGCGATACCTTGTGGTGCACGAGAATCTTGCTGGCGCGGTGCAACGCGCTGCCAATGATTTCACCAACGTCGTGAGGCGCGGTCTTTGGCATGACGGCGCCGGATTCGAGCCTGGTCATATCGAGCAGATTGGCGATGAAACGGTTGAGCCGCTCGGATTCGTCGATCACGGTCGCGAGCAGGTCGCGTTTTTGGGTATCGCTCAGCCCGCTCGAAAGATCGCGCATCGTGGAGGCCGCGCCCAGCACCGACGCCAGCGGGGTCTTGAGGTCGTGCGAGATCGAGGTCAGAAGCGCCGAGCGCAGGCGGTCGGACTCGATCGTGCGCTTGACACGATCCATGTCTTCCACGAGCAGCACGCGTTCGATCGCCAGCGCGCCCTGATCGACCAGCGCATCGAGCAGGCGGCGCTGGTCCGGCGTCAGCAGCGGGCCGGTCTTGTCGTTGTCGATCCCGATGACGCCGATTAACCCCCGTCCCGTCCGCATCGGCAGGAACAGGCGCTTGGCGCCCGGCAGCGTATCGGAGCCGCGCCCGGCGGAGCGATCGTTGTCCCAGGCCCAGTTGGCGGCGGCAAGGTCCGCCTTGTCGAGCTGGTCCTCCGGCGGATAGCCGGCCTTCACGGTCAGGACACCGTCTTCCGGCAAGAGCAGGACCACGCGAACTTTCAGCATCAAGGCGGTCTGATAGGCGGTCGCCCACAACACGTCGTCGAGAGTCGCGGTGCCTGCGAGCTTGCGGCTGAAAGCGTAAAGCAGTTCCGTCGTCCGCACCCGGCCGATCGCGGTGTCGGCCTGCGCTCGTACCCTTGCCGCGACGTTGGAGACCAGAACCGCGATCAGCATGAAGAAGAAAAATGCCGCGACATTGGTCGGTTCGGTGATCGTGAAGGTGTAGATCGGCGGCAGGAAGAAGAAATTATAGGAAAGTGAAGCCGCGACGCTCGCCAGTAGCGACGGCCACAGGCCGTAGCGAACCGCGACCGCTACCACGGCGGTGAGGAATACCAGGTCGACATTCTCGATTCCGAACAGCGGCTGGATCAGTTCGGCTGCGCCAAGCCCGATGGCGACGATCAGGAGCGCCATCAGGTGCGGCCAGGGATGAAACGGCTCATGGCGTTCCGCGGTGCGCACGGTCTTCTTCGGAACCGGGTCTGCGGCAAGCTCCTCGCCGGCAATCACATTGACGCTGATATTGCCTGCGCGGCGGACCAGATCATGGACCACCGAGCCGCGCGTGAGCTCGAACCAAAAGCTTCGCGTCGACTTGCCGATGATGATCTGGGTCACATTGTTGGCTTGCGCGAAACCGACAATGTCGTCGGCGATACGCCGTCCGACGGCCGGAATGGTCAGCGCCTCCCCGCCGAGCGCCTCGGCGAGACGCAAAGTGTCGACCAGCCGGTCAGTTTCTTCGTCGCTTAAACGCAAGGAGCGCCGCGTCTCGATGCTGAGCGCGGTCCACGGCGCGTGCAGCCGGTCCGCAAGCCGCTTGGTGTAACGCACGAGTCCCGCGGCGCGCGGGTCCTCGCTGATGCAAACCAGAATGCGCTCGCCGGCGGCCCAGGGCCCGGCGATCGCATTGGCCTGCATATGGGTGAGCAGCTGCTCGTCGACCCGCTCGGCGGTCCGCCGCAGCGCGAGTTCGCGCAGCGCCGTCAGATTGCCCGGCGAGAAGTAATGCTCGAGCGCGCGCTCGGCCTGTTTCGGGACGTAGACCTTGCCTTCCTTCAGCCGCTGAATGAGGTCGTCAGGGGTAAGATCGATCAGTTCGATGGCGTCGGCGCGATCGAAAACCGAATCCGGCACGGTCTCACGCACCCGCACATGCGTGATCTGCGCCACCACATCGTTGAGGCTCTCGATGTGCTGGATATTGACCGCGGTATAGACGTCGATGCCGCGGGAAAGCAGCTCCTCGACGTCGAGATAGCGCTTCGGATGCCGGCCGCCGGGGGCGTTGGTGTGGGCGAGTTCATCGACCAGCGCAAGCCGCGGATGCCGCGCGATCAGCGCATCGAGGTCCATCTCCTCGAGCATCTGGTCGCGATAAAGGATGCGTTTGCGGGGGATGACTTCGAGCCCTTGCAGCAACGCGTCCGTCTCGGCCCGTCCGTGGGTCTCGACCATGCCAACCACGACGTCGACACCGGCTTTGCGCCGGGCGTGCGCGCTCTGAAGCATCTCGTAGGTCTTGCCGACGCCGGGCGCGGCGCCGACGAAGATCTTCAGACGCCCGGCGGAGCTGCTCTCGCGCCGTGCCGCTTCCAGCAAGGCTTCCGGCGAAGGGCGTTGTTCGAAATCGCGGCGCTGCTGCTGGGCCATCGGGGCAATATATTCCTTAGGCTCAGTCGGGCATAGACGGCCCTAAGACCATCCTATCATTTGGCGGCGGCATCCAGCGCCAGATTGAGCGCCAACACGTTAACCCTGGGCTCGCCGAACAGCCCCACAAGGCGTCCGGAGGTATTCTCCGTCACCAATTGGCGCACGCGGTCGTCTGGCATGTTGCGCGCCTTGGCGACCCGCGGCACCTGAAACAGCGCGGCATCCGGCGAGATGTCCGGGTCGAGCCCGCTTGCCGAGGTGGTGACGAGATCGACGGGAATACGCGCGGAAGGATTTTCCGCTCTTAGTTTCTCGACGTCTTCCTTCATCCGGTCGTTGAGCGCCTTGCTGGTCGGGCCGAGGTTGGACCCGCCGGAATTCGCCGCATTGTAGGGCGCAGGTACCGTCTTGGTGGAATCGGCGGGGTCCGGCGCCGTGGTCGCCGAAGGGCGGCCATGGAAATATTTGTCGTCCTTGAATTGCTGGCCGATCAGGGCCGAGCCGATCACCTTGCCGTCGCGTTCGACCAGGCTTCCCTGCGCCTGTTTCGGAAAGATCGCGCCGGCGACCTCCGTCATGGCGAGCGGATAGGCAAGGCCCGTGATCAGCGTCAGCATGACCAGAATGATGATGGCGGGGCGGATTTCTCTGAGCATTTTCAGTCTCCGTAAACTCCGTCATTGCGAGGAGCAAAGCGACGAAGCAATCCAGTTTGTGATTGCCGGGGCATGAATTGCTTCGCTCCGCTCGCAATGACAGCTAGGCCAGATGCAAGGCGGCGACGACGAGGTCGATCGCCTTGATGCCGATAAAGGGAATGATGATGCCGCCCACGCCGTAGACCATGAGGTTACGCCGCAGCAGCGCACCGGCGCCGACGGCGCGATAGGCCACGCCCTTCAGGGCCAGCGGAATCAGCGCGACGATGATCAGCGCGTTGAAGATGATCGCCGACAGGATGGCGCTTTGCGGGCTTGCCAGATGCATGACGTTGAGCACGGCAAGCTGCGGATAGAAGGCCAGGAACATCGCCGGAATGATCGCGAAATATTTGGCGACGTCGTTGGCAATCGAGAACGTCGTCAGCGCGCCTCGGGTCATCAGCAGCTGCTTGCCGATTTCGACCACCTCGATCAGCTTGGTCGGATTGGAGTCGAGATCGACCATGTTGCCGGCTTCGCGCGCGGCTTGCGTGCCGGTATTCATGGCAACGCCGACATCGGCTTGCGCAAGCGCCGGCGCGTCATTGGTGCCGTCGCCGCACATCGCAACCAACTTGCCCTTGGCCTGCTCGTCTCGGATGAGTTTCAACTTGTCTTCGGGGGTAGCCTGGGCCAAAAAATCATCGACGCCCGCTTCCGCGGCGATCGCGGCCGCCGTCATCGGGTTGTCGCCGGTGATCATGATGGTACGAATGCCCATGCGGCGCAGCTCGGCGAAGCGGTCGCGGATGCCTCCCTTGACGATGTCCTTGAGCTGCACGATGCCGAGCAGACGGTTATCCTTGGCAACCGCCAGCGGCGTTCCGCCCGTCTTGGCGATCTCGTCGGCGATCGATCGAATCTCGCGTTCGGCTTCCTGGCTGACGGCCGGATGAAGTGCCCGCACCGTCCCGCCCGAGGCCGCCGCCAGTGCCACGCTGCCGCCGCTGACGTAGTTGAGGATGGCGTCGACCGCACCCTTGCGCACCGAGGAGGATCCGGCATCGACGCCGCTCATGCGCGTCTGTGCGGTGAAGGGAACAAACGTCGCCTTCAATTCCGCCATATCGCGGCCCCGGATGCCGTATTTTTCCTTGGCAAGCACCACGATCGAACGCCCCTCGGGTGTTTCGTCGGCGAGCGAAGCGAGCTGGGCTGCATCCGCCAGGTCCTGTTCAGTGACGCCGCGGATCGGGCGGAACGCCGTCGCCTGGCGGTTGCCGAGCGTGATGGTGCCAGTCTTGTCGAGCAAGAGCGTATCGACGTCGCCGGCGGCCTCCACCGCGCGGCCCGACATCGCAAGCACGTTGAAGCGCACCAGACGGTCCATGCCGGCGATACCGATCGCCGACAACAGCGCGCCGATGGTGGTCGGAATCAGCGTGACGAACAGCGCGACCAGGATGACGACCGAGATCCGGCCGCCGGCGTAAGCCGCATAGCTCGGGATAGTCACGGTCGCAAACACGAAAATGATGGTGAGGCCCGCGAGCAGGATATTGAGCGCGATCTCGTTCGGGGTCTTCTGGCGTTCGGCGCCTTCGACCAGCTTGATCATGCGGTCGATGAAGGTCGATCCCTGCGAAGCGGTGATGCGAACGCGAATCCAGTCCGACAATACCTGCGTGCCGCCGGTCACGGCCGAGCGGTCGCCGCCGGACTCCCGGATCACGGGTGCCGATTCGCCGGTGATCGCGGCTTCGTTCACCGACGCGATGCCCTCGATCACTTCACCGTCGGATGGGATGTTATCACCGGCCTCGACCAGCACGATGTCGCCGACCTTCAGGCTCGCGCCAGGCACCAGGCGGTAAGTCGTGTCCGATCCGGCCAACAGCTTGGCCTGGCTTTCGGTACGGGTTTTTCGCAACGATTCGGCTTGCGCCTTGCCGCGGCCTTCGGCGACGGCCTCCGCGAAATTGGCGAACAATACGGTGAACCACAGCCAGAGGATGATCTGGAAGGTGAAGCCGGAATTTGCGCCGCCGGTCGCGAGGTCGCGAATGAAGATGACGGTCGTCAGCGCGGCAACGACCTCCACCACGAACATCACCGGACTTTTGACCATGATCCGCGGATCGAGCTTGCGGAAGGCCGACCCGATCGCGGGCATCACGATCTTCGGATCGAGCATCGTGGCGGCCGGTGTCCGCTTGTTCATTTTTTGGACGGTTTCCATGGTGAAACTCCAAATGACCGATCAGAACAGGGTGTTGGCGTTCATCGCCAGATGCTCGACGATCGGGCCAAGTGCGAGCGCCGGGAAGAAGGTGAGACCGCCGATGATGAGGATCACACCGACGACGAGGCCGACGAACAGGCCACCCGTGGTCGGGAAAGTGCCGGCTGACGGCGGAATCGACTTCTTGCCGGCCAGCGAGCCGGCGATCGCCATGGTCGGAATGATCATGAAGAAGCGGCCGACGAACATCGAGCTTGCGAGCGTCAGATTGTAGAAGAAAGAGTTGCCGGACAGGCCTGCGAAGGCCGATCCATTATTGCCGGTCGCGGAAGTGTAAGCATAGAGCACCTCGGTGAAGCCGTGCGGTCCGGCATTGCCCATCGCGGCGGCGGCCGGCGGCAATACCACGGCAACCGCTGTCCAGCCCAGATACATCAAAGGCAGCACGAGAATGGCGAGCATCGCCATCTTGACCTCGCGCGCTTCGATCTTCTTGCCGACGTATTCCGGCGTGCGGCCGACCATCAGGCCCGCCACAAAGATGGACAACACGACGAACAAGAGCATGCCGTAGAGGCCAGCGCCGACGCCACCGACGATGATTTCGCCGAGCTGCATGTTGATCAGCGGGATCATGCCGCCAAGCGCGGTGAAGCTGTCATGCATGGCATTGACGGCACCGCAAGACGCCGCCGTTGTGATGACCGCAAAAAGGCTCGACGCAGCGATGCCGAAGCGGACTTCCTTGCCTTCCATATTGCCACCGGTCAGCCCGAGCGCTTCGAACGCGGTGGTGCCGTTGGCCTCGGCCCAATAGGTAACCGCAACACCGGAAATGAACAGCACGCCCATGACGGCAAGGATCGCCCAGCCCTGACGCTGATTGCCGACCATGCGGCCGAACACATTGGTCAGCGCCGCGCCGATGGCGAAGATCGAGAGCATCTGGACGAAATTGGAAAGCGCGGTCGGATTCTCGAAGGGATGGGCGGCGTTGGCGTTGAAGAAGCCGCCGCCATTGGTGCCGAGCATCTTGATGGCGACCTGGGACGCCACCGGACCAACCGCGATCGTCTGTTTCGCGCCTTCCAGCGTCGTGGCCTCGACGTAGGCGCCAAGCGTCTGCGGCATGCCCTGCCAGACCAGAAACAGCGTGTAGAGGATGCAGATCGGCAGCAGGACATAAAGCGTACAGCGTGTCACATCGACCCAGAAATTGCCGATGGTGCGCATCGAGGAACGGGCAAAGCCGCGAATCAGCGCCACCGCAAGCGCAATGCCGGTGGCGGCGGAAAGGAAGTTCTGGTGCGTCAGGCCCAGCATCTGCACGAGGTATGACATCGTGCTTTCACCGCCGTAGTTCTGCCAATTGGTGTTGGTGATGAAGCTGATCGCGGTGTTGAAGGACAGGTCTTCGGCCACCGCCGACTGCTCCGCCGGATTGAACGGGAGCACGGCCTGCAGGCGCATCACCGCATAAAGGATCAAAAAGCCGCCGATATGAAAGAACAGCATAGCAACGGTATAGGTCACCCAATGCTGCTCGCGCTTCTCGTCGACCCCGCCCATCCAGTAAAGCGCGGCCTCGACCGGCCTCAAGGCCGGCCAGAGCAACGTGCGCTCGCCGTTGAACACGCGCGTCATGTACCAGCCCAGCGGCTTGACCAGCGCAACGATGATCGCGCAGTAGACGAAAATTTGAATCCAGCCGATTGAGGTCATGTTGGTATGCCCTGAATTTGCAATGAGGGGCGATTGTTGACGAGGTGCGGCCTCAGAACCGCTCCGGCCGCAGCAGCGCGTAGGTGAGGTAAATCAGCAGACCCACCGAGACGAGGCCGGCAAGTGAATAGTCGAAGATCATGGCTGGTGCTCCTTCACGCTTTCGAGCGATCGCGGCTTGGGAAAACCCGTTCGAAATCAGAGTCGCTCGCACGCATAGGTGTAGCCGACGGCGGCCACGAAGAAGCCCAAGCCGAGGGCCAGCATGACGATGTCCAGCATGGAATTCTCCCAGTCGCACCTGCCTGACGCGCACGGTGGGCGCAGGGCGGAGAGCGCCGTCGCTCGGTGGTTCAATTCCGGCCGTCAGCAGTGGCCCTGAAGTGCCACCGTGGCCATATGTTTTCGAGGCGACCGCAGAGGCGAAGTTATAGGAATCTCATAAATACGACGCCACGCGCGCCTTCCAGGGAAGGATTTTCAGGCGCGGACCCGAAACGCCAGGATGATCAGTCCGACGCCCTGAATCAGCAACAGCACGCCGAACACGATCGGCACCGCCAACGCCGCCGCTACTGGCGAGCTGATCAGCAATATGCCGACCACGACATTGATCGCACCGAGAATGAACGGCCCCACGCCTCCGCCCGAGAAGGCGGCGATGATTTCGAGCACGCCCATGGCCAAGCCCTGAATGCCAAGGATCAGGACAATCAGTGTGGGGACCGTTATTGCCGCGAGCAGCGGATGTCTTAAGACCAGCACGCCGGCCAGAATGCCGACCAGGCCGCTGAGCAGCGACCAGAACCAGGGAGTGTCGCGATCGACAAAGACCTGCACCAGCGCCAACATGCCGAGAATGAGCCAGTAGAAGCCGAGAAATGTCGTGAGCGTGAGGACGGTCGCGGCGGGCTCCGTCACCAGCATCAGACCGAGAATAATTCCCGCAAAACCTTGCAGGAGAAAGATCCACCACACGCTCGACCTCTGAGGCAGAAAGGCAGTGTTGGTCATGGCGTTGTTCCCCCGGAGATCAAATCAGGCGCAACGGAGCGCATTTAGAGTCGATTACTTTGGTTTTGTGCAGCACTTCCGGCTTGATCCAGATCAATCGAAGGGGAGAAGAACGGGCTTGTGTGACTGCCATGAGACCCGTCACCGCTTCTACTTTGGCGGCTCCCGAAGGCGTACACCGGGTCCGCTACCGTTCTCGTCGATGAACTCGACGCCCCTCGCGAAATCCCGTCCAAACAAGGCATTGTAATAGCGACAAAAAATTGGGTTCGTTTGGCGAAAAGGCGGGCGTCAACATCTAAAGATTGATTTTCTTCGATATTCTACTTTTGATAATTTGCCGAACCGCCTTGTCGCGCCGCGCGGCAGCCCGGGATTCATATCGATCAAGTTTGACTAGTTCGGGTAGCGCACGCCGGATGGCCTCGGCGGTTCGTTCGACCTCCTCAGTTGGCATCGTCGCAGAGGGATCGACTGGGTTAGGCATGGCTGGTGTTTTACCCTGGACGACTGAGTTCAAGAACCGAATAGCCTCCTGCGCTGAGTTGAACAGGCGTGGAGTTCCCAGCGCTGCGAGCGCGGCAGCGCGTTCAATCAGGGCGACCTTGACCCGCCTCACCCGCGCAAGCTCAATCTCAGCGTATGCAGCATCCCTGGCGAGTTCGAGGACGATTTCATCCCTGGCATTGCCGGCGATCTTACGCGCGAGTTTCTCGACCTGACGGGCAAGCGTGGCACCTGGCATGATGGCAGTGGTCAGGCCATGTCGGTAGGCGTTGCTGCGCGCGCGCCTTTTTCCGGCGCGCGAACGGGGACCGGCGCTTTTGCCAGCGTTGCGCCGATTCGCCGCGATCTGCCGTTCGGTCGCCATGGGTCAGGCCGATGCTCCGCCTGCCGGCTGCCGAATCCGAAGGAGTGGTTCCGCGTTGATAATCCGGTCTGAAACTTGTTGCACTTTTTCCGCAAAGCTCGCCCGATAGTCCGCGATGCTGCGTAGCGCTCGGTTGCGGCGAGCTTCCAGTGACATCAACATTCGGTCGAGCAACTCGAGATCCGCAGCGACACTCCTGATGGCTTCGGCCTCTATGGCCGTTTCGTCGAGATGAAATTTGTTGAGAATTTCTGCGACGCGCTGCTTGGCATTCGGATCGGTAAACCATTCAAAAGCGAGAACTTCAGACTCTTGGTATGGAGCCGGCTCGTCAGGGTTCTTCCAGAACTGAACAAGCAGATTCTTCAATGCGGCGCGGAAGGCCATATTGATGATCGCCGCCGCACAGCGACGCAGACGCAAACTCTCCCAAACGATTGCACTCATGTCAGCAACATACATGTGCTCGATAAAGCCGCGTGGGCTGATCTCCTGCTGAAGTGACTTAACCAGACTATCGTAGTCGCCTGCGGATTCGGTGATGGTTAAGCCTGGCCTGGAGATCAGTTCCAGTGCTCTACCTGCCGATGACTGAGACATTAGCTTTCTCCTTCGGGTGTGTGGGGGATGCCGGCGGCTTCCAAGTCGGCGTCGTCGAGATCATCTATCGACCAATGCCCTGTCACTCGAGACCGCCGATAAGCCGCAGCCCACCGCTCTCGCTCTTCTTGGCTGGGTGGCGGCGCGGGTTTGACACGGTCCTTGACCGCAATATCAAGAGACTCAGGCGCTTTGCCCAAACCGCGATCAAACAAAATGCTGATCGCTGCCAGACGAGCCCCGTCGCTCTTGGTGTTTTCGATGATCCTGACGAGCTCGGCAACTGCCGCGGGAGCATGCTGCCGTGCCTGCGCCGGCAAAGAGGGTTTGTCGCTGTTCAAACATTTATTGCGCTTGTCGCCCGATGTTTTGGAATTTCGTTTCATGATGTTGCTCCAAGATTTGGTCCAAAGTGACCGACCACAGGGCTAGGCTCGACGCGTTTCTATGCGCGCATGATCGGACCGAATAGCCCACACCAAAAAAAATAGCGTTCCGGTTTTTGACTCGATTAATTTTGTTTTACTCCAGGGAGCGGCCGTGCGAGCCTGAGCACGATTTTGCAGTGTGTTTTCGGGCCAGATTTCCAACGGCAAGGAAGCCGTTCAACAATTCAGCTGAGGTTTTAGTCAGATGATCGATCCCGTGGAACTAGTAACGCTGCCAGAAGCGCTAAGGCTGGTTGTCGCTGCTATCGCCGACATCGACCTTGCGCGAGGCCGCCAGTCATTGCGTGACAAATACGAAGCCATGGGCTTTTTCTTGCCTGAGCCGAGCGAGAACAGTCGTGATCCGTTCGCAAAATCCAATAAGCAGGGCAGCGCCAGCTGGTCGCAGCGGGAGTTGGCCGTCTTTGGATTTCAGTCGGCGATAGTCAAAGGCGATGTCGAAACTTACGCTCAAGACCCCGCATCCGGCGCGCTCTTCAGACTCGATTCGGGGGATTGGCGTGGCGCAGCGTTTCGTGAAGAAACGATTCGTGGTGGCATCATCCGGGCCTCTGCCTGTGAAAGCATCGAGAAACACCGCGGCCGGATCCCATTGGCAAGAACTGATTCAATTCGGCGATGGCTGGCCGCCGAGAAAAGTCGCCGACCCGCTGCTGACGAAGCCAAGTGCCGGGCCTGGCTTTTGGAGGCCATGCTCGCCAATCCAACCCGGCGTATTAAAGCGAAGCTCGAATGGCAGAAGGAAGCGAAGCAACTATTCGGGGTGACTGTCCGCGCCTTCAACAGGGCTTGGCGTTCCGCTATCGAGGCAAGCGGATCAACGTGGGACCGACCGGGAGCACCTCACAAATCATCGCACTAATCGGCGCTTCGAATTTATCGAGAGCATCTTGAGTCATCGCGAACTTCTTATAGTTTGGACCTGATGCTTGGCTTGGATACGACGCAGAGGCGGTCACATGACCGGGGCCTCGGAAAAGGTCGACCATGAACGAAGGAAGGGCGGCAGAAGACCCGGAAGTCGAAGAAGCGGCATTGTCTTCATTGGTACGGCAGCACGGCGCGGTTGCTATCTCTGGACTGGTTAGGATCATACACAGCTGCAAAAGCGACAGGCTGCGCGTGTCGGCGATCAACATGCTGCTAAATCTCGGTTATGGCAAACCGCCGCGAGCTCGCGACATTGCGGACCGAGACCCGCCTCCCCTTCCCGAGATCAGGGACGATATGACACCGGAGGAATGCGAAGCGGCTTATCGACAATTGTTGAAAATGCCGGCCCGTTTCTGAGATTAATCGACAGGTTCATCTCACCAGAGGTGAGCTGCTCGCCGGAAGGAAATCTCTACCCCGCATTGGACAAGCCAGGCCGTTGCCGACCGGTTTCGAATTCTTCGAGAGATCGATCCATTAGGATCGCGCAAAAGATCTCGAAGATTGGCGCATTTGCAATTTGCGCGGCTTCATCGATCACAAGAGTGGCTTCAACAAAGTTGGAGACGCCCTCTTCGAGCGGCCTTAGGCTGCGCGTTCATCCATGATGCGCTTGATGTCTTTTGCGCATCAAGATTTCGTCTTGCAATCTTCAAGTCGTAGTGGGTTTGTAAGTTCATCCAGAACTCCGGACTGTTACCAAAATACAAACTCAATCGAAGTGCGGTATTAGCAGTAACGCGCCGCAGGGGCGAACGCCTCCCAACAAGCTGTTAGGCTGGATTCACGGATCCGCGCTCGATTCGAAAGGCGCGCGACAGCAAATCGACTACATGCACCTCGTTGGATTCCGCGATGAGGATGGAAACCCCCTCGGTCTTTAGGTTGGCCAGCAGTTCACCCAGCCGCCGCGCTAGCGCGGGAGCCAATCCCTCGAATGGCTCGTCGAGGAGGAGCATTCGGGTTCCCGCCATAAGTGCTCGCGCTAGTGCGACCATCTTCTGCTGGCCGCCCGACAATTCAAGCGACGGTCGGGCCCGGAAATGGGCAACCTCCGGTATAAGCCCGAAAATCCAGTTGAGACGCCGATCGGCGCCACTCATCTTGAGCGACAATGCGGGCAGGCGGACATTTTCCTCGACCGTAAATTCGGGCACCAGTCGGCGATCTTCCGGCATATAGCCGACGCCGTGCGCGACGCGCAGATGCGGCGGCAACGTCAACAGGTTGATTGGACCGAGTTCGGCTATGCCGCTCGCCGGAATGGCGCCCATGATGGCGCGGAACAACGTGGTTTTTCCCGAACCGTTGCGGCCGATAAGCCCGCACATTTCGCCTTCTTCGAGCGCGAATGAGGCGTCGCGGATGACCGGGATGGACCCGATCGACACCTTGAGGTTGGATACCCTAAACATGAGTAACGGCGCCTTTCACCTTGGGACCGCTAATCAACGCCTGAACGCGGGCATCAGCCAGCGTTGCGGCCGGCGTGCCGTCGGCTATCACAGTGCCGTCGTAAAATGCCAGCACACGCTCGGCGAAGCGCTCGACGATCTCCATGTCGTGCTCCACGAAAAGCACGGTGATCTTCCGGTTACGCAATGCCGACATGACGACTTGCATCAGTTTGAATTTCTCCTCGATCGAGACGCCGCTGGTCGGCTCGTCGAGTAGTAGCAAGCGCGGGGAGCCCGCGACAGCCATGCCGATATCAAGCAGCTTGCGCACGCCCTGCGGCAATGTGGCCGCGAGCCTATTGCGGTAACGCGCGATCTCGAACAGTTCGAGCAATGTTTCAGCCTCTTCGATTGACTCCCGCGAACGCAGGGGTGTGAGCACATGGCCCATAAAATTGTTCGGAGCGCGGCCGATCGCAGCCGCCGCGCACGTGTTCTCGAATACCGTGAGCGAGGGAAATATCTGCGCCACCTGGAACGACCGCGAGATTCCCATTGCCGTGATCCTGCGAGAGGGCAGGCCTGTGATGTCGCGCTCCTCAAAGTGAACCGTCCCCGTGGTCGGCCGCAGATGACCGGTTATCATATTGATGAAGGTGGTCTTGCCGGCGCCGTTGGAGCCGATCACGCCGACGGTCTGCTGCGCCGGCACGCTGACGGTGATATCGCGCGCGGCGATCATCGAGCCGAAACGCTTGCCGAGATCCCGGACGGAGAGGATAGGCGCGCTCATGGCGCCTCCACATTGCGGCGCCAGCGCAGCCGCGTGATCAATGAGCCCAATCCCTGTGGCAGGAAAAGAATTGTGAGCAGCAGTACCGAGCCGAGCAGCATTTGCCAAAGCTGCGGAAGCACGGCGAACGCGAACGAGCGCACCGACTCGAATACCAGCGATCCGACAAACGCCGGGGCGACCGATCCGGCGCCCGCCAGGATGGTGATGAATACGAACTCGCCTGAGGTCGTCCAATAGGACATGTTGGGATCGACATGGCCGACCGCGAGCGCGGCGAGCGCACCACCCATGCCGCCGAGCAGGCCGCTGATCACCAGCTTGGTATGTATCAGCCGCGACACCGCCATGCCAAGAAATTCCACGCGTATTTCATTGTCGCGCACCGGTATCGCCAGCGCGCCAGCCAGCGAGCGGAAATAAATATCGACTAGGACAGCGGCGCTCGCGCAGACGGCGAGCACCAGCCAGTAAAGCGCGACCAGGAGCTTTTCCCGGTGCGGTGCGTAGCCTAAAAAGGTCGGCACGATCACGCTGAAGCCGTCGGTCGAACCGAGCGACTCGGTTTTCACAAGCACCCCGTACAGGATCATGGAAAATGCCAGGCTGAGCATCGCGAAGAATATCTCGCGGTAACGCGCCAGCAGGAAACCGACCACGAAGGATACCAGTCCGGCGCAAGCGCCGCCAATCAGCACCAGAGCGACGGCATCGGTCACGCCGGTCCAGCGGCCGATGAGCGCCACGGCATAGGCGCCGATGCAGTAATACATTGCTTGTCCAAACGAGACGAGCCCAGCGCGCCACATCACGATCAAGCCCAGTACTACTAAGCCGTTTGCAAAGGCGATGGTGGCGAGCGAGATGATCCAGTCCGGCAGCACGAAGGCTGCGGCGGTGGCCGCCAGCAGGGCCGAAATCGCTGCGATCCGGCCGCCATGTGCCATCTCAAATTTTTCTCGGTTGGGCGCGCACGAACAGGCCGTAAGGCCGGATCATGAGCACGAGCGCCATGACCCCGTAAATGACGAACAATTCGACCTGCGGGACGAGGTGCACCGCAGCAGCACGGCATATCCCGACGATCAGTGCGCCGACAAGCGCGCCTTCGATCGACCCCATGCCGCCGATCGCTACCACGGCGAACGCGAGCACGATCACTTCGACGCCAATGCCGAGTGTCACGGCGATCTTCGGGGCCATGATCGCCCCCCCGAGCGCTCCGAGCATCGCGCCGATCACGAACGTTACGGTATAAACCACGCGGACATTAATGCCGAACGCTGCAGCGGTTTCGCGATCAAAAATCACGGCGGTCAGCAGCATCCCGTAGCGGGTGAATTTCAGCGCCCAATAGGATACCGCGGCGAGTAATGCCGCGACTACGATCAGACCGAGATCGTAATTCGACAGGATGAGTTCGCCGACTTCTATATTGCCGGCGGCGAGCAGCGGCTGATAGGTCGCGTAGGAGCCCGGTCCCCAGACCAATATGACGATGTCTTCGAGGACCAAGAAAGCGGCGTAGGTCACCAGCACCATCACCACTTCATCCCTGCCATATACCAGTCGCATGACGCCGCGCTCGAGAATGAGCCCGAGCGCGAGCCCGAGAATCATGGCGAAAAGCACCATCAGCAGAAATCCGCCGGCATCCGGCAGGCCGCGATCGAAATAGATGGCGACGGCGGTCGCGGCACCGTAGGCGCCGAATGTGTAAAACGAACCGTGCGCGACGTTCAGGATCTTCATGACCCCGAAGATCAGCGTCAGCCCGATGGCAACGATGAACAGGTAGGCTGCGTAGACCAGCCCATCGATCAGAATGGCGAAGGCGGTCAGCACCGAACCTTCCTGACGAGGAAATCGGCCGAAGCCGCAAATTTGCCATGCCCCGGACGACAGGCTGATCGGGTTTTGCTCAGCACTTGGCACCTTTCATGCCGTCCTTGATCCAGTCGTCAGCATTGATGCCGGCCGGCGGATTCACGCACTCGGCCGGGAAGCGGATGATGTCGACGATCTCGGGCTCGTTCTTTTCCTTGTTGAAGCGATAGGTGCCGTAGGCCGTCTCCGAGATGCCCTGGTGGCCATCGCCGATGGCGAGCTTGACCTTGCCTGAGGGGCCATCGAACTCGATGCCCTTGAACGCAGCCGCCACTTCGTCGGTGGTCGGCTTGGCGTCGCCTTTCCTTGCCTTCTCGTAGGCCAGTTTCAGCCCGAGCAGCGACATCGCCATTTGATATGCGGGATAGGTCGGCGGGATGCTGTAGCGATCTGTGTAGATCTTCTGGAACCAGCGGTTCAAGTCGCTATCGGGCGCGAGCGGGCCGTGCGGACCACGCCCGCCGATCATGGTGCCGTTCGGCATCTTGTCGCGCAGACGCCACATCGCGGCTTCGCCTGTGGTGGCGAGGATCGTCATGCGCTTGTCGAGCGCGCGCGCCTGTTCCTGATAGACAAACGCTTCGAGATCGCCGTCATAGAAGCTGGTGTGAAGTATCTGCGATTTTGACGTCAGAAGCGTCGAGATCTCGGCGCCATATTCTCCCGCGAACAGCTTTGGAAAAAGCGCCTTGTCCGCGGTCACTTTCGGGGCAAGCACTTGCATCGCGCCGGCGAAGTCCCGCCAGGAGTCCTGGCCCCAGGCGTAGTTCTGGTTGATGCCGGAATAGCTCGTGACATCCTGCTTCTTGGCAAGCAGATAGCGCGCCGCGGCGACGCTATCCATCGTCGCATGTGGGCTGACGCGGAACACGTAGGCGCGCGACTTTTCCTCGAAGATGCGCGGCGTTCCGCAATCGTAGAACACGGTGAGTGCTTTTAGTTCCTCGGCGACTGGCGTCACCGCGAGGCAGCTGCCCGAAGAGACGTAGCCGACCACGGCATCCACCTGGTCGCGCTGCACGAGGTTGCGGAATTCAGTGACAACGTTGGCAGCGGAACCCGCCTCATCGATATACTTTGCTTCGATGTTACTGCCGCCGAACCCGACCTTGTTGAAAGGTGCCGGCACCTTTCCGGCGTTCATGGCCTCGATCATGATCTCCGCGCCGTTACGTCCGGGAATGCCGAACGGTGCTGCGGCGGGGCCGGTCAAAAAGCTAACGATGCCGAGCTTTACCGGCGCAGCCGCTGGAGCGGCGTTCTGCGCCTGTGCGGGAGGGATGGCAACTTCAAGCAATGAAACCAGTACCCAAAGCGTCCCCAGCACGCCCCCAAGCGAGCTTCCTCGATTCAACATTGTCGCTCCTCCCTATGCGAGCCCGTATCGTGCTTTTTTGGTATCAGTCCCGAATTCCAGATTTTACGCGACGTGGCACCCGCTAGGCGGCGCTGCTGTTGGCCCTCTCTTCGAGCAGGCCGGACTCCGCCAGTGCCTGCCGCACGAGCGCGATCTCAGCGTTGCCAAGCTTGACCAGCGGTGGACGCACGACGGCGCGCGGCAGCCTGCCAAGCAGCACCAGCGCCTCCTTCATGCGGTTGTGCATGTCTATCCACGGGTCTGCGTAGAAACAGCGGGCCAGCGGTTCGATGCGATCGTTCAGCCGCCTGGCTTCCGCAAGATTGTCGGTTTGGACGGCGTGGAATAACTGCGCGTGCAGATCGGGGATGACGCTGCCGCTCCCGGACAGCAGCCCGTTGCAGCCGAGCGTCAGTGATGCAAACAGCCACGAACTGTGCGTCGTCAGCACGTTCACGGGCCGCGGCAAATTCTGTAACGTGCGAATGTGCCATTCATGGTGAGGCACATCGCCGATCCAGTCCTTGATGGCGCGTATCGACGGCACCTCATGACACAGGCGCAGCAGCGTGTCCTTCGGATAACCTTGTCCGGTCGCCAGCGGATATTGAAACACGATCAGCGGCAGATCGGTGGCGTCTGCAATGCGTCTAAAGTGCGCTAGCGCCATCTCCTGAGATTGGCCAAGGGTGAAAGGGCCAGGAGGAAACACCAGTAGCGCCGACGCCCCGCCTTGCGTGGCCATGCGAGCGATGCGCGCAGCTTCCAGACTACCATCGGCCCATATGCCGTTGACAATCCGGATGCGTTCACCAACTTCGTCTCGGGCAATGTCGAGCACGCGGCGTTGTTCGTCGAATGTGCAGGAGGCCACCTCCGTCGAATGCGCATTGACAGTGATGGCAGAAATGCCTGGCGTAGCGCTGACATCGCGCAGGTGCTTGCGAAAGCTTGTTTCGTCAATGGAGAGGTCGTTATCGAACGGCAGCAACACCGCAGGAATGACACCATGGGGAGCATAGGCCGAGACAGGGGGCATGAGTACTCCCTTGCGCGTTGTTGGTTGCCGCTCCTTTAAGGTAATCCGATCTGGACTATCGTTGTCAATTGAGGATGCGTCGCGGGAACGTGCAGATATTTCCGTTGGTAACCGCCAACGATGGTTTGGCAATGTCCGCATTAGCCGCTTTACACCCCGAAAGCCGACATTGATCGTAAGGGGCGGCATGTCGCAAAAGTGCCAAATCCGGAAGTCGCCACAACACCAGCAAGCGCCGCCATTTCTAAAGGGTTGAGCACCATCTTCGCCCGCAATTGCGCGTGTCGAAGCCTTCACGCCTAATTGTGTGGGCGCGAGAAGCAGGATCGGGTGGAGATGGGGCGACGCGCTTGGCCACCCCACTGCCGTGATCACGCCTTATGCGGACACAGCGCATCTGCTATTTAAACGTCAGGACAAGCGGACCTGAAACTGGGTCGGTCACCCAGACCGCCGCCAAGGTCTTCTAGTGTGTCTCGGAACGAGTCTAGCGTCGCGATCATATTCGGACGTGCGTTCGCGAGCGTTTCCATGTCCGGCCATTCGGCGATGATGCAATAGGTGTGGTCGCTGGTCTTTATCATGTAAGCGTGCCTGAGGCCGGGCCAGCTGATGTTCTTGTGCGCGTCGGTAAATTTTTGATCCTGTCCGGGCCTCACTCGGAAACGCACCGCATTAAATGCAGTCATGATATGCTTCCTTCAATAGACGCCGTGGCACACGACCCAACCTGCGACCTATCCGCAAAGGTCCGCCCAGATGCCTAGGGAGGTGTTCCTTCCTTGATCGCACTCTTGATCTGATCGCGCAATTCAGGTGTATCCTGATGGCGGTGTACGGCCACTGCATGTTGTACGGCGGCGTCTAACAGCTCCGCCTCTGTGTCGGCGCTGATAGCAATTGTGCAGTTCATTTCACTCGGGAATTGACGGCAGTCGATGAACTTTCGCCCCATTGTTTCCTCCATCACCGAATGATGACGATCAAGCCAACTCACGTCGTAGCGCGGGAGAATACGTCAGCGAGGCCCTTGCCGCAATCGAAGTAGGTTGGACGGCAATTGCAGGGGGCTCGCGAGTAGCCATGTCGCTGATGGGTCAATCGCTTCACGTCGACCGCGTGCCGCTCACTTCCGATCTACCTCCAACTCCGGACAAACTCAGCGCCCGTCAGCATGTCTCAAAGGTGGCCCTAATGCGACGTGCCGCGTGGCTCTGAGTTTGTCTGCTTATCGGGGTCGATCGGGGCCAGGCGTCGCGGCGGAGGTTGGAACCAAAGCTCTGTTGCCCGCCACACACTATCAGAATCATTCCAGCAGTCGGACACTCGTCAAGACGCGCGAGCGGCCTCGGCGCCGCATTCGTCGGCGCGCGAATAGCAACGGTTCTGAGAAAAGCTGAGCGTGGGACCGAAGCCCGCGCCCGCCGCCTTTTCTCCTCCGCAATATCCTGCTCTGCTGCCAAAGGTAGTAGACCGTCCGGCAGACGAACAATGCGTGCTAAGCAAGTTCATCTTTTTAGGGTTCTATTCTCGATCGGTGTAACGGCTTTCCTTGGCGTCGGCACCTACTTCGTCCTCAGATATTTGTTCGACTTGGCTGAAAGGTGAGCCGGAAGGGGTTTGCTAAGCGCCTTGTTATCTACGGCTGTCCACGGGCAGGCAGAAACGCATCATGATCGGTACCGCTGCCGAGCCATTTTGAAATCGCCACGAAACCATTTTCCCAGGGCGATGAAACAACACTGAAACGCCGAGCCGTTAGCGGTTCTCGTCCGTGTGTTAGAGGCTGGTATCGAATGAAAGAATTTTTTCTTTGCGTTATCTGTGGCGGCATATCTGGCCTGGTGGTCAGCGCGGCAACGTTTGTTGCGGTCGCGCTGCTAGTTTAGCGCGGGACCGATTACAGTTCCGCACGCTATCTGAACGTCTTCACGAAATCCAAAATCTGGTCGGTGAGCAGCGTGTCCGCGGTGTTGATCGAATAAACTTCGGACATGTGGTTGTGCCGCGGCAGCACGAGCGAGCGGGTGCAACCGTTCGGGCCTTCGCACGCCGCCGCCTCCACGAGGCCGAGTTGTCGTAGGTATACTGGCGCGTCGAACTCAGCCGCGACGATCATCAGCGGAATTTTGGTTGCGACCAGGCCCCTAATCGAGGAGCGCTCCGCATAGCGCGCGAAATCGTCGCCGAAATAGGCCTTCTCGGGAGCGCGAAGCACACTTGCCGTGAGATCGTAGAGGCCAGAGAGCATGATAGCGGCTTTGATCCCGCCGTCCTTGACTCTGTGAAATTCGGGGTGCGAGACATAACTCGCGACATGAGTCGCGCCGGCCGAGTGACCCAACAGGTAGATGCGCGATCCATCGCCGCCGCGGCTGCCGATATTGGCGGCGACCCACTTTGCGGCAAGTGCGATGTCCTCCGCGCCGGCCGCAGGGAGACTGCGACGCCAGGCGATAAGTCATGGTGACGCCGATAAAGCCGTGCCTCGCGGCCCAGAGCGCGATGTTGTCGTAGAACGGACCCCCGGTGCTATGCTTGTCCCCAGCGGCGAACGCGCCGCCATGGATGAAGATCAGCACAGGTTGCGCGCTTGAATCCGTCTCCGGTGTGAACACATCGAGCAGGTTGCGCTCAGCCGGCCCATACCTGATATCGCGTTCGACCTTGATGCCCTGATACGGTTCCTTCTCCTGCAGCGTCGCATAGTCGTCGGCCGTCTTTGGAAAAACGACGACGTTGCGGATCTCGATCGGTTTCCATACAAGGTCGGCCGGCATCGCGCTTGACTGGGCAGCTGCAGCCAAGGCTGTTCCGATCAAGAAGGCGATTGTCAGGATTTGCTCAGCGTAGAAATCCATCCAACCCTTCGCGAGCGCGATTATATTTCTCTCTGCTGCAACGTATATTGCGGAGCCTCGCGCCCGGCCGATGTATTGGATGGCGTCGTGGGTGACGGGCATGAAGCAAGCATTGTGACAATTTCAGTCAAATAAAAACATTACGACGTATAACCCTTTAGCTGCCTTCGAGAACCGCGCAAACCGTACTCGTCGGTTAAGCTTGTCGGTTAAGGTTTTTGTCCGCGCTGCGGGTTAATTCTGGATCGATAGTATTTTTACGGGGTCCCATCCTGCGGCCATCTGCACAAGAACTTTCCCGTAAGACCGCGGGACCCAGCCGCGGAAAGATGGACCCGTCCGATCGGCGTGATCATGGGGCATGCCGCCTGCCACCAACCGCCCGCAAAAGATCACCTTCGCCGAAATGCACTCGTCAGGTGTTCGCGGCGTGCCGATCGATGCTTTGACGCTGATCTGCCCTGGTAGCCGCACTGGCTAAACTAGTTATTGGCCTGGAAGGGACCGGTGCCTCGGTGGCCCTGAATAGTCGAGGTTCATGCCACTCACTTGGCATGAGAGCGCGCTTATTCCGGTCGTGAGGCTAAAACCGTTGGCGCGCGGAATCTCTATGGTCGAAAACTCATAAAATATGCCAAAGGCTCTTTCGGTGCCGCGGAGAGGGATGGTCCCCAAATGAATCGCAAGCTTCGTGACGTTCGATCCACCGCCCGAAGCAAGATTCGTGACGTTCGATGCACCGCCCGAAGCAAGCCTCACGACGTTCGATGCACCGCCCGATCCTGGGCAAGTAAACGAGCAGCCCCTCCCGGTAGGGCAGGAATATTGCCATTCGAACACGATCTCTGAATAGCCGGGATAGGGGGGACCTGCTTCCGATCGTTTTTCATCATCAGCGAGTAGCGACACCGCCAAAGGGAGGCCGACAAGCAGGAGTGCGCTTAATACCAGCACTTGAAAACTCTTCGACGCCATTCGAGTAACTCGAAAGACCGATCAGGGCTTAAGTATAGAGCTGTAGGCACGAACCTACTAGTGGATGGATTCTAACACTTGGTGCCCGCGTCTGACGGCTTGGATAATTTTGTCGGGATCGGCAGTCCATGTGAAGGGTTTCGGTTCGGCGTTGTGTTCGATGACGAAGCGATTGATAGCTGC